>Ga0302169_10000003_pt1 | contig 102661 bp, 100 predicted proteins | sample I_Fen_N1_3_FD_193493 | JGI IMG/M metagenome (GOLD analysis project Ga0302169, IMG submission 193493) | Peat permafrost microbial communities from Stordalen Mire near Abisko, Sweden - I_Fen_N1_3 | ecosystem: Environmental > Terrestrial > Soil > Wetlands > Permafrost | place: Sweden: Abisko...
AGCAAATCCTGCCTTCAGGAGTGATCGGCCTCCCCCAGAAACGCACTTGCTGTTGTATGAATCCTTGAGCGTAACCTCTCTCGTTGGACTCAGGGTCAACATACAAGGAGTGAGCCTGCTCGCGATAACGGTGGGTCAGTCGACAAAAATGTTGAATATAAGTCCGCCATCGCGAGCAGGCTCACTCCTACAGGGGGTCTTCTGTGTTGCGATGATTGGGCTCAACGCGGCTGCAACACCAACGCAAACAACTCCCCATGCCCGGTCACATTGAGCTTGTGATAGACATTGCGCCGATGCACCTTCACCGTTTCCGGTGAGATGCCCATGTGTTGGGCGATGGCTTTGCTGGAGAAACCCTGAAGGATCAGCCTGGCCGTTTCGATTTCCCGTACCGACAGGCGCGCGTCGAAGCGATCGAGCAACGTCGCGAGATCGCCGGCGACCGGTTCGGCGGTCGCCCCTTCCGGCGGCATCAGTTGCAGGTGACGGCGCATCGCCGACAGCACCCAGTCGCGCACGCACAGCAGGCGGCCCTGCTCTTCCAGGCTGAATCGCGTCGAACGTCCAAGCGACAAACCCAGCACCGCGCCATCGACGTTTACCATGAACTGCAACTCGTCCGCCCCTACCACCGAACGGAAGTAGCTCAGGTAATACTCGCTCTGCTGGAACTGGTCGGGCGCCACCGACTCGAGGCTGTGCAGGCCCTCGGCGATGCCGGCGCAAGCCGCCTGATAAAAGGGATCGAGCAGGTACATGCCGGCGCTGTAATCCGCCAGCTCTTCGTGTTCGGCGGCGCCACCCTTTGAGTCGAAATCAATCATCAGTCGCGGCACCCGCCCCGAGCGCATCAGCGCGACCAGCGCGTTGTCCAACGGCACCAGCAGCCGCAACGTGTCGACCAGCGCCCGCCAGAAACCGTCCTGGCCCAACGCACCAAACACCCGCGCCAGCCCTTGGTGCACCGGCAGCTCTTTCAACAACGCGTCCACGCACTACCCCTTTCGAGTAACCCATGATGGGAATGGGTGAGTCCCCCGCCTGCCGATACGCTGCAAGCACCTGTTCATCACCGGCCTGCAGCAGGCCAGGAGTGCCGCATCATGATTCGTCACCGCTCGCATATCAATCTCGGACTGGGCGCCTGTTTGTGCGTCTCTCTGTCGGCCATGGCCACCGACACCCCGACAGTGCACGTCTACAACTGGTATGACTACATCGGCCCCAACACCCTGCACGACTTCAAGCGCGACACCGGAATCGAACCGGTCTACGACACCTTCGACAGCGCCGAAGTGCTGGAAGGCAAACTGCTGACCAGCCGCAGCGGCTACGACGTAGTGGTGGCGAGCAACTTCAGTCTGCCGACGCTGATCAAGGCCGGCGCCCTCGCCCCGTTGCCACACGCGCAAATGCCTGACTTCAAGAACATGGACAGCGACCTGCTGGCGAAACTCGCCAACAACGATCCGGGCAACCAGTACGCAGTGCCGTACCTGTGGGGCACCAACGGGATTGGCTACAACATCGACAAGGTCCGCGCGGCGTTGGGCGACAAGGCGCCGGTGGATTCCTGGGACCTGGTGTTCAAGGAAGAGAACCTGGCCAAGCTCGGTCAATGTGGCGTGGCGATGCTCGATTCGCCGTCGGAAATGCTCCCGGTCGCCCTGCACTACCTGGGTTTGCCACCGAACAGCACCAACCCCGAAGACTACAAGAAGGCCGAGGCGCTGCTGCTCAAGCTGCGCCCGCACATTGCGTACTTCAACTCCTCCAAATTCATCAGTGACCTGGCCAACGGCAACATCTGCGTGGCGGTGGGCTGGTCCGGCGCGATGCTGGAAGCCAAGACCAACGCCGAGCAGGCCAACAACGGCGTGAAGATCGCCTACAGCCTGCCGAAGGAAGGCGCACCGGTCTGGTTCGATACGCTGGTGTTGCTGAAGGACGCGCCACATCCGCAACAAGGCCTGGCGTTTATCGACTACCTGATGCGCCCCGAAGTCATCGCCCCCGTCAGTGATCACCTGAACTACCCCAACGGCAACCGCAGCGCGACACCGCTGGTGGCCGAAGCGACCCGCACCAACCCGGCGGTGTATCCGTCGGCTGAAGCGCTGGCCACGTTGTTCACCCTTCAACCGCTGCCGCCGGCGACTGAACGAGTGCGCACGCGGGTCTGGAGCAAGGTCAAAAACGGTCAGTGAGCCCCCTGTAGGAGTGAGCCTGCTCGCGATAGCGGTGGGTCAGTCAACACAAATGTTGAATGTAAGTCCGCTATCGCGAGCAGGCTCACTCCTACCAGGTTCTGTGACTGTCTGACGATTATCGAAAAGCCCATTTTTCTGCCACGAATTAAAGATGAGAAACCCCATGAAACCACGTGCCCGTGACCTGAACATTCAGTTCGGCCAGCTGCAACCCGGCCCTCTCAATGCCATCACCGATGTACCCGGCGTCCGCGTCGGCCACAGTGAAGTGCGTGGCCGCACCGACAGCGGCCGCGACATTCACACCGGCGTCACCCTGATCGAGCCGCGTGCCGGTTCCACCAACCAGCAACCGTGCTTTGCCGGTGTGCATGTGCTCAACGGCAACGGTGACGCCACCGGCCTTGAGTGGATTCGCGAAGCCGGCCTGCTGACCAGCCCGATCGCTTTCACCAACACCCACAGCCTCGGCGTAGTGCGCGATGCACTGATTGCGCTGGACCGTCAGGCCCAACCCGATGACGGCCGGTTGTACTGGAACATGCCGGTGGTGCTGGAAACCTACGATGGCTTGCTCAGCGACATCAATGGTTTCCACGTCAAACCCGAACACGTGGCCCAAGCGCAACGCAATGCCGTCGACGGACCGGTGATCGAAGGCGCAGTAGGAGGTGGCAGCGGGATGATCTGTCATGAGTTCAAAGGTGGGATTGGCACGTCCTCACGACGCTTGAGCCCTGCGCAAGGCGGCTGGACCGTCGGCGCCATCGTCCAGGCCAACCACGGCATTCGCAACGAGTTGCGCGTCGATGGTTACCCGGTCGGACGCTACATGGAACAGGTCGACTCGCCCTTCCTCAAAGCCTCGCTGCCGTATCCGGGCATGGGTTCCATCGTCGTCTGCCTGGCCACGGATGCGCCGTTGCTGCCGCACCAATGCACGCGCCTCGCCCAGCGTGCCAGCCTGGGATTGGCCCGCACTGGCGGCGGCAACGAGGACCACAGCGGCGACATCTTCATCGCCTTCGCCACCGGCAACCAGCACGTGCCGCCCGCCGCCTATGAAGGCAAAGGCGCGCCCACGTGCGACAACCTGCGCATGGTCAACAACGACCACATCAGCGAGTTGTTTCTGGCCGCGACCGAGGCCGTGGAAGAAGCCATCATCAATGCGCTACTGGCGTCTGACACGGCGGAAGGCAACGGCCATACGGTGAAGGGACTGGATGCGGCTACGTTGCTCAAGGCATTGCGTCAGGCGGGTTGGCCGGGCCAGCGCTGACAGCATCGCCCGATGCCACGCATCGGGCGAACACGGCTTACTCTTCCAGCACCAGCAGCGGCGTGCCTTTCTTCACGATGTACGTCGCCAGCTCCGACGCTTTACCGCCACCCACGTTCTTCGCGACATGCGCCGTGCCCTCGGGGATGTACAGCGAATCCCCAGCCTTGAGTGTGACCGGTGGCTGGCCCTCCAACTGATACTCAAACGAACCGTCGATGACATAAGCCACTTCCACGCCGGGATGCGAGTGTTTAGGCGAGGTCACGCCAGCGTCGAAATCGACACGCACCTGAATCACCTCGCGCTCGGCTGCACCCAGGTCCTTACGCACCAGATCGGTACGGTGGATGCCGGACTGCCAGTTTTTCGCCGACTGTGGCTCGGTGTTTGCGTTGCCAGCCTGCGAAAAGCTTGCGAAGGCTGCCAGTGAAAGAACGGCAAGGGCGATGCCTGACCGGCCAGCCGTGTTGCGGGAAGTGATACGGGACATCGCGATTCTCCAATGATTGCCGCCAATGCGGTGAACCCATTTAGAGGGTGCGGTGTATCTCGCTCGTGTCACGCAGGCCACGGTTTTGTATGCGAAGTTGGCTGCCGGCACCGGGGATACGTAGCGATACAAACCTGGGCCCGCATAGACCGACTATCTGAAGAAATGCCCTGCGTCACCAGACAGCTAAAATTTCCCGAGAACCTCACTTCAAGGTGTTCATTGATCTGGTTCTGCCCCACGCCCACCCTTGAAGGCGTCACGTCGTGCTTTGCGTTCAGCGGCGTAGGCGTCGCTGGGCGTGCTGATCAGCTCGCCACGGCGCAACGGCTCGCCGCAATGGGCGCACAACGGACCCAGCCCGGCGGGATGGCGACAGGTGGTGTGGGTGTAGACGACCGCCACCCCCTCCCCCTCTGACTTGCACCAGGTTTCACCCCAGGCACGCAGTGCCAGCACCACGCTATAGAACGCATCGCCTTTGGGTGTCAGGTGGTACTCGTAGCGCGGGGGCCGTTCGCTGTAGGCGCGCCGTGCGACCAGCCCGTCAGCCTCCAGGCGCTTGAGGCGGGTGGCGATCATTTGCGGGGTCCCGGCGGTTTGCGCCTGGATCTCGTCGAACCGATGGCTGCCCATGAACAACTCACGCAGCACCAGGACCGTCCAGCGGTCGCCGACGACGGCCTCAGCCCGTGAAATCGGGCACAGGGTTTCAGGAACAGGTGTATTTACCGACATGCGGTCTTGCCTCTTTTGCAGTTACTATGATTATCATATCAACATGATGTCCGGGCAAGCGCCGGGCATCGGTCACTCAACATTCCTGGAGAACACCGCCATGTCCAAAGCCCTCTATCCCCTCGACAGAACCGCTTATCTGTTGGTCGATCCCTACAACGATTTCCTCTCCGAAGGCGGTAAAGTCTATCCGCTGATCGAACCGATCGCTGCGCAAGTCGGCCTGCTCGACAACCTGCGCGCACTCGATCGCACCGTCCGCGCCCTCGACATTCCGGTGGTCATCGTACCGCACCACCGCTGGGAAAAAGGCGACTACGAAAACTGGGATCACCCAAGCCCCAGCCAATGCAAGATCATGCACATGCATCACTTCGCTCGCGGCGAATGGGGCGGCGAATGGCACCCGGATTTCGCGCCTAAAGACGGCGACATTGTCGTTCAGGAGCACTGGGGCTCGAGCGGTTTTGCCAACACCGACCTTGATTTTCGTCTCAAGCAGAAAGGCATTACCCACGTGATCATCGTTGGTTTACTGGCCAATACCTGCATCGAGGCCACCGCACGTTACGCCCAGGAACTTGGCTATCACGTCACCCTGGTGCGCGACGCCACGGCCGCCTTCAAGCCAGAAATGATGCACGCGGCCCATGAACTGAACGGCCCGACGTTCGCCCATTCCATTGTGACCACGCCAGAACTCATCGCCACCCTGACCCAAGGTGACCGCCCATGACCTTGACTGGCAAACTCCTGATCGGGGCCCGCGATGTTCCCGGTTCTGAGGGAACGATGAAGGCGCTCAACCCTGCCACCAATCAATTGATCGAACCGGACTTCGCCCTGGGTGGCTCGGCCGACGTCGACCGGGCCGCGACCCTGGCCGATGAGGCGTTCGATGTTTACAGCCACACCACGCTCGCCCAGCGCGCCGCGTTCCTCGACAGCATCGCCGACAATCTCGACGCGGTCCGCCACGTACTGGCAGCCCGAGCCGCACTCGAAACCGGCATACCAGAGGCGCAACTGGAGGGCGAAGCGATAAAAGCCGCCACCCAGTTCCGCCAGTTCGCCGATGTCGTGCGCAGAGGACGCTTCCTGCAACTGGCCATCGATCCGGCACAGCCTGACCGTCAGCCGCGTCCGCGCATGGACCATCGCTTGCAGAAGATCGCCCTTGGCCCGGTGGCGATTTTCGGTGCGAGCAACTTCCCTATCGCCTATTCAGTTGCCGGCGGCGACACCGCTTCGGCACTGGCGGCCGGCGCTACCGTGATCCTCAAGGCGCATAACGCGCATCCCGGGGCTTCGGAAATTCAGGCGCAAGCCATCCGCCAGGCCGTGCAAGCGCACGGTTTGCCCGAAGGCGTGTTCTCGATGGTGCGCGGTGGCGGTAACGCCATCGGTGAAGCGCTGGTCGATCACCCGCTGATCAAAGCGGTGACGTTCACCGGTTCGGAACGTGGCGGCATGGCCCTGTATCGCCGAGCGCAGCTGCGTCCGGATCCGATTCCGGTGTTCACCGAGATGACCAGCATCAATCCGACGTTCATCCTGCCCCACGCGCAGACGGAAAAAGGTGCGCACATCGGTGACGGCTTTATCGAGCGCATGCTGGTCAACGTCGGGCAGGCCTGCCTGAAACCCGCGCTGCTGATCGCCATCGACGGGCCTGGCTTTGAGGCCATGCGTGCGGCGATGATCAAACGTGTCAATGAGGCCTTGGCGCGACCGATGCTGACACCCGGCATTCACGCGGCCTATCTCAATGGTCTTGACCAGATCGAGGACGCAGGGGCACGGCGCATCGCCGAGGGTTCCCCGGCCAGTGCGGCACTGGATGGCGCCTCTGCGTTGCTGGAAGTCGATGGCGCACAGTTCCTGAGCGAAACGCTGCTGGCCGAAGAAGTATTCGGCCCGGCGGCACTGTTGGTAAAAGTCAGGGATGAGGCAGAAATGCTCGCTGTTGCGCGCTCGCTACGCGGCCAACTGTCGGCGGCCATGCACCTTGAGGACGAGGATTTGCCCTTGGCACAGCGTTTATTGCCCGTGCTGGAACGCCGCACCGGACGCATCGTCGTCAATGCCTTCGCGCACCCGCAGGAAGTGACGTTTGCCACCGTTCACGGCGGACCGTTTCCGGCGACGTCGGACAGCCGCTTTACCTCGGTCGGCATGACCTCGATTGAGCGTTTCCTGCGCCCGGTGGCTTACCAGGGTTTTCCGCAAGCGCTACTGCCGGAGGTGCTGCGAGACGCCAATCCGATGGCGTTGCCTCGCCTGATTGACGGTGTCTAAAACAGCGGTTCGGGGTTCAATGCCGGGCCATCAGGCCATGCAGGACCCCGAACCTCAACCCGCCTTCGGACGGCGTCATCTGCGAAATACCAAAGACCTTGAATGCCGCCAGCATCACCACCAGACCACCCGGCAAGGTGCTCAAGCGATGGTTTTGCAGCCCAGCCAGTTTGAGCTGTTTCACATGCCCCACTTCCAGCAGACGCAACGACAGGCGCAGCAGGCCGGCATAGGTGATGCCGCTTTCGCCGTCGTCGTTCATGCCGTTGGCCTTGAGCACTTTGGCGAGCATGCGTGCCGTCCCCGAAGAGCCGATAGCCTGCTGCCAACCCAATGCCCGGTAACGGCGCGCGACTTTCTCGAATTGCAGCGTGGCCACCCGCTCCGCCTCCAGCAGCGCCGGGGCGGTGATGCAACCACCGGAAAAATACCGTGCGCCAAACGTGCCGCTGCCAATCGCAATGCTTTCGGTCAACAGCGGCTGAGTGCCCTGCCCCAGAATCAGCTCGGTGGAGCCGCCGCCGATGTCCACCACCAGTCGCATGCTTAACGGACTGGGGATCGAATGGGCCACACCGGCGTACACCAGATGTGCCTCTTCGTGCCCGGAAATCACATCGATGCGAAACCCGAGATGACGTTCGGCACTGGCCAGGAACAGTTGAGCATTGTCGGCTTCGCGCACCGCGCTGGTCGCCACCGCCCGTACCCGGCCGGGCTCAAACCCGCGCAGTTTTTTACCGAACCGCGAGAGCGCCTGCCATCCACGATCCAGCGCCATTTCATCCAGCGCGCCGCCCTGGAATCCCTCCGACAAACGGACAGGTTCACGCAGGGTTTTCACCTCGTGGATCATCCACTTCTGGTTCCGTTTGACCGACTGGCCAATCATCATGCGAAACGCATTGGAGCCCAGGTCAATGGCTGCAAACAGGGAAGCGTCTCCTTTCATGGCGGGAGTTCCTGGCAATTTCATCAGCCCACGGACGGAGTTCCGCTGAGCGTTCAAGACGGTTTGCGAGGATCTTGCCACGGGTTAGGTGACACCAAGATGACACCACGGTTTTTTTCGCTACGCCCTCATCGTCATTTGTCCGTCACATCCTCAGGCCTAGCATGGCCACCTCCACCTCTGTCGGGACTCGGACCATGCTTTTAGACAACGACACCCTGATTCAACGTATCCATCGTGAGCTGCTCGACCACAGCGACGAAGAGCTGGAACTGGAGTTGATGGAGGACGGGCACGACCTCAACGCGCTGTTCGATGAGCACGTCGGTGACAGCCGCGAAAAAGAACAACGCCGCCGCTATTTCAGCGAGCTGTTCCGCTTGCAGGGTGAACTGGTCAAGCTGCAAAGCTGGGTGGTGAAAACCGGGCATAAAGTGGTGATCTTGTTTGAAGGTCGTGATGCGGCGGGCAAAGGCGGCGTGATCAAGCGCATCACCCAGCGGCTCAATCCACGGGTCTGCCGGGTCGCCGCGCTGCCCGCACCCAACGACCGCGAACGCACCCAGTGGTATTTCCAGCGTTACGTCTCGCACCTGCCGGCCGCCGGCGAAATCGTGCTGTTCGACCGCAGCTGGTACAACCGCGCGGGCGTCGAGAAGGTCATGGGCTTCTGCAACGACGACCAATACGAAGAATTCTTCCGCACCGTGCCGGAGTTCGAACGGATGCTCGCCCGCTCCGGCATCCAGCTGATCAAATACTGGTTCTCGATCTCCGACCAGGAACAGCACCTGCGCTTCCTTAGTCGCATTCATGATCCGCTCAAACAATGGAAACTCAGCCCGATGGACCTTGAATCCCGCCGCCGCTGGGAGGCCTACACCAAGGCCAAGGAAATCATGCTGGATCGCACCCACATCGCCGAAGCGCCGTGGTGGGTGGTGCAGGCCAACGACAAGAAACAGGCCCGACTCAACTGCATCCACCACCTGCTCGGGCAGATGCCGTATGAAGAAGTGCAATCCCCGGTGATCGAACTGCCGGAGCGTGTGCGCCAGGAACACTACACCCGCAGCCCGACGCCACCTGAACTGATCGTGCCGCAGGTGTATTGAGACCGAAGGGGGCGCATGCGCCCCCGACTGTCATCATTCTGTAATCTTGCGACAACAATACTGACGCCATACACCGCGTGCTTTTTTTGGGCTGCCTCTTTGGGCGGCTTTTTTTTGTCTGGTGGTTTTGTACACATCAAGCCGCTGACTGAGCTCGTTCTAGCCGTTTTCGGACGCACAGCCCCGGCTGTCGAACTTTCATGAGCGGGTTGACCGGCTCACTGCTTGATCGGTGTGACGAGTTCCTTTTCATTGGTGTCGAGGACGAACACCGCCAGCAGGCGTGCAGGCTCGGTGTCGCTGGCATTGGCGCTGACCAAGTGCACGGAACCCGGCTCCTCTACAAAGTTTTCTCCAACGTGATAGATCTTTTCCGGCTGGCCTTTGACTTGGATGCGAAATGAGCCTTCGAGGACGGTTGCATAGATGAAGGCCGTTTTCGGATGGGTGTGGGATGGCGATGCCGCGCCCGGCCCATACTCGACGACCACGCCCTTCATGCTCTTGCCAGGAAGATTGGGAATGGGACGGTCGAACACGACTGTCACCTTGCCGTGGGGCGGCTCAGCGGCGGACGCTGCGCTGATCGATAGCGCTGCGAAGGCCGCGGCCAACAGGATTCGAGTAACCATGGGATGGCTCCTTCGTGGGTGGGAATGTAAGGGTGAGAGCCGTTACCGGGCCGTCGTTTGAGCGATCCAGTCTTCGAAGCGGATCGCCCCCAGTCGTGGGTTCTTGCCAGGCACCAGCGATTGATCGTCGAGCACGGCACCGTAGTAACGTGCGTGCACGTCCGGCGAGACCTTGCGGCTGTCCCCAGTCACCCGCAGAAAACGTCTGGCCAGTTCGTCGAGAGGCATGGCTTCCGGGCCGCCGACTTCAACCGTGCCATTGACCGGTGCCGCCAGCACGACATCGGCCAGCGCCGCTACCACGTCGTCGGACGCTATCGGCTGGATCAGCGCCGGCGAAACACAAAATTCCTCGCCGACGGCGAACGACTGGACGATGCCTTCGACAAACTCGAAGAACTGCGTGGCACGCAGGAGGGTGTAAGGAATGCCGGACGCCTTGATCAGGTTTTCCTGCGCGACCTTGGCCCGGAAATAACCGCAGTCGGGTAGCCGTTCGCTGCCAACGATCGACAGGGCAACGTGATGACGAACCCCGGCGGCCGCTTCGGCAGCCAGCAGGTTACGCGTTGATGTTTCGAAGAAATCGAGCACCGCCTGATCCTCCCACGACGGCGCGTTCGCCACGTCGACAACGATGTCAGTACCATCCATCGCTGCGGCCAGGCCTTCGCGGGTGATGCTGTTCACGCCCGTGCTAGGGCTGGCGGCGACTGCGTCATGGCCGCGCTCGCGAAGGGTGTTCACAAGTTTCGATCCGATGAGGCCCGAGCCCCCGATAACAACGATCTTCATGACTGTTCTCCACGTGTCGACTGCAACCATTGCGTCGGTGTAGAGAGAGTGCCCGCGCGCACGCGGCAAGTCCTTGCAGCAGGCTTGGATTTACCTTCATGAACGCTTGGATTTGCGTCCAAAGAAGTGGTTATTCGTCCATCGTCACCGTGGACCATGCAGCGGGTTTCGAGCTGCCGTATTATCAATCTCAATGAAATATCACCAGCGGCCTGGGACACGGAGTTGAAGGCGCTTTGCCAGGGGAAGCCCACTTTGCAATTCGCGTTTGAAGACTTCGTGCTCGATCAGGAGCGCCGGGAATTGACCTTGCGTGGGCAAGTCGTAGCCGTCGGGCCACAGACCTTCGATCTATTGCTGTATCTGGTGAGCAACCGCGATTGTGTTGTCAGCAAGGACGACTTGCTCAAGGCCGTGTGGAGTGGCCGGATCGTCTCGGAATCGACGATCAGCAGCCACATCAATGCGGTGCGCAAGGCCATCGGCGATACGGGCGAAGAACAGCGCCTTGTCCGCACGGTCGCCCGCAAGGGTTACCGTTTCGTCGGGCGAGTCAACGTCGACAATAGCAAGCAAGCACGACAACCTGGCATCGACGAACACGCGACCTCCAGGCAACCGCCCTCCTCTGCGCTGCTTCTTCCGGACAAACCCTCGATTACGGTCTTGCCCTTCCAGAATCTGAGCGGCGATCCCGAGCAGGACTACTTCGCCGACGGTGTGGTAGAGGACATCATCGTCGCCCTGTCGCGAATCCGCTGGCTGTTCGTCATCGCGCGCAATTCGAGCTTCACCTACAAGGGTCAGGCGGTGGACATCCAAGGCATCGGTCAGACGTTGGGCGTTCGCTACGTGCTCGAAGGTAGCGTGCGCAAGTGCGGGAACAAGGTGCGCATCACCGGGCAATTGATCGACGCGACCAGTGGTACGCACATCTGGGCGGAACGCTTCGAAGGCCTGCTCGACGACATCTTCGAGTTGCAGGATCAAATCGCCGACAGTGTCGTCGGTGCAATCGCGCCGCAACTGGAACGGGCAGAAATCGAACGCGCCAAACGCAAACCCACCGAAAGCCTGGACGCCTACGATTATTACTTGAGGGCCATGGCAAAACTGCACAGCGGCACCCGTGAAGCCATTGCGGATGCCCTGCCGATGTTCAACACAGCCATAGAACTCGACCCGGAATTCGCCTCGGCCTATGGCATGGCCGCCTGGTGCCACTTCTGGCGCAAGCTCAATGGCTGGATGACCGACCGGCCTGCAGAAATCGCCGAAGGCACCCGGCTTGCGCGCCTGGCGGTGACACTCGGACGAAACGATGCCGTCGCGTTGACCCGCGGCGGGCATGCGCTTGCGCATCTGGCCGGTGATGTCGATGGCGGCATAGCACTGCTCGACCGGGCGCGTCTGCTCAATCCCAACCTCGCCCCTGCCTGGTTCCTGGGGGGTGTCTTGCGCGCGCTGCGCGGTGAAACAGAGGGTGCAATCAAAGACTTGGCCCATGCCGTTCGCTTGAGTCCGGTGGACCCCGAAATGTTCAGGATGCAGATCGGGATGTCGCTCGCGCACTTCTTCGCCGGCCGCTTCGACCTCGCGACGCAATGGGCGGAAAAAGCCTTGGGTAACCTGCCCAATTTGCTGGCCCCGGTGGCCTTGGTGGCGGCCAGTTATGCGCTCAGCGGGCAAATGGACAAAGCGAAGCAGGCAATGCGGCACCTGCGAGAGCTGGATCCGTTGTTGCGGGTTTCTAATTTGAGGGATTGGTTGCCTATTCAGCGTGCGGAGGATCTTGCACGGTTTGCGCAAGGATTGCGGCGGGCGGGGTTGGGTGAGTGAGGTGGGGATGGCTGACCGTAGGAATGTCAAACGCACGCAAAAAAATGGCCCGCATGCGGGCGGGCCAAATGGGAATTCTTCAAAGGAGCAGGGGTAATCTGCGCTTCATTGTGTGAGCACAGCGTGAAAAACATGTCGCCGAAACGAAAACCTTCGATCGAAGTAAACACACTACTTTTGCTGATGCAGGTATTTCTGAATGGCATCAATTTCAAGTTTGCTTGGCTTCACACCGTTGTCAGACTTGAAGCTAGCGCTAGCCCAATGCGGCATTGGCGCCTTCAGAGGCTTCCCATGGTCGTCGATACCGCTCAGCACGGCTCGCTCAAATACTTTTGATTTCCACTCACTGGCATCTCCGGCCAGCTTGGGTGCCGATCCTCCCGTGCCTCGAGGCCCGTGACAAACAACGCAGTTATCTTGAAAAAGCGTTTCTCCATCTGGCGGTGATGCCATTGCCGATGAGCAGGTAAGTAGGGTTATGAACGTCAGAAATGCGCATTTCATTTTAGGCTCCTGGCGACAAAGATGACGTGAGTTGCTTTGGGCGTTAAGTGAGAGCGTAGCAGGAGGCGAATGACGATGGACCTGGCGGTGCATCGTGGGGGGATTGTCTGGCGCAGAAGCCTATCAGATGCCGTCGGGCAGATTTGTATCGATCTGTATGCTCGCAGGCGATCTTACACAGCGATACACAACGGCCGGTTCCAGACACACAGGCACGACATGAGGGTGCAAAAGTGGGCCACGTCGCAAGGACTTCCCTGAATCCGCGACCTGAACAATCAAGCCCTAAACCCTCAGCAGGAACTTGCCATGATCAATCAACTCGACACCGTGCTGTACACCGGCAAAACCCACACCACCGGCGGCCGTGATGGTCAGTCAAAAAGTTCGGATGGACGCCTGGACATCAAACTGTCCCCGCCCGGTTCGTCGGGCAGCGGCACCAATCCGGAACAGTTGCTGGCGGCGGGTTGGTCGGCGTGTTTTATCGGCGCAATGGGCAAGGCGGCGGTCGCATTGAAGGTGATCCTGCCGAGCGATGTCGCGGTGGATACTGAAATCGACCTGGGCAAAACCGACAACGCTTTTTTCCTCCAGGCACGCCTCAATGTCAGCCTTCCGGGCCTGGATCCAGCCGTCGCTCGCGCGGTTGTGGATGCCGCTCATCAAACCTGCCCGTACTCCAAAGCGACCCGTGGCAACATCGATGTCGAGATCAATCTGGTGTGATCGGGACTGCTGGAACAGCCTGCCTTTCGGGGTGGGCTGTGCCGATAGTATTTTTCCGTCCTGTGGTGTTTTTCACAGGACGAAATCGGTCTAAAAAGCGCGCTTTACACAGCAGATGCTTTGCTATTCTCAAGGTGTAGGTGAAGACGCAGACTGATGCGCAAGCGGATAGCAAGGAGACGTGGGGCACGTCCCGAAGGGTACACGGTTAGAAAGATCTCCGCGCTGAGATCCAGCCCTTACGCCGTGTGAAGCAGAAGTACATATCACTGTTCTGTCAGAGTCCTGATAAACCTTGTAAGCCAGAAACCAGCACTGGCCACCTACTCGAAATCCGAAGCCCGCGTTAAGCGGGCTTTTTCGTTTCTGACCACTCGTCGCGAAGGCGCCCTGCTCCCCCTTGACACTGATGGGGGCTGCGGGATTATTATTACATCGCATACGATACAAGCGTACACGACACACAAACCAAGCCTACTGCACTGTTGAGGATTCATCCCATGAGCAAGATCGAAAAAGTCCTGGCCTCCGGCAAGACCCACACCAAAATGAGCGCGGCTGGCGTCACTTCGCGCGGCCATAACGGCACTGTCGACATCCAGCTCTCTTCGCCGGGCAACGTAGCCCCTGCGCATGTGTTCGAAGCCACCCAGCCACACCCGAAAGCCGAGCAATTGTTCGCCGGTGCATGGTCGGCCTGCTACATCGCCGCCGTCGGCCTCGCTGCCAAGCAAAACAACGTCGAACTGCCGTCGGATCTGGCGGTGGACATTGAAGTCGACCTGGGCCAGACCGGCGAGGCGTACTTCCTGCAGGCTCGACTGACGCTGCGCGCACCTGGCCTGTCCAACGAAGTTGCAACGAAACTGGCCCACGACGCTGATCAGATCTGCCCTTACTCGAAAGCAACACGCGGCAACATCGACGTGGCCATTAACGTCGTCACGGCTTGAAGCCCCGTGTCATCAAGCCAGTCATTGGTTTCTGAAAACACTACATATATCGCATGCGATGTAGGCGCATGCGAATATAAAATCACCAAGCTTTCAAGGAATCAACATGAGCAAGATTGAAAAAGTCCTGGCCACCGGCAAGACCCACACCACCGCCAGCAGCACCGGCCACACTTCACGCGGCCACAACGGCAGCCTTGATATCGCGCTCTCGTCGCCCGGCAACACCACGCCAGCGCACGTGTTCGCCGCGACCCAGCCGCACCCGACCGCCGAGCAACTGTTCGCCGGCGCCTGGTCGGCCTGCTACACCGCCGCCGTCGGGCTGGTGGCCAATGACTTGAACGTGGTGCTGCCGGGGGACATGTCGGTCGATATCGAAGTCGATGTCGGTCAAACCGGTCAGGATTACTTCCTCCAGGCGCGGTTGACCCTGCGTGTACCCGGCCTCAAGGACGACATCGCGAGGACGCTGGCCCATACCGCTGACCAAATCTGCCCGTACTCGAAAGCGACGCGAGGCAACATCGACGTGGACCTGAACGTTCTTACAGTGTGATGCACGGCGCGGTGGGTTCGGTTCTGTTGACCGAGTCCGCCGCTGGCCGTTGATCACTTCTGAAGTTATCGCTCTTACGACACCATCGCACACGAGGTATATTTCAGCCTTGCGCGACAGCAGTCTTCGACGAATGAGGTGACAGATGAAACCCTCCGCCCCCGCGGCACCCGCGAGCCCAAAGCTCTCTGACTTCCTGTGCTTTGCGGTTTACTCCACCAACCTCGCCTTCGGCAAGGCGTACAAGCCGATCCTCGAAAAGCTCGGCCTGACCTACACGCAATACATCACTATCGTGGCGTTGTGGGAGGAAGATAATCAGACCGTCGGCAGCCTGGGCGAAAAGCTGTTTCTGGAGTCGAACACCCTCACGCCGATCCTGAAAAAACTCGAAGCGATGGGCTACCTGCAACGTCAGCGCGACCCCGAGGATGAACGTCAAGTGCGGATCAACCTGACCAAGGAAGGCAAAGGCTTGCGCGAAGGCCGCCCGGAAATGGGTCTCGCCGGCGCGACGGGCCTGACACCGGACGAGTTCATCCAAATGCAAAAAGCGATCGTGACGCTGCGTAACAACTTGATCAAATCGATGAACACTGAGGAGTGAGTTTTATGACCACGCAATCCGAAACCGCAATTCTGGCCGGTGGCTGCTTCTGGGGCATGCAGGATTTGATCAGGCGAATGCCCGGCGTGCAGTCTACCCGGGTCGGTTACTCGGGCGGTGATGTGCCCAACGCCACTTACCGCAATCATGGCACCCATGCGGAAGCCATCGAGATCGTGTTCAACCCGGCGGTGATCAGCTATCGCCAGATCCTCGAGTTTTTCTTCCAGATTCACGACCCTTCCACTGCCAATCGTCAGGGCAACGACATCGGCCTCAGCTACCGTTCGGCGATCTTCTTTCTCAACGAAGAACAACGCGATATCGCCGAGGACACCGTGGCCGATGTGGATGCATCCGGTTTGTGGCCTGGCAAGGCCGTCACGGAAATCGCCCCCGCCGGCCCGTTCTGGCAGGCCGAGCCGGAGCATCAGGATTACCTTGAAAAAGTGCCTAACGGTTACACCTGTCATTTCATTCGGCCGAACTGGAAACTGCCGAAACGCGCCGTTTGAAGCAATGACTTGGGTCCCGGCAACGGGACCCAACGTTCATCAGGTATTGGTCTTTTCCGCCTCGCATCCTGCGTGCGCGCTGATCCTGCAATGGTTTGCTGGCCAGGCTGAGGCGGCCCCCAGCAAATCCCTCCGCCCCACCCAAATTCCCTTGTAGGAGTGAGCCTGCTCGCGATAGCGGACTGACATTCAACATCGATGTCGGCTGACTCACCGCCATCGCGAGCAGGCTCACTCCACAAGGGTTATGCGGTGGGCTCAAGGTTGTGCTTGCACCACCCCACGCTCTTCCAGCAACCGCACAAACATGGTCAAGCTCTGGGACACCGTCCCCCGCCGCCACACCAGCCACGTGCGCAAATACCGGAACGATTGCGACAACGGCCAGATGCTCACCGTGGTGCACCCCGGCATGCTTTCCAGCATGCTGCGCGGCATCAGCGCCAGGCCGGCACCGGCGCTGACACAGGCGAGCATGCCGTGATAGGACTCCATTTCGAAGATCTTGCCGGGCACCGCCGCGTCCTTGCTGAACCAGCTCTCGAAGTGGTGCCGGTACGAGCAATTGGAGCGGAAGGCGTAGATGTTTTCCCCATTCACATCCTGCGCGCGATGGATCGGAGAGTGGTTGAGCGGCGCGATCAGCACCATCTCTTCCTCGAACGCCGGCACGCCTTCCAGTGCCGGGTGCAGCACCGGCCCGTCGACAAACGCGGCGGCCAACCGGCCCGACAACACGCCGTCGATCATGGTCCCCGAAGGGCCGGTCGAGAGGTCGAGTTCAACCTTGGCGTGTTTCTGGTTGTAGGCCGCCAGCAGTTCGGGAATGCGCACCGCCGCCGTACTCTCCAGTGACCCCAAGGGAAACGAGCCTTGCGGTTCCTCCCCTGCCACGGTCGCGCGGGCTTCTTGCACCAGGTCGAGGATGCGCCGGGCATAGTCGAGAAAACTCCAACCGGCCGGCGACAGACGCAGGCGACTTTTCTCGCGGATAAACAGGTCCACGCCCAGGTCCTGCTCCAACTGCTTGATCCGCGTGGTCAGGTTGGAAGGCACGCGGTGGATGTGTTGCGCGGCGGCGCTGATGCTGCCGTGCTCGGCAACGGCCTTGAAGATTTCCAGCTGAACCAGATCCAAGTCATTCTCCAAACGTGAACGATATGCTCAGTATTATTCAGTTTCAAGAAAACAAACGCCACCGTAACCTGAGCGCATTCCCACCTAGCAGGACGGTGCCATGACCAGCGTTTCCAGCCTTACCCACGCCATTTCGATCAACCCGACCACCGGCGAGCAGATCGACCACTACCCTTTTGAGTCTGAGTCGGCACTGCAAGCCGCCCTGTCGCGAGCCGCGGGCGGCTTCCGTGTCTGGCGCAAAACCGCTGTCGAACAACGCGCGCAATTGCTGATTGCCCTGGCTCAGGCACTGCGCAACAGCGCCGACAAAATGGCCACCATGATTACTCTGGAGATGGGCAAGCCCATCACCCAGGCGCGTGGCGAAATCGAAAAGTGCGCGCAACTCTGCGAGTGGTACGCCGAACACGGCCCGGCCATGCTCAATGCCGAATCGACGCTGGTTGAAGGCGGCAAGGCGCGCATCGAATACCGCCCGCTCGGGCCGATTCTGGCGGTGATGCCGTGGAACTTCCCGATCTGGCAGGTGCTGCGCGGCGCCGTTCCAGCGCTGATTGTCGGCAACACCTACGTGCTCAAACATGCACCCAACGTGATGGGCAGCGCTTACCTGCTGCTGGAGGCCTTCAAGAACGCCGACTTCCCTCAAGGTGTGTTTGAAGTGCTGAACGTCACGCCGGATGGCGTTTCCACCGCCATTGCCGACCCGCGCATCGCCGCAGTGACCCTCACCGGCAGCGTGCGCGCCGGCATGGCCATTGGCGCTCAGGCCGGTGCGGCGCTGAAGAAATGCGTACTGGAACTGGGCGGTTCCGATCCGTTTATCGTGCTCAACGATGCCGACCTCGACGAAGCGGTCAAAGCCGCCGTCATCGGGCGCTACCAGAACACCGGGCAGGTCTGCGCGGCGGCCAAGCGCTTGATCGTCGAACAAGGCATCGTCGAGGAATTCACGCGCAAATTCGTCGAAGCCACGGGCAAACTGGTGGTCGGCAATCCGTTGGCCACCGACACTTACCTCGGCCCGATGGCGCGGTTTGATCTGCGTGATGAACTGGATCAACAAGTGCGTGACACCCTGGAAGAAGGCGCGACCTTGTTGATGGGCGGCAAGAAGGCGCAAGGCCCCGGCAACTTCTACGAGCCTACCGTGTTCGCCAATGTCACTGACCAGATGACCTCGTTCAAACAGGAACTGTTTGGCCCGGTAGCCTCGATCATCACCGCACGCGACGCCGCCCATGCGCTGGAACTGGCGAATGACAGTGAATTCGGCCTCGCTGCCACCGTCTTCACGGCCAATGTCGAACTCGCACAACAGATGGCTGGCGAACTGGAAACCGGTGGCGTGTTCATCAACGGCTACAGCGCTTCCGACCCCCGCGTGACCTTCGGCGGCGTGAAGAAAAGCGGATTTGGTCGCGAACTGTCGCACTTCGGCGTGCGCGAGTTCTGCAATGCCCAGACCGTGTGGCTGGACCGTCGTTAAGCAAAAACGCAGCCTGGGCGTCTTTGCCTCCCAGGCTGCGTTTTTTATTCGTGCAGGTAAAAGAGCTTGTTGACGATCATCCAGCGATATTCGACTCCTCGCGGGCGACGACTATGCTGTTGGGGTCACTTCCCGGGAGGCGCTGAAGATGTCACTGACGCTTTATTACCATCCCCTGTCGTCGTACTGCCACAAAGTGCTGATCGCGCTTTATGAGCACGCGGTCGACTTCGACAAAAGGCTCATCGACCTGGGCAACGCAGCCGAGAAAGCCGAGTTGCAGGCACTCTGGCCGATCGGCAAATTCCCGGTCATTCATGATCACACCGGCCAATGCGACGTGGCAGAGTCGACGATCATCATTGAATACCTCGATCACTATTTCGCCGGGCAAAACCGGCTGATTCCAGGCAATTGGGACACAGCGCTGGAGGTCCGCCTGTGGGACCGGGTCTGCGACAACTATCTTCAGACGCCACTGCAACAGATTGTCCTGGATCGTATCCTAGGTGCAAACGGCAATCTGACCCAGCAGCGCGCCACGCTACAGACCGTGTACGGCATGTTCGACCGCCAGTTGGCGAACAACTCCTGGCTGGCCAGCGCGGAGTTCAGCCTGGCCGATTGTTCAGCGGCCCCGGCGCTTTTCTATGCCAGTACGCTTGAGCGGATGCCTGATGAACACCGCCACTTGAACGCCTACTTCGAGCGGCTGATGAACAGGCCGTCCGTGCAACAGGTAATCGACGAAGCCAGGCCTTACTTCTCGTTCTACCCGTTTGAACAAGACATCCCGCAACGGTTTTACCCGCGTCCCTAACGCACGATGTCGATCAATTGCTCGCGCTGCGCCCCCGTGAGCATCGGCCCGAAACCGGCGCCGGCGTTGTCCGCCATGTAACGCGGATTGCCGGTGCCGGGGATCACGCACGTCACAGCCGAATGGGACAGCAAGAACTTCAACGCCAGTTGCGCCCAACTGGTGACCCCCACTTGCGCGGCCCAACCGGGCAGTGGCTTGCCCTTCAAGCGCTCGAGCAAACCGCCGCCACCGAAGGGCCGGTTGCAGATCACTGCCACCCCGCGTTCGCGACACAGCGGCAAGATGCGTTGCTCAACCCCGCGATCGTCCAGCGCATAGTTGATCTGCAAGAAATCCAAGGATTCGGCCTTGAGCACCGCCTCCACTTCCTCGTAGGCCGTCGGCGTGTAATGGGTGATGCCGATGTAGCGAATCCGCCCTTGCTCCTTCCATTCGCGCAACGTCGGCAAATGGGTTTGCCAGTCCAGCAGATTGTGGATTTGCATCAGGTCGATGCGGTCGGTTTGCAGCAGGCTAAAGGACTGCTCCATCTGCGCGATGCCCTCTTCACGGCCACGGGTCCACACCTTGGTGGCGAGAAAGGCCGGCGAGCGCGGCTCGTGGATCGACAGCAACTCACCGATGGTCTGTTCGGCGCGACCGTACATCGGCGAGCTGTCGATGACCGTCCCGCCCTTCTTGAATAAGGCGCTGAGCACGTCCGGCAATTGTTTATAGGCGGGGCTGGAAGGCTCGACATCAAAACCGCGATAGGTGCCCAACCCGACGATAGGCAATGGCTCGTTGCTGGAGGGAATGGCGCGGGTCAGCATGGTCTTGCCTCCTGTTTCCGTCGACGGCGCCGAGGTTGCAAAAGCCCGTTCGAAGGTGAAAACCGCCGAAACACCGGCAGCCAGCGTGAGAAATCGTCGTCGCGTGTATCCGTCAGTTTGGCTCATCGTAGTGCCCGTGTGGCCCAACCCGGCGTGCCCCGCTACCGTTGAACTAAACTCTGGCACCGATCCTGTGTGAGCGGACCTCGATCCCAGAGCCGTCAATGTCGCCCCCTAAAGTTAGTCGAATGTTCAGAAACCTGACGCTTCTCGTTGTCATCATTGCTGCGTTGTACCTGGCGCTGTGTGCGGCGTTGTTCGTGTTTCAGCGCGTGTTGATCTACTACCCGCAGCCCAGCGCCGTCACCACGCCCGCGTCGCTGCTGACGCTGAACGTCGAAGACGCGCAAATACAGGTGTCCGTCAGGCCGCACAATGGCCCGAACGCATTGATCTATTTCGGTGGCAATGCCGAGGATGTGTCTCGCAACCTGGCCGGGTTTTCCCAGGCGTTCCCCGAGCATGCGCTGTACTTGATGCACTATCGGGGGTTCGGTGGCAGTACCGGCTCGCCGTCCGAAGAAGCCATTGCGCGCGATGCACTGACCTTGTTCGACAAGGTCTACAGCAGCCATCCGAATGTTGCCGTGGTCGGGCGCAGCCTCGGCTCAGGCGTCGCCGTGCGCCTGGCCAGTCAACGCCCGGCTTCGCGGCTGATCCTGATCACGCCTTACAACAGCCTGGAAAGCCTCGCCAGACACCAGTTCCGCTGGTTTCCGGTGAAGTGGCTGTTACAGGACCGCTTCGAATCCTGGCGCTATGCAGCGCACATCACGGTGCCGACGTTGTTGATCGCCGCCAGCCACGACGAAGTCATCCCGCGTTCCAGCACACAGCTGCTCTACACCCATTTCGCTCCCGGTGTGGCAACACTGAAGGTGATACCGGACACCGGCCATAACTCCATTTCCGACAGCCCCGAGTACCTCAAATTGATGCGCGACGAATTATGAGCACGCGCGCATTCATAGACAGCATCGATCAAGCGGTCATCGAGAGTGATTGGACTCACCGCCTGCAAGCTCTTAGCCTGCGCGCGACGCGAAATACCTGAAGGCGCAATCCCATGATCGTCAGACCCAAACCGAACTTCATCAACATCCTGAGCGCCATCAAGGGCTCCATCGCCAAACGGATTGCCTTGCGCAGTTTGATGGTGACGCTGCTGGCATCGGTCATCGTGCTCGTCGAGACCTTGCACCCCAGCTACTTTTCCAAAGTCAGCGCGACGCCGTTCACGTTGCTCGGTTTGTCGCTGTCGATCTTCATGAGCTTTCGCAACAACGCCTGTTATGACCGCTGGTACGAAGGCCGCAAAGCCTGGGGCGATGTGATCGTGGCAATTCGTTCGATGATTCGCGAAACCGTGGTCATCAAGGACGCCGACACACGCAACACTTTGTTGAGCCACTTGTGCGGATTCGCCCATGCACTCAACGCCAAACTGCGCCAGGAAAACGAACGGGCGGCGAGCAGTCGTTGGCTCGACCCTATTCCCAAGGACAACGCGCCGGATTTCAGCGGGCGCATATTGCAGCAGGTCGGCCAGCAGTGCTCGGCGCTTAGCGAGTCGGGGGTGATCAACGAATGGCGCTACACGCTCATGGCCAATCATCTGGCGCACCTGACCCAGGCGCAGGCGGCCTGCGAACGAATCAAACACACGCCGCTGCCGTTTGCCTACACCTTGCTATTGCACCGGACCAGTTACCTGTTCTGCTTCTTGCTGCCCTTCGCCATGGCTGAACCCCTGGGCTGGCTGACCCCGATTTTCACGGCGATTGTCAGCTACACCTTTTTTGGCCTGGACGCGATTGGCGATGAACTGGAGGATCCGTTTGGTCGTGACGAAAACGACCTGCCCCTGGATGCGATCGTGCGCACCATCGAGCGGGAAATCCTCACCGCGATGGGGGACATACAACTGCCTCCGGCACTGGAACCGGTGGACTTTGTGTTGAAGTGACTTCACACCTGATAAAAGTCTCGATACCACGCCACAAAGTGCGCCACGCCGGTTTCAACGGGCACTTGCGGGCGGAAGTCGACCCAGTCCGCCAGCGCCGACACATCGGCCCAGGTCTTGATCACATCGCCCGCTTGCATCGGCAGGTTATTGCGTTGCGCTTTCATCCCTAATGCCGATTCCAGGCACCCGATAAAGTCCAGCAACGCGACCGGCGTGCCGCGGCCAATGTTGAAGATCCGGTTGACGCCCCCGCTCTCGTGGTTCGCCACTGGCGGCTTTGTTCGCAAGCGGGCGATGCCTTCGACAATGTCGTCGACGTAGGTGAAGTCGCGCGCCATTTGTCCATGGTTATATACCTCAATCGGCTGGCCGTTGAGGATTGCCTCGGTGAACTTGAACAGTGCCATGTCGGGACGCCCCCAAGGCCCGTAGACGGTGAAAAAGCGCAGGCCGCTGGCCTTCAGGCCGTAGAGATGGCAGTAGCTGTCGGCGAACAGTTCGTTGGCGCGCTTGCTCGCGGCGTACAGCGAAACCGGATGATCCACTGGATCATCGACGCTGAACGGCAGCTTGTTGTTGGCGCCGTACACCGAACTGCTCGACGCGTAGATAAGGTGCGCGGGGGGATGGTGTCGACAGGCTTCCAGCATATTCACGAAACCCACCAGGTTGGATTGCGCATAAGCATCCGGGTTGTCCAGCGAGTAGCGAACGCCCGCTTGCGCTGCCAGATGCACCACTTCGGTGAAGCGATACTCATTGAACAACGCCATCAGCGCAGACTTGTCCACAATATCCATTTTCTGAAAACGAAAGCCATGAAGCACGCTCAGTTGCTTGAGCCGGGCCTGTTTGAGTTCGACACTGTAATAGTCATTGAGGTTATCGATGCCAATAACTTCAAGGCCTTGCAGGCATAATCGTTTGACCGTGTGATAACCGATGAACCCTGCGGCGCCAGTCACAAGAACCGTCATAGTGCCTTGCTCCGATCAGACAATAAGGGCTTAGTTATAGCGTTGCTATTGCATCGGGTCCAGATTAAAAGCCTACTAATAAAAAGCCCCCATTATTGGGGATAGTTCTCAGCCAGCCGACTATTAGCAGCGGGAAAAGTTTAATCAATCCGACGAAAGAAAAATCCCCACTTAAAACAACTACTTGAGCGGCAGCAGAAATACCAATGGATAAAAGGCGTGCTTTTTGACGAGGAACGTTTGACAGCTCGCTTAGAGTGGTCGATAACTACACCGGTCTATTGAAACAGTGATGCGAGTGCAGGCTATCTGTTTAGCCACTGTTCCCTAGGCCCATACCGAACTATTTTTTTGCAGGTCCAATGTGCAGACCGTGCGGTAGCTTTGCCCAAAGCAAAGTTTACTCAGGCTTATGCCTGATATGTTGCACGGTATAGCGTCACGTCATTGTCTTGTGACCTTTCATGAGGCGTTTTGTGATTCATTATTGATACACAACTGCGCAATTCTATAAAAAAACATATCTGTTCAATTAACACTTCATAGGCCCGAATAGAGCCACTGCCTGCCTAAACTTCTCAATTCACAGAGTTTACCAGCATGCCAGCACTCAGCTCCGAGCGGTCTAATTGGTACCTTTTGCAATGCAAACCACGTCAGGATGAACGTGCCCACCTCAACCTGCTTCAACAGAACTATGTGATATTCCACCCCCAACTGGTGACTGAACGCGTCATACGCGGCAAACGCCACAGGGTCCTGGAATCGCTGTTCCCCGGGTATCTGTTTATCCATCTCAGCCGTAACGACAATTGGGCGCCCTTACGTTCCACCCGCGGCGTCAGTCGTATTGTCGAATTCAATCATGGTCCTGCGACGGTGGCCGAGCACGTCATCGAGCATCTGCGCGCACGCTGTTTTGAATCGGCGGATGCGCACATCGACCACGACCTGAAACCCGGCGAACACTTGCAAATCATTCGAGGGCCACTGTCGACACTGGAAGGCATCTTCGTATCTTCGCTGGGGACTGAACGCGTGATGATGCTATTGCAGTTTCTTAATCGCGAACAAACCGTTTGCGTTCCGTTACGTGATCTCGGTCGTCAGAGCACGCCCCTGCACATTAATAACTAATCATTAGCCTTATATGCTTTTCCTCAGGAGCTATCATATGGCCTTGATGTCACGTTGCCCTGTTGCACTGCTCATGGCCTCTCTTTATCCAGGGATGGCATGGAGTCTCAGCCCACAAAACATTGATGTTTACGGGTTTAACTTCACACCCACTTTTCTGATGTCAGAAAGTTACGACGACAACTTTCGCGAACTGGAAACCAATACCCAATCATCCATGATCACCCGGTTGGCGCCCTCCTTCGAGCTCAAGGCTGAAGACCGCAACAGCGCTACTCGCCTGATCTGGCAACCGACTCAAAACATTTACCACGATGAGTCGGATGCTTCGTATACGGCACAACGGGTTCGGGCCGACAGCATCATGGAGTTCACCGACCGGCACCGTCTGAAACTTGAGGCCGAATACCGCAAATGGGAGCGCACGGAATCGACAGCGGTCCCGGACGAGAATGACAAACTCAACAACAAACGCGTGGGCGGCCTGTACACCTACGGCGCCAAGAGTGCTGATAACCAGATTGATGTCGGCGCCAACTATGCAGAACTTCGCTACACCAATGCCGACGGCGTAAACGAAGACAAAGAACGTAATACCACCGGCGTGACCACCACGTGGTATCACCGCATCGGCAGCAATACCCGTGGCTTGCTGGAATACGACCACACCAACTTCGATTACCTGCAATCCAACAGTCCGCGCAGCAGTAAATCCGACGCCATCCTCGGCGGTGCCACATGGGACTTCACCGCCCGCACCTCGGGCAAAGTGCGCATCGGTTACGAGAAAAAGAACTTCGACAGCAGTCAATCCAACGACCTCGACAACCCCACCTGGCAAGTGGATCTGCAATACAAGCCGCGCACTTATTCGACCTTTACCCTCGTCGCCCGTCAGGCCCTCGCCGAAGGCGACGATGGCGCCGACGCGGTGAAATCGACCTTCACCCAGGTCGGTTGGCGCCATGGCTGGACCGAACGAATCACCACCGTAGCCCAGGCCGGTTACGGCCGTTATGTCTACGAAGGCCAAAGCCGCACCGACAATGTTCAGGACTACAACCTGGCCCTGATATACGCCATGCGTCGCTGGCTGGATATCGAACTGGGCTATCGCTACAAGGATGACGATTCGGATGCCGACAATGAAAGCTACACCCGCAACATTGTTTCGATCAGCTTCAACGTAAGCCTCTAGGAGGGTTTGGCCATGAACTCACACACTCTTGGCTTGTTGTTCGCATTGGCATTTGTCCCCAACACGTACGCAGCGGACTCCGGCACCCAGTACAAACTGGCGGCGGGCGATGTGTTGCGCATCACCGTATTCGGCGAGCCGGATCTGAGCATGAAAAGGATCCGCCTCAACGACGCCGGAACGTTTTCCTACCCGTTCCTGGGTGAAATTTCCGCCAAGGGCCTCACCCCCAGCCAACTCGAAAAGGTCATCGTCGATGGGCTCAAGCAGGGCTACCTGATCGATCCGAAAGTCAGCCTGAGCCAGATCGAATACCGCGCGTTCTACATCAACGGCGAGGTCACCAAGCCCGGCAGCTACCCCTTTGTGCCCGGCCTGACCCTTGAAAAAGCCATCGCTTTGGGCGGTGGCCTGACCGAGCGCGCCTCGATCAAACGCGTGACGATCGTGCGCGGCGACAGCGGCCAGACCCTCACCGATGAAGTGACGCGCAACACCACGATTGCCCCCGGCGACACCATTTCCATTGCACAAGGCTTTTTCTAATCATGGACAACAGCCCTAGCAACTACGTCGAACGTCCTCTGCAAGCGCACGTGTATCACCAGCACAGCGAAGACAGGGACACCATTGATCTGCTCAAACTGTGGAGGGTGATCTGGCGCGCGAAATGGAAAATCGGCTGGCTGGTCGTGTTCAGCGTTGCCTTGGCGGTGTTGGCCGTCTCGTTGATCACCCCGCAATACATCGGCAGCACCACGTTGCTGTTCAACGACAAGACGCCGCCGCTGATGTCCTTCCAGCAAGTGAAGGACTCAGGCAGCAACGCCACCGACTACTTGCAGACCCAGCAGGCCCTCCTGGAATCCCGGGACCTGGCCGAGCGAGCGGTGAAAAAACTCGGCCTTACCACTAACCCGATCACTGACCCGCGCCAGCAGCCGAAGTCCTGGTTCACGCCGCGAAAATGGCTGGCGGAACTCAACCTTGATCAGTGGATACCCGGACTGGGCATGCTGTTGCCGGTGAAGGACGCGCCAACAGAGGAAGACGTGTTCAATCAGGTCACGCAAAACCTCATGTTGCACACCACCGTCAAGTTTGTCGGCAAAAGCCAACTGCTGAACATCGAGGTCGAACTGCCGGACCCTGATCTCGCCGCCGCAGCGGCTAACGCTCTGGCCCACGGGTTTACCGACAGCCAGATTGACACCAGCGAGAAGTCGTCGCAGGCCACCACCGCGTGGATGAACACCCGACTGGTCGAGTTGCGCAATAACCTGCGTGCCGCCGAGAAAAAGCTCCAGGGCTATCGCGAAGAGCAAGGTCTGGTCGATGTCGGCGGTGTTTCCACCATCAGCGCCAACGAACTGGAAATGACCGGCAGCCGTATGGTCGACGCCCGCCGCACCCGGGCTGAAGCCGAGAGTGAATACCGTCAAGCCAAAGCCCTGAGTACCGGTGACTTGAGTCGGCTGTCCAGTGTGCCTGCAGTCTTGAGCAACCCGCTGGTCCAGCAATTCCAGGCAGACAGGGCCAAGGCCCAGGCCAAGGTCGATGAACTGTCGGGGCGCTACGGGCCGAAACACCCGAGCCTGGTCTCTGCGCAGTCCGAATTGCGCGCCGCCACCACTGCCCTGCAATTGCAGGTGCAACAAGTGGTCGCCGGGATCGAGCGGCAATACCAGCTCGCCTCGGCCAGCGAAGCCTCGATCCGCCAATCGTTCAACAGCAACAAGGCACAGATCCAGGACATCGCGCGCAAGGAGTTCCAACTGCGCGAGTTCCAGCGTGAGGTCGACAGTACCCGTGCGCTGTACGAAACCTTCGTCACGCGCTTGAAGGAAACGGCCGCCACCGCCGACATGGACTCGACCAAAGTGCGCATCGTCGACCCGGCGATTGTGCCGACGGAAGCCAGCAAACCGCGTAAAACCTTGATCGTGGGCATTGTCGGGTTGCTGGCGGCGCTGATTGGCGTTGCGCTGGCCCTGCTGTTCGACAGCCTGAGCAACACCTTCAAGACCGACGAGACCATCGAGAGCACGCTCAATATTCCATTGCTCAGCGTTGTGCCGTTGGTGATGAAGAAAAGCCGCCGGCAACTGGCGCGTTTGTTCGAGGACAACGACAACCCGCGTTTTTCCGAGACCATTCGCAACCTGCGTACCTGGTTGATGTTGCAAAGTAGCGAGGCTCCCTCGCAGGTGGTACTGGTGACCTCGACCGTGGCCGGTGAGGGCAAAAGCACCATCGCCAACAACCTCGCCAGCTCGCTCACCTCACTTGAGCGGGTGCTGCTGATTGATGCGGACATGCGTCAGCCGACCCTTTCGCTGAATTTCGATTTTCCGCCGGACGCCCCGGGGTTGGCGAATGTCATTGCGGGTACGGCGAGACTCGAAGACTGCATCGTCTCGGTGGGCAATCTGGACTTGCTTCCGGCCGGCAGAATGCTCCAGCCCTCGGTGGACCGGCTCACCGCGCGGCGCCTGCCGTCCCCCGCCGACTCGCTGAACCCGGCACGCCAGCCTCCGCCCCAGGACTTGCTCAGCTCGCCACGCATGGCGCGGATGCTCGAAGCACTGAAGTCGCGTTACCGCCACATCATCATCGACTCGCCACCAGCGGAGATGATCAGCGACGCGCTGCTGCTGGCCCAGCATTCGGATGCCGTGATCTACGTGGTCAAGGCTGACAGTACGCCGATCAGCCAGGTGCAAAGAGGCATCGCGATGTTGCAGCAAAGTCACATGCCAGTGTTCGGCACCGTGCTCAACCAGGTCGACCTGCGCAAGGCGCGCAAGTACGGCTACAACCACTCCCGCACGTTCTATAACTACGACTTCGCGCCCCGGTAATGTGTGTGAGCAGATTGTCTGTAGCAAGGGACTTCTGTGGTGAGGGGGCTTGCCCCCTCGCCACAGAAGCCACTCACCACAGAAGCCCCTTAACCGCAGAGTCCCTAGCCACAGAAGCCCCTCACCACAGGCAAGTGCCACACCTCAGATATCCGCCATAACAAAAAACTGCTTCTCCCCTGCCAGAACAAAAACAGCTGCTTCACCTCTGCCGAGCTATGCAAAAGCCCTGCGGGAGCCACGCCGTGTCCGCCCGTTTAGTGCTGATTATCACTTCTGCCTTGAGGTCAAGCCCATGACACCGCTCTATACCGCTCACTTGACCCATCGCCGAGGCCTGACCTTCTGGGCCCAGTGGCTATGTGCGATGACTCTGACCACCGCGCTGCTGATGCTGCTTGTACTGTGGCGCGTCGGCAGCCTGACCAGCGATTACCGCATCCTGCTGATCCTGACCGTGCTCGGCTCGGTGCCGATCTACAGCCTGATGCAGGTCTACCACAAGCGTCATGGCCTGTTGGTCGGGCTCGGTCGATTGCTGGCCGGTTGGCTGATCTTGCTGGCCGTGCTCGCGGCCATTGCCTTCATCACCCAGACCAGTGCGACCTATTCGCGCCAGGTGATCATGGTGTGGGCCATGCTCGGGTTTATGGTCCAGGCATTGAGTTTCCTGCCCCTGCATTACTTCGCCCGGTTGCATGCGCGCATGGTCTGCAAGGAACGTCGCTCGGTGATCATCGGCACCTGTCCGACCGCCCATGAGCTGGCGAAAAAACTCTCCCGACCGAACCGCGCGCTGGTCCTGGGCTTCATCGCCGCCGCCGACGACAGCGGCCCGGCACCGAGCATCCTGCCGCTGCTGGGCCGGGTCGACGACATTCGCGAGATCATCACGCGCCTGGCGGTACGGCGCGTCTACATCGTGCTGACGATGGCGCATGCCGCAACCATCGAAGCGCTGTACATCGACCTTCTGGACATGAATGTCGACGTGGTCTGGATCCCGGATTTCGGCAGCATGGTGCTGCTCAACCATTCGATCTCGGAGATCGAGCGGATGCCGGCGATCTACCTCAACGAAAGCCTGATCAGCTCGCACCCCGCCAGCCTGTTTTGCAAGGACCTGTTCGAACGCAGCCTGGCGGCCACAGCCCTGATTGTGCTCAGCCCGTTGCTGTTGGTGGTCGCGGCCGCCGTCAAGTTGAGCTCCCCGGGCCCGGTGCTGTTCAAGCAAAACCGCCACGGCTGCAACGGCGAAGTGATCAAGGTCTGGAAGTTTCGTTCGATGCGCATCCACGACGACCACGAGGTGCGCCAGGCCACCCGCGAAGACGATCGCGTCACGCCGTTCGGGCGCTTCCTGCGCCGCAGTTCCCTCGACGAATTGCCGCAACTGTTCAACGTGCTGTTCGGCCAGATGGCCCTGGTCGGCCCCCGCCCGCATGCCGTCACTCACAACATTTATTACACCGGCAAAGTCCGCGCCTACATGGCCCGTCATCGCCTCAAGCCGGGCATAACCGGGCTGGCGCAGGTGACCGGGCATCGCGGCGAGACCGAGACGGTGGAAAAGATGCAGCTGCGCGTGGCCCAGGACCTCAACTACATCAACCAATGGTCGCTGTGGCTGGACATCAAGATTCTGATCAAGACGCCCTTCACGTTGTTCTCGAAAAACATCTACTGACGCCCTGCTTCGACTACCCGAGGTTTGATCATGAACGTGAGCGTATTCGGTATTGGTTATGTGGGCCTGGTCCAGGGCGCCGCCCTGGCGGAAGTCGGCCACAACGTGATGTGCGTGGATGTCGACGCCGCCAAGGTCGAGGCCCTCAAGGACGGCACCTTGCCGATCTATGAGCCGGGCCTGAAACCCCTGGTGCGCGACAACTACCAGAGCGGCCGCCTGCAATTCGGCACCGACCTGGCCAGTGCCGTACAGCATGGCGATGTGTTGTTGATCGCCGTTGGCACACCGCCGGACGAGGACGGGTCGGCCGACCTTCAGTACGTGTTGAGCGTGGCGCAAACCATCGCGCAGAACATGGATCGTCACAAGATCATCGTCGACAAATCCACCGTCCCCGTCGGCACGGGCGACCTGGTCCGCGCACGCATCGAGCAGGTGCTCACCGACTACGGGCGCAGCCAACTGACCTTCGACGTGGTCTCCAATCCGGAATTTCTCAAGGAAGGCTGTGCGGTGGAAGACTGCATGCGCCCGGACCGGATTGTCATCGGCACCGACAGCCCGCGTGCCGAAGAGGTCATGCGTGAACTGTACGAGCCGTTCAATCGCAACCGCGAAAAGATCATCGTCATGGACATCCGTAGCGCCGAACTGACCAAGTACGCGGCCAACTGCATGCTGGCGACCAAGATCAGCTTTATGAACGAAATGGCCAACATCGCCGAAAAACTCGGTGCCGACATCGAAATGGTCCGCCACGGTATCGGTTCCGACCCACGCATTGGTTATCAATTTATCTACCCCGGTCTCGGCTACGGCGGCTCGTGTTTTCCCAAGGACGTGAAGGCGCTGATTCACGCCGCCACCAGCGTCGACATTGATGCGCGGGTCCTCAAGGCGGTGGAGTCACGCAACAACGACCAGAAAACCACCCTGTTCAGCAAGATCTTCAATCACTTCGACGGTGCCCTGCGCGGCAAGACCTTTGCCCTGTGGGGCTTGAGTTTCAAACCCAACACCGACGACATGCGCGAAGCCCCCAGCCGGGTCTTGATGGAAGCCTTGTGGCACGCCGGCGCGAACGTCCAGGCCTACGACCCCAAAGCCATGGAAGAAACCCAGCGTATTTACGGCTCACGGGACGACCTGACCCTGGCAGGCACCAAGGAAGCGGCGCTGAAAAACGCCGACGCCTTGATCATCGTCACCGAATGGCAAGCGTTCCGCGCGCCGGACTTCGACTTGATCAGCCAGCAGCTCAAACAACCACTGATTTTTGACGGGCGCAACCTGTTCGACCCGCCGCGGTTGAGCAAACGCGGCTTCACCTACGTGTCCGTGGGTCGGCCGACCCATGCCGCAATTTGATGAGGGCCGGGTCATGATCACGCTGAAAATCGTCAGGCATTACTCACCGACGTTGCTGGACGCCAACCAGGCGTATTCCTTCATCAACTTCGCGTCCATTGGCAGCTTTCTCAAACAGACTCCGGGCACCGTCGCCTACTTCTGCGACGGCATACTGATGTCGGCGTTCATGTCGCGGGTCACCGGGCTCAACATCGGCCGGGTCAGTTTCGACTTCACGTCCATCGCCCACCCGGTGCTCGGCAGCGCCGAACAACTGGGCAAACGGGTGTATTTCGTCGGCGCCCGGCAAGACGAACTGGAACGGTTCATCGACAAGATCAAGGCGCGCTATCCGAAGTTGATCATCGCCGGCTATCACAACGGCTTTTTCGATGCGGCGCAGGCCCCGGGCATTCAGGCCGAGATCTGCCGCAGCAAAGCGAACATCCTGATCGTCGGCCTCGGCGCCGGATTGCAAGAGCAGTTCGAGCAGGACGCACAGCGATCGGGTTTTCGCGGTGTTGCCTTTACCTGTGGCGGGTTCATTCGCCAGGAGGCGATGACCACGCATCAGTACTACCCTGACGTGATCAATCGTCTGCACCTGCGCGCGTTCTATCGGATGTACCGCGAGCCGCACACCATCAAGCGCTACTTCGTCGACTACCCAAGCAATTTCCTGCAGTTGCTGGCAATGGTCGTTCGGCGCAAAGTCAAAATCAACGTAGGGGAATGACCATGCACATTCTGTTCATCCTCAAGGATTTCACCTCGGGCGGTGGCGTCGAGCGCGTTCAGCAGCGCTTGTCCGAGCAGTTTCTCAAGGACGGCCAGCGCGTGAGCTTCTTCGTTATCAACGGCGACACGCCCGACACTGAAGGCGTGCAAAGCCTCAATGACGGCGGTGGCAGCGGTTTTTGGGGGATGCTCAAATCGATAGTCCAGTTGCGCCGACTGATTCGCCGCGAAGGCATCACCCACCTCATTTCCGCCAAAGAGCAAGCCAACCTGTGCACGTGGTTCGCCACCCTCGGCAGTTCTTGCAAGGTCATCTACAGCCGTCACGCGGCCTTCGATTGCTCGGAACAGAAAACCGGCCCCGCCAGCCTGCGTCTGCTCTACGCGCTGTACCTGTGTGGAAGTGGCAAGGTGGTCGCGGTGTCCACAGCGCTGCGTCAGTCCCTTGTCGACATGATGCCGTGGGGTCAGCAGCGCATCCGCTATTGCCCCAACGCGGTCATCACCGACAAGCTCCTGCGCGCCGCCAAGAGCCCGTTGCCCTCAGAAGTTCCCCGCAACTACTGGCTGGGGCTGGGCCGATTGGTCGAGCCCAAGGGCTTTAATCTACTGCTCGACGCCTACGCCATGGCTCTGCAAAGCGAAGCGGTGCCGGATCTGGTCATCGCCGGCGATGGTCCGTTGCGCGAAGCCCTGATCATTCAGGCAAACCGCCTGGGGATCGCACACCGGGTGCATTTCACCGGGTTCCTCAGCAACCCCTATCCGCTGCTCAAGCATGCACGGCTATTCATCCTCAGCTCGCTGCACGAAGGCATGCCGACGGTGCTGATCGAAGCCCTCGCGCTGGGAACTCCGGTGCTGGCGTGCGACTGTGAAACCGGGCCCCGGGAACTGCTGGACCACGGCCGTCTCGGCCAACTGGTCAAGGTCAACGACGTGCCGGCGCTGGCCGAAGGCATGCTGCAAAGCCTGTTCTTGCAAGGTCATGTGGCGATCAACGAGGGCATGATCTGCGACGCGATCCGCCAGTACACCAGCCAGGACGCCGCGCAGGCGTATTACCAGGTATGGAACCAATGAAAAAGCTGCTGATTATCCTCCACGACCTCAGTGCCGGCGGTGCGGAAAAAATGATGGCGCGCCTGGCCGGTGCGCTGGTGGACGCGGGCAATGACGTGACCCTGCTGATGCTGACCGGCGGCGGCATCAACGCGGCGTCCCTCGACCCACGGGTGAAAAAGGTTGAACTGGGCAGCCATCGCAGTTCAAGGGCGGTGCCGGCCCTGGCGCGTTTCCTTCGGCAAAACCGCTTCGATGCACAACTGGCTGCGCTGACGCACGTCAACGTGGTGGCCATCGTTGCCGCCGCACTGTCGGGGACGCTGGCCCGGCTGCACGTCAGCGAGCGCAATGCGTTTTCCCACGACAAGCACGTCAACCCCGACCTCATGGTACGGATCGCCTACCGCGTAGCGCCGCTGCTGTATCGGCTGATTCCCAACCCGGTGATTTGCGTGTCACGCGGCGTTGCCCAGGACCTGATCGACACGACTATTGCACGCCAACAGGACGTGACCATCGCCGACAACCCGGTGCTCGACAACGACTTTCGCGACAAGCCACCGCGCCCGCCCAGCCATCGCTGGCTGCTGGAAGCGTCGAACCCGGTGATTGTCGCCGTGGGCCGCCTGGCGCCGCAAAAAGGCTTCGACACCTTGATCACCGCGTTCGCCGCGCTACCGAATCGCAACGCGCGCCTGATCATTTTTGGTGAAGGCGTATTGCGCGACCGGCTGTTGGCTCAGGCACGCAAGCTGGGTGTGGAAGATCGGGTCGACCTACCGGGTTACACCCATGACCCGATGGCGGAAGTGGCGGCGGCCGATTGCTTCGTGTTGTCGTCGCGTTTCGAGGGCAGCCCCAACGCGCTGGTCGAAGCCTTGTCCACCGGCACGCGGGTGGTCTCGACCCGTTGCCCCCACGGCCCACAAGACATCCTGATCAATGGCGTCGTCGCCCCCCTTGTGGCGGTCGACGACCCGATTGCGTTGTCGCAGGCGATTGCCCTGCAGCTGACCACCCCACGTGATGTACACCGCCAGGCCCGCCTCGATGCGGCCGCCCGGTTCATGAACGCCAGCGCGGTGAAAACCTACCTCACCGCTTTGCTCGGGAGCCCCACGCCATGAACAGACTGGAGATCCGCTATTCCACCCTGCGTGATGGCTTCACCTTGTTCGGTGTGCTGTTTTACATCCAGCTGATTTCGTTTGTCCTCGGTCTGGGCAGCGCCTCAAGTTTCGACGACATCGACAAAGACCTCGAAGGCAACGTGACCAACCAGGTCTGCGGCTTGATCACGTTGCTGGTGCCGTTATTTTTCTTCATCCGCAACAAGGTGTTCCTCAGTAAGAGTTTCTACCGTGGCAACTTCTTTCTGCTGCTGTTCCTGCTTAGTGTGATCGCTTCCATCGGCTGGTCCTTCGACCCGATGCTCAGCCTCAAACGCTTCATCGCGATGATCAGCGTGGTGTTTTTTGCCGGCTTCATCGCCTACAACTACAGCCTCGAAAAAATCACCTTCATGCTCGGTTGCGCCATTGGTGTGGCGGCGTTTATCGGCTTGATCCTGGCACTGGTAATGCCCAGCGCCGCGTTCGTCTCCGGCGGCATTCGCGAAGGCGCGTTCAAGGGGATTTTCATGGAGAAGAATGCCGGCGCACGGATCAACGCCATCGCGATCCTGCTGTTGCTGCCGATGATTCGCCAGCGCAACCGCTGGGCGCTGTGCTGCTCGTTCTGCTCGCTGATTGCGATCCTGCTCGCCCAGTCCGCGACCGGGGTGGTGCTGATCATCGCGGGCACCATCAGCTACGGGTATTTCCTGACGCTGATCCGTTTACGCATGAACCGATCGCAACTGTTGTTCCTCGGCTGCACCCTCCTCTATCTGTTGGTTTGCCTGTTCCTCTACAGCAACTTTGCGATGTTGCTCGAAATGGCCGGGCGTGACCCGTCACTCACCGACCGCACGATGATCTGGGAGCTGCTCGGGCCGTTTGTCGACGATCAATACCTCAAGGGCTACGGCTTTGGCGCCTTCTGGTCCAGCCCCGATGCCGCCGCGTTCATCACGCGTTGGGGCTACATCGGCAACGCCCACAGCGGCTACATGGAGACGCTGCTCAACGGCGGCATCATCCAACTGACGGCGCTCGCCCTGCTGCTCGCTGAAGCGCTGATCAAACAGTACCGGGCCGTGATGGCGAACCAGTCTGCGCAGTTTCGCGCCAGCGCCCTGGTGATCATCGGTCTGTTCGTCGTCACCAACTACGTGGCGTACGTGATTCCCAACTACCGCTCTGCCGAGTTTCTGGTGTTCTGCACCCTGGCCCTGTCCTTCCGGCATCACCACGCGACCTACCCCGAGTTGTCACCGGCCACCCTGCGACAGCGTCAGCCTGGCAGGGCCGTACCGGGTGATTCAGCCAATGCGTAAATAGGAGAAACTCCGTGACAGACCAAGCCCCGTCTTTACCGCATTCAGTGTGTGTCGTGATCCCGATGTACAACGGCGCCGACAGCATTGAGCAAACACTGGCGTCCCTGGCCGGGCAAACCCGACTGCCCGACCACGTCATCGTCGTCGACGATGGTTCCTCCGATGACGGGCCACAACGGGTCAAAGACTTTGCGGCGCCGTTTCGCCTGACGCTGTTGCACCAGGCCAACGAAGGCCAGGCCAGCGCGCGCAACCACGGTCTGCGGCACTCTGAAGAGACGTTTGTGGCGTTTCTCGATGCCGATGACCAATTCCGTCCGCAAAAGCTGGAGCTGCAATTGGCCCTGTATGAGGAACTCAGTCGTCAAGGCCGGCCGGTGGGGCTGATCGACTGCTACACGCAGGTCAATTACAGCGACGGCAGGCGGCAAATGGACGATCTGCGCAAGAGCGGCCGACATTTCTATGACTTCATCCACGCCAATGTCCTCAATGGCGTATCCACCGCGCTGGTCAGGCGCGACGTGATCATGCAATACGGCGGCTTCGATGCCAGCCTGCGTTACTCCGAGGATCGTTTCATGTGGACCCGGATCGCCGAACACTGGGAGATCCACACGGTGCCGCAGGTGCTGCTGGAGCGCACGGTCAATGGCGGCAACATGACCGCGCAACCGAAGAAGTACTACCCGAACAAGATCAGGTTCATCGAGGTGTACCTCGCTCGCTACGGCGCGCAGCTGAGCAAGCAGCAACGGATCGATTTCGTGCTGGGCAACCACACCGACTTTCTCAATGCCTTTTCCCGCAAAGGCGAGTATGCCGAGGTGATCGGCGTCTACCGGCGAATGCTGGAGTATTCCTGGCAAACGCTGATCTTCGCCAGCGGCAAACCGACCTTGCGCTACCTCAATGCCTGCGCCCGCTCATGGCGCAAGGCACCGGCATCCACCACCGCTCATTGAACCGGTATCCATCATGGCCAATCACCGTCTGGTGACATTGATCTGGATCTTCACCGAGAAATTCGGCCTGATCTTCCTGTCGATGATTACCTTTGTCGCCTATGCCAGGCTGCTGTCGCCCGCAGAGCTGGGTGTGGGCACGGTGATCCTTGCCATCGTCGAGTTGATCGGCCTGGTGTATTCATCGGTACTGGAAGACCCGCTGGTACGACTCGAACGGCTGGAGGACACACACATCTCCACGGCCTTCTGGGCAGCGGTACTCGTCAGCCTGGCGTCCGTCGTCGTCATCTCGGTCGCGGCAATGCTGTATACGCCCGACCCGGTGCTGCAATGGATGACGGCGGTGGCCTCGGTGAAAATCCTGTTCACCATGATGGCGCGGGTCTATGTGGCGCAGATGCGCCGTAGCGGCGACTTCAAGACGCTGGCATCGCGCACGCTGCTGGGCAAGGTATGTGGTGGCGTCGGTGGCATCGCTGTTGCGCTGTGGGGACTGGGGGCCTGGGCGGTCATTGCCCAGGCACTGATCATGGAGTTCGTGTCCATCATCGTATTGATGCGCGCAGACTCGCGGCGCATTGCCTTTCATATTGACGGTCCGTTCTTGCGCGAATTGTTGAAGGCCGGCGCACCCGTCGCCGTCAACGCGCTGAGTTCGCAAACACTGCAGCGCGGGGTCAACGTGGTCCTGGGCATGACGGCCGGCGCAAACGCGGTCGGCATGTTCAACATGGCGATGCGCATCATCGAACTGCCACGCACCGCGATTTACAACGGCCTGCTGAGCTATGCACTGCCGGTGTTCGCCCGGCGCAGCGCAGATCCATCACGGTTGCGCGCGATCATCAGCGATTCGACCGCCGTCAGCGGCTTCTTGCTGACGCCCTTGTTCATCGGCATCGCACTCACGGCGCACGACGTGATCCTGTTGATCTTCGGCGCCAAATGGACCGAGGCCATTCCCCTGCTGCAAGTGCTCGCATGCACGGCAGCCATTGGCAATATCGCCATGTACGCCACGACCGCACTGGTGGCGGTCAATCGCAGTTACCTGACCGTAAAGGCTGAAGTGGCAACCACGGTACTGGCACTGGCGCTGGTCTTCAGCTTCGGCAGCCTCTATGGCGGCATGGCCGCCGCGCTGGCTTTACTGACCCGGATGACGATCATCACGCCGATGCAAATCCGCGGTTTGAACAGCGCAATCGGCTATGGCTGGCGGCTGTTTTTCGACACCAACTATCGCAGCGTGATTGCCTCGCTCGTGATGGCTGCAGTCGTTCTCCTGGTTTCTTCCCGATCGGGCTTTCAAGGTTACTTGCACCTGATCTGCAACATCGCGGCAGGCGCGCTGAGCTATGCCGTGGCGTATAGCGTCATGCACCCGCGCTGGCTGCAAGAATTCAAATCGGTTTTCACCGCACGCTGAATTCAGTCCCGAAACAGGAACACCTCACCATGCGCAAAACTACGCTGATCACTGGCGGGGCCGGCTACATCGGTTCCCATACCGTCCTCGCGCTCATCAACGCCGGGCACCCTGTAGTGGTGCTCGATAACCTGAGTAACAGCTGTCGAGAGTCGATCGTTCGGCTTGAGCATCTGACCCATACCCGGGTCGATTTCATCAACGGCGATGTTCGCGACGCGATCTTGCTCGATGATATTTTCAGTCGCTATGACATCGATGCCGTGGTGCATTTCGCCAGCCTGAAATCGGTTGAGGAAAGCCTGCGAAAACCGTTGGACTACTACGCCAACAACTTCGCCGGCACGCTGAACCTCTGTGAGGCGATGGCCCGGAACGAGGTGTTCAACCTGGTGTTTAGCTCGTCGGCCACGGTCTATGGCGACCCTACGCAAATACCGATTGCCGAAGATTTCGGCACGGGCAAACCGGTCAATCCCTACGGCCGAACCAAGCTGATGATCGAAGAGTTGCTGACCGATCTGTGCCACTCCGATCCACGCTGGAACATCGCCTTGCTCCGCTATTTCAACCCGATTGGCGCTCACGAAAGCGGGATGATCGGCGAGGATCCCCGGGGCCGGCCCAACAATCTGTTGCCGTGCCTGACGCAGGTCGCGATTGGACGGCTGCCCGAACTCACGGTGTACGGCTGCGACTATCCCACCGTGGATGGAACCTGCGTGCGTGACTACATCCATGTGGTCGACCTTGCCAATGGCCATCTGAAAGCGCTGCAGGTATTGCAAGACAGGGGCGGCATTCATTGCTGGAACCTGGGCACCGGCATTGGCTACAGCGTGCTCCAGATCATCCACAGTTTCGAAGACGTGACCGGCATTACCATTCCGTACCGCATCGCCCCGCGCCGCGCCGGAGATATCGCCCAATGCTGGGCCGACCCGAGCAGGGCTGAACGGGATCTGGGCTGGAGCGCGCAACGCACTCTGGATCAGATGATGGAGGATTCCTGGCGTTGGCAGTCGTGCAATCCGCAGGGCTATCAATCCTCATTCGACGTACCGGCATTGACGGCGGTGAAGTAAGCAGTCGTTCCGACGGCAAGGAAAACACATGCTCAGAGAATGCCTGTGGGTACTGCTGGTATCGGTTTCGCTGGCGTGCAGCGCCGCGCCAGCGCCTTCCCGTCCGCCATCCGCCGGGCTGGTGCTGTGGCTGGACGCGGCCGATGCGTCGACCATGAGCCTCGATACTGAGGACCGCCTCCAGCGCTGGGACGACAAGTCCGGCAAATCCAACCACGCCACGGTGGACGATGCCCTCGCGTCCTCGCGTCCGCAGCGCGTGGCCAACGCCCTGAACGGCCAGGCGGTGGTGCGCTTCACTGGCGCTTCGGCGTTGCTGGGCAAAACCATTCGCGCCGACAAGGGACCGGCAACCCTGCTGATCGTCTCCCGCCGGCTGCCCGAACAGACCCCGGCAGACCCGTGGCAGCGGCTGTTCAGTTCGCGCCCCAATAGCGTCGATAACGACAATGTGCTGCCGAACTTCGCCATCAGCCTGCGACAGGCAGACGCCTACGCGCCGACTTTTTCCGTCCTCGAACTTCAAGACGTGCCGATTGGCCCCTACGCGGTCGGGCGTAACGTGGTCGGCAACGCCGACAACTTCAAAGGCGATATCGCCGAAGTGCTGGTGTACGACCGCCCGTTTACCTCCCTTGCGCAGCAACAAGAGGCGTATCAGTACCTGGCGAACAAATGGTCGATTGCCGTCCCCAGGCAGGCTGATACCTGGACCCGGGTCGGACCGTTGGGCACGTTGCCGAAACCCGGCGACGCCAGCTTGCCCCTGTCCGACCAGGCCAATGCCGGCAACTGGATATTCGATGGCAATCTGTCCGATGACTTCAATGGCGACGTTCTCGACCCCGTGCGCTGGCACGTCAACAATGCCCAAGGGAATGAATCCCTGGGCCGCAAGCCGGCGCTGTTCAAGCCGGCCAATGCGTTCGTGGCCAATGGCAACCTGAACATCGTCTTTCGCAAGGAAACCTTGCCGCAAAAGTACGTGGACCTGGGTTTCAAGGACTATTCCTCCGCCATGGTGCGCACGGTCGACCGCGGCTTTTACGGTTACTACGAGGCACGCGCCAAACCCATGGACTCGGCAGGTTCCAGCGCCTTCTGGCTGGCCTGGACGGGCATGGCCGACAACGCCACCGAAATCGACATCTTCGAAATCGGCGGCAAGACCAAAGACGCAGCCTTCGACCGGCTGTACAACATGAACGCCCACCTATGGGCCACCCCGCAAAGCACCGAACATATCGCCAACGGCAGCTACTGGGTCAGCCCCTGGCGTCTGGCGAATACGTTTCATGTCTACGGCTTCGACTGGCAGCCCGACACCCTGCGCTGGTACGTCGATGGCGTGCTGGTGCGGGAATCGAAAAATACCCACTTCTTCTTTCCGATGCAGATCGTCTTCGACAGTGAGGCCATGTGGCAATGGTTCGGCGTGGTCGACGATGCGGATCTGCCCTCTACCTTCAGGGTCGATTACGTCAGGGTGTGGCAACGCAGTCAGTAGCGTTTCTCAATCACGGATTACTCCGTCAGATGCGTCCGATTAACCGTGAACTTTCGTTCGCCCCGTCAGGTCGACAGAATTCAAGCCTCATCCACACGCCCGATAATTCCCGCGCACGATGCCTCATCCGGCTCCCGGGCGACGGTTAAAAAAATAACAATGGGGGATGACGATGAATTGTCTTATCTGTGTCGGCGTGGCCGAACGCATTCAGTGCCACGGCCCCTGGGAGGAGAGGGATTGCCCGGAATGCGGGCGCTATCGGGTTTCCGATGAGCTCCTTTTGACCTTGATGGATCAGGGCCAGATCTTCGATGTGATCAAAACCCGAAACTGGCTCGAGAGCCGACGCAAAGAAGGCGTTACCCCTTCAATTGAAATCCATGAGGCGCTACTGCTGCTCTAGCGTTCGCGCTGGATCAACGTTCAATCGGCAGGGAGGTCAGTTGTCAATCAGCGCCAATCCATCTGGAGCGTGTACGTGATCAAACGCCGGCTGAATGAACTGGATTTGCTGCGCTTCCTGGCAGCCCTCGCCGTGGTGTTTTTTCACTATGCTTTTCGCGGGTATGCAAAAGGCGACATGTCTGTAATGCCCTACCCGCTGCTGGCAGAGCCTGCCAAATACGGTTACCTGGGTGTCGAACTGTTTTTCATGATCAGCGGATTCGTCATTCTGATGACTGCATCGGGCAATAATCTCAAAGCATTTTTCATATCCCGCGCCCTTCGCCTCTACCCTGCTTTCTGGGTGTGCTGCACCCTGACTTTTCTAGTCACGCTGGCCATCGGACAGCCGCGATACACCGCGACTGTTTATCAATACATTATCAACATGACCTTGCTCGGCGACTTTGTAGGTGTCGAGCCAATAGACGGCGTTTACTGGTCGCTGTTTGTAGAAATAAAGTTCTACCTGATGATCTCCATTCTCTTGGCCTTCAAGAAAATAGAAAAAATCGAAACCTGTCTTGTGTGGTGGTTGCTGATCTCGACCGGCGCCGAAGTATTCGCCTTTGAAAAAATGCGCTCGGTATTAATTACCGATTACGCCGCCTATTTCATCGCGGGTGCGACGTTCTACATGATCTGGGCCAAGGGGATCACCAAAACACGATTGCTGCTCTTGGCAGGGGCATTGGCATTGGCCTGTTTCACCGCCATCGTATGGGCCCAATTGCTCGAAACCAAATATCCAACCGATTTCGATCCGCTGATCATCTGCAGCATGATCATCCTGTTCTTCATGACGTTCTTCCTGGTCGCAACCAACAAGACAGCAGCCATAGGATCCTTCAACTGGACGGCATTAGGCGCGCTGACTTACCCGCTTTACCTGCTGCATCAAATGATTGGCTTCATGATCTTCAACATTGCCTATCCGGCGATAAACCCGCACCTCCTGCTCTGGGGCACTATTGCGTTGATGATCGGTGCGTCTCATGTCATCCACACAAAAATAGAAACCCCCATTGCCAAGCACATTAAAAAAGCCCTTTCCTTCTCCTTCAAGCGTGTCGAGGCGAATAAGCCTCGATAGAGCGCCCCTCCACCACATCGCATCGAAATGACCGTTGATCAACAATTTTCATTCATACCCAATAAAAACATATTTTGATGCTTTAATTGATATTGTCGAACCATCCCACGATTAGAGGGTGCCGTGATGAATATCAAAACCTTGGCTTTATTGTTGTTGGCGTTGTTCGCTCAACCCGTCTGGAGCCAGACGTCCCCCGCCGCACCGCCCGCCGCCGACAGCGCGGCACTCACCACCCGCCTCGCCTTGCGCGACCTGTGGGTTGAACATATTTTCTGGATCAGAAACTACGCGATTGCCAACCAGGCCGGCGACAAGGCCCAGGCCAAAGTCGCCGCCGATCAGGTCGTCGACAACGCCACCAAAATCGCCAACAGCATCGCCCCGCTCTACGGCCAGCCCGCCGCCGATCAACTGCTCAAGCTGCTTGCCGGTCACTGGGGCGCGGTGAAACACTACAGCGACGCCACTGTCGCCAAGGACGCGAAAGGCAAGCAAGCCGCCGTCGCTGACTTGACCAGCAACGCCAAGGCCATCGCGGCGTTCCTGGCCAAGGCCAACCCCAACTTGCCTGAAAGCACACTGGTCACCATGCTGGCCGCTCACGGCGGGCACCATGTCAGCCAGATCGATCAGCTTGCGGCCCACGATTATGCCGGCGAAGCCAACACCTGGGCGATGATGCGCACGCATATCCTGGCGCTGGCCGACGCGCTGACGGCGGCGCTGGTCAAACAGTTCCCGGATAAATTCTGACCCGCGCGAGGACACGCCATGCTTGAAGGACTGGGCCGCACCCAGCAGGACTTGCTCAATGCGCTGCTGCACCATGCCCACGGCATGAGCATTGACGAGTTGGCTGAGCAATTGGCCGTCACCCGCACCGCGATCCGCCAGCACCTGGCGGCGCTGGAGGGTGCCGGCCTGGTCCTGCGCGGGGACACGCGTCCGACGGGCCGGCGTCCGGAGCAGTTGTATCGGTTGACCGAGCATGCGAAGGAGCAATTCCCCCGCCAGTATCAGCTGCTCGCCAGCGTCCTGATTGATGAAGTGGCCGACATCATCGGCCCCGAAGCACTCGCGTCGCTGATGCGCAGCATGGGCCGCAAACTGGCGCTCGACCGTGAGCAGCAGGTGGTGGATGAGGCCAAAATCGTCCAGCACATGAACCACGCGGGCTATGAAGCCGAGGTGATCTTTCGCACCTCGGACGACAAGGAAATCGTCGCGCACAACTGCGTGTTCCACCGCCTCGCCGCCGCGCATCCCGTGGTCTGCGAACTGGACCTGGCGTTGATCGGCGCCTTGGGCGGTGGTGAGGTCGACCATACGGAATGCATGGTTCGGGGCGGGAATGTCTGCCGGTTCAAACTGCGGCCGGTTGAGCGTCAAGAGGATGCTGAACCGACCGAGCCCACGCCCTAAATCATCGGCGAAGCACTGACCACCCGCAGCGCCAATCCTTCGAACGCATCCAGGGTGATGGTGAATTCACCCTCAGGAGTCAGGTCCCCTTCGACCCGCTCATTGATGATGTCGACCACCGGCCCCGGCGCAATGTTGGGCAGGTGCAAGGTCTCGGTGATCGCTGTCGAACCGAAGTTCAGCGCAGTGATTTGCGTGCCTTTGCCGGCCGGCAATTCGTGGACCATGACCAGCAGCCCCGGATGCTCAACATCCGGAATCAGGATCTGTCGACTGGCAGCAATGTCGTAGGCGCGGCGTGCGGCGAGGATGCGCTTGAGTTGCGAGACGAACGAATCCGGGTCCTTCAATTGGCTGGTGAGGCTGCCATACAACGTCTTCGGTCGCGGCATCTGCCCGGCTGAGAGCTCTGCTTCGGGATTGAGGTCAACCAGATCGTAAGCGCCGCGATGAACCCACCGGGTGTCGCCGTCGAGCATCAGATGCGCGACCTGCTCGGCCGGCAACGGCAGCGCACCGACCAGATCCCAGCCAGATAACGCGAACACCCCCGGCTGCATGGCGTTGTACATCACCAACAGTACGTGCACCTGGCGAATCTGCTGGATGTCCGCCGCGGTGATCGCGTCGAGATCGCGAATCCCCAACGCTGCCGTGATGATGCTGGCGGTGGTGCAGGACACGCCGTTGGTGACGAACTTCAGATTGTACGGCGCGTGTTCCCCAGCCAGGCGCTCGTACATCTGCTCGCGAATGTGCTCGCGCAGGATGTTGCCGGGGAAGGTCTGGCCCTGATAGAGGAAGTTGTCGTGGGCATGCAGCGTCCAGAAATGCACCAGTTCGAGGGTCAGTTCGTCGTGGTTTTGCAAGGCGTGGATCAACGAGCCGGGGTCGATGCCGAGGGTGTGCATCTGCCGCAGCATAAGACGCAGGAACTCGGTATCGCCCATCAGCAACGCGTGCTGATAGGCCGGTCGGGTGATGAAGTCATAGGAGAGATCCGCGCCGCCGTGGGACATGGCGGCGATGTCGTCGACAGTCAGATTGAGTTCCTGAAAACTGAAGCCGCCGGCCTTGCGAATCGCCCCGGCCAGCAACTGGTTGCCGGTGATCGATAGCGGATGGCTTTCCGACCAGGCGGTGCCGTCGAGTTTGCGTTCGACGCCGAGAAAGCCATTGGCATCCAGACGCAGAATCTTGGCGCCCATGACGTCAATGGCGTGCAGCGCGTCGCCGATGATCATCTGCTGCGCGGCGAAGGTCGGGTCCAGCCAGTTCAGCGAGGGCTGCCCTTCCTTGAAGTAATGCAAATAGACCCAGCGGCGCGGCTTGCCATCGACGCCCACTACAACCGGGGTCGCGCTCCAGTCGGTTTCCTTGACCCCGGGCTCGAAGAAGATCACCCGCTGCAACTGACCGACGATGTAGTGCTTGTCGCGGAGCACGTCGACCTGCAACGGGCTGAGGTTTTGCGCATCGCGGCCCTCGGCGATTTCCGGCAGCAGTGGCCAGTCTTCTTCGCGGATTTCCACCATGTGGTAGAGGCCGGGATAGTCCTCATACGCCATCTCGGCCAGTCGAAAATCCGCGCCTTTGCCGGTGTGCGACGGGATCACGTCATCGATGATCACCGCGTTGTGCGCGGCGGCCATGCGCACCAGCGCCTGCAACTGCGCCTCGGTGCCCAGTTGCGGGTCGATGTCGAAACTGATGCGGTCGAAGTTGCCGTCAATCGTCGGCGTGCGTTCAGTACCCGTCAGGCCGCCGGACATTTTCAGCGGGCCATTGTGGATGCCCTGGATGCCGATTCTCGACAGCGCATGCCACAGGGTTTCATCCCCCAGGGCTTCCAGCACGGAGCCGTTTTCGCGGGTGACGATGGACGCCGGATAGGCGGTAAACCACACCGACGCCAGCGCTGACGCATCGCGCGGGCGAGTATGCGCATAGGGTTGCTGCCATAACCGACCCTGCCCCGAATACAGCCTGGCCCGCTGCCGGGCGGCGTGCAGCATGGATTGTTCAACCAGCCAGATCACATGGTTCTTGTCCGCTGCGGTCATAAAAACAATCACCTGTCATTGAAGTCAGTGGCGCGAGGCCCGTGTTCATGTGGCGTCGCTCGTTTTTATATGAGGCCCTGTGGCGGGATTCGTTGCATTGACCGGCGAACGCTTTCAAGTAGAAGGTATCGGCGCCGATACAATGAAAGCGTCATGGAGTCGGCGTACGGTGTCCGGCATTGAGCGTCTTATCGCTCTCACTTGCGAGCGTCCCTCGCCAAGGAAGCACAATGATCACTGTTTCAACTTCAACGAATGCGGCGATGTCGGCCTACGCGGCTGCCGTCGATTCGAAGTCTGCCACTGCCCGACAGCAGGTCGCTCAAGACGACACGGCGCAGGTCAAGGCCTCAAACACCGATTCGGTGAGCCTCTCCAGCACGTCCACCGATTACAGCAGTTCGATCGTCGGCAATGCGCCGTACTTTCCGGTGCGCGCGGGGATGAATGCCGATGCGCTGGTGTTGGGCGCCTCCAAGCCAGGCGCGGTTTCCAGTTCCAAGGACAAGACCTTCCCGGAAGTGGCCGCCGATGCGCGCAAGCGCATGGATGAAAAATACGCGCAGATGACCGCCAGCGGCAAGCCGTACGCCAAGGCTGATGAAGACCGCAATGCCTTGTTTGGCGACCTCGATCGACGTTCGCTGAACGCCGTCGCCACCAATGAAGGCGGTAAGTTCACCGCCGACGAACAAGCCTCGGCCCAGGCCCTGATGCGCCAGCAAGGCCGGCTCGCCACCGGTTATTACAGTGGCCCGGCGGACCAGGAAAAAAACTGGAAAGACCCGTTCGCCAACGACCCGGTCGCCCGCGCCCATGCGGCCCTGGATTTTCTCGACAACATGAGCCCCGAGGAAAAGAACACGCCGCAATGGCTGACCCAGCATTTATCGCTCGAAGCGGCGTTGAACCAGAGCGCCAATGCGGATCCGACCGATAAAAAGTCCGGGCACTTTCACAACCTGGCTGAAATCCTCGCCGGTGTGGTGACGGATGGGTCGGACAAGGAAAAAGCCAGTGATGCCAAATCGGACGATCCGGCAGCCCTCATTCTGGCCAAGCTTCAATCGCAGGTTTCCTGACCCCGGTCCACCACACTCCCCTGTAGGAGCCGAGCTTGCTCGCGATAGCGGAGAGTCAGTCGCTAATTCTATTGCCTGACACTCCGCTATCGCGAGCAAGCTCGGCTCCTACAAGGGATGGTGGTGAGTTCAGGTTTTGGGTACGTGATGCGATCACCAGCGCCAGAACGATCAACCCCGCCGCCACCGCAAACGTGACCCGCATGCCATTAACGGCAAACACTGCGCCCATCGCCGAGGCGCCCGTGATCAATCCCAGATTGCGCGACAGACTGAGCAACCCGGCAATCACCCCTCGCTGATCCGCACTGACACCGGTCATGATCAAGGTGTTATTGGCCGCTTGAAACAGCGCATAGCTGGCCGTGATCACCGCGATGGGGACGACATAGCCGGGAACACCAAAACCCGCCGGCATGATCGCCAACACCCCGGCGGCCAACGCCATGGTCGCAAGCCCGAACACCGTCATGCGCGGCGCCCCGAATCGATCCACCAGACGCCCCGCCGGCACCCCGCCCAGCGCCGCCACCAGCGGACCGACCGACAAGGTCAACCCGACCAGCGCGGCGTTCAACCCCAGCGTGCCCGAGAGATAAAACGGCCCGACCACCAGCGTCGACATCATCACAGTGGATACCACTGCGCTCATCGCCAGGCTCGCACTCAGCCCGCGTTCCCGCAACAGCGCCAACTTGATCAAGGGCGATGTGGATCTCGCCTCGACCCACAGGAAAACCCCACCACCGACACCAGCAACCAGCAGCAACCCCCAATGACCCAACGTCATGGCCAGCGCATACGCGCCGAGGGTCAGCGCCAACAGCAGCGTCCCCGGACAGTCGAAAGCGCTACGCCGAGCCACCGGCCGATCTGCCGGCAAACAGCGGTACGCGAGTACAAAATTCAAAATACCCAACGGCACGTTGACCAAAAAAATCGTCTGCCAGCCGAACCCTGAAATCAGCACACCGCCCAACGAAGGCCCCAGCGTGGTGCCCATCGCCGACATCGTCCCCAGTAAACCCATGGCGCTGCCGGTCTGCGCTTTCGGCACCGTATCCGCGACAAACGCCACGGTCAGCGCCAACATGATCGCCGCACCGAGGCCTTGCACCGCCCTGGCCGCCACCAGCCAGCCCAGCGAAGGCGCGAGCCCACAGGCCAGCGAGGCCAGGGTGAAAATGACGATCCCGCTCAACAACAAGCGTTTGCGCCCGATCAAGTCACCGAGTCGCCCGACGCTGACGATCAGCGTCGTTATCGCCAGCAGATACGCCAGGACAATCCACTGCACGTCTTGAAACGCCGCATCAAAGGCCTGAGCCAACGTCGGTAATCCGGCATTGGCGATGCTGGTGTCGAGGGAAGGCATCAACATCGACAGTGAAAGGCTGGCAAGTGCCCAGCGAACCGGGAAGGAGGACGTGAGGGTTTTCATGGCTGGCCACTTCTGAAAGATTGGCTTTCAGCGTATGCGTGCCACTGACATGGCGGAAGACGCAGCGTTTGCAGTTAATACCTGCACACAACGCCATACCACCGCCAAGTCGTGCTAACGTTCAGCCATGACCACACCCGATCTGAACCTGCTGATTACCCTGGATGCCCTGCTCACAGAAGGCAGCGTGGCGCGCGCCGCTCAACGCTTGCGCCTGAGCCCGTCGGCAATGAGCCGTGCGCTGGCGCGGTTGCGCGAAACCACTGGCGATCCGCTGCTGGTGCGCGCCGGCCGTGGGCTGGTGCCGACACCGCGAGCGCTGGAACTGCGCGAACAGGTCAGCCAACTGGTGCAGCACGCCGAAGCGGTACTGCGCCCCGCCGAGCAACTCGACCTCCAGCACCTGACCCGAACCTTCACCCTGCGCACCAGCGACGGCTTCGTCGAAAACTTTGGCCCGGCACTCATCGCCCGTCTCAGCGAACAAGCGCCCGGTGTGCGTTTGCACTTCCTGCAAAAACTCAACAAGGACAGCGCGCTGCTGCGTAATGGAAGCGTCGACCTGGAAACCGGCGTGGTCGGCGACACCACCAGCCCCGAAGTGCGCACCCGCGCGTTGTTCCAGGATCGCTTTATCGGCGTGGTACGCGCCGGGCATGGGTTGAGCGAGGGCGAGATCACGTCCGCCCGTTACGCCGCTGGCCGGCACATCCTGGTCTCGCGCCGTGGACGGGACAGCGGGCCGATGGATGAGGCGTTGCAATCACTGGGGCTGGTGCGTGACATCGTCACCATCGTCGGCGGTTTTTCCGCGGCACTGGCACTGGCCCGCGCTTCAGACCTCATCGCGACCGTGCCCGAACGGCACACGCAAAACCTGCGTGCCGGTTTGCACAGTTTCCTCCTGCCGATCCCGACGCCGCCGATCACGATCTCTATGCTCTGGCATCCGCGCATGGATGCAGACTCGGCGCATCGGTGGTTGCGCGACTGCGTTCGCGAGGTGTGTGCGCTGGCCCAATAGCCCTTACTTCGACCAGACCGCTTGCGGAACAAACACCGCCCCCTCGAACAACAAACGTGCGGTGCGCATCAGCCCGCACCCGGCCAGTTGCCCTTCCTTCAGACGCAATTCCACGGTGAATTCCCCGGTGGGATGCTCAATCGACAACCTCCGTCTGTCCCCCTCGCCAACGCTGGCCAACCCCGTCGCCACCGTGTCCTCGATCAAACAGGCCGCTGCGACACTGACCGCACCGAATACGCCGATGCTGGTGTGGCAACGATGCGGAATGAAGCTGCGGGTGCTCAGCGCCCCGCCCGCTTGCGCCGGCGCCACCAGACACATTTTTGGCACGTTACGCTGCCGTACATCGCCAAGATTCATCCGCGGCCCGGCTTGCAGGCGGATGGCTTCGAGACGGGCCTTGAGATCAATGTCAGCGTCCAGTTGTTCGGGGCTTTCATAGCCGCTGCAACCCAGCGCCTGGGCGCGGATCAGTACCACCGGCATGCCATTGTCGATGCACGTGACGTAAACCCCGTCGAACATATCCAGCGCATTGCCGGTCGGCAGCAGCGCACCACAACTGGAGCCGGCGACATCCTCGAACTCGACGATCAGCGGCGCAGCATGCCCCGGCACGCCATCAATCCGCGCATCGCCTGAATAGCGCACGCTGCCGTCCGGCGTGGGGACATGCGCGACGGCGATCTGCCCGGTGTTTTCCATGAAGATGCGCACCGGGGTCACGTCGCCGGTCACAGCCACCAATCCACGCTCGATGGCGAACGGGCCCACTGCGGCCAGGATGTTGCCGCAGTTCTGCCCGTAATCGACGCGGGCCTCTTCGACCAGCACCTGGGCGAACAGGTAATCGACGTCCGCCTCGGGGCGCGCAGAGGGTTTGATGATCGCGACTTTACTGGTCAGCGAATCACCGCCGCCGAGGCCGTCGATCTGACGTTTGTCCGGCGAGCCCATGACCGCCAGCAGCACCCGATCACGCAGCGCCGGCTGATCGGGCAAATCGTCCGCCAGAACATACGCCCCCTTGGACGTGCCTCCGCGCATCAGCAGGCACGGAATACGAGTTTGTCCCATGATCAGTCTCCGAGCTCGTCGAGACAGTCGACATAGCGCAAACCCTTCTCTGCCAGCCGGCCACGCATGTTGTAGATATCCAGGCCCAGTTCGCCCCTGGCCAGGCGCAAAGCCTTCTGCTCTTCCAGATCCGCACGCGCGCGGCTGGCGTCAGCGACCTGCGGCACTTCGGCGCGACGCACAATGACCACGCCGTCGTCATCGGCCACCACCACATCCCCCGGATAGACCAGCTGACCGCCACACACCAGCGGCAGGTTGACCGAGCCCAGCGTCTCTTTGATCGTGCCTTGGGCACTGATGGCGCGGGACCAAACCGGGAAGCCCATTTCCCGCAGCGTATGGGTGTCGCGCACACCGGCGTCGATCACCAGCGCACGCACACCATGGGCCTTCAGCGAAGTGGCCAACAGATCGCCGAAGTAGCCATCGGTGCACGGAGAACTGGGGGCCACCACCAGGATGTCGCCGGGTCGGCATTGCTCCACCGCCACATGGAACATCCAGTTATCTCCCGGTGCGACGAGTACGGTGACTGCTGAACCGCTGATGGCGGTTCCCTGTTGGATCGGTGTGATCGACGAGGCCAGCAAGCCCTTGCGGCCCTGCGCCTCATGAATGGTTGCGACGCCAAAACGTCCGAGCTCATTGACCAGCGACGTCTCGGCCCGAGCGATGTTGCGCACCACAATGCCGGTTTTTCCGATGTGCTCGCTCATCCGAGGTTCTCCGTCACACGGGGAAAGATGCTCTGGTAGCCCTCGCCATACACGATGTTGCGGGTCGAAGTGATCCCGACGTTGCGCTTGGCTTGCACGCCACGCTGCAGGGCGACACGGGTGTAGTACTCCCACAAATGTTCCTGCCCGGCCATGCACTGGATCGCCGCGTACTTTTTGTCCCAGACATCGGTGATGTCCAGCAACACGTCCGGGCGCCATTCGCACTGTTCAGGCTGGTGCGGTTCGAAGCTGTAGACCGGTGGCGCACCGACGATTTTCTCGCCCGGTTTGTAGCCTTCGGCCTGGGCGATGATCCGCGCCTCTTGCGTCAGGTTCATGGCCAGTGGGTGGTCGTAGTTGTAAGGGTCTTTCAGCGAATGGCTGAGGACGAATTCGGGCTGGACCTGGCGGAAGACATCGGCCAGGCGGAACAGCGTTTCCTTGTCGGCGCGCATCGGATAGTCGCCGATGTCGAAGAACTCGACGCTGGCGCCGAGAATGTCGGCGGCGGCCTGTGCTTCTTCGCGGCGTGCGGCCTTGACCTTCGATTCGCTCATGTCGCCCTTGCGCCAGAGCTTGGCCGACTCACCGCGCTCGCCGAACGACAGGCAGACGATGTGCACGTTGTAGCCCTGCTGCGCATGCAGGGCGATGGCACCGCCCGCACGCCAGACGAAATCGGCAGAGTGTGCGCTGACGACCAGCGCGTTTTTGGATGACTCGATCATTGCGGGTGCTCCTCCTGCGTGTCGAAAGAGCATCGCACCGGGGCCCATCGATGGAGTAATGCGTTCGAGTGTTCGAGGTATGCGTTTTTTTTATTGCCTCCCCTCAAGCACAGAGGCATAGTCCGGCGAAACGTGGACCCACCGAGCATGAACCCATGGAAACCCCTGAACTTCCCAGCCTGATGCACGTGCGCGCCTTCGTCCGGGTGGCTGATCACGGCAGTGTTTCCAGGGCGTCGGTGGCACTGTTTCGCGCCCAGTCGGTGGTCACCCGCTCGATTTCCGAGCTGGAGGCACGGCTTGATGTGCCGCTGTTTGAACGGCACGCCAACGGCATGCGTTTGACCGATTTTGGCGAACGCCTGTTGCCCCGCGCACGGCGGGTGCTGGCTGAACTAGACAGCGTGCCGAAGTTGCTTGGCGCCGGCGAAAAACTCGCCGTGGAGCCGTTGTATCTGTTCCAGGCCCGACGCCTGCAAGTGTTCGTCAAACTCTGCGAAACACACCACATGCAAACCGTGGCCAGCCTGTTGAGCCTGAGCCAGCCTGCCGTCAGTTCGACGCTCAAGGTGCTGGAAAACGGTTGCGGTCAGAGCCTGTTCGAGCGCACGCCTCGCGGGTTGCAGCCGACCCGGGCCAGTCATGAAATCCTCTTTCCGATCCGCCGGGCGCTGAATGAACTGCGTCATCTCGACACCGACATCACCGCCATTCGTGGGGCATTGCAAGGCGTAGTACACGTCGGCGCCCTGCCCTTGGGCCGCACGCGCATCCTGCCCGAAGCGATCGTGCGCCTGGTGGCCGAACACCCCGGCATTCAGGTGATCACCAACGAGAGCCCGTTCGATTTGCTGGCAATGGAACTGCGCGCCGGCGATGTGGATTTCATTTTTGGCGCCTTGCGCTCGGCAGCGTATGCCAGCGACCTGATCGGCGAGTCGCTGTTCACCGAAGACATGGTGGTGTTGGCGCGACGGGATCATCCGCTCGCCATGCAAACTGATTTGCATCAGGCGCTCGGCGCCACGCAATGGGTGCTGCCACGTGCCGGCTCTCCTGCGAGAAAAATGCTCGATGACTGCTTCACCGGGTTCGGCATCGCCGCCCCGCGGCCCGTGGTGGAAAGCGCCGACATGGCAATCATTCGCGGGCTGTTGCTGCGCTCGGACATGCTCGCGGCGGTGTCTGCCCATCAGCTCGAACAGGAGATTGCCTCCGGCGAGCTGTGCATCCTGCCGCTGCGGCTGCCGCAGACCACCCGCGACATTGGCCTGACCTATCGCAACGCAAGCCTGCATTCACCGGTCGCTCAAGCGCTGATGGACATGATCCGCCGGGTGATTCGCGAGGAGGCGGCGAAGGTCCGGCAAGGGTTTATCGGTGACTGAGTAATTGCCATCGCGAGCAAGCTCGCTCCCACAGGGGATCTTCAGTGAACACAAAATCTGTATTCGACGACGATCAAATGTGGGAGCTTGCTCGCGATGGCGGCAGCCCATCAAACGAGGACCGTTCAGCCTGTCGTCAGAGCAGGCTCAACGGATAGCTGATGATCAAACGGTTTTCATCGAACTCATTGGTGCTGTAGTCGCGACGGATGCTGGAGTTGCGCCATTTGACGTTGAAGCTCTTCAACGGGCCGCTTTGTACGGTGTACGCCAGTTCCGACTCGCGCCCCCACTCCTTGCCGTCAGTGACGGTGCCGGTGTGGATGTTGTCGCCACTGATGTAACGGTTCATCAGCGTCAGGCCGGGCACGCCCAGAGCGACGAAATTGTAGTCGTGTCGCAACTGCCAGGATTTTTCCCGGGCATTGTCGTAACTACTGTTGTAGCTGTCGTTGGCCAGGGTGCCGCCACTGGTGCCGTTGACCCGCATCCACGCATCATCGCCCGTGAGCTTTTGCAGGCCGACGTAGAAGGTACTGCCGCCATAACGCGCCGACAGCAGTGCCGAGACCGTGCGGTTATCCAGATCACCCGCGCGGGCGCTGCCGTCTTCACTGCCCCAGAAATAGCCCAGGTTGGCGCCGAGGGTCCAGTCACCCAGTGGCTGACTGTGGACGATTTGCAGGTATTGCTGCTGGTAGATGTCCTTGAGCTGCGCGTTCCACACCCCGATCATCGTGCGTTTGTCGTTGAAGCTGTATTCGCCGCCGACAAAGTTGAAACGATCAGAGGTGAACGCGGTTTTGCCCTGCATAAACATGTCTTCCATGCTCGCATCGTTACGCGGGCTGTTCTGCCGGAACTGACCGCCGTACAGGTTCAGGCCAGCCAGTTCCTGCGAGGTGACCTGCCCGCCCTGAAAGGTTTGCGGCAACGAACGGCCGTCGTCTGAACGCAGGATCGGCAGCACCGGCATCCACTCGCCGACCTTCACTTCGGTTTTGCTCACTTTCATCTTCCCGGCCACCGCCAGCCGACCGAAGTCATCAACGGGACGTCCGTCGCTGCCAATCGGCAGCAACTGCGTACCGCCCGTGCCTTTGCCGCCATCCAGTTTTACCGAAAGGAGGCCAAGCGCATCGACGCCAAAACCCACCGTCCCCTGAGTGAACCCGGAGCGCGCATCGAGGATGAAGTTCTGCGTCCACTCCTCGGCCTTGCCCTGCGGGTAAGCGGGGTTGGTGAAGTTGCGGTTGATGTAGAAGTTACGCAGGTTCAGGTTGGCGCTGGCGTCTTCGAGGAATCCGGCCGCCGAACCTGCCAGGGGAAATGCCGAGGCCATGGCGAAGGTGCAGACGATACGAGGGTTAACCGTGACTTTCATTGTTATTGTTTTCCGATTTTTGGGTAAAGAAAGGCCCTGCGCCCGCCAAAGCCGGGCACAGTGAGATCCAACAGAAAAAGTGCAAGGGGCGGCCCGGGAAGCGCCGCAAGATTGTCGGCGCGATCAGCGCGCCGCTTTGCCCGCCACCGAATAGAGCACTTGCTGATTACGGGTTTTCATGAAGTCTTCCAGGCTCTGCCCACGCATGGCCGCGTAGACCTGCAGGTTGGGAATGCCCAGCACCGCCGCGAGTTTTTCCAGCACAAAGAAGATTGCCCCGTACTGGATCAGCCCGCGCCAATCACGGCGACGCAGCAAATCGCGCTCTTCGTCGCTCAAGCCGCTTTCATCGAACAGCGCCTCAGGCGCATCGAGAAAACGTTGACGCCACTCGGGCTCGATCATGCGGTGCAGAAATTTGTTCAGGCGATAACCCTTAGCGCTGCGTTCCAGGGTGAACGGGTACGTCCCTTGCAGTTTCTCGATCCCGGCCAACTGGTGTTGCATGTGCTGCAAGTGACGCGCGTTGACGTCGGCAGGCACTGGTCGATCCTGGTTTTCCAGCAGCAACGTGGCGATGCCGGTCATCGACGGCAGGTAATAGTCCTGATGCAGGTTTTTCACCGTGGCCGACAACGCGCCGCGCATGATCAACCAGGTGATCACCTCCGAACCTTCCATCCCGCCGAGGGTGGCGTACTCGGCATGGGTCATTTCGGTCAGGCGCACCGGGTCGTTGACCAGCAGATCAATGAACTGCGCGTCCCACTCCGGGTTATTGAACCCGCAGCGCTCGCCATGCACCTGATGCGATACGCCGCCAGTGGCGACGATCGCCACCTTCAAATCCTCAGGGTAACTTTCAATGGCCCGGCGCAGCGCCTGACCCAACTTGTAGCAGCGCAACGCACTGGGAATCGGGAACTGCAACACACCCACTTGCAGCGGCACGATCTCCACCGGCCAGGTTGGCTCGCACGGCAGCAACGCCGACATCGGCGAGAAGAAGCCATGGTCCAGTGGCTTGTCGCGGAAGAAACTCATGTCGAACTCATCGGCCATCAGACTCTGACCGATGTGTCGCGACAGGGCCGCATGCCCGCCGACCGCAGGCAGCGAGCGTGGATTGCCACCCTCGTCGGCGACCTCGTAACGCTCATCGACCCCAAGGGAAAACGCGCCATAGTGGTCGAAGAAAAACGAGGTCACATGGTCGTTGAAGATGTAGAACAGCACGTCGGGTTTCTGCTCTTTGAGCCAGACCTTGATCGGTTCGAAACCTTCGAAAATCGGCGCCCAGGCCGCCTCGTTCTGTTTGTCGTGATCGACAGCGAAGCCGATGGTGGGAGTGTGTGAGACCGCGAGGCCACCGATGATGCGTGCCATGACAAATTCCTGTGTTTGAAAGAGATTATTGCGTCAGCAAGGCCCGGCTTTCCCGGCGCCGCGCATGACCGTTGGCCAGGATCGCCAGCGCGGCGATAAAGGCCGGCACGCTCAACAGGGCGAACAGCAACGGCAGACCCAACCCGAGGCTGAGCACCGCACCCCCGATGAGAGAACCAAAGATAGCCCCGAAACGCCCGATGCCGAGCATCCAGCTCACCCCGGTGGCGCGGAAAGCGGTCGGGTAATAACCCGGCGCAAAAGCGTTGAGCCCGGTTTGCGCACCGCTCATGCAGAACCCCGCCGCGACCACACCGATGGCCAGCAGGCTGGACTCAAGGCTGAAGGCCCCCAGCAGCAGTATGAACACACCGCCCATTGCATAAGACGTCGCGATCACAGCGTTCGGATTGCGTCGATCCATGGCCCAACCGACCAGGATCGCACCGACGGTGCCGCCAATCTGAAACAGCCCGGTAATAGTTGCCGCACGTTCGATCGACAAACCGCCTTCGCGTAACAGCGTCGGCATCCAGCCCATGGTCAGGTAGATCACCAGCAGGCCCATGAAATAGGTGAGCCACAACGCAAAAGTGCCGAGGCGGAAACGTTCGGTGAACAACATCTTCACCGGGGCTTTTTGCTGCGCCTGGGGCTCGGTCATGATGAATTGGGTAGCGCCCGTGAACGTTCCGCCCAACTTGTTCAGAACCTTGGCAATCTGGCTGGCGGGTGCATTGTGAGCGGCCAGAAAACGCGCCGACTCGGGCAACCACAGCCACAGGAACGGCACCAGCAACAGCGGCAGAATCCCGCCAAAGAGCAACACCGCCTGCCAGCCGTGACCCGGAATCAGCCATGCAGCGACAAAACCTCCCAAACCTGAACCCATGTTGAACCCGGTGAACATGATGGTGATGAACAGCGAGCGATTGCGCTCCGGCAGGTACTCAGACAGCAAGGTGGTGGTATTGGGCATTGCCGCGCCCAGCGCCACGCCCATGAACAGCCGCAGTGCCGCCAGTTCATAGGGATTACGGGCGAACGCACAGGCCAGGCTCAACACACTGAAACCGGTCACGGCGCACAGCAGCACCTTTTTGCGTCCCAGGCGATCGGCGTAAGGACCGGCCGTCAACGCACCGATGGCCAGACCGACCATGCCGGCACTCATCACCGGGCCGAAAGCGGCTTTGGACAGCCCCCATTCCTGAATCAGCGAAGGCGCGATAAAGCCCATCACCGCGACGTCAAAACCGTCGAACAGCACAATGAAAAAACACAGGGCCATAATCAGCCACTGATAAGGCGCAACCGGTCGGTTGTCGATCCACGCCTTGATGTCGACGGATTCGTTACTCATGCATTCACCTTCTTATTTTTTTGAAATTGCAGCAGGCGTGGAGTCGATGCGCGACGGTCAACCTGTTGGGCGTGACTCTAAAGCCGCAGGCGCCCGCCTCGCCTCTGGGAAATCCTTAAGGGGGTATCGGTTTTTCTTATCGGGCCGAATCTGCGAACCGGGGCTAGACTAAAAACCCCGGGCTTGGGCCGCACCGGTCAGGTCTTTGAGGTGAGGAACTGTCATGAGCGACAAAGACGATCTGCGCAAATACTCCTCCCAGGTCATCGACGGCGTCGAAGCCGCGCCCGCACGCGCCATGCTGCGCGCCGTGGGTTTCACCGATGCCGACTTCAAGAAGCCGCAGATCGGCATCGCGTCCACCTGGGCGATGGTCACGCCGTGCAACATGCACATCGACAAACTCGCCGTTGAGGCCGAAAAAGGTGCCAACGCAGCGGGCGCCAAAGGCGTCATTTTCAATACCATCACCATTTCCGACGGCATCGCCAACGGCACTGAAGGCATGAAGTATTCGCTGGTGTCGCGCGAGGTGATCGCCGATTCGATTGAGGTGGTGGTCGGTTGCGAAGGCTTTGACGGCCTGGTGACCGTAGGCGGTTGTGACAAGAACATGCCGGGCTGCCTGATCGGCATGGCACGACTCAATCGTCCGTCGATTTTTGTCTATGGCGGCACGATTCGGCCGGGCGCGGGCCACACCGACATCATTTCCGTGTTCGAAGCTGTGGGCCAGCATGCGCGGGGGGATATCAGCGAAATCCAGGTCAAGCAGATCGAAGAAGTGGCCATTCCCGGCCCCGGTTCCTGCGGCGGGATGTACACGGCCAACACCATGGCCTCGGCCATCGAAGCGTTGGGCATGAGCCTGCCCGGTTCCAGTTCTCAGGACGCGGTCGGCAGTGACAAGGCCTCAGACAGTTTCCGCGCTGGCCAGCAAGTGATGGAATTGCTCAAGCTGGACCTCAAACCCCGCGACATCATGACCCGCCAGGCCTTTGAAAATGCGATCCGCGTGGTCATCGCCCTCGCCGGCTCGACCAATGCCGTGTTGCACCTCTTGGCCATGGCGAATGCCGTGGATGTCGACCTGACGCTGGACGACTTCGTGGAGCTGGGCAAGGTGTCGCCGGTGGTGGCTGACCTGCGGCCCAGCGGCAAATACATGATGAGTGAACTGGTGGCGATTGGCGGCATTCAGCCGCTGATGAAACGCATGCTCGCCGCCGGCATGCTGCACGGTGATGTGCTGACGGTCACGGGCAAAACCCTCGCGGAAAACCTCAAAGACGTGCCTGACTATCCCGAAGGCCAGGACGTGATCCTGCCCTTCGACACGCCGATCAAGAAAGACTCCCACCTGGTGATACTGCGCGGCAACCTCTCACCCACTGGCGCCGTGGCCAAGATCACCGGCAAGGAAGGTTTGCGCTTTGAAGGCACGGCCCGGGTTTATCACGGCGAGGAAGGTGCGCTGGCGGGGATTCTCAATGGTGAGGTCAAGGCTGGCGATGTGATCGTGATCCGCTATGAAGGGCCCAAGGGTGGGCCGGGCATGCGAGAAATGCTCTCGCCCACGTCGGCGGTGATGGGCAAGGGGTTGGGCAAGGAAGTCGCGTTGATTACTGACGGGCGTTTTTCGGGTGGCTCGCACGGCTTTGTCGTGGGGCATATCACGCCGGAGGCTTTTGAGGGTGGACCGATTGCGTTGGTTGAAGATGGCGACAGGATCACCATTGACGCGGAAACCCGGCTGATTACGGTGGATGTTTCCGATGCGGTGTTGGCCGAGCGTAAGACCCGTTGGGTGCGGCCGGAGTCCAAGTACAAGCGTGGGGTGTTGGCGAAGTATGCGAAGACGGTGTCCAGTGCTTCGGAAGGGGCTGTGACGGATAAGTATCTTTAGGGCTTTGGACTTGTTTTGCCTGGGCTATTGCCATCGTCGGAACGCCGCCCGGAGCGAGCTTGCTCCGGGCGGCGTTCCGACGATGGCGTCTAGACAGGCACCATCAATTTACAACCTGAACCGATCCACCGACTGCGACAGCTTCCCCGCCAAACTCGACAATTCATCGGTCGTCGAAGCCGTCTGCCCGATCACCTTGCTGTTGCCTTCCGACATCCCCGCAATCATGTCCACCTGATGGGCGATTTCGTTGCTGGCCAGGCTTTGCTCGCCGATGGTGCGGGTAATGTCGTTGACCAGTTGCGTGGTGCTCAGGGTCGCGTCGAGGATTTCACGAATCGCGCGCTCGACGTCGGCGGTCACGGCCATGCCTTTGTCGACCTGCGCCACGCCCGCCTCCATGCTGGTCACCGCTTCGCGGGTACTTTGCTGGATGCGCGCGACCATGCTGGCAATTTCCTGGGTAGAGGCGCTGGTGCGGCCGGCGAGGTTGCGCACCTCGTCGGCAACCACGGCAAAGCCACGGCCCTGCTCACCGGCACGGGCTGCCTCAATGGCGGCGTTCAACGCCAGCAGATTGGTCTGATCAGCAATGCCCTTGATCACCTGAATGATGTTGAAAATCCCTTCGGATTCCTTGTCCAGCGTACGAATCACCTGAGCCGACTGCTGCGCGGAACGGGCAATGCCGTCCATGTCTTCGACGACCTGATGAATCACTCGACCACCATCCTTGGCCAGTGACTCGGCCTGGTTGGCCATGCTTAGCGCGCGTTCGGCGTGGCGGGTGATTTCCTCGATGCTGGCGGTCATTTCGCTGGCGGCGGCGGCCATGGTGCTGGCGGCGGCGCTTTGCTGCTGGCTGCTGTCGGCGACCTGATGGCAACCGCTGCTGAGTTGATCACTCATGCCGCTGACGCCATGGGCATTGCTGCGCACCACCTCGATCATGCCGCGCAGGTCGCGCTGCATGGTCGCCAGGCTGCGGATCAACGCGCTGGCTTCGTCCTTTTGTGTCGGTTCGACAATCGGTTCGCTCAAGTTGCCGTGGGCGATGCTTTGGGCAATCCGGCTGGCGGTCTGCAAGGGCCCCATGATGCTCAGAATCACCCAGCGCCCCTGAATCAGCAGCAACACCAGACTGGCGATCAGCACAATGCCGAGGGTGAAGTTGGCACTATGAATGGCTTGCGCTGTGCCTTGGCTGGTCTGTTGCGTGTTGGTTTCGATCAACTCGCTGAGGGCCGCCATCTGGTCTTCCAGCTGGCTGAACGCGGTATTGAAGGTGCCCAGTTCTTTCTGCGCAGCTTCTGGATTTTCCAGTGCCAGGCCGACGATGCGCTCGGCTGCGCTGATGTAGGTGTCGAGGCTCGGCTTGACCTTGTTCAGTGCGGTCTTGATTGTGTCGTTGACCGGCAGTTTGAGGTTTTCACCCAGCACGTCACGAAAATGCTTCGCATGTTCCTCGATGGAACTGTGTACTTCGGCCTTGCTGCTGGTGCTTTTGCCCAAGCCGACCAGCATCGCCGAGAGTACGTCGGCGCGCAGGGCGTCATGCATCATGTCGGCTTCAAGGTGATTGCGCAGAGCGGTCATGCTGACCTCGCTCTCATTCACCGCATCGGCCATCTGCGAGTTGCCCACGTAACTGACCAGGCTGACGATCAGCGCGGTCAGCAAACTGGTGCCAATCAACAAGAGTAAACGGAGTTTTATCGACATGGTGCAGCCCTCTGTTGGCACGTCGGCATTTATGAAAACGCTATCGACTGCAAAGGCCACATATTTAAGGCGGGGGCGGTACTTTTCGCATTTAGCGACATGCGGTAGGCAAAGCCGCTGTTTTTGCGCCCCTCCCTCCTGAACCTAGTCTCAAAACCCCAGTCATACAGGCGCCTTGAATTCCCACTTACCGTCGTCTCTGATCAGAGCTGTCCGCCTCATGCACCCGACCGTCCTCGCCTTGCGCTGCGCCTCGCTGTGTCTTTTGCCTGTGTTTGCTGTATTTGCCTCCCCCGCTCATGCCAATGGCGAACGCCAACTGGTGGCGGCGATCAACGACTACCGTGCCCATCCTCAGCGCTGCGACAGGCGCCCGGCCCAACGCCTGGCGCCGCTGGCGCTGAATTCCAACCTGGCGTTGCCCATCGGTTATGGCGGTGGTTTGCGCGATCGGCTGAAGGCTTCCGGCTATTCAGCGGTGACCGTACGCAGCATTCGGGTGGTCGGTGCGCAGGATGCCGATGAAGCGTTTGACATGCTTCAGGACGATTACTGCGGGGCGCTGCTGGACGGCCAGTACGCCGACATTGGTGTCAGCCGTGCCCGAAGTGAATGGCAAGTGGTGCTGGCGCAGCCGGTGCTCGACCGCAAGGTCGGCGACACCCGAGCCGTTGCCAAAGCCTTGTTGGCGCAGGTCAACGCCGCGCGGGCCAAACCGCGGATGTGTGGCGGTCAGCGCTTCTCTGCCGCGCGACCGCTGAGCTGGAACCCCGCCTTGGGCGCCGCCGCACAAGGACACAGCAAGGCCATGGCCTATGGCAACTACTTCGCCCACCGCGACCCCGACGGCGCTATGCCCGCGGATCGAGCGAGAGTCGCCGGTTACCGCGGCCGGCAGATCGGCGAAAACATCGCCGCCGGGCAGAGCTCGCCGAACAAGGCGATGGCCGGTTGGCTGGCCAGCCCCGGGCATTGTGCGAATCTGATGAACCCGATGTTTACCCAGGTCGGCGCGGCATATGCAGCGGATGCGCGAAGTGATGAGGGCGTGTATTGGACGATGCTGTTCGGGGCGCAATGACCTTCGCTTCGGCCCATTTAAATTCTGCGGGAGCGTGGCTTGCCCGCGATGAGGCCATCAGCCACACAACATTTCCCAACAGAAGCATTGGACCCAACAACGCCACTGCATAGAACCTAGCGCAATCAAAAAGCGCGCTTAGTCTGGAACCCGGCCTTTCAGACACTTTACGTGTGCAAGTCGGCAAAGTTTGGCGAACTATAGTGTTTGATCAGATTTCTCATGTGTCATGCAGAACGTCGACACCCGCGCACCTGTCAGGCGCCCCGTGCCATTTGCCAACAACTTGATCCCGAGCCGATTTGCCAAGGAACGAATGGCGAGCAGTCCCCCGATTGCTGTGTGGCCAACGGGTGTGGAGAAGATCATGAACTACAAGCTTGTTACTGGCGTTGTATTTGCGGTCGCGACAACGATGGCTATCCCGGCTGGCCTGTCCAGTGCCTGGGCTGCGGAACAGCGGGCATTGGCTTCGGATGGAGCGGATCATGTTGGCGCCGGCCAGGTTGCTTCCGACGGTTCGGACCATGTCGGCGCCGGTCAGGTCGCTTCCGACGGTTCGGACCATGTCGGCGCTGGTCAGGTTGCTTCCGACGGTTCGGACCATGTCGGCGCCGGCCAGGTTGCTTCCGACGGTTCGGACCATGTCGGCGCTGGTCAGGTTGCTTCCGATGGTTCCGATCATGTCGGCGCCGGTCAGGTCGCTTCCGATGGTTCAGATCATGTTGGCGCCGGTCAGGTCGCTTCCGACGGTTCCGATCATGTCGGCGCCGGTCAGGTCGCTTCCGACGGCTCAGATCATGTTGGCGCCGGTCAGGTCGCTTCCGATGGTTCGGATCATGTCGGCGCCGGTCAGGTTGCTTCGGATGGAGCGGATCATGTCGGCGCTGGTCAATTAGCTTCCGACGGTTCGGATCGCGTGGGCGCTCCTCGTCTCGCGTTCTCCTCTCGCGTAGGTGTCGGCTCTGATCGCGTCGCGTCGAATCTGATGTCTGGTAGCTACACCGACCAGTTCAATACGCCAAGGTAAGAGCAGCCGCTGAGACTCTGTCAAAAGCCATGGGAAATACACTCGCCAGCGCCAGCGTATTTCCCGGAAGCCCTCCCCACGGCAGTCAATCTCACCTCTGCCAATAAAAGCTTTTGCCTATCAGTCCCGAATACTCCACCTATTAGCTGACTTGCGGATAGGCGTCTAACCTTATCCCAGCGCTGGCGTCAGCCGGCCGGTTTTGAGCTGATAAGGAGACAGGAATGAGTCAGAAACATGACTAAGCCTGCCGTGGGCCACCGTGATTGCACCGCGTTTTTCGCTGTACCGATATCTGTGTGATCAAAACAATCAGTGAATCCAACTGCTGGCCCAGCAGCCTGTGTCATTGCTTTCGCTCGTCGCTATTCCAGAACCCATAAACGGCCGGATAGCCCGGATGAACACGACCCAAAAGGTAGCTCGCACATGGCAAATGAATCGAAATGCCCGTTTAACCACGCCGCCGGCGGTGGCACGACGAACCGCGATTGGTGGCCGAACCAGCTGAATCTGAAAATCCTGCACCAGCACTCGTCCCTGTCCGATCCCCTGGACGAAGGATTCAATTACAGTGAAGCGTTCAAAAAACTCGACTTTGCCGCCGTAAAAAGAGACCTCACGGCGTTGATGACCGATTCGCAAGACTGGTGGCCAGCCGACTTCGGTCACTACGGGCCACTGTTCATTCGCATGGCCTGGCACGCCGCCGGTACTTATCGCACCGGTGATGGCCGCGGTGGTGCCGGCTCCGGCCAGCAACGCTTCGCCCCGCTCAACAGCTGGCCAGATAACGTCAGCCTCGACAAGGCACGCCGGCTGCTCTGGCCGATCAAGCAAAAATATGGCCGCAACATTTCCTGGGCTGACCTGATCGTACTCACCGGCAACGTTGCGCTGGAGTCCATGGGCTTCAAGACCTTCGGATTTTCCGGTGGCCGTGCCGACGTTTGGGAGCCGGACGAAGACGTGTACTGGGGTTCGGAAAACAAATGGCTGGGTGGCGACACCCGCTACGACAAGGCGCAAAAACCCGTGCAAGCCCCCGGCGATGTTCCACTCGTGGCCGAGCCTGGGAGAAATGAAGACAGCCGTACCGATCAGGGGCGAAATCTGGAAAATCCACTGGCCGCCGTGCAGATGGGGCTGATCTATGTGAACCCGGAAGGTCCGGAGGGCAATCCCGATCCCGTCGCTTCGGCACTGGACATTCGCGAAACCTTCGGCCGTATGGCGATGAACGATGAAGAAACCGTGGCGCTGATCGCGGGCGGTCACGCTTTCGGTAAAACCCACGGCGCCGGACCTGCCGACAATGTGGGTGCAGAGCCTGAAGCGGCCGGCCTCGAACAACAGGGCTTTGGCTGGAAAAACAACTTTGGCACCGGTAAAGGCCCGGACACCATCACCAGCGGGCTGGAAGTGACCTGGACCACCACACCCACCAAGTGGAGCAACAACTACCTGGAAAACCTGTTCGGCTTCGAGTGGGAGCTGAGCAAAAGCCCAGCCGGGGCAAACCAGTGGGTCGCTAAAAACGGCGCCGGCGCAGGGACCATTCCGGATGCACACGACCCATCGAAACGGCGCAATCCGACCATGCTGACCTCGGACCTGGCCCTGCGCTTTGATCCGATCTATGAACCGATTGCGCGGCGCTTCCTGCAGAACCCCGATCAGCTCACCGACGCCTTCGCCCGCGCCTGGTTCAAGCTGATCCACCGCGACATGGGCCCCCTCTCCCGCTACCTCGGCCCTGAAATGCCCAGCGAAGAACTGCTGTGGCAAGACCCGATCCCGGACGTCGACCACGAACTGGTCAACGACAGCGACGTTGCCGCGCTCAAGAGCAAAATCCTCGCCTCGGGCCTCGGTGTCTCGCAGTTGGTATCAACGGCCTGGGCGGCGGCTTCGACCTTCCGTGGCTCCGACAAACGCGGCGGCGCCAACGGCGGTCGCCTGCGCCTGGAACCGCAGAAGTCCTGGCAGTCCAACCAGCCTGAGCAACTGGCCAACGTGTTGGCCAAACTCGACAGCATTCGGAGCGAGTTCAACAACGGTGGCAAGAAAATCTCGCTGGCGGACCTGATCGTGCTGGCCGGCAGCGCCGGTGTCGAACAAGCTGCAAAAAACGCCGGCCATAGCGTGACGGTGCCGTTCACACCGGGGCGTGCGGACGCCTCACAAGAACAGACCGACGTGGAATCCTTCGGCTTCCTCGAACCCATCGCCGATGGCTTCCGCAACTACCTCAAAACCCGTTACCGCGTACCGGCCGAGCATCTGCTGATCGACAAGGCGCAACAACTGACCCTCAGTGCGCCGCAAATGACCGCCCTGATCGGCGGCCTGCGGGTGTTGAACACCAACGTCGGACAAACGAAGCATGGCGTCTTCACCCAGCAACCGGAAGCGCTGACCAACGACTTCTTCACCCACCTGCTCGACATGGGCGTGGAATGGAAACCGACCTCCGAAGACGCTCAAGAGTTTGAAGGCCAGGATCGTAAAACCGGTCAAGTCAAGTGGACCGGGACGCGGGTGGATCTGGTCTTTGGTTCGAATGCGCAACTCAGGGCGCTGGCTGAGGTGTATGCGAGCAGCGACGCGAAGGAGAAATTTGTCAAAGACTTCGTGGCGGCCTGGACCAAAGTGATGAACCTGGATCGGTTTGATGTGAAGTGAGGCACGTGTTCCACCCCGACCCGGTGACAAGGGTTGGGGTGGCCTGACTCGGGGCCGGATCCTGCAAGAACTGCGTGACCGTATGGCGCTGATCAGCCCAGGCAACACAGATCAAATGTGGGAGCGGGCTTGCTCGCGAAGGCTGCTTAACATTCAAAATAAATGTTGAATGTTAAGCAGCCTTCGCGAGCAAGCCCGCTCCCACATTTTGATTGGGTTGTGTCAGTTATTAGCCTTGAGCTTTTAAAGCCTCGACCGCACACCTCACTGACCATGGATCAACGTGCTCGATAACGACTATGCCCAAGGGTGTTTTTTCATCGCAGGGCTCCAGCACTACAGTGGCCACATCTTCTTCCCCCACTCTGGAGCAACATCATGAAAAGCCTCATCGGTCTTGGTTTCGCCCTGTCGGTCCTTGGCGCTACATCCGCTATCGCCGCCCCGCATACCACCTCGCAAGTTGTTGCCGCTGTCAAGGTCAGCCAACCAGCGACCCTGAACGTGAACACCGTCGGCCTCGATCACAAGGACAGCCAGCCAAGTAAACTCTACGTCGCTGAAAACCGTCCTGAGTTCGGTTCGAAGTATCAGCGCTATTGATCAACGGCTTTGCGCCGCTTGAACCAAAAACCCCGGGTAGATCCGATCTACCCGGGGTTTTTCTCTGTGGGAGCCGAGCTTGCTCGCGATAGCGGCCTGACATTCAACATTGATGGTGACTGACCAGACGCCATCGCGAGCAAGCTCGGCTCCCAAAGAGACATTTATCTCAATGGGAGCTCGTCAGCTGCTACCACGATTCGCGCCGCCAGGGCTTTGGCCTGTAGCGCGACGTCGGTGACGGCCGTGCTCTCCCACCACATGCCGCGCAACGGCGGGCCCATGGCGAACAGGCGACGGGCGACCTGGCCATCGACGTCCAGTACGGCACCGTCTGTCGCCGCAGCGATCCCCAGTGCCAGCGGCCCCGGCTTGATCAGTCCGCGCGCCAGCAATTGTTGCGGCAACGGTCGAGCGACCCGGCGCCAGTCATACTCGATACCGCTGGAATTGATCAACGCCGCGCCGGGCACCACACAGGTGCCAGCCTCACCACGACGGCGAATGCGGATGTTGACGCCGCCCTGCACGGGCTCAAGCCCTTTGAAAGACGCGGCCTGAATCCGCAACCGCCCTTCCCGGTGTAACCGCTCCACCAAAGCCGCACTCAACGGTGGCGAGCGGTGGTGATGACTTTCCCACCATGGCCGCACATGCCGCACAAACTGCCGACGCTGCAGGTCCGTCGCCTGATTCCACAACCGTCCAATGTGCGCCCGCACGGTGTCGAGGGGTGCTTGCCAGTCGATGCCCTGGGCGATCGCCTCCCGGCACTGCCGCCGCAGTTCGCGCACCAGTTGGCGGGGTGTGCGAAGGCTGTGATCGTCGGCGAGAAAATCCACCCAGGCCGGCGGTTGCCGACGCACATGCGGCAACAAGCCGTGCCGGGAAAACACTTCGATGGGGCCGCGATGCCCGGCCTGTTCCAGTGACACCACGGCATCGACCATGGTCAGGCCGGAACCGATGATCAGCACTGTCGACTGCGGGTCGAGCTGGCGCATGGCGGCGACATCCCACGGATCGAGCGCAGCGGCATTCAATCCGCTGGACTCGGTCTGTGGCGTGCGCGCGGCGGGGAACATGCCTGTCGCCAGCACCGCAAAAGCGCCCTGCAAGCGTTGACCGTCACTCAAGGTCAGGCGTACCGAATCGTCATCCGTTTGAAGATCGATCACTTCCGCCTGCACATGCTCGACGGTTGAGCCATGCAACGCCCCGACGGCCTGCGCTTCGGCCAGACGTTGCTGTACGTACACGCCGAACAGCCCTCGTGGCGGGAACAACTCGCTGATTGGCACCGGTTGTTCGGCCGACTCCGGCCAGCCGCCAGCGGCGATGTGCTCGGTCAGCCATTGCGTCAGATCATCGGCGTTGTCTGGATCGACGCTCATCCGCGCCGCGTTGCCGTTCAGCGTATGACCCAATTCGACAGCGCTGTAGGCTTCGCCTCGACCGAGCTCGGCACGCGGTTCGATCACCAGCACCAAACGCCGGCCCGGCAAACGCAACAACTGCGCCGCCAACATCGCGCCGCTGAGGCCGCCGCCGATGATCAGGATGTCGGCGTGGCGGGTGTCGTCGGTCGTCTGTGCGCTCTGGATTTCGCTCATGCCATGCTCGTTGGTCAAATAGAATGCTGCTGCGTGCCACCTTAATGTGTTGCTCTCCAGCGCACAAATACTGCCTTTTGTAGGAGTGAGCCTGCTCGCGATAGCGGTGTGTATCGATGAAGGGTTCATGGTCAGCGCGTAAGCCAGGTTAAACCTGTCCACGTCGGTCTCCTCCACCCACTCTTGTCCGCCGCTCGCGATCACGCAGAATCGCGCCCTCTTCCCAAAGCTTGTAACAAACCTCCAGGTACTCCTCGGCGAAGTTGTAACGGGCGTCGTGCTCAGTCTGATTCTTCTGGCCGATGTTCATCGCGCCACTTTCCAGATATGACGTGACGATGTTCCAACCGGCGCGGCCCTTAGTCAGGTGGTCGAGCGTCGACAGACGTCGGGCGAATGGATAGGGGGGGCTCGAAGGACAGCGACGCGGTCAGGCCGAAACCCAGATGCTCGGTGACGAGCGCCATCGGCGGGATCCGTTGCAGCGGATCGTTGACCGGTGCTTGTGCCCGAAAGCTATTTCCTGTTGTTTCAAAAGGTTGGTGAATCCTCAGAGAAAAATCTGCAGCGTTGGAAAAGCAAAGTGTCTATCACTGTTGATCGGCAAACAGTCAGATCACCACGTTACGCACAAACCGCGTCGCCACCGGGCCATCGTTGCGATAGGCATGGGGCTGGTTGCTGGCGAACATGAAGAACTCACCGGCAGTGATGTGTTGCGGCGTGTCGCCCAACATCAGGGTCAGGCAGCCTTCGAACACGTAGATCTGTTCGCTCCAGCCTTCGGCATCCGGTTGCGAGGGGTAGATTTCCCCAGGTTGCAGGCACCATTCCCACTGTTCCACTTCGCGAGTCGCAGAGGCCTTGGACAGTAAAACAGCTTTGCTGCCGGGGATTAATCCGGCCCAGGCCACTTCATTGATGCGGCTCGGGTCGCGGGCGTCAGGGGCCTGGATCAAATCGCTGAACGCCACGTCCAGCGCTTCGGCCACGCGGTCGAGGGTGGTCAGGCTGACGTTCTTCTCGCCGGCCTCTATGGCCACCAGCATCCGCCGGCTGACTCCGGACTTTTCGGCCAGCGCGGTCTGGCTCATGTCGGCGGCATGGCGCAAGCGTCGGACGTTCAGGCTGACGTGCTGGAGGACCGAAGCCCGTTGCGTGGAATCTTTGTGCACTATATTGCTCACTCGGTGGGGTTGGGCAGTATACTGCGCAACATTCGGCGCATTGTGCGTCCCCCTCAGGTAGCGTGCAAGGTCATGACGTCGGTGAACTCTTCTTCCCCCCGTTTCTCACGGTTCAGCAAAGCCGAGTGCGTGCTGGTGCTGATCACCATGGTCTGGGGCGGTACTTTTTTGTTGGTGCAGCACGCCATGACCGTCAGCGGCCCGATGTTTTTCGTCGGCCTGCGCTTTGCCGCCGCGGCGATCATTGTGGCGCTGTTCTCCTGGCGTCACCTGCGGGAACTGACCCTGTTCGAACTCAAGGCCGGGGCCTTTATCGGCGTGGCGATCATGCTCGGCTACGGCTTGCAGACCGTGGGTCTGCAAAGCATTCCCAGCAGTCAGTCGGCGTTTATTACGGCGTTGTACGTGCCCTTTGTACCGTTGCTGCAATGGCTGGTGCTGGGTCGACGTCCCGGGTTGATGCCGAGCATCGGGATCATGCTGGCGTTTACCGGGCTGATGTTGCTGTCAGGACCGTCCGGCGCTTCGTTCAATTTCAGCCCCGGTGAAATCGCCACGCTGATCAGCGCCATCGCGATTGCCGCAGAAATCATTTTGATCAGCACCTATGCCGGTCAGGTCGATGTGCGGCGGGTGACGGTGGTGCAATTGGCGACCACTTCGGTACTGGCGTTTTTGATGGTAGTGCCGACCCAGGAACGGATTCCGGACTTTTCCTGGCTGCTGTTGTGCAGCGCGTTGGGCCTGGGCGCGGCGAGTGCGGCAATTCAGGTGGCGATGAACTGGGCGCAGAAAAGTGTATCGCCGACCCGGGCGACCTTGATTTATGCGGGTGAGCCGGTGTGGGCCGGGATTGTCGGGCGGATCGCGGGGGAGCGCTTGCCAGCGATTGCACTGCTGGGCGCGGGGTTGATTGTGGCGGCGGTGATTGTCAGTGAGTTGAAGACCAAGGGTAAGGGTGTGGCGGCGGAGGAAGAGTCGGAGCCAGAAACATCGGTTGAACCTTGATAAGTTGGTTGCCGGATAGATCGCCTTCGCGAGCAAGCCCGCTCCCACATTAGATCTTCAGAGAACACAGAATGCGTGTACGACTGAGATTAAATGTGGGAGCGGGCTTGCTCGCGAAGGGGCCAGACCTGCTAAACACTGGTCCCGGAAACAATGTGAATCAGGCTTTTTCCGTCTACCGTGTAGGATTCTGCGACAGCTTGGCGTTTGGCGATCTTGGGAGTGGCACGTATGATGCTTCACAAACTTCCGCAGATTAGAAGCCTATGTCCCTGATAGTTCTACTGCTTCTGCCTTTTATCGGCAGCTGTCTGGCAGCCGTTCTGCCACACAACGCGCGCAATACCGCCCCCCTGCTGGCGGGCCTGATCGCACTGATCGGCACGGTCCAGGTCGCGCTCCTGTATCCGCAAATCGCCCATGGCGGCGTGATTCGCGAAGAATTCTTCTGGTTGCCAAGCCTCGGCCTTAACTTTGTCCTGCGACTGGACGGCTTCGCCTGGCTGTTCTCGATGCTGGTGCTGGGCATCGGCACCCTCGTCTCACTGTACGCGCGCTACTACATGTCGCCGGACGATCCGGTGCCACGGTTCTTCGCATTTTTCCTGGCGTTCATGGGCGCCATGCTCGGGCTGGTGATTTCCGGCAATCTGATTCAGATCGTGTTTTTCTGGGAGCTGACCAGCCTCTTCTCGTTCCTGCTGATCGGTTACTGGCACCACCGCAGCGACGCACGACGCGGCGCCTACATGGCGCTGATGGTCACGGGTGCGGGCGGTTTGTGCCTGCTGGCGGGGGTCATGCTGCTCGGCCATGTGGTCGGCAGCTATGACCTGGACAAGGTCCTGGCCGCCGGCGAGCTGATTCGCGCACATGCCCTCTACCCTATTCTGCTACCCCTGATCCTGATCGGCGCTTTGAGCAAAAGCGCGCAATTCCCCTTCCACTTCTGGCTGCCCCACGCAATGGCGGCGCCGACACCGGTTTCGGCCTATCTGCACTCGGCGACCATGGTCAAGGCCGGGGTGTTTCTGCTCGCACGGCTGTGGCCTTCGCTGTCCGGCAGTGAAGAATGGTTCTACATCGTCAGCGGCGCCGGCGCCTGCACCTTGTTACTAGGTGCGTACTGCGCGATGTTCCAGAACGACCTCAAAGGGTTGCTGGCCTACTCAACCATCAGCCACCTCGGCCTGATCACCCTGCTGCTGGGCTTGAACAGTCCGCTGGCGGCCGTGGCCGCGGTGTTCCACATTCTCAACCACGCGACCTTCAAGGCCTCGCTGTTCATGGCCGCCGGCATCATCGACCACGAAAGCGGCACCCGCGACATCCGCAAGCTCAGCGGCCTGATCAAGCTGATCCCGTACACCGCCACCCTGGCCATGGTCGCCAGCGCCTCGATGGCCGGTGTGCCGCTGCTCAACGGTTTCCTCTCGAAAGAAATGTTCTTTGCCGAAACCGTGTTCATCAATGCCACGGCCTGGGTCGAGTGGAGCCTGCCCATCGTCGCGACCATCGCCGGCACCTTCAGCGTCGCCTATTCACTACGCTTCACCGTCGACGTGTTCTTCGGCCCGACCGCCACCGACCTGCCGCACACCCCGCACGAACCGCCGCGCTGGATGCGTGCGCCGGTGGAATTGCTGGTGTTCACCTGCCTGATCGTGGGGATGTTCCCGGCGCAAGTGGTCGGCTCCATCCTGGCCGCCGCGGCCCTGCCGGTGGTCGGCGGAACGCTGCCGGAATACAGCCTGGCAATCTGGCATGGCTTGAACGCGCCGATGATCATGAGCCTGATCGCCATGTCCGGCGGCATCGTGCTCTATCTGCTGTTGCGCAATCAGCTCAAGCGCGGACGCTTCAAGTACCCACCGGTGATTGGCCGTTTCAATGGCAAGCGCCTGTTCGAGCGTTGCCTGGTGATCATGATGCGCCTGGCCCGTCGTCTGGTGCGCCGGATCAGCACCAAGCGCCTGCAAACCCAATTGTTCCTGGTGGTCCTCGCCGCCGTGCTGGCCGGGTTGATCCCGATGCTCCACAGCAACCTGAGCTGGGGCGACCGGCCGAAAATTCCGGGTTCAATCGTGTTCGTGACCCTGTGGTTGCTGGCTATTGCCTGCGCCCTCGGCGCGGCGTGGCAGGCCAAGTATCACCGACTCGCGGCCCTGACCATGGTCAGCGTTTGCGGCCTGATGACCTGCGTGACCTTCGTCTGGTTCTCCGCGCCGGACCTGGCGTTGACGCAACTGGCGGTCGAAGTGGTGACCACGGTGCTGATCCTGCTGGGCCTGCGTTGGCTGCCCCGGCGGATCGAAGAAGTCTCGCCACTGCCGAGCACCCTGCGCAAGGCGCGCATCCGGCGTATCCGCGACTTGCTCTTGTCGACCGTGGTCGGTGGCGGCATGGCCCTGCTGGCCTACGCGATGCTGACGCGCCAGACACCCAACGACATTTCCTCGTTCTACCTCAGTCGCGCCCTGCCCGAAGGCGGCGGCAGCAATGTGGTCAATGTGATGCTGGTGGACTTCCGTGGCTTCGACACCCTCGGCGAAATCACCGTGTTGGTGGCCGTCGCCCTGACCGTGTTCGCCCTGCTACGACGCTTCCGCCCGCCGAAAGAAAGCCTGCAGCTGCCTGCGCAGCAACGCCTGTTGGCGCCGGACGTGGTCACCGACCTGGTCAACCCGCGCCACGCCAGCGATACCGCACTGGGTTTCATGATGGTCCCGGCGGTGCTGGTGCGTCTGTTGTTGCCGATTGCGCTGGTGGTGTCGTTCTACTTGTTCATGCGCGGGCACAATCAACCGGGTGGCGGCTTTGTCGCCGGGCTGGTGATGTCGGTGGCGTTCATCCTGCAATACATGGTCGCTGGCACGCAGTGGGTCGAAGCGCAAATGAGCTTGCGACCGTTGCGCTGGATGGGCACCGGGCTGCTGTTCGCCACGGTCACCGGACTCGGGGCCATGGCCGTCGGTTATCCGTTCCTGACCACTCACACCTGGCATTTTTCACTGCCGGTGCTGGGTGACATTCACATCGCCAGCGCCCTGTTTTTCGACATTGGCGTGTACGCCGTGGTGGTCGGTTCGACGCTGTTGATCCTCACCGCCCTCGCCCACCAATCGGTTCGTGGCCACAAAACCGCGGCCCAGCCCAAACCCGTCGCCACGCAAGGAGCCGTCTGATGGAAGAAGTCATCGCAATCGCCATCGGCGTGCTCGCGGCCTCCGGCGTCTGGCTGATCCTGCGGCCACGGACCTTCCAGGTGGTGATGGGCCTGTGCCTGCTGTCCTATGGCGTCAACCTGTTCATCTTCAGCATGGGCAGCCTGTTCATCGGCCGCGAGCCGATCATCAAGGACGGCGTGCCGCAGGACTTGTTGCACTACACCGATCCCTTGCCGCAAGCGCTGGTGTTGACCGCCATCGTGATCAGCTTCGCCATGACCGCGCTGTTTCTGGTGGTGCTGCTCGCCTCCCGGGGCTTGACCGGGACCGACCATGTGGATGGCCGGGAGCCTAAAGAATGAATGCGATGACGCACCTGATCGCCGCACCGATTCTGCTACCGCTGCTGACCGCCGCCATCATGTTGATGCTCGGCGAGAAACACCGTCCGCTGAAGGCCAAAATCAACCTGTTCTCCAGCCTGCTCGGCCTGGGGATTTCCGTGTTGCTGCTGCAATGGACACAAACCACCGGCGTGCCGGGCTCCATCGGCGTGTACCTGCCAGGCAACTGGCAAGTGCCGTTCGGCCTGGTGCTGGTGGTCGATCGCCTGTCGGCCTTGATGCTGGTGCTGACCGGGATCATCGGTGTCAGTGCCTTGCTGTTCGCCATGGCCCGTTGGGACGGTGCCGGTTCAAGCTTCCACGCACTGTTCCAGATTCAATTGATGGGCCTGTACGGCGCGTTCCTGACCGCCGACCTGTTCAACCTGTTCGTGTTTTTCGAAGTGCTGCTGGCGGCGTCCTACGGTTTGATGCTGCACGGTTCCGGCCGGCCGCGGGTGTCGGCCGGGCTGCATTACATTTCGATCAACCTGTTGGCGTCGTCGCTGTTCCTGATTGGCGCGGCGCTGATTTACGGCGTCACCGGCACCCTGAACATGGCCGACCTGGCGCTGAAAATCCCGCTGGTGCCGCAAGCCGATCGCGGCTTGCTGCATGCTGGCGCGGGGATTCTCGCGGTAGCGTTTCTGGCCAAGGCCGGAATGTGGCCGCTTAACTTCTGGCTGGTGCCGGCCTACTCTTCGGCCAGCGCTCCGGTGGCGGCGATGTTCGCAATCATGACCAAGGTCGGTGTCTACACCTTGCTGCGCTTGTGGACGCTGCTGTTCTCCGGTCAGGCCGGGGCGTCCGCCTACTTTGGCGGCGACTGGCTGATCTACGGCGGCATGGCGACGATTGTCTGCGCGGCATTGGCGATTCTCGCGGCGCAACGCCTGGAAAAGATGGCCAGCCTGAGCATCCTGGTGTCGGCCGGGATTCTGCTGTCCGCCATTGGTTTCGCCCAACCAAACCTGATCGCGGCGGCGTTGTTTTATCTGGTCAGCTCGACCCTGGCGTTGAGCGCGTTGTTCCTGCTGGCCGAGTTGATCGAGCGCTCGCGTTCGGTCAATGAATTGCCGCTGTTCGACGACGCCGACCTGATTGCGCGACCGGCTCCGGTTGCGCAACCGCTCAAAGGCATCAACCTCGATGACGATCAGAAAGCCGTGGTCGGCCAGGTGATTCCCTGGACCATGGCCTTCCTCGGCCTGAGCTTCATTGCCTGCGCGCTGCTGATCATCGGCATGCCGCCGCTCTCCGGGTTCATTGGCAAACTCAGCCTGCTCAACGCCCTGCTCAACCCGTTGGGCCTGGGCAATGGCGTCGGCGAACCGGTATCGAATGCGGCGTGGGGATTGCTGGCATTGTTGATTCTGTCGGGGCTGGCCTCGCTGATCGCGTTCTCGCGCCTGGGCATCCAGCGCTTCTGGACCCCGCAAGAACGTCCATCACCGCTGCTGCGCCGCTTTGAATGCGTGCCGATCATTGTCCTGCTGGGACTGAGCATTGCGCTGACCTTCAAGGCTGAACCGCTGCTTCGCTATACCCAGGCGGCCGCTGACGCCTTGAACAACCCTCAGCAATACGTAATGGCCGTGCTCGGTACGCGTGCCGTGCCAAGCCCGGAAGCCAAGGCAGCGATGTTGGAGGTGCAACCATGAAGCGCCTGTTTCCTGCGCCCTGGCTGTCATTGGCACTCTTGCTGTTATGGCTGGTGCTGAACCAGTCGATCAGCCCTGGCAACCTGTTGCTCGGTGCGATGCTGGGCTTCTGCGCGCCGTTGATGATGCGCAAGTTGCGACCATTACCGATTCGTATGCGTCGCCCGGACGTGATCCTGCGCTTGCTGCTGGTGGTCGGTCGCGATGTGGTGGTGTCCAACCTCGCCGTGGCCTGGGGCGTGCTCAACGCCGGTCGTCGCCCGCCCCGCTCGCGCTTCATCAAGGTCCCGCTGGACTTGCGCGACGCCAATGGCCTCGCCGCGCTGTCGGCGATCTGCACCGTAGTGCCTGGCACCGTCTGGTCGGAGCTGGCGCTGGACCGCAGCATCCTGTTGCTGCATGTGTTCGATCTGGATGACGAAGCGCTGTTCATCCAGCACTTCAAGGCGACCTATGAGCGCCCCTTGATGGAGATCTTCGAATGAGCGCATTGCTGTCGAACGCCATCCTGGCGAGCCTGTTCCTGTTTTCGGTGGCGATGATCCTGACGCTGCTGCGTCTGTTCAAAGGGCCATCGGCCCAGGATCGGGTTCTGGCGCTGGATTACCTGTACATCATCGCGATGCTGATGATGCTGACGCTGGGCATTCGTTATGCCAGTGACACCTATTTCGAGGCGGCGCTGTTAATCGCCCTGTTCGGTTTCGTCGGCTCGTTTGCCCTGGCGAAATTCCTGCTGCGTGGCGAGGTGATCGAATGAGTGGCGAACTGTCGCTGTGGGTTGAGATTCCAGTGGCGATTCTGCTGCTGCTCAGCAGTCTGTTTGCGCTGATCGGCGCCATTGGCCTGGTGCGGATGAAGGATTACTTCCAGCGCATGCACCCGCCGGCACTGGCTTCGACCTTGGGCGCTTGGTGCGTGGCGTTGGCGTCGATCATTTACTTTTCGGCACTCAAATCGGGGCCGGTGCTACACGCCTGGCTGATCCCGATTCTGTTGGCGATTACCGTGCCAGTGACGACGTTGCTGCTGGCTCGGGCGGCGTTGTTTCGCAAGCGTATGGCTGGGGACGATGTGCCGGCTGAGGTGAGTAGTCGGCGGACGGAGAGTGGGCGTTAAGCCCGAATTTTTTTGTTGACTGGACTGGCCTCATCGCGAGCAAGCTCGGCTCCTACAGTGATCTACGTCGTGATACCGATCCAGTGTAGGAGCCGAGCTTGCTCGCGATAGCGATTTCAGCAGCAGCTCAAATCCAGGCCACTGCCAACAACCCGGCCCCCAACACCACACACAACGGCGAATACACCCAGGTATCGAGCCGGGCAAATTTCGAATCCTTGACCTCTTTGAAAAATCCCACCAGGTTCGAATCGCCAATCGCCCGGGCGAACATCAGTATCGCGACGCCACTGATCACCCATTGCAGCCAGCCGTCCTGCACCGCCGGCAAACACAGACCGACCCGCAGGCACACCAGCATCGCAATCAGCAGCAACCCCACCGCCACCAGCAACGTCACGAACCCCGACGGCTTGAACGCCGGTCTTGATTGCGTACCGCCCTCGCCAGGCACTCGCGGTATGGCCGCCTCGCTGCCCAACTTGCCGCCCGACGCCCAATACACGTGGACCAGGCTGATCATCAGAAAGATTGAAGCCATCCATTGCGCAACCAACAGGTTCATATTCAGTTATCCATCCAGTGAGAGCACACGTGCTCCGGGCGGCGATAGCGAATGCAGTTGAGTGGATCACCTGTTTACTTCAGGTCGGCGGAGACCTTATCAGCCACCTCCTTGGGTAGCCATGCCTTCCAGACGTCCGGGTGCGCCTTCATGAACGCTTCCGCGGCCTGGCGTGGCGGGGTGTGCTTTTCGCTCATCTCGGCCAGGGCCTTGTTCAACGGATCGATGGGCAAATCGACCTTGCTGAAGAACTCGGTGATTTGCGGGTACTGTTTCTGAAACGGTGCAGACACACCGATGGACAGCTTCGAGGCCAGTGAACGGGTCGGCTTGGGATTTGGATTGTCAGCGTCGGTCAGGGTCTTCCAGGCTTCGGCGTCGAAGGGTGGTTCCTCCAGCTGGATCAGCTTGAAGCGGCCGAGCAAGGGCGTCGGTGACCAGTAATAGAACAGCACCGGCTTGCCGCGATGGATCGACGAAGTGATTTCCGCGTCCAGCGCCGCTCCGGAACCGCTGCGAAAATTCACGTAGCTGTCGTTCAGGCCATAGGCGGTAAGTTTCTGCTTGTTCACCACTTCCGAGGTCCAGCCGATCGGGCTGTTGAGGAAGCGGCCCTTGCCCGGGGATTCCGGGTCGCTGAACACATCTTTATATTTGGGCAGGTCGCTGACACTGCGCAGCTCCGGCGCCAGCGGCTTGATGCCTTTGGCCGGGTCACCCTTGATCACGTATTCCGGAACCCACCAGCCTTCGGTCGCGCCCTTGACCGTATCGCCCAGGCTGACGACCTTGCCTTCGGCCTCTGCCTTGACCCAGACAGGGCTGCGACCGGCCCACTCTTCGCCAATGACTTGAATGTCATTGTTGGCCAGCGCGGTCTCCAGGGTAATGGTGGTGCCCGGCAAGGTATCCGTCGGCAGCCCGTAACCTTTCTCGACAATGATCCGCAAGATATCAGTGATCAGGCTGCCGCTTTCCCAATTCAGGTCGGCGAAGTGGATCGGAGCCTGGGCGGCATATACCGGAACGGGTGACGCCAACAACCCGAAACTGGCCAGGGACGCAGCCAGTAACCGTCGAAATCCTTTCATGCTTTTGCACCTCGTGCTGTTCACAGCAATAGCAGGATGGCCTGATGAAAGACCGCAAGCCTCAAAATATTCAGTCAATTGACTGTAGTAGAGGATCCTGATGTCGAGGGGCGGGAATTAATTTTCGGAAGTTTCCTGCAAAAGCGATAGTTCTCTTCTGACCATGCTGGCGTACGCCGCCGGGCGCAGCGTATAGATCTGTGACGCCACCCAATTCAGCCAGGTTCCCTGCAGAACAGCCTTCTGCTCGAACAACCGAAGGGCTTCAGTGTGGGCACTGGCCTGGTTCTGTTCGTGGAAATCGGCGCGGGTCAGGGTCATTACTCGCTGGCCTTGAAGGTCACCAGCTCGCCCTTGCGCCACTTGGCAGCTTTGGCGGTCACGGCTTTCAGGGTTTTGGTCAGGCCTTCCTGCAGCTGTTGATGAGCGGCAAACACCATCACCACGCTATGACCTTCCTTGAACACAATCGCCTGACCATCGGCGGTGGTGACAAACGCGTAATCACCCAAGCCATACACCGTCAGTTTGATTTCGCGGAACTTGATGTCCAGCTTGCCGCCTTCGCGACTGGGCAGGACCGAGGCGCTGAAGTGATCGCCAACCTTGAGTTTGAGCCCTGGTTTGTCATCCACCACCAGCGCTTCTTCAGTGTCGAGCTCGGCAATGTAAATGCCTTCGGCGTTCTGTTCGGTGACGTAGACGAAACGAGATTGAAACTGTTTGACCAACTTTGCGCGCAAATCACCCAGCACGAACAAAGCATGCATATCGAGATTACTTACTGCCAAGGAAACATCCCCACATCTGAAATGGATGCCGCACGCAGGAAAAGCGTGCAGCAGAAAAAAGCGGCCATGCCGAGGGTCTAGCAAAAAAACCGGGTTGAAATCCTGATCCGGGCAGAGGGCTCATGCATCGCGAGGACCGTGAGCGTACTGGAATAACACTCGCGCCGTCTTCCCTCAACGTCGTCAGATGTTGAAGGAAAATGCCCTTCTTGCTGCCAGAGGAAACAGGACTACCAACTTTAAGGAAAAAACCCTACAAGAAAAGCAATTTTTCCGACAGATCGTCCGCAAAAAATTGCTTTAGATGGTCACCACTCGCTAAACCGTGAAGATGATTCTAGAGCAGCGATGCTGACCGAGACTAGCCAAAACGGCGTACATACGTCGGCAAAACAATGAAAAGGACTTCATATGTGCACAATGACTCACTTTGCAACCGCCCAGACGCCTAACGCGCGCACCTCGCTGCCGCCTCAGGGGTTGTTCGAACACCCTCCATTTCCCGTTGAAAATTCTACCCGGCCAAGGTTTCAGGTCGTTCTGGCCGGGCACGCGTTCTTTCATATCAAGGAAACTTCCACAGGACGCGTCAGAGGTTTCCGCGGTGACCACAACCAGGCCTGCGCGCTAGCCCGCTCACTTGAGTCCCGCGAATCAAGCACCCGTTGAGTTCATTTCAATAGACGTTTCGTCACACCGCCGAGTTAACTCAGCCGTCAGCGGGCAACTACTGCCATACTGCCCGCCCCATGAAACCCGTTCCCACGTCGGACGGCGCTCAAAACAACAAAACATTTCCAAGGGAAGGCTGCTACGTGACGGAATTTGATATCGGCGAATTTATTATCCGGGGCGAAGCCAGAGAGGTCGACGGCGAATTCCAGGCAGTGATAGTTATGCGCGCCAAACCGAAGTTGACCACAGTGACGTATCACCAGGTCGAGAAAGATCGCTGGTTCAAAACGGCAGATGTCGCCGCCGTCGCCGCTCAGGAAGCGGCCATAGAACTGAAGGCTGCCGTTGATGCAGGCGCATTGAAAGCCTGATCATCGAATTTGCCGTCTATGCTCACTCCTGCTTTTGAACATCCATCGAACTCCTGAAGCGCGGCCTCCTCAGATGCATTGAAGCCGCACTTCAGATCTCGCATTCGACGCGACCCACCAGGAGATGAACATGGATTCACCCACACACGACTTGAAAGGTTTGTTCGACCAACTCGGCCTCGACTCCAGCGAACAGGGCATCGACGATTTCATCGCCAGCCATTCACCATTGCCCGACGACAAGAAAATGATCGACGCCGAGTTCTGGACCCCGCAACAAGCCGGCTTCCTCAAAGAACAACTGCGTGAAGACGCCGATTGGGCGCGAGTGGTCGACGACCTGAACCTGCGCCTGCACCAGATTCACTAGCCCGCACACTCAGTGCAGGCTGTCGGGTGATTCAACGCTCAATTGCGCCAGCCAGGCAGCCCTGCACTCTTCGGCTTCATCGCGACTGGAAAACGCCGTCCCCCGGCGCTCACCGTTGAGCAGCACCACCCAACAAACGCTCTGCCCCGTCGCGCGCAAACAGGCGGGCACACCGCTGCCAATCATCACCGCGACATCCACTTTGCTTTGCATGCTGGCCTCTCGAATTTCATTAGCAACCTAACTATGTAGGCATGTTAATGAGTTCATCCGCGAGGAAACAGCAACGAGGCTGCACAGCTTCGTTGCCGGAATCGTAACAATGGCCAACGTCTAGCGTGGACCCTGCGGCTTGTAACCCATGCGCAAACCGCCCCAATGCCGGCCCTTGACGAGGATTGGCACTGAGAGATCGTGCATCAGTTCGCCAGTGTCACGGGTGTAGGTTTGCAACAACACAGGCTGTTGATGGCTGCCGCAGCGGATACCGGTGCGATCAGCGAATTTGCGCTTGGTGCGGTTTTGCAAGGTATCAACCTTTACGTCGCCCGTCAGCGGTTGGCTGAAGACCGTGTTATGAGTCGGCACATAACCCTGCTGTGTGCAGGCGATGGCAAATACCAGCCCTTCATGACGCGGCAACAACGGCTCCTGAATCGTCGGCAGGACCTGATCGGTGTAGCGGTCGAAGCGGGTCTGGAACTTGGCCGGGCTGGTGTCGGGGATCGTCTGATAATTGCGGTCAAACAAGTCATCGAGACTGACACGGCCCTGGTCGATATCCGCTTCGAAACGCGCGGCAATCTGGCTTGCACCCTCCCGTGCGAGGTCATAAATCCGTTGGTGATAATCATCGAGTCCGACCTCGGCCAGGCGTTCGCTGATGGATTCGGCCTGCCCTTCCATTTGCACGGCGGCCTGGGCCAGACGCTGGGTCTGCTGGTCGCTGATTGCCAGATCGCTGCGCATCTGTTCGATCGCATGAAACAGGCTGTCGAGTTGTTCGCGATTGGTGTCGGCGCCACGGGCGATTTCCCCGACCTGGTGTTCGACACCCGCGGCCAGGCGCGCAATATTTTCCAGGTGCTGACCGGTGTGCTCGACCTGTTCGACACCGATATCAAGGTCGCTGGACAGCTGGCGGATCTGCTCGACAACCTGGGCGGTGCGTTGCTGGATATCGGCGACCATCTCGCCGACTTCACCCGTCGCCGTCGCGGTTCGCGCAGCCAGCCCCCGCACTTCGTCGGCCACCACCGCAAAACCGCGCCCGTGCTCCCCAGCCCGCGCCGCTTCGATAGCGGCGTTCAACGCCAGCAGGTTGGTCTGGCTGGCGATCGACTGAATCACCAGTGTCACTCGCTGGATATCGTCACTGCGCAGGCTCAGGGCCTCGATCAGTTCGCGACTGTTGCTGGCGCGCTTGCTGAGTTTATGCATGCGGGCAATGGACTCGATCAACTCCTTACGCCCGGCTGCGCCGCTTTGATGCGCCTCACTGGCAGCACCGAGCGCTTCGAGGCTGAGTTTGGACGTGACTTCTTCGGTCGCAATCATCGCCTCGGCATTGCGGACAATCTGCGCGGCCGCGCTGAGTTGCGATTGCAGCTTGTCCGCCAGTTGCTTGACCGAAAAGGCCACGCCGGCCGCAGACAGTGCGTTATGGCTGGTGGTGTAGGAAAGATCGCGGGTCAACGTGGTGATGGCGCTGGTGTTTTCCGCCGGCGAATCTTGAGGCGCAGCGCGAGAACGCAGACGCGGCAACCAGATAATCAGCACCGCCAACGGCAGGCCAACGTAAAGCGGCCAGCCACCCAATGCCATGCCGCACAACAACAGCATCAGGGCGATGCTTTGCAGGGTCGGCGTCAGCCACTGGCTTTTCGGCAAAAGCACTGGCGCAGGCGCGGCCGTCGCCAGAGATCCGTCTCTCGTCATCTTCGTCACCCCACGATCTTCTATTTGTTGTCTTCGCATTAAACGCCACTACAAGGCCATTATCTATGGTCCATTAGTCGCGTGTACTGCAGCAGATCAATAGAGACGCATGGGCTTTTTCGCAGACGAAAAAAAGCATCGCGGGCCAGCCTTGCTCCTTTGGGAGCGAGGCTCGCCCGCGATGCGGGGCGCTACGAAATCAGGCCTGACGCTGGTGCTTGTCGATCTGTTCGTGACGCTCTTGCGCTTCGATGCAGTACTTGGTGGTCGGGCTGATCAGCAGGCGTTTCAGGCCAATGGCCTCGCCGCTGTCGTCGCACCAGCCGAAGCTGTCTTCTTTGATGCGTTCCAGAGCCTGTTCCAACTGAGGCAGCATGCGCTGGTCGCGATCGATCGCGTTGACCAGCCAGGTGCGCTCTTCTTCGACCGAAGCCGCGTCTGCCGGGTCGGCCGGGGTGTCCAGGCTCTCGATGGCGATACGGTTCTGCTCGATGCGCTCATGGGTTTCGACTTTCATGTTCTGCAACAGCTCGCTGAAAAAAGCATGTTGCTCAGCATTCATGTAGTCATCCGCCGGCATGGCCAGCAACTTGTCCTTTGTCATTGATATCTCTATAAAAAAACGTGCATTAAGGCGAATTAGGGAGCGTTCCGGCGGACCTGTAAAAGGCCATCGGAAAGGCGCCGTTTATTCCAAGCGCCACCCGGCACTCAATTTACGAGGGGCGGCAGTCTAAGGCCGACTTGAGGCCCCAGCAACTGAAAAGTCAGCGAATTTGTCCGACAAGGTACGCAAAGTGCTCTACTGCGACCGTTGCGGCGGTTATCGGAGTGCGTTTATAGCAAGAAATTCAATCGAGCGGCTGTATATAGAAGACAAACGGCCGCACAAGCCCTCCTTTTGCTTGCAGGACGCGGATCCTCAGCTAAGGTTGACCGTCCCGAAATGGTCCTCTGCAGGAGCGTATTTATGAAGCTGATCGGCATGCTGGATTCGCCTTACGTACGGCGCGTGGCCATTTGCGCCCAACACTTGGGCATCGACCTGGAGCATCAATCGGTCTCAGTGTTTCGGCACTTCGAGCAATTTCAACAGATCAACCCGGTGGTCAAGGCGCCGACGCTGGTGCTGGACGACGGCGACGTGCTGATGGATTCGACCCTGATCATCGACTACCTGGAAGCCCTCGCCGGCCCCGGCAAAAGCTTGATGCCCGGCGACCTCAAACAACGGCTGCGCGCCTTGCGTGTGATTGGCTTGGCGTTGGCGGCATGCGAGAAATCGGTGCAGCTTTATTACGAACGCAACCTGCGCCCAGCCGAGATCCAATTCCAGCCATGGATGGAGCGCGTCGAAGGTCAATTGGCCGCCGCTTATTCTTCACTCGAACGCGAGCTGGAAAAGCAGCCGCTGGCGAACGGTGAATTGATTGCCCAAGACGGGATTACGGTAGCGGTCGCCTGGAGCTTCACCAATCTGGTGATCCCGGATCAGGTCGATGCCGAGCGCTTCTCGCGAATCGCCGCCTTCACCGCGCAGGCAGAAAAGCTTGAGGCGTTCATCAATACCCCGATAACCTGAGCCGCCCCCTCAACCGGACTCACCCATGACCGCCGCCGAACAGCCCGCCCCGGCGCTGAAGGAAATCTTCAACGCCGAGCGCCTCAAGCACATCGCAACCGAAATGACGGCGGTTTACCCCGGTTTCAATGCCAAGGCCTTCCTGAAGATGGCCAACGACGGCCTCGCAGACCTGTCGATCATGCAGCGCATGGCGCGGGTCAGCGAATGCCTGCACGCGATGTTGCCGTTGGGGTATGACGAGTCGCTTGAGGTGCTGCGCGCCCTCGCCCCTCGCTTGAACAGTGGTTTCGTCAGTATTTCGCTGCCGCATTATGTGGCGATGTATGGCGGACATGATTTCGAGCGGTCGATGGAGGCGCTCAAGTACTTCACCGCGTTTGGTTCTGCGGAGTTCGCGGTTCGATATTTTCTGCGCAGTGATTTGAAGCGTTCATTGGCGGTGATGCGGGAATGGTCGCGGGATGAGAATGAGCATGTCCGGCGTCTAGCGAGCGAAGGCTGTCGACCGCGGTTGCCGTGGTCGTTCCGGCTAGAGCAGGTGCAGGCAGATCCGACGCTGGCGGCGGCGATTCTCGACAACTTGAAGGCCGATGAAAGCCTTTATGTGCGCAAGTCCGTGGCCAACCACCTCAATGACATCACCAAGGATCATCCGGAATGGGTGCTGGACCTGATCGAGGGCTGGGCGCTGGATAACAAGCACACAGCGTGGATTGCCAAGCATGCGTTGCGCAGTTTGATCAAACAGGGCAATCAGCGGGCGTTGGCGATTATTGGGGCCAGTGGCAAGGCTGAGGTCGAGATTGTCGGGGTGATGGTTGAGCCGGCGGTGATTCGGTTGGGGGAGAAAATCACCCTGTCGTTTGGTGTGAAATCCACCGTGCCCGACAGTCAACGGTTGGTGATCGACTATGCGATTGATTACGTCAAAGCCAATGGCAGCACGTCGGCGAAGGTCTTCAAGCTCAAGGCGTTGACGCTGCCTGGCAACACCACCGAATTCGTCAGCCGTGGCCAGCAGATCAAGGAACTCACCACCCGCAAACACTATGTGGGCGTGCATGCCGTACACATCCTCGTAAACGGCGAACGCCTGGCCAGCACCTCATTCGAAATTCTCCCCTGACCTGTAGCAGCTGTCGAGCAACGCGAGGCTGCGTTCGGCTGCGAAGCCGCCGTCAATCAGACAACAATATCCATGTGGAGCAAGCTTGGTTCGGGACTACGCTAAAGCGATGCGTTTTGTCGATCAATGCTGATCCATTGTTCGCGCCGCATCCGTCCCTGGAGCGCCCAATGCCGCCCATTACCACGCGCCTGATGACGCTGCTTTTTCTTTGCCTGACGCTTGAAGTGCCAGCCCAGCCCAACGCCTGCCCGGCCGGCGAGAAACAAGTGTGCCTGGACAGCTGCATCTGCCTGCCAGACGTAGGGCCGCTGCTCGGCCTCCCACCTGATGGTATTTACCAGATCGCCGCACCTGCCCTGGCGTTGTGGCTGACCCAAGCCCGCGCCGAAGCAGCCACCGCCGACACTCAACCCATTCCACCGAACATACGCGAGCAACTGCTGCGCTGGTACGACCCCGGCGTCCTCGATGCCGCGCGTTACAAAGTGAGCGACAACGGCCAACTCACCGCCGCCACTGCCATGCTGCAAAATCCTGATATCGGTGCCGTAACGCTGATCGACATCATCCTCTTTCGGGATGCCCAAACCGCAGAACAACACGTCGCGCTCTGGGCTCACGAGCTCAAGCATGTGCAGCAGTTTCAGGAATGGGGAGTTGAGGGATTTGCCCAGCGGTATACACAAGATTTCAATGCGGTGGAGGCGCCGGCTTATGCCGTGCAGGGTGAGGTCAGGCGGTGGGTGCGGGAAGGGAGTCACTGAGGAGCAGCGATCGTAAGGCCTGCCATCAGATCAATGGGCAGGCCAATGCAACGTCGTGCTTAGCGCAAGGTGCGGAAGGCTGCGCGCAGTTCCTTGGCGAACAGTTCAGGTTGTTCCCACGCAGCGAAATGCCCGCCTTTATCGACTTCGTTGAAATAGATCAGGTTGGGATAGGCGCGCTCGGTCCAGGTCTTGGGAGCCCGATAGATTTCACCCGGGAACACAGTCACTGCAACAGGGATCTTGATATCCTGGGTCTTCTGCTCCACGGCGTTGAAGTTGTTATTGTTGTTTTCCCAATACAGGCGAGCGGACGAGATGGCGCTGTTAGTCAGCCAATAGAGCGAAATACCGTCGAGCATCTCGTCCTTGGTCAGGGATTTTTCCGCATCGCCGCCGCTGTAGGTCCACTGGTTGAATTTGTCGAACATCCAGGCGGCCAGGCCGGCGGGTGAGTCCGACAGACCATATCCCACCGTTTGCGGACGGGTGCCCATCATGGCCCCGTAGGCAGCGTTTTTGCTGAAGAAGGTCTTGAGGGATTCATACGCCGCTGTCTCTTGGACAGACAAACCGGCGGGAGGCGGGGTGCCATCGCTGATGGCCTTGGCCACATCGGCTGGCACGGTGGCCGGCATGTTCACGTGAATACCCAGCAAGCCTGCCGGTGCCTGGCGCCCCATGGCGTCCGCCACCACAGACCCCCAATCGCCTCCTTGAGACACGTAACGCTTGTAGCCCAGCCGTTTCATCAACACATCCCATGCGAGGCCGATACGGTCAGGGTTCCATCCGCCGCTGACAGGCTTTTGCGAGAAGCCGTAGCCCGGCATGGACGGAATGATGACGTCGAAGGCATCTGCGGCAGTGCCGCCGTGTGCCGTCGGATCGGTAAGCGGGCCAATGGTTTTCGTCAGCTCCAGGATCGACCCTGGCCAGCCATGCGTGAACAGCAGCGGCATCGCATTGGGATGTTTGGATTTGACGTGGATGAATTGAATGTCGAGGCCGTCGATTTTGGTCACGAACATCGGTAAGGCATTGAGTTGTGTTTCCACCTTGCGCCAGTCGTACTGCGTGCCCCAGTAGCCCACCAGATCCTGGAGTTTCGCCAGTTGAACACCTTGGGATTGATCACTGACAGTTTCGCGGTCAGGCCATCGTGTCGCCAGCACCCGCTTGCGCAGGTCGGCCACTGCTTCTTCAGGAATGTTGACTTTAAAAGGGCGGATCGCGCTGTCTTTCTCGACTGTTGTTGCGACCTCCGGCGTGGTGCTGGCCCGGGTGTAAGTCGGCGAGACGAGCGCGACCAGTGCGCAGGCACCTGCGATCGCTGAAACAGCTAACAAGCGCCGCAAATGCGTAATCGATACCGAAGACATAGTCTTCTCCTGATGGATAGCGATGATGTGTGCGGTTAGCCGCAACACATTGGCCACAGGCAGAGTTTCGGGGAATCGCCTCCGTTCAAAGAGGCGTATTCGCAATGGCCCACGGCAGGGACTCACACGCTGTCCTTGCCGAACGGCTCAACGCTGTAATTGGGCCTGGTAGACAAGCAAGTTCGTATAGACCAAGAGCAACAGGGGCGCTTCCACGCCTTTTGCTGCCGCTCTCTCCAGAAGATCTCCAATGATCTGATCGGCTTCTATTGCGCGGCCTGCTATCAGATCTCTATACATCGACGACGTTTGTGGGGAGCCTTGCAGTGTGAGAAGACCATAGGCTTGTGCAAGGAACGCTTCACTCAGTTCTTGACCAGCGGCACGGACAATGGCCACCACCTCGTCGATCACACGCACCGCAAATTCGTGTCCGCCCTTTACCGAGGCGACATCCCCGATGCTGCCTCTCATCAGGCAGTTAATGCTCCCCATCGCGGCGAGCAACGTCCATTTCTCCCACATGTCCCTCAAGATCGTTTTCGACGTTTTTGCTTCAAATCCGGCATCGCGCATGAGTTCGTGCACAAGCGCGATTCGATCTGAATCAGTGCCGTCCAATTCGCCATAAGCGATGTCGTTGAACGTGCCCTGTTGGATGATGCGGCCATCTTCATCAAGGCTTGTCGCCACTTTGCATACGCACCCCAACACGCGGTCTGCACCGAATTTCTCCGCAATCACGTCCATGTGACGCATCCCGTTGAGCAACGGCAGGATAACGGTGTTCGGGCCCACAGCAGCGGCCATGTCGTGTAGCGCTGAGTCAAGCGTGTAGGCTTTTACCGCAAGCAAAACGATGTCGAACGTGCCATTGATTTGCGATGACGAAATCAGTTGCGGCTTTATCTCGATGTCGCCGGCGGGGCTTCTGACGCATAGGCCATGCTGCTCAAGCAGGCGAAGTCGTTGCGGTCGCACAAGGAAGGTGACATCACGACCTGCCTTGGCCAGCTTTGCACCGAAAAATCCGCCGGTTGATCCGGCTCCCACGATCAAAATTCTCATTGGTTGAATCCTTGGTAGAGCAGCGCAAACGTGAGAATCAGCATGGCGTCAGTTCAGCGCCTGTATGCGCAAAAGCGCCAGGGCCTGAACGCCATGGATCCGGACTAGTCCAGGAAAGCATTCGCCTGCTTCACGAAATCGTCGGCATATTGGAACAGTGAACCGTGTCCCGAACTGGGATAGATCAGCAACTTGGCGTTCGGAATATGCTGTTGCAGCGTGAAAGAGTTCTCGGTAGGCACCATCACGTCCTTGCTGCCGTTGACCACCAAGGTCGGCTGGGTAATCTGGCTCAACTGCGAAAAAGTGCCGTCACCGGGAACGCTCCATTTGCCCAGCGCCGCCCCTTGGGCCGCGATGACCTTCATCGAACTGAGCTTGTCGAGGCCTTCCGTGCGCTGGTGGCGCCGTTCCCAGAATTCCCGTGCGGCCTGCTGGCTTGCCGGCGCCGGATCGAAGAACAGGTAAGCGGTCTCTTCCTGCGTGGCGATCGATTCGCGCAACGCAATCCCCGGAACCCGTGGATCATGTCCCGAGACCCCGCCACGCGGCGATGTTCCCGCCAGGATCAGCCGACGCACCAGTTGCGGATGGCGCAGTGCAACTTCCTGAGCCACCATGCCGCCAATTGAAAAGCCCAGCACGTCTACTTGCTTCAGCCCACGGGCGCGGGCAAATTCGGCGACGTTATCGGCCATGGCTTCAAACGAATCGGGGGTTTCGCCACCGCTAAGACCTACACCGACATTATCGAACAGGTAGACCGTTCGTTGTTTTGCCAGGCCGTCAGTGAGCGCCGGATCCCAATAATCCATGTTGCCGCGAAAGTGCTGTAGCAAGATGACCGGAACGCCAGTCTGCGCCCCGAACTGGCGATAGGCATAACGCACGCCGTCAGCTTCGACGAATTGATTGGGTGCGCTGTTGTGCGTAGCAGCCGGCGCCGCGATGGCGCCGCTGACGGCGATAACACAGAAGGTAGCCCCGAGGGCCAGCCGCTGGAAGAGCTGCATGGTGTGCTCCTTATGCGACTGTTTCGGGATTCAGGTAAGCCGCTTGCTCAGTCGACAGGCCGGCCTTTATAGCGCGTGTCCCTTTGTCTGCGAGCACTTCTTTCAGGCCTGCTTCGACCCCGTCCAGTGACTGGATCACGACGTCGGATGGCTGGACTTTCGGCACGTCAAAACCGTGAGTCAGGTCGGTGTCGATGAAGCCTACGTGTAGGCCTTGCACATGGGTGCCTTGGCCATGGAGTTCAATCCGCAGCGAGTTGGTAAAGCTCCATGCTGCCGCTTTCGATGCCGCGTAAGCGGACAGGAAAGGGGCGGCAACCCAGGCAGCATCGGACAATACGTTGACGATCGCGCCGCCGCCGTTGGCTTTTAGCACCGGGGCGAAGGCCAGGCTGACGTGCATGACGCCGTAATAATTGGTTTCGAAGATTTCGCGAGCGGCTTCCACCAGGCCAGGATCCAGCATCGAAGGCAGCAGGCGCGCAATGCCTGCATTGTTGACCAGCAGCGTCACGTCGCCCGCTTGAGCCACCGCCGCAGCGACCGATGCCGGGTCGCTGACGTCAAGACGAATGACGATCACGCCCGGAATGTTGACGCCTTCGGGGTTGCGCACTCCGGCGTAGACCTTGCTCGCGCCACGGGCCACGAGCTCTTTTGCGAACGCAAGGCCGAGGCCACGATTGGCGCCGGTAACAAATGCAACGCAATTCTCGATCTTCATTGTTATGTGCTCTGAGGGAATGAGTGATTCGCACGCAATTTAAAATTGCGTCCGCAATCATTAAATTAATAATGGTACTGACAATTATTAAAGTCAATGCTCAGTTAGAAATAAGGCCGATCTCTTTTGTGCACAAGCTACTGGATGATTGTGAGCGCAACTATAATGTGCAAAAATCCAGGCAAAGGAGCCTTGTCATGAAAATATCGAAAGAAAAAGCAGCGGCGAATCGCGCAGCACTGATTGAGACTGCGAGCCGCCTGTTTCGGCAGAAAGGGATCGATGGCGTGGGTGTTGCCGAAATCAGCAAGTCGGCTGGATTGACGCACGGCGCGCTGTACGCACACTTCCCGTCCAAGGAAGCGCTGGCGGCCGAGGCGCTGGCGTGGAGCCTTGAGCAGAGCAATACCAAGCTCTATTCGGGTACGGTGGATGGTGAGCCGGACTTGGAACGCTTTGTCTCTGACTATCTGTCCGTCGACAAGCTCGACAATTACGCCGACACCTGTGCGATGGCCGCGTCAGCCAGCGAAATTGGCCGTCAGGATGTGGCGACCAGCTCAACGTATACCGAGGGCTACCTGGTGCTGGTGCGGGCGTTCGAGCGCAGAGTGGCAGCCAACAACCCAGGTGCCGACGCGCTTGCGACCGCCATGGGCATCGTTGCAGCAATGGTTGGCGGCCTCTCGGTTGCGCGTGCCACGGCAAAGGCCAGACCGGAGGTGTCGGCCCAGGCACTCCGGGGGGTGCGTCACATGATCGACATCGCGCTCGGCAAACCGGTCTAAATTGGAAAAACATACCGATAAAAACGCGTCGGACTGCATTTGATCGGCCAGCAATAACTGCAACACGCCTTCTGCTTAGACAGAATTTGGATGTGTTTCATTGACCGGTTGACTACCCGGATCACTTGCAGATGATGGGTGCCAGCTACGTGCGGGTCTGCAAGACCGGGAAAACAGGAACCCGGCAGACCCGAAAACCTCCCGCACAAAGCCGCCATTTCGCGGATATAAACGAGTGTCCGTTGGCAGGGCTATGCGACGGGTATTGCGACGGGCTTGAAGCCTGCTCGCGATGTAGATGTGTCGGTCAACCTAGAATCTCCCACAGGGGTTCGGGTTTTATCTGAAGGGTATTCAGGGGGGCTTTAATAGCCCGTGTACCGTCGTTCCGGCCTGGCCCGCATCAGATTCAAAATTACCGCTGCCGCTGATTGTCCGCAGTGCCGGATCGACCGGGCAGCATGCGGGTCAGGGTGTTGTCGCGAATCCAATAGTGATGGAACAACCCTGCCGCCGCGTGCAAACCGATCAGCCAGTAACCGGCACTGCCGAGCAGTTCGTGCCAATGCCTGAACTGCCGGGCCAGGTCCGGATCAACCGCCACCAACGACGGCAGAAAGAACCCGAAATAAGGCATCGGCTTACCGCCAGCAGAAAGCATCAGCCAGGCCAGCAGCGGCGTGGCGATCATCAATACGTACAACGCCAAATGCATCAGGTGCGAAAAGCCGGTCTGCCACATTGGCAATGCGGGGGTGATGGGCGGACGAGGCGTGAGTCGCCCGAGCAATCTCACCCAGACCAGTATGAAAATGCTCAACCCGAATAGCCCATGAAGCCCCAGAAACAGGCCCTTCAAGGCATTCCCGCGGGGGAGCATGCCTTTGAACTCGATACTGGCGTAGACGCCTGCAAACAAGGCCAGCATCAGCCAGTGCATCGTCATCGAAAGTTTTCCATAGCGGGGTGCTGCTGAATTGCGGGTCATAAGGCGCCTCGTAAAGTCGTTGCCGGCTGGCGAGTCACTCGCCCAGCCTGGGTCCGATTTGTCATCGGACTGGCGAGCCGCACACTGCCCGTCAAGTCTTAAGGCAATCTGAAGACTGTTCCCCTCCTCCTTTTTTCCACCTTCAGACTCTCTTAAGCAACGCCTTCGATACTCCACCCAAACTGCCCCGTGGAGGCGTCTTCCCATGCCCGATTTTGAGTGGAACATCGCGCTCCCCCTGCGTTTCGGCCAAACCGAAACCGAACAGATGAGTTTGCACAGAGCGCTGCCGGACGAACCCCGGCGCCCCCTCTTCGAAGACTTTATCCAGCAACGTTTTCGCAAGGCCCACGGTGCTGACATCCGTCATTTCATGCCGCAACTGTTCGGCATGAGCAACGCGTCGAACGAACTCTGTGCAGTGGCCGGGATTCGCATGGCGAGCGTCGGCCAACTTTTTCTGGAGCGTTATCTGGACGAATCGATCGACCCGCTGATCAGCGCGGCCGCCGATCACCCGGTGGACCGTGCCGGCATCGTCGAAGTCGGCAATCTGGCCGCCAGCGACACCGGCAGTGCACGGATGAGCATCATCGCCATCACTTACCTCCTGGCCATGGGGGGGCTGGAATGGGTGGCGTTCACCGGCAACGTCGGCCTGGTGAACAGCTTTCATCGGCTGGGTTTGAAACCGGTGACGCTCTGCGCTGCCGATCCCGAGCGGCTGGGTGATGAGCGCCACCACTGGGGCAGCTATTACGAGAGCAAGCCCTGGGTTCATGTTGGCAACATTCGCGCTGGCTTCATCCATTTGCACAACAGCGGGATGTTCAGTCGCCTGGGGTTGCCAACGTCCAACGAGGAATCCAGCCATGTCGCCTGAAACCGAGCGTTTCAAACAGGCCCTGCACAGCCATGCCGAACGCACGCCCACCGCGATTGCGTTGTGGGGCGATCAGGTGAAAGTGGACTACGCCACGCTGTACGCCGAAGTGCTGACTCGCCAGCAGCGTCTGCGCGACGAACACGTCAGTGTGCTGGCGCTGGCGCTGGACAATGGCGTTGAAGCAATGCTCTGGGACCTGGCCGCGCTGTTCGAAGGCCTGACTTGCCTGACGTTGCCACCGTTTTTCAGCCCGGCCCAACGCCGCCACTGCCTGGAACAGAGCCACGCCGAACGAGTGATTGCCGAACCGCAACTGGACGCCGAATGGCTGGAGGCCGGTTACGAGAAAGCCGACGGTTTCTGGTGCCGGACCTTCATGGACGAGAACCGCCTACCCGAAGGGACGGCCAAACTGACCTTCACCTCTGGCACCACGGGTACGCCAAAGGGTGTGTGCTTGAGCGCGCAGAGTATTTTGACCGTCGCTCGCGAACTGGATCAGGCCAGCAAACCCACCGACCCGCAGCATCACCTGGCGCTGTTGCCCTTGGCGATCCTGCTGGAAAACCTCGGTTGCTATGCCGCGTTGTATGCCGGTGCAACCTTGAGCCTGCCCAGCCAGAAAACCCTCGGTATTCAGGGTGCCAGCGGTGTCAACGCACCACAGCTGCTCGGTTGCCTGGCCGTCCGTGCCCCCGAAAGCCTGATTCTGGTGCCGCAGCTGTTACTGATGTTGGTCAGCGCCGCCGAGCAGAAAGCCTTCAACCCCGGCACGCTGCGTTTTGCCGCGGTGGGTGGCGCGCGGGTGTCCGAGGAATTACTGCACCGTGCGCGCCGTATCGGCCTGCCGGTTTATGAAGGCTACGGACTGTCGGAGTGCGCCTCGGTGGTGAGCCTCAATCGGCCAGGCGCGCGCCGACCCGGCAGCGTGGGCCAGCCCCTGCCCCATGTAGAGATTCGCTTGGCCGAGGACGGCGAAGTGCTGGTCAAGGGCTCGAACTTGCTCGGTTATCTGGGCGAAGCGCCACCCACCGACGATTGGTGGCCTACCGGTGATCTCGGCGAATTCGACCCCGAAGGTTTTCTCTACCTCAACGGGCGCAAGAAGCATCAATTCGTCACCAGTTTCGGGCGCAACGTGAACCCGGAGTGGGTCGAGTCCGAATTGACCCAGCGCCGCCACGTCGCCCAGGCCTTCGTCTACGGCGAAGCCCTGCCGCACAACCATGCGCTGCTCTGGCCCTCGCGCCCTGACTGCACGGACGACGAACTCGCCGCCACCGTCGCCCAGGCCAACGAAGCCTTGCCCGATTACGCCCAGGTCCATCACTGGACCCGACTGGATCAACCCTTCACCCCCGCCAATGGCCTGCTGACCGCCAATGGCCGACTGCGCCGCGACGCCATCGTCGAGCGTTACCGGGCGCAATTGTCTGAACCTGCATTTTCCGAGGAATCCGCATCATGAGTTTTTTCGACCGACTGCAAGAAGCCACGCAACAAGAACGCCATGCGCTGTTCAATCTGCCGATCATTGTCGACGCCCTCGAGGGCAAGGTCAGCCTGGAAAGCTATCGAGCCTTCCTGGCGCAAGCTTATTACCACGTGCGCCATACCGTGCCCTTGATGATGGCCTGCGGCGCGCGTCTGCCATCGCGCCTGGAATGGCTGCGCAAAGCCGTTTGCGAGTACATCGAGGATGAATACGGCCACGAACAATGGGTCCTCAATGACATCGAAGCCTGCGGCGGCGACAAGGTCGCGGTGCGCCATGGTCGTCCGAGCCTGCCGATCGAACTGATGGTCAGTTTTCTCTACGACCTGATTGCCCGGGACAACCCGGTCGGCCTGTTCGGGATGGTCAACGTGCTTGAAGGCACCAGCATTGCCTTAGCCACTCACGCCGCCGGCAGCATTCGCGAGCGGCTGGATTTACCGGAAAGCGCCTTCAGCTACCTCAGCTCCCATGGCTCCCTGGACATCGAGCACATGCAGACCTATCGCCGACTGATGAATACCCTCGACGAGCCGGCTGACCAGGCGGCGGTGATTCACGCGTCCAAAGTGGTGTACACGCTTTACACCGACATGTTCCGTGGCTTGCCACGCGACGGGGAGACATTGCATGCGCCTGTCTGAAGCTCGAGTGGTACTCACCGGTGCCAGCGGTGGCATCGGCCTGGCGATTGCGACTGCCTTGTGCGCCAGTGGTGCCAGGGTGCTCGCGGTGGCGCGGCAACAAGAACCGTTGGCGCCGTTATTGGCGCGCTATCCGCAGCACCTGTGCTGGATCGGCGCAGACCTGACCGTCCTCACCGATCGGCGCAAAGTGCTGGCGGCTGCCCAAGCCATTGGCGGGATCAACTTGCTGATAAACGCCGCCGGAATCAATCACTTCGCCATGCTCGAACAACTCGAGGACAGCGACATCCACGCGATGATGGCGGTCAACATCAGCGCGCCGATCTGCCTGACCAAACTACTGTTGCCGCTGCTCAAAGAAGCCGAGAGCGCGATGGTGGTGAATGTCGGCTCAACCTACGGCTCCATTGGTTACCCCGGTTACGCCAGCTACTGCGCCACCAAATTTGCCCTGCGGGGGTTTTCCGAAGCCCTGCGCCGGGAACTGGCGGACACCCGCGTCAACGTGCTGTATGTCGCCCCGCGCGCCACCCGCACCCGCATGAACAGCCCGGCGGCGCAGGCCTTGAACGATGCGCTCAAGGCCAACGTCGATGATCCGCAAACGGTCGCGGCGGCCGTGATCCATGCCATTGCCGGTGATCACCGCGATTTGTACCTGGGTTGGCCGGAACGCTTTTTCGTGCGTTTGAATAGTCTGCTGCCCCATCTGGTGGACAAGGGTTTACGCAAGCAACTGCCACTGATTCGGCGCCTGAGTGAAAAGCCCGATAACGAGAACCTCAAACCATGAAAAAAATCATCGTTTGCCTGCTGGCCGGCGCCTTGAGCCACAGTGCCTGGGCGCTGGACCCCGCCGACCAGCAACGCCTCAAGGGTATTCAACAAGAATGGGCGCACATTCAATACGAAGTACCCGAAGCGCAGCGCACGGCAGCGTTCGAAGCACTGGCAGCCCAGGCTTCCGCGTTCACCCAGCAACGCCAATCGGTGGCAGAAGCGTGGATCTGGTCCGGCATCGTCACCAGCAGTTGGGCCGGTGCCCAAGGCGGTCTCGGCGCGCTGAGCAAGGTCAAGGCGGCGAAAGCCGACCTGGAAAAAGCCCTCACCCTGGACCCAAAAGCTCTGCAAGGCTCAGCCTACACAAGCCTTGGCGCGCTGTATGACCGAGTGCCGGGCTGGCCCATCGGTTTTGGTGACTCGGACAAGGCCGAACAGTTGCTCAAACAGGCCTTGCAACTCAACCCGGACGGCATCGATAGTCTGTACTTCTGGGGCGATCACCTCTACCGTCAAAAGCGCTACAGCGAAGCCAAAAGCGCGCTGCAAAAAGCGTTGCAAGCAGCGCCAAGGCCCGGACGTGAAACCGCCGATGCGGGGCGACGCAAAGAGATTGAAGCGTTGCTGGTGGACGTGAACAAGAAACTCGACTGACAGGAGTTCGTGTGCGCTTATTACTGATCGAGGACGACGTTGCCCTCGGCGAGGGCATCCATCAGGCCTTGGGCCGCGAGGGATACACCGTCGACTGGCTACAGGATGGCGCCAGTGCCTTGCACTCGTTGCTGAGCGAAACGTTTGACCTGGCGGTGCTCGACCTCGGCCTGCCGCGCATGGGCGGGCTTGAAGTATTGCGTCGCTTGCGTGACAGCGGCTCCAACCTGCCGGTGCTGATCCTCACCGCACGAGACGCTACCGAAGACCGCATTGCCGGGCTGGATGCCGGGGCCGACGATTACCTGATCAAGCCCTTTGACCTGGCAGAACTCAAGGCGCGCCTTCGGGCCTTGCTGCGGCGCAGTGTCGGACGTGCGCAAATGCTGATCGAGCACGCTGGCATCAGCCTGAACCCCGGCACCCAGCAAGTCAGCTATCACGGTGAGCCGGTAGCGCTGACGCCCAAGGAATATCAGCTGCTGCACGAATTGCTCTCGCCGCCCGGCCGGGTCATGACCCGCGATCACCTGATGCAGTTGTTGTATGGCTGGAACGAGGAAGCCGAAAGCAACACCCTGGAAGTGCATATCCACCACTTGCGCAAAAAATTCTCCACCGACCTGATCCGCACCATTCGCGGTGTTGGTTATCTGGTGGAGGAGCGTCGATGACGTCGATCCGACGCCGCAGCCTCACACTCATCATTGGCCTGATGCTGGTCGGCGTGGCCGTGATCAGCCTGTTCAATCTGCGCGACAGCAATCACGAAATCGCCGAAGTCTATGACGCCCAACTGGCTCAGAATGCCCGGCTGTTGCAAGGCGTGATGCGCATGCCCATGGCCAACAAGGAACATGCCGACCTGTATCAGGCCTTCAATAAAGCCTTGGGCGAAGCAGATCCCAGGGTCGACGGCCATCCTTATGAAACCAAAATGGCGTTTCAGGTCTGGAACCGTCGTGGCGAAGTGCTGGTCCACACGGCCAGCGCGCCCTCTTTCAACACACCGCCAGCCACACCCGGTTTCAGTGATGTGGTTGACCTGTCCAACCGCCACTGGCGCGCGTTTCTGCTGGAAGACAAACAGAATGAGCTGAAAATCTGGGTCGGCGAACGGGACGACGTGCGTGCTGATCTGGTGGATCGGATCATGCGTCATACCTTAGGGCCCAATGTGCTTGGCAGCTTGATTCTGGCGGCGCTGATCTGGATCGCTATCGGCTGGGGCCTCAAGCCTCTGGAAAACATGGCGGCGACCTTGCGGGCACGGCACAGCGGCTCTCTGGAACCGTTGCAACTGACCCCGCTGCCCAGTGAACTGGAGCCGATGCAAGCGGCGCTCAATCGCATGCTGGCGCAAATTCAGGAAGTGCTGGCCCGCGAACACCGCTTCATCGCCGATGCGGCCCACGAAATGCGCACGCCGTTGGCGGTGTTACGGGTGCATGCGCAAAATCTGCTGGAGGCCGGTACCGAGGAAGAACGCCGAGACTCGCTGGAGTTTTTGATCGCCGGCGTCGACCGCACCAGCCGCCTGGTCAATCAATTGCTGACCATGGCCCGCCTGGAGCCCAAAGCCATGGCGCCGGTGCAGCACAGCATCGACCTGGCCGAAATCGTGCGCGGCAGTCTGGCGCAGCTGACGCCGTGGATACTGAGTAAGAATCTTGAGCTGGCCTTCGACGTCCAGGACCGCCCTTTTATAGTGGTGGCCGACGCTGCCGCGATCGATATTGCGCTGAACAACCTGATCAGCAACGCGGCAAACTTTTCCCCGGATCAGGGCGTTATCACCGTGCAGTTGAGCCAGGCGGACGGCTTCTATTTGTTGAGTGTCGAAGACCAGGGACCAGGCATCGACGAAGCAGATCGCGAGCGATTGTTCGAACGGTTTTACAGCCGCGGGAATGTCCAGGGCGCGGGACTGGGGCTGACCATCGTCAACACCATCGCGACCCGGCTGGGCGGACACATCACGCTGGTCAACCGACCGGAAGGCGGGTTGCGTGCGACGCTGGCTTTTCCGGATAACTCGCCACGCAGTTCTTTACCGCCCATGACACGCGAGTAGACGCGTTCGTACGCGATCGCACATAACCTCACGCCACCAAGCCTTCTCGAACCATGTCGAAGAAGGTGGTCAGAATACGCCGTGAACTCTGCGCGCGCAGGCAGACCAAGGTCTCGGTGAAGCGGCGCTGGCAATCGATGATGGGCAAACCACGAAGCCGCGAGTCCGAGCCAAGCTCGGCCGCCGACACGACACCAACGCCCATGCCAATCGCCACGGCCTCACGAGCCGCCTCGCGCCCTTCCACTTCGATCGCCTTGCGAATACGCAGGCCCGCCGCTGCCATTTCCTCCTCCAGGGATAGGCGGGTGACTGAACCTTTTTCCCGAAGAACCAGGGGCGTGTCGTCCAGATCTGCGAGGCTGATTGATTGGCGTTGTGCCCAAGGATGGTCAAGCGCAACGAAAGCGTGCATCGGATCGCTGCGCAGGTGCAACGTCTGCAGGCGTTCATCTTCGATGTTGCGTCCCAGCAGGGCAATATCTGCCTGATGGCCGAACAACCGTTGCAACACCTCATCGGTATTGGCGGTTTCAATCTTCACATCGATACCGGGGTAACGACTGCAAAAGCGTGCGACATAGGGCAGCACATGCACCGGCGCATCCACGGCGAGGTTCAAGGTCCCCGTGGACAGTGTGCGGTAGTCCATTAGCATGTCGTGAGCATCGACACTGATATCAAACAAGCGCCGGGTCAGGCCGAACAACCGCTCCCCCACCTCCGTCAAGCGCACCAAGCGCTTGTCGCGGTAGAACACCATCACCCCGTAGTAATCCTCGAGCTTGCGAACCTGATCGGACACCGCCGGTTGAGACAGGCAGAGCTGCTCGGCCGCGCGCGTGAAACTGCCGTTGACTGCAACGGCGTGGAACGCCTTGAGCTGGGTATGGGAAATAGTCATCGCGGAGGCCTTTGTATAGTTTCAACTTATTCATGCATACGATAAATCGATTTTATTTATAGACGATGAACTGCAAGCATGATTTTCGCAAGCCCAGACCCGTGTACGAACGCTGCGGCCCTCGCCATCACCCAGGAATGCTTAATGGAAATCGAACGTTTCGCCGCGATAAAACGCCGCTCGGACATGGTCCGGTACGACAACCACCTCTACCTCGGTGGCCAGGTTGCCACGGACCTCAGTGGCGATATCGAGGCGCAGACCCACGAGGTGCTCGCCGGTATCGAGCAGCTGTTGCTCAGTGCAGGCAGTAGCCGCAAGCAGGTGCTTTCGGTGCGTATCCTGCTCGCCCATCGCGAGGACTACGCAGGGCTCAACAAGGTCTGGGACGCGTTCTTTCCCGAAGGCCATGCCCCCACGCGAGCTTGCACCCTGGCGGATCTGATCAACCCCGGTTGGCGCGTGGAAATGATCGTGGTCGCCGCGTGCGGCTGATTGCTTCCCGAACCTTGCCCTCAACCCCCTCCAATGGAGATGACCTCATGCGCCCCTACTGGCTCGATCAGGCCCTGAAAACTCAACCCGATTCGCCCTGCCCTCCGCTGCGGCAGAACACCCGCGCCGACGTCTGCATCGTCGGTGGTGGTTACACCGGTTTGTGGACTGCCATCATGCTCAAGGAACAGAATCCCGAGCTGGACGTGGTCATCGTCGAAGCCGACATTTGCGGTGCCGGTGCCAGCGGGCGCAATGGCGGCTGTGCTCTGTCCTGGTCGGCCAAGTACTTCACCCTGGAGCGCTTGTTCGGCGTCGAAGAGGCGGTACGCCTGGTCAAGGAATCGGAGCAGAGCATTTACGCCATCGGCAGCTTTTGCGAAAAGTACGGGGTTGATGCCGACTACCGTCTCGATGGCACGCTCTACACCGCGACAAACAAGGCCCAGGTCGGCTCGACCGACGGGGTGATCGCGGCATTGGAGCGCAATGGCATCAACTCTTTCTCCAAATACGCAGTAGCTGACGTGCAGCGTATGGCGGGTTCGGCCCGGCACATTGAAGGCTGGTTTTCGCCAGCGGCTGCCAGTGTGCAGCCGGGCAAGCTGGTGCGCGGTCTGCGTCGGGTCGCGCTGGAACTGGGCGTGCGAATCTACGAAGGCTCGCCGATGACTGGCCTGGAACAAGGGCTGCCGGCCACCATCAAGACGCAGGGCGGGACAGTGGTCGCCAATCGCGTAGTGCTGGCGATCAACGCCTGGATGGCGCGGGTTTTTCCAGAGTTCGAGCGTTCCGTGGCTATCGTCTCCAGCGACATGATCATTACAGAGCCGCGGCCTGATCTGCTCGAACGAATCGGCCTGACCAACGGGGTCACCGTGCTCGACTCGCGGATCTTCGTGCACTACTACCACAACACCCCGGACGGCCGGATCATGCTCGGCAAAGGTGGCAACACCTTCGCCTACGGCGGGCGCATGCTGCCGGTGTTCGACCAACCGTCACCCTACGCGGGGTTGTTGCGTAACACCCTCGCAGAGTTCTTTCCGGAATTTGCCGATGTCGGCATCGCCGCCACCTGGAATGGCCCCTCCGATCGCTCAGTCACCGGGCTGCCTTTCTTCGGCCGTATGGGCGCAAGTGGCAACATTTTCTATGGTTTCGGCTATTCCGGCAGTGGCGTCGGTCCCTGTCATATGGGAGGGCAAATCCTCTCATCTCTGGTTCTGGGGTTGGACAATCCCTGGACACGCTCGCCACTACTGCAAGGCCCCCTCGGTCATTTCCCACCGGAGCCTATTCGCTACCTGGGCTCACTGATGGTGCGCAACGCCGTTCGCCGCAAGGAGCAAGCTGAAGACCGCAACCAACGGCCAAATCGACTGGATGTGCGTCTGGCAAAATTCGCCGCGGCTGCCGGCAAAGCGGACAAGGGGTAAAGCTGGGTCACACAGTGAAACGTTTACGCGCGCCAACAAAAAGCCGCCTGGCTATTGGCCGGCGGCTTTTCTGTTTTCAATTCGGAACGGGGGCTGGATCGCCCTGCTCTTTGGGCGCCGACGTACCTCTGTCGTAACGGGAAATATCGAGGCCTTCGGCGCTGATCTGCGGCGTTTTCTTGGCCATCAGATCAGCCAGCAAACGACCGGAGCCACACGCCATGGTCCAGCCGAGTGTGCCGTGACCGGTGTTCAGGAACAGATTCTTGAACGGGGTCGCGCCAACGATCGGCGTGCCGTCCGGAGTCGTCGGACGCAGGCCGGTCCAGAAACTCGCCTGGGCCAGGTCGCCGCCTTGAGGATAAAGGTCGTTGACGATCATCTCCAGGGTTTCGCGGCGGCGCGGGTTCAGCGACAGGTCAAAACCGGCGATCTCCGCCATGCCGCCAACGCGGATGCGGTTGTCGAAACGGGTAATCGCGACCTTGTAGGTCTCGTCGAGAATGGTCGAGGTCGGGGCCATTGCCGGGTTGGTGATCGGCACTGTCAGCGAGTAACCCTTGAGCGGGTACACCGGTGCCTTGATCCCCAGCGGCTTGAGCAATTGCGGCGAGTAGCTGCCGAGCGCCAGCACGTAGCGGTCGGCGGTTTCCAGCTTGCCGTCGATCCACACGCCGTTGATGCGATCACCGGCGTAGTCGAGTTTCTGAATGTCCTGGCCGAAGCGGAATTCCACACCCAGTTTCACGGCCATTTCGGCCAGGCGGGTCGTGAAGATCTGGCAGTCGCCGGTCTGGTCGTTCGGCAGGCGCAGGGCACCGGCGAGAATGTCGGTGACGCTGGCCAGGGCCGGCTCAACGCGGGCAATGCCGGCGCGGTCGAGCAGTTCGAACGGCACGCCAGACTCTTTCAGCACGGCGATGTCTTTCGCGGCGCCATCGAGTTGAGCCTGGGTGCGGAACAATTGGGTGGTGCCGAGGCTGCGGCCTTCGTAGGCGATGCCGGTTTCGGCGCGCAGTTCGTCGAGGCAGTCACGGCTGTACTCGGACAGGCGAACCATGCGCTCCTTGTTCACCGCGTAACGGCTGGCGGTGCAGTTGCGCAGCATCTGCGCCATCCACAGGTACTGGTCAATGTCGGCCGTGGCCTTGATCGCCAGTGGTGCGTGGCGCTGCAACAGCCACTTGATGGCTTTGAGCGGCACACCCGGCGCGGCCCACGGTGAGGCATAACCCGGCGAGACCTGGCCTGCGTTGGCGAAACTAGTCTCCATGGCAGCAGCCGGCTGC
>Ga0302169_10000004_pt1 | contig 97556 bp, 80 predicted proteins | sample I_Fen_N1_3_FD_193493 | JGI IMG/M metagenome (GOLD analysis project Ga0302169, IMG submission 193493) | Peat permafrost microbial communities from Stordalen Mire near Abisko, Sweden - I_Fen_N1_3 | ecosystem: Environmental > Terrestrial > Soil > Wetlands > Permafrost | place: Sweden: Abisko...
TTGGCGATATCGGTCCAGGTATTGGTCATGGCACCACGGCCGTACGTCGGGGCAAGACTTGCCACCGTCGGGCCGTGTCAGACACGCGCCTGGTTATCAAACGCCAGCATGCCTAGACTGCGAATGACCTTGTGGGTGATGTAGCCCGCTTCGTTGGACGCTGCCGAGGCCGCGAGGAATCCGGTGGTCAGCCAGCGGTTCACCGTTTGGCCTTGCGCGTTCTTCTCGATGAAGTTGGCGTCGCGGTCGGCCTTCATCAGGTCGGCGACGCGGTCCAGCGCTTCATCCCAGGAGATACGCGTCCACTCGCTGCTGCCGGGCTTGCGCACCTGTGGGTATTGCAGGCGATCGGGGCTGTGAATGAAATCCAGCAGGCCCGCGCCTTTGGGGCACAGGGTGCCACGGTTGACCGGGTGGTCCGCGTCACCTTCGATGTGGATGATGTTTTGCGCGACGTTTTTGGCTGTATCGCCCTGGCTGTACATGATTAAACCGCAACCGACCGAGCAGTACGGGCAGGTGTTGCGGGTCTCATGGGTGGCGGCAAGCTTGAAGTGGCGCACCTGCTCGGCGAAGGCCAGCGTGGGGGCCATGCCCAACGCGCCCAGGCTCGAGCCTGCAAGGCCGATACCAGCGACCTTGAAGAACTGACGACGGCTGAGGTCCATCGTGCACTCCTGATCAGGTGGAAATCCGGGACGTTGCCGGACTTTTCAATCAATCACGGTGGCGGCAGCCGGGCTGCCGACACTTCAAACTCTAGTCAATGCAGGCATGCCCGGTGTGAAAACCGACCGTCGGGCACCCCCAGGACGTCGCCACACCACAAATCCTGTAGGAGCCGAGCTTGCTCGCGATAGCGGTGGATCAGACACCATCAATGCCGACAGTACCGGCCTCATCGCGAGCAAGCTCGCTCCCACAGGGATTGGCGATTATCATGGCGACCATTACCCAACCGCTGTGACGAGACCGCGCATGACTTTCGATTTTGATCAGGTGTTCGACCGCCATAACACCGGTAGCACCAAATGGAGCCGCTACCCGGCCGACGTGCTGCCGATGTGGGTGGCCGACATGGATTTCGCCGCGCCGCCGATGATCATCCGCGCCCTGCAAAAACGCCTGGAACACCCGATGGTCGGCTACAGCGTGGCCCCGGATGACCTGCGCGATGCCATCGTCGCCGACCTCTGGAACAAATACGCCTGGCGCGTCGAGCCACAAGAGCTGATCTTCCTGCCGGGGGTTGAATCGGGTTTCAACATGGCCCTGAAAGCGCTGGTCCAACCGCCCCAGAACGTCGTGGTGCAAGTGCCCAACTATCCGCCGCTGCGTCATGCGCCGGGGCATTGGGGCCTGAACAAGGTCGAGCTGAATTTCGATGAACAGTCTGACGGCACCTACACCACGCCGCTCGCCACCCTCAGTCAGTCGCTGCAAGGTGGCGGCGCGCTGCTGCTGAGCAATCCGCACAACCCGCTGGGCAAAGCCTTCCCCCGCGAAGAATTGCAAGCGATTGCCGACATCTGCCTGGAACAGGGTGCCTGGATCATCTCGGACGAAATCCACGCCGAGCTGTGCTTCGACGGGCGCAAGCATGTGCCGATGGCGACCCTGAGCCCGGACATTGCCCGGCGCACGATCACGCTGATGTCGGCGAGCAAGGCCTACAACATCGCCGGCCTGAAAACCTCGTTCATGATCATTCAGGACCGCGCCCTGCGCGAGAAGGTCAACCACGCCCGTTGCGGCATGGTCGACAGCGTCAACCCGCTGGGCCTGGAAGCGACTCGCGTCGCCTACAGCGAAGCCGGTCCATGGCTGGCGGAGCTGAGCGCGTACCTGCAAAGCAACCGCGATTACCTGGTCGACGCCGTTCGCACCCGCCTGCCGGGCGTCACCATGAACGTGCCGCAAAGCACCTACCTGGCGTGGCTCGATTGCTCAGCGCTGGGACTGGACAACCCGCAGCAGTTCTTCCTCGAGGAAGCCAAGGTCGGTTTGAGCCCAGGCCTGGATTTCGGCGATGACGCCGGGCAATTCGTGCGCCTGAACTTCGGCTGCCCACGGGCGTTGCTGGAAGAAGGTATTGCGCGAATGGAGCGCAGCTTGCGTAATCGCAAGGCCTGACACACCACACATGCCCTGTAGGAGCTGAGCTTGCTCGCGATGGCGTCCTGACATTCAACGTTGATGTTGGCTGTACGGACGCCGTCGCGAGCAAGCTCAGCTCCTACAGGGTAATTTGTGTGTGATTTGGAATTATCGGCACCCGAAATCCAACCGAACTCAAGACAAAACCCCAGGGTCAACCCTTTGACCCGATTGCCTTGAACCCGGAGATTGAAGATGACTGACTATCCAAAGCCACCCTTCCCCAAACAACCCCAAGCTGTCCCGGGTTCCCAGCGCAACATGCACCCGGTCCCCGACTGTGGCGAGCAGTCCTATAAAGGCTCGGGCCGGTTGCAGGGCAAGATCGCCTTGATCACTGGCGCCGACAGCGGCATCGGCCGTGCGGTGGCCATTGCCTTCGCCCGTGAAGGCGCGGATGTCGCCATTGCCTATCTGAATGAACACGAAGACGCGCAGGAAACCGCCCATTGGGTCGAAGACGCCGGACGTCAAACCCTGCTGCTGCCCGGCGACATCGCGCAAAAAGCCCAATGCCAGGCCTTGGTCGACAAGACCGTCGAGCGCTTCGGGCGCATCGATATTCTAGTCAACAACGCGGCGTTCCAGATGAGCCACGACTGCATCGAGGACATCACGGACGAAGAATGGGTGATGACCTTCGATGTGAACATCACCGCCATGTTCAGGATCTGCAAAGCCGCACTCAAGCATATGAAACCGGGGAGTTCGATCATCAACACCAGTTCGGTGAACTCGGACCTGCCCAAGCCGACCCTCCTCGCTTATGCCACCACCAAGGGTGCGATTGCCAACTTCACCGGCGGACTGGCGCAGTTGCTCGGGCCGAAAAATATCCGGGTGAACAGCGTGGCGCCGGGGCCGATCTGGACGCCGCTGATTGTCTCGACCATGCCCGATGAAGAAGTACAGAACTTTGGTTCAGAGACGCCACTCGGGCGGCCAGGGCAACCGGTGGAAGTGGCGCCGATTTATGTGTTGCTGGCGTCGGACGAGGCCAGTTACATCACCGGCCAACGCTATGGCATCACGGGCGGCAAACCGATCCTGTGAACCCTGACCTGTAGCAGCTGCTACAGGGTCAAAAAAACTGTGGGCCGTGGGCTTACTGGTTTTGGTGACTATTCTGGTGGAAATGATTCTGGTGTGGTTCAACCTGCTGTCGCCTGAATACCTGCGCGCAACGGTTGGTTAATTGCATCAGCCCCGGCCTCTCACTTCCTGCCCTGCGAGTTAAGACATGAGCTTCATTCTATGGGTGGCGGTGCTGGGTGCCGTGCTGCTGACACTGGCGCTGACTTCGTCGTACTTGCGCTGGATGCCGGTGACCACATCGGCGGTGTGCCTGGTGCTGGGCGCGGCCATCGGGCCGGGTGCACTGGGTTTGTTGAAGCTCAACACCAATGACGCCGCTGACTGGATGGAGCACCTGACGGAAGTCGCAGTGCTCTTCTCGTTGTTTGTCTGCGGTCTGAAATTGCGCCTGCCACTCAAGGACAAGACTTGGCGAATCGCTGTCGGGCTGGCCGGGCCGGTGATGGTCCTGACCATTGGCGGCGTCTGCCTGCTCTTGCACTACGGCTTCGGCGTGTCGTGGGGCGCTTCGGTACTGATCGGCTCGATTCTGGCACCGACCGATCCGGTTTTGGCTGCCCTCGTACAGGTCAACGATGCGCGGGATGACGACCGAGTGCGCTTCGGCCTGTCGGGCGAGGCCGGACTCAACGACGGTATTGCGTTTCCGTTCGTTATTCTTGGATTATTGTTATTGCAACACGACGGCGATCCCGGTTGGCTGGGCCACTGGGCGCTTAACAGTCTGCTCTGGGCCGTCCCCGCCGGTTTGCTCACAGGTTACTGGATGGGGCGCGGCATCGGGCGCGTGACGTTGACGCTGCGCATCCAGAATGACGACAGCACGCTGTCCCCGAATGATTACCTCGCCCTCGCCTTGATCGCCTTGGCCTATGTCGGGGCTGAAGCTATTCATGCCTATGGATTTCTCTCGGTATTCGCCGCAGGTCTTGGCTTGCGTCAGGCGGAAGTCAACACAACGGGTGAATCGCAGGAGCCCGCCGAGCACCTCGTTCAACCCGTGGTCAATCACCAGAATGTCGAGCCGCAACACGCCATGCGTGGCGACACCGACCATCTGGAGGACGGCCAGGTCGCGGCGGGCATCATGATGAGTGACATGCTCGCCTTCGGTGGCCTCGTGGAGCGGGCCATGGAAGTGTTTCTGGTGACGCTGTTGGGCGTGGTGTTGATTGCCCACTGGGATTGGCGTGCTCTGCCCATCGGCGGTGTGCTGTTTTGCCTGATCCGGCCGCTGAGTGTCGCGGCCATGCCTTGGGGCCGTTTGCTTGATTGGCATCAGCGAGCATTGATCGGCTGGTTCGGCATTCGCGGCATCGGCAGTCTTTATTACTTGTTTTATGCATTGAATCACGGGCTCGGACAGTCGGTCGCATCGCTGTGTACCGACCTGACCTTGTCGGTGGTCGCGTTGAGTATCCTGATTCACGGGATCACGACCCAGCCTACCCTCGCCCGTTATGAACGCCTGAAAAATCAGGTTATCTGATTTGTTCTCTGCATTTGATCGGCGCACTTATCGAATTTTCGCCTGCAAAAAATTGAAATCCCTTTTTCTCCGGGCAGTCACATCTTTACTCCCGCTTGTTTGTGTCGCGCGGGATCCGACAGGTTCGGTTCCACTGTGGCAACGACGCCTATTCAAAGGAACCCTGGAAAAGAAAAAGGTGCCGGTCATGATCGAATGTTCCTCCCCTGATGAAATCAAAGCGTGCAGGGCTTTCGCCCTGGAACGTAACCGTCAGATGTTCGAAGAGGCTCAGGACCTGAGTCGATGTGCTTTTGAAATGCTTGATGGCAGCGATCTGGACGTGGAGCTGTTTGATCGTTATCGCGCATTGCGTCGCAAAGCTGATTTGAAGTTTCAGGAAGCGATTGAGCATCTGCGCTTGCTCAACGAGGATTTTCCGCCGATTCCTCTATCCGTCAGCAACTCTCATCAATTACGCCAGCAGCTTGAACATCGAGCCTGAGCGTGAAAAGAAGCCCGGCCATTGCCGGGCTTTTTTTGTCTCCGAAATGGCGCCTGTAATGAATTGTTCGCCAGGTACTGCGAAGTGCATGAGGCAAATGCCAGACTCATGCAGCCTGCACGAGCGAACTTGGCCATCAGGCGGCTTAACTGATTGATTTATATGGAAGTTGATTTGATTCAAAAGTCGGCACGACTTCTGCTCTATCCCCTCAAGCGACTATCGGCCACTGAGACCGTGTGCGCTCATCCCGTGACGACTTGAGAGACTTGACCATGAACGCCATCGATCTGTTGAAAGCTGACCATGAACGTGTAAAAGGCATCCTGAGCCAACTGAGCGAATCCACTGAACGCGGCGTTAAGAAACGCACAGAGCTGCTGGCCAAGCTGGAAATGGAAATCAGCATTCATACGCGACTTGAGGAAGAAGTCCTGTACCCGGCTTTCAAAAAGGCCGGCGGCAAGGAGCAGGACGTGATGTATTACGAAGCCAAGGAAGAGCACCGCACCGTGGACTCACTGGTGCTGCCCGACTTGAAGGTCACCGACCCGTCCACCCCGGAGTTCGCGGGCCGAGTCAAAGTGGTCAAGGAACTGCTGGAACACCACATCGAAGAGGAAGAAACCGAGATGTTCCCGCAAGCGAAAAAACTGCTGGGCAAGGAGATACTGGAAGAATTAGGTGCGCAGATGGAAACGCTGAAGGCGCAATACAAAAAAGAACTGAGCGACCGCAATCTCGCGGCTTGAATATTCACTAAATCAACGCTGTAACTGTGGTGAGGGAGTTCGCTCCCGCTGGGTCGCGAAGCGGTCCCCTCGCCACAAGTTACCCGTAGTCACTTCATGGCTTGGGCAATGATTTCCACCAGGTTGAGCTGAGTGAAGGGTTTGGACAACCGCGGCAGTTCGAGCGCGAAGCCTTCGAGGCGCTCGGCATAACCGGTGGCAAGTACGATCGGCACCTCTGGTCTAATGATCCGGATGGCGTGTGCCAGTTGTGCACCATTCATCTGCGGCATCGCCATGTCGGTGATGACCAGATCAATGCCTGGGGTACGCCCGAACAGTTCCAGCGCCTGTGCGCCGGAAGTCGAACTGATCACCCGATGGCCGAGGTCTTCGAGCAACAGGCCGGTGCTGGTCAGCACCAGGCTGTCATCGTCCACGACCAATACGCACAGCCTGTATTCGGGGATTACTGCCTCCTCGTCGGTAACCTTGGGAATGACTGAAGTCGACGTGGCGGCGGGAATCCAAAGTTCGGCCCGAGTGCCACTGCCCGCTTGGCTCTTGAGAATGAATCGCCCGCCCAGTTGTTCGATAAAGCCATGAACCATCGACAATCCCAGGCCAGTCCCTTTACCGACACCTTTGGTCGTAAAGAAGGGATCCATCGCTGACGCCAGGGTGCTTGCATCCATGCCCTCGCCGGTATCGGTAATGTTCATGCAAACATACTGGCCCGGCGCCAGCGACAACGCTGAATGTTCGTGAATATCTTCTGTCTGGGCGCTGATCGTAATTTTGCCGCCATGGGGCATGGCATCGCGGGCGTTTGTTGCGAGGTTGAGCACCGCCAGTTCGAGCTGGTTGATGTCGGCCAGGACCGGCACCAGTCCAGGCGAATAACGGGTGTCGAGTTGTACCGACGGACCGAGAGAACTGCGCAATAAGCCGCTGATGCCTTCAATCAATCCGGGGATTTCCACGGACTCGGATTTGAGCTCCTGGCGTCTGGCAAACGCCAGCATCCGCTGGGTCAGCGAAACACCGCGCAAAGCGCCCTGGGTAGCGTTGTCGATAAGCCGCATGACCTTCGGATCATCCGCGACGCGTTTGCGCACAATTTCGAGATTACCAAGGATCACCGTCAACAGGTTATTGAAGTCATGAGCGATCCCGCCGCTGAGTTGGCCGATCGCTTGTATTTTCTGCGACTGGAATAACGCCTCGCGGGTTCGTTCAAGGTCTTGCTGGGCAAGCGTCGTTTCGGTGATGTCACGGGTAATCTTGGCAAAACCCAGCAGTGTGCCGGTCTCGCCCCAGATCGGGTCTACCACGACGTGGGCAAAAAACCGTGTACCGTCCTTGCGCACGCGCCAGGCCTTGTTTTCGAATCGACCTTCTCGTGTCGCGGTTTCCAATGCCCGTTGCGGCTCACCGGCTTCCTGGTCTTCAGGGGTGTAGAACATCGAAAAGTGTTGGCCGATGACTTCGTCTGGCCGGTAGCCCTTGATCCGCTGGGCGCCCTGATTCCAGTTGGTCAGGCAACCATCCGGGGCCAGCATGTAGATGGCGTAATCCGTGACGCTTTGCACCAGCAACCGGAATTGCTGTTCACTTTGCTTGAGGGTTTCCTCGGCCATTTTACGGTCGGTGAGATCCCGCGTGATCTTGGCAAACCCCAACAGTTTGCCGGAAGGGTCGAGAATCGGGTCGATCACTACGTGACACCAGAACCGCGTGCCGTCCTTGCGCACCCGCCAGCCCTCGCCTTCGAAACGGCCTTCTTTAATGGCCGTGTCCAGCGCCCGCCGGGGCAAACCGGCATGTCGATCTTCTTCGGTATAGAACCGCGAGAAGTGCTGGCCGAGAATCTCCGCTTCCTCGTAGCCTTTGAAACGACGCGCGCCAGAGTTCCAGCTGGTGATGATGCCGTCGGGATCGATCATGTAGATCGCGTAGTCCACCACAGCATCAATCAGCAGGCGAAAGCGCATCTCCTCGATGGAATTGGTTTTGGACGGCACATCACTCATCAATCACACCCGCGACTTTCATTTTTATGGAGTATGAGGCAAACCGTGGGTTTGGAAAGCCGCAACTCGCTTGTTCCGTGGAGTCCAGACCGCAGACCACCTATGCTCGACGCCAACTGCCATTCCCGACAGATAAAAGGCGCTTCCATGATCCTGATGCTATTGCCGACCTGCGACTACGACCCGACCGAGAGCAGCGTGCCCTGGCAAGCGATGCGCAGTGCCGGGATCGAAGTGCGTTTTGCCACACCGCAGGGGTTGCCGGCCTACGCCGATTCGCGCTTGGTGGAGATTGGCTTTGGTCCGCTCAACCCGTTGCTGATGACACGCAAGCCGGACCTTGCCAGTTACAGGCAGATGACCGCAGACGCCTCATTTCGCCAACCACTGTCCTATGACGCTGTCGACCCGAGCGAGTTCGACGGATTGTTGATTCCAGGTGGCCACGCCAAGGGCATGCGCAGCTTGCTGGAATCTACTGAGGCACAGCGGATTGCCTTGCACTTCTTCAACGCAGACAAACCGGTGGCTGCGGTGTGTCACGGTGTTTTGCTGCTGGCCCGCACCCTCTCCTCCGAAACCGGATTTTCTGTATTACGGGGTCGCAAGGTCACCGCGCTGGTGGCCAACACCATGGAACTGCCGGCCTGGGCAATGACCGCGCCCTGGCTTGGACGTTATTACCGAACCTACCCGCAGACGGTCGAGGCAGAAGTCACTGCCGCCCTTTCCAGCCCCGCAGATTTCCTGCGGGGCCCCTTGCTCGCCGTACGTGATTCGGCGGACCAGCCACAACGAGGTTTTATCGTGAACGATGGACAGTTATTGACCGCACGCTGGCCGGGAGACTGTCATCGCTTTGCCGCCGAATGGGTACGCCTTATCGGTTCACGTATTTGACAATGTAGGCGTGTAGGTCGTTGTAGACGAAGTCAGGCACCAGAGTGGCGTGCGCCTGGGTTTTGAGTAATGCCAGATGACACTCCTTAAGTATCTCGTCGCGTTCCCTCTTGGTAAAAATCAGGTTATTGATGATGTCGGTATAGGTGCTGCAGGCGGTCGGTGCCTTTGGAGGGGTTACTTCGGTCGCATCTTTTGCATACGTTTTCTGAAAGCGCGATACCCGCTCTTTCAACCCGCCGAGCCCCCGTTCATACACCGTGATCTGTGAGCTGCTGACCGCTTTGGAAGCCGTTTCATAAGCCAGGATGATCGCCTGCGCGTTACTCATGCTGGTTTCCAGTTCCGCGCCCGTGACAAACCTTTCCAACTCCTTTTTTTCCAGGCTGTTCAAGGCTCTTTTGATGCTCGACAGGTGAGCGAACGCTTGATTGCAGCCCACGATATGCGTCTCGAACTGATAACCGGCGTTGGTGGCCAAGGGTGGAAAGGCGGCGAAGTCGAGGCTGTCGAACGCACATTCCATGATGATGTTGTATTTGAGGGTGAAGGCTTCGGTGAAAATCTTGGTGCAGACCTCCCGGACAAAGGTTTCCGTATGCTTATACGCATGCAGGACGCCACGCTTGACCATCTCGGCGTACTGGGGGTGTTTTTGTCGGTATTCGGGTAAGTAAAGGCGAACATACTGCTCATAGCGCTTGGAAGGCAGTAGGGTTTTTTCCAGTAGATAGGTTTTGCCCGAGCCTTGCAGGCCGGCAACGATCAAGACTTTGGGCGTTGCCTGGGCGGTGATGCCACGAAACAACGTCGCTTTGATTTCATTGAATGCGGCAGTGACCTGCTCCGGGGTGTAAACGTATTGCGGCGTTACTGACATACCTTGATTTCCTTATCAAAGAATCGCTTGGAAGTGATTGCCTGCCCTTTGAATAAAGCGCTGATTCGGCGTTTGTTCAAATCGGCGTGTCTTTCAAGATATGTCGCTGTTTTTTAAAAGGAAAGTTCCTACTCGATAGCGCGAAAATGCGTCGGTTCAACCGACCACCAGCGTGGGAATAGCTGTTTAACCTTGCTCTCGCCAAACCGGTCATCAATAAGCATCACCACCCCCTGATCCTGCTGGGTGCGGATCACCCGTCCGGCCGCCTGCACCACTTTCTGAACGCCTGGAAACAGGTAGGTGTAGTCATAACCGGCACCGAAAATGGCGGCCATTCGGTGTTTAATCTGTTCGTTGATCGGGTTGAGTTGCGCCAGGCCCAGTGTGGCGATGAACGCGCCGATCAAGCGTGCGCCCGGCAAATCGATGCCCTCACCAAATGCGCCGCCCAACACCGCGAAGCCGACGCCTTGGCTGTGCGCGGTGAACTGGTCGAGAAAGTCCTGACGCTGCGCTTCGCCCATTCCGCGGGACTGCGACCACAACGTAATGTGCGGGTGACGCTCGGCCAGCAACTGCGCCACTTGCTGCAAATAATCAAAGCTGCTGAAAAACGCCAGGTAGTTACCGGGTCGCTCTGCAAACTGCCGCGCGATAAGCTCGGCGATGGGTTCGAGCGACGCCTGCCGGTGGACGAAGCGTGTCGAAATCTGGCTGACGATGTGCACCTGCAGCTGGTCGGCGTGAAACGGTGATTCCACGTCGATCCATACTGTGTTCGCCGGCGTGCCCAGCAGGTCCGCGTAGTAATGCCGCGGGCTCAGCGTCGCCGAAAACAGCACGGTGCTGCGCGCAGCGGTCAGGCGTGGGCGGATGAAACCGGCTGGCACCACGTTGCGCAAGCACAGCTGCGACAGCGGGCGCTGGCGGTCGAGGTCGCGTTTGCTGATGTCGAACAGGAACTGTTCATCGAAGAGTTCAGCAACCCGACAGAATTGCAGCATTTCGAAATAGAAATTTTGCAGCGTGCTGTCCAGCCCCTGCGGGTGATCGTTCAGGTAGTCACCGATGCTCGCGCTGCACGAGAACAAAGCCTGGAGCAGTTTTTCCGGCGCCTTGTCGTACGCCTGATACGCACCGGGTTGCTGGTTATGCAGGGCATTCCATTCCCGATTGACCCGCTGCAAGGATTTTTTCAGTGCTTGCGGGGCGGTTTTTCGCACGTCGTTAAGGGTCGACTGATCGAGACTGGCGCTGTACATCTGCCGGCCGCGTTCCACCAGGTTGTGGGCTTCGTCGACCAGCACCGCGACCGTCCAGTTATTGGCTTGGGCGAGCCCGAACAGCAGCGCACTGAAATCGAAGTAATAGTTGTAGTCCGCGACCACCACATCAGCCCAACGGGCCATTTCCTGGCTCAGGTAATAGGGGCAAATTTCATGCGTAAGTGCAACCTGGCGCAACGCAGCCTGATTCAACAGGCTCAGTTGACTGGCAGCTTGGCGAGCGGCGGGTAAACGATCATAGAACCCTTGTGCCAACGGGCAGGAATCGCCGTGACAGGCTTTGTCCGGATGCTCGCAGGCCTTGTCCCGGGCGATCATCTCCAACACTCGAAGTGGCGGCGCATTGGCGCTTTGCAGGATCACCTGCGCCGCATCCAGCGCAAGTTTTCGCCCCGGCGTCTTGGCGGTGAGAAAGAACACTTTGTCGAGTTTTTGCGGCGCCAGAGCCTTTAGCATCGGGAACAGCGTGCCCACGGTTTTACCAATGCCGGTCGGTGCCTGCGCCATCAGGCAGCGCCCGGTGCTGACGGCTTTGAACACTGATTCGGCCAGGTGACGCTGGCCCGGACGAAAGCCCGCATGGGGAAACGCCAATTGCTGCGCCGCCTGATTGCGCGCGTCGCGATGAGACATTTCCTGTTCGGCCCAGTGCAGAAACAGCGCGCAATGTTGTTCGAAGAACGGCTGCAGTTGCGCCGCGCTGAACGCTTCGACCAGACAGGTTTCCTTTTCGCTGACGATGTCGAAATACACCAGCGCCAGGTTAATCTGCGCCAGGTCCAGCTTGCGACACATCAACCAGCCATAGATCTTCGCCTGCGCCCAGTGCAACTGCCGGTGGTTGGGCGGTTGCTTGCTCAAGTCGCCGCGATAGGTCTTGACCTCTTCCAGGCAGTTTTGCTCTGGGTCATAACCATCCGCCCTGCCCTTGACCCGCAAGGTTTTGTACTCCCCTTCCAGGGCCACTTCACTTTGATAACCGTCGCTGCGCCGGGACGCGACCGTGCGGTGCCCAACGATGCCTTCCAGCGCCGTAGGTGACGGGGTGAAACGCAGGTCCAGGTCGCCGACCTTGGCGGTGAACTCACACAGCGCCCGTACTGCAATGCTGTAGCTCAAGCGCTCTGCTCCGCCCATTGCACATAACAGACGGCGATGGGCATCCGGTGCTCATGACAGAACTCCAGCCAGCGCAATTGGTTGTCTTGCAGGCGATCGCCGGGGCCTTTGACTTCGATCATGCGGTAGGTTTTTTGCTGCGGCCAGAACTGGATCAGGTCGGGCATGCCGGCACGGTTGGCTTTGATGTCCAGCAGCAGGCGGTTGAACCAGTGTTTGAGGTGTTCCGCCGGCAGGCAATCGAGCGCCTGATCCAACAATGTTTCGCTCAGGGCGCCCCAAAACACGAACGGTGACTGCACGCCCCACTTGGCGGCGCAACGCTCACGAATAGTCTGCCGGTAACGACCGTCATCGAGTTCGGCCAGGCACGCCTCGAACAGCTCGGCACGGCGCGCGCAAAAGTCTTCACTCAACAGGTCGACCGGCCCACGCTGGAACGGGTGAAAAAACGCCCCCGGCAGCGGCGCGAAAATGGCCGGCCAGCACAACAACCCGAACAGCGAGTTGATCAGGCTGTTCTCGACGTAATGCACAGGCGCCTGTTCTTCCTCCAGATGCGCCTGTACGTGATATTCCACCGACAGCGCCAGATCGGTTCTGGGCAAATGCAGATCCAGGCGTTGCATGGGCCGCGGGGTGGCTCGCTTGAGCGCCGGACCGCCGAGTTTGCGCCGCAGCCTGGGCAGCACACGCAGTAAATGCTGATGCTCGGTGGCACTTTCCGGCAACTGCTGCGCATGGTTCGCCAGGCCCAGGGCGAGCTGATACTCACCGCAACGTTCCAGCACACGAATCAGCCGCAATCGTGCGCCGGGATAGGCGCAATCGCGGTAAATCGTCAGTGCGCTGGCGAAATCGGCGATACGCTCGCAGTGCTGACCGATCTGGAACAGCAACTTGCCACGACGACGCTGCAACCACGGATTGCCGAGTATCAATCCATTGACCTGCTCGACGATGGACGCCAGCGGCTCGCCCGCTTCGAAATGCTGCTGGCATTGATGGAGGAACAGGCAGGCGTCCACGTCCTCACGGCTGCGCAAGCCTCGGGATTCGGCACTGAATTCGACTTTTTCGTAGGTGAAGATGCCGAGATCGGCCAGCACGAACTCGGACCAGTCCTGATAAAGGTTGCCGAAAAACATCAGTCGAAACCGGTCACACAAGTCCATGATGGTCAGGGTGAACAGCCGTTCATTCAGTGACGGGCACCATTGGGCAAAAGTTTTTGGTTCTGGAAACTGTTCACTCAGCTGCGGCAGCCAATCACTTTTCTTGCCTTTGGGCTGATCAATCGCAGCACCAAGGCAGTGAACAATCTCGGCCTTGAGCAGCACATCGAACAGTTCCTCGATGTGCAAGGGCGATACTTGCGAGATCCAGCCTGCCGCCCGCAACGGTTCGGCCGCCCTGACGATGTCACCGATTTCGGCGTAACTCAGTTTACCGGCCCTGAAATGCACACCCTTGCGCATCACCATCCGGACCAGCAGCGCCCGCGACTGCTTGGGCAGCCGGGTGAAATCACGGATGAACGCTTGTTCTTCTACACTTAATACATCGGCATAACGATGTTCAAGCCAGTCAAGCACTTGCATGAAGTTGTTGAGGTAATAGAACGGATCGTCGAGAGGATTTGCAGTCACAAGGAAAAGCGCCATGGCAAGCGAGTACTGGTTATGCGTACAGATAACAGTTACCCGCCGTACGGTGCAAACGGAAAAAGATAAGCGGCGGCGTTATTCGGTCAATTTCGGTCGGGCGTCGAACTTTCTGCCAATCGATGGCACCAACCGGCATAGAAGTTTTTTTCAGCATTGTGAGAGGTGGACATGAACATCAAATCCCTGGGTTTGCCGCTGGCCGCAACGGCCTTGTTGATGCTGGCCGGTTGTGCGACGCCAACGGTGGTAACCCTGCAGAACGGCACCCAGTATTTGACCAAGGACATGCCGAAAACCAAGACCAAGGACGGGTTCTACGAATTCGAGGATATTTCCGGGGCGAAAGTAAAGGTCAATGCCAAGGATGTGGCGACGGTTCGCAAGGAAGACTGAGGACGCGGTTTGATCGGACTCCGCGTTATCGTTCTTCGCGAGCAAGCCCGCTCCCACAGAGATTTCGTGAACACCATAGATCCTGTGTGGGAGCGGGCTTGCTCGCGAACGGGCCCTTACCGGCGCCCAAAGAACATCAGGCAATCACACTCCCTGCCCCAGCCAGACTGTCCAGCCCAACCCCCACCAACGTCACCGAATCCGCACCAAACGTCAGCACCGTGTCATGCCCCACCGAAGTGGCATGCGCGCGAAAGTCATCATTCCCCTCGACCCCAAGAAACACCAGCTTGTCATTCGCCTGATATCCCACCACCCGGTCCTGACCAAACGAACCGCTGAACAGGAACGTATCGACCCCGCCGCCCGACTCCATCACGTCATTCCCTGCGCCGCCCACAAACACATCGTTGTCCTTGCCACCGATCAAATGGTCATTACCGTCCAGGCCAAACAACCACTCGCCCGTCGCCTGCGCCTTGAGCGTATCCGCCCCGGCACCGCCCTTCACCGATGACGCGTACGCGGTCAAATTGTTACCGACTGCCAGGCCATTCGCCGTCACGCTGTGCGTCACGTCATCCTTGAACAGCCCCCAGAGAAATCCCGGTTCCTTGCTGACAATGCGGCCGATGTCACGGGTAATGCTGATGCCGCCATTGGCATCGCGAAGGTACAACGTGCCAGCGCCGTCATTGGCAAACTCAACGGCTTTCACCGACTGCTGCAACTCAAGCACATTGTTGCCCTTGCCGCCCAACAGGACGTTGTAGCCACCGCCATCACGGAACGTATCGTTACCGTCACGGCCCTCCAGGTAGTCGTTGCCTTTGCCGCCCTGAATCAGGTCGCTGGCGTCACTGCCGATGATGAACGTGCTGCCCTTGTGGGTTTCAGCGTTGCGATTGAGGTCCTGAACCCAGGTGTTGGCCCGTGCCGGGTCGGACAGATTGGCGACGATGATCGTCGAGTCCTTGTTGGTGAGATCGTAGAACTTCGATTCGATCACCCGGTTCATGCCGTCGCCGTAAGCGGTGGGAAGATGCGAGATCCAGGTCGCAATGTTGAGGATGGAATACGGCAGCACATTCCACGTCGTCGATGCGTAGTGATCGTTGAAGCTGACGATGTTATCGGTCGCCGACTCTTTGGGCGCATCGTGCACACCCACCGACGACAGGTTGAACGATGAACTGTCGAGCGCACGAAACACCGGATCGTTTTCATAGCCGACGTTGAGCACTTTGTCGGTGGCGCTTTGGGTCGGCGACGCGTAGGCAATGTAATTGGAGTCCTTGAAGAACCCGCCCCACGTGTCCGTGCTCAAGTCGGCCATGCTGTTGACCGCCAGCCCGCCGAGGCTATGGCCGCTGATCAGGACGTTTTTACCCGACAGGCCATTGGCCTGGGCAAACGCCACAACGTCGCCGAGCAGGTTGCCGAAGGCTTCGCCGACGTAGTTTTTTGCATAATCCTTGGGACCCAACGCTGCCAGCAGATCGTTGATCACGTCGCCAATCGAGTCGCCGATCAGGGTTTCCCGTGGGCCGCTGGTGCCGCGAAAGGCGATGCCGATTTCGCTCAGGTGTCCCTGGGCATCGTACTTGCCGAGGATCTCGACTTGCGCCGTGGCGTAACCGGCCTTCTCACCGAAGAAGGTTCCGTGCGCATCGACCTTGCCGTCATAGCCCAGTTGCGAGGCAGTGATGGGTGTCCAGCCGGCTTTTTGCACGGCATCCAGTGCGGCTTTTTCCGAATCGGGGTTCCAGGGGATGCCGGGAATGACGCCCTGGGAATCGGTGCCACCGAGCAGCGCGGTGACCAGTGTGGCGGGCAAGCCCAGGTCAAAACCGTTGTGCTGATAGCCGGTGGCAAAGCCGTTGTCGAGGTTGTGATAGGAATACAACGTGATTGCCATGGCGTCGGTAAACAACGCTTTGGAATCCGCTGTACTGAAGTTTTTGTAGTCGTACACACCCATTGGGATTGCCTCTCTTTTGTTGGAATTGTCAGAGATGGCTCACAACCAGGACGGCTCGATCACGAAACGTCCCGGAGCCTTTAGTGCTTGATCAGAACTGCCAGTCCAGCGTCAGGCCCACGCCATGGTCTTTCTCGTTGGAACCAATCAGCCCGTTGTAATCCAGACTCAAGCGAACATCCTGCGCCACCGCCAAACCGGCACGGGCACCGATCACGGCGGCGTTGCGGTCCAGCGAGACGCTTTGCACACTGAACGCGGTATTGCCGTTGGCAAACGCCAGGTGATCTTCAGAGCGGGTGCTGCTCAAGTTGTGCTGCCAGCCCAGCGTGCCGGACAGTTCCAGCTGCTGTTTGTCCGACAGAGCAAGCGCTTTGCTCGCCCGCACGCCCAGGGTTGAAAGCACGGCATCACGGTTGTCCTCACCGCCCTTGAGCGCGGCGGCATCGCCTTTTTCGGTGAAGCTGTCGCTGTTCAAGTGCACGTAGGCCAGATTGGCGAACGGCTCCAGCGCCAACGGTTGCACGTTCAGGCGATACGCCGCTTCGGTGAACAATTGCGCCGTGGTCGCATCGCGTTTGGATTTCTGTTTGCCGCTGACGTCGCCGAATTGCAGGTCACGTTTCACATCGATGCGATGCCAGCTGTAAGCGCCGCCGACGCTCAAGCGCAGGGCGTCCATTTCATGGCCCAGGTACGCGCCCAAGTGATAGCTGTCGACCGAGGCCGACGAATGTGTGCCATCGCCCATGCTCAACGAGCTGTCGCTGTAACCGGTGATGAAACCCAGTCGCGTGTTTTCAGTGATCAGACCATCGACCCCGGCCAGCAAACCGCCGATAGCGCTGTTGGAACTGGCGTTGTCATGCCCGCCATCGCTCTTGCCCCAGGCGCCGAGGACTTTGAGCCAGGCGTTGCTGCGGTCATCAGTCGGTGCGGCGGCGTTGAACAGGTCACGCTCACGCAGGCGTTCGCCGACAGCATCGCGCAAGTAACGGCTGTCGTTGATCAGCAGCGTGCCAATGGCCGGATGAATCTCGCCGGACAATTGCTGGAAGGCTTGCTGAGCAACGGCGGCGGTGGGTGACAGCAGCAAGGTTTCGTACAGCGCATTGCCGGCGCCAAGTTGCTCGGCAGCCGCGGCGACCGCACGTTGATTCGGTGTCTGGCCAGCGTTGCTGAACGAAGTGGCGTTGCGTTCTACCGCCAGTTGAATGCCATTGGCCGAGTAATCAAGGGTACCCCCGAGGAACAGGTAGTTCGGCACCACCGCACCGAAGCGCCCTTCGATCCCGCCGGCCGCTTGCAGAATGGTGTATTGATGGCCGAGCAGCGATTTCACGTCGCCAGTGGTCAGCAACGTCGGGCTGTTTTCCAGGGACAGGCTGACCGTGGCGTTGTCGATGACGGCTTTGCCGCTGGCGACGATCTCGTCACTGCTCGTCGGCGACAACTCCACGGCGTACGTCGAGCCGCGCTCGAAGGTCACGTCGCCCGCCACTTGCAAGGTCCCGATCGAATTGCCCGGCGCCACAGTACCACCGCTTTTGGCGGTCAATCCGCCGATGCGACCGTTACCGCCGAGAATCCCGCTGTCATTGACGGTGACCGTCGAAGCCAGCGAACCGTTGATGGCCAACCTGCCCTGGTTGACCAGCGTCGGGCCGGCGTAGGTATTGGCGCCGGTCAGGACCAGCGTGCCGATACCCTGCTTGGTCAGGCCGCCATGGCCGGAAATGTCGTTGCGCCAGACGTCGAGTCCGCAGTGCACGTCGGTGCACACCCGTTCGGTCGGTTTGCCGGCGTCGATGATCGCGCCGATGCCTGGCAAATCGGCCACAAACTGGCTGGCCCCGTAGGCGCCCTGAATGCGGAACTCTTCGGGTATGTCCTGCTCGGTGACGAACATCCCCGGGCCATCGATGCCTTTGCGCAGGTTGATCATGCCCCAGCCGTATAACGCGTCGACACCCGGTGCACCGAGGTCGGTGGCCGTGGTGCGCAGCACGCTGGCGACCTGCGCACCGGTCATGTACGGGAAGCGTTCCATCAGCACCGCCATGGAGCCCGCAACATGCGGCGCGGCCATTGAGGTGCCGTTGTAATTGGCGTAACCGGTGGTGAGGTTATCGGCATTGGTGCCGCCAATGATCGAGCTGTAGATTTTGCTGCCGGGCGCCGACACGCAAAAACTGGCGGTATAGCCGCAGCGCGACGAAAACGTACTGATGGTGTAGAGGTCCGGACTGGTGAGGTCCGGGTTCTTCTGCAACGCCGCAACGGTCACCCAGTTCGGCGCAATCTGCGGAATGAAATAACCAAGGCCGGCGATGGCATCCGGATTGTTCAGGTTGTAGTCGTTGCCGGCGGCGAAGATCGTGACGATGCCGCTGCGGGCAGCAGCAATGGCGCCGTCATAGGCGCCGCCCGGTTTGGTCCCGAGCAGAGGCTGGATTTCGTTGAACTGCAACTGCGCGTCCTGCACGGTGAAGTGCGGGTACGCCGGGTTGCGTCCGCCCAGATCGAAGCGATCGGTAATGCCGATGCCCCAGCTGTTGTTGATGATCCGTGCGCCGCTGGCGATCAAAGCATCCCAACCGGCCTTGTACACCGCGCCATCGTTGCCGCGAATGATGCCGTCCTCCGGGCCCGGGTCGCCGTTATCGGCGCTGATGATTTGTGCGTTATACGCCACGCCGTGCATCGGTCCGCCATCGCGGCTGCCGGCAGCGATCCCGCCGACGTGGGTGCCGTGGGAACCGAGCTTGCCGTCGTAGCCCACCGTGGGCGCGCCGTCATAGCGAAACGCATCCCCGGCTTTGACCGGGATGTACGGGTCGGTGTATTCGCGGATTCCGCTGGTGACCAGGGTGACGACTTTATTGGCGCCGGAAAACTCCGGGTGTTGGGCGTAGACCGGTTGGTCGAAGATCCCCAGCTTCACGCCTTTGCCGCTGTAACCGGCGGCGTAGGCGTCCTGTGCGTTGATCGCGCCGACGCCCCAGTCGGCATTGAATTCGGCGCTGCGCCAGCTGTTGGGGTCGCCGCTGCGGCCGCTTTCCACGTAAGGCGCGGCGTGCGCATGACCGAGTGTGGCCAGTGCGCAGAGCACGGCCAGTGTGTTGTGCTTGTTATTCATCCAGTTACCGTCCTTAGTTGTGTTGCCAAAATCCCTTTTTGCCTCGAAAGGCACCCGCCAATTCACACGCGTCCTGTAGCAGCTGCCGAAGGCTGCTACAGGTCACCCCCTCCCGCTACAGGTCCTTCATTGGGTCTTTGAGCCCTGGCCGAACGCTTCGTCTACCTTGGCGAGGTCCTGCTCGCTCAAGGTTCCGGCGTAGTAGTGCAACTTGGTCCAGGCCATCAAGTAGTCATAGCGTGTCTGCGCCAGATCGCGGCGGGTGGTAAATAGTTGTTGTTCTGCGTTCAGTGCATCCAGGTTGACGCGTTCCCCGCCCAAAATGCTTTGCTTGGTCGACACCACCAGCGCTTCGGCAGACACCAGGGCTTTTTGATAGGCGCGCAATTTGTTCACGCCCGACAGGCAGGCGCTGAACTGTCGACGCAGCTCGATCATGGTTTCGCGGGTCTTGCCGTCCAGTTCGTACTCGGCCTGCTCCATGGTGCGGCTGGCCTGGCGGGTGGACGCTGACACCCCGCCACCGGCATACAGCGGCACGTTGACTTCGATGCCGATGGTGTTGGTGTCGTAACGCTGGTTGTAAGTGTTGCCGCTTTCCGATTCGTTCTGGCGCACCGAGGCGTAGGCACTGACTTTCGGCAGATGCCCGGCGCGGTTGCGTTCAACTTCGTAACGCGCGACGTCCACCGCATGGCGCTCGGAGGCCAGGTTCGGGTTATTGGCCACGGCCATCTCGTGCCAGGTGTCGTAATTGGCCGGTTGCAGGCTAAAGGTCTGGAAGTTCTGGTCCAGCGGCGCCAGATCGGCGATGTCGATCGTCGGTACGCCAATCAACGCGCCCAGTTCACGCAAGGAAGCGTCCTGCTCGTTGCGCGCCTCGATTTCTTCTGCGGTCGCCAGTTCGTAACGGGACTCGGACTCAAGCGTATCGGTACGCGTACCCTCACCTTGGCGAAACATCTGCTCGTTCTGCTGGAACTGCTGTTCGAAGGCCTTCTTTTTGGCCAACGCAATGTCGATCTGATCCTGAGCGAACAGCGCCTTGGTGTAATTCTCCAGCACCCGCACCAGCAGTTCCTGGCTCTTGCCGCGAAAGGCTTCATCGGCAAACAACGACTGCGCCACGCCTTTGCGGTAGGCCGCGTAGGCTTCGTAATCAATCAACGGCTGTTGCAGGGTCAGGGTCGAGCCGTAACTGCTGTAGTTGCGGTCATCGGTCTGGTTTTGCCCGCGGTCATTGAGGTAAGTGGCCTTGGACGAGTTCCGCCCTTTGTTGTAGTTGTAACCCAGCTTTGGCAGCAAGCCGGCACGGCCAATGATGCGGTTTTCCAGGCCGGCGTCGCGTTCCTTGAGCGCGCCGAGGAACACCGGATCATTGCGCAACGCTTGCTCGTAAATGTCGAATGGCCCCATGGCCATCACACTGTTGCTCGTCAGCAACGCCAGGGTCGCTGCGAGCAGGGAACGCTTATTCATACAGCCGAACATCCTTATTCCTCGGTCAACGCGGAGCCGGCCCGGTCGAGCAGCGGTTTGAACAGATAGTTGAGGAGTGAACGTTCACCCGTCCGCACGAACATTTCCGCGGGCATGCCCGGCTTGATCACCAGGCCATTGAGCTTTTCCATGGCCTGATCGCTGACGCTGCTGCGCAGCACGTAGTACGGCGCGCCGGTTTCTCGTCGGCCATCTGGTCGGCGGAAATCAGGCTGACTTCGCCTGGTACTCGCGGCGTGCGACTCTGATTGAACGCGGTGAACAAGATGTCCACCGGCAAATGGGTGCCAACCTTGTCGATCAGGTTGATCGGCAGGTGCCCTTCGACTTCCAGACGAGTGCCCTGCGGCACGATTTCCAGCAAGGTGTCGCCCTGGCGCACCACGGCGCCTTCGGTATGCACCCCGAGGTTGACCGCGATGCCATCGGCGGTGGCAACGATCTCGCTGTGTTTCAGGTTGAACCCGGCGGAAGTCAGTTGCTCCTTGAGGGTCACGCTCTTGAGTTGCGCGTCGGCCAGTTGGGTGCGGACCTCTTTCTGGTATTCCTCGATGTGCTGTTGCAGCTTGAGCTTCGCTTCGAGAATGCCCTGCTCCACACGGCCGCTTTCGCCGGTGTTCTCGGCCAGTTGCTGCTGCACTTGCGACAGCTGACGCTGGTATTCCATCAAGCGGTTGCGCGGAATGTAGCCGTTGTCCGCCAAGGGCTGAAGGTTGCTCAGTTGTTGTTGCAGCGAGTTGGCTTGGGCCGTCAGGTCGGTGCGCGCACGGCGCATGCCGGCCAATTGCGCACTGGCGCCTTCCATGTTGGCGCGCAGCCCACCTTGTTCGCGGATGAACGCTTCGCGGCGGCTGCTGAACAATTGCCGCTGACCTTCAAGCACCAAGGCCAAACGGGAATCGGCGTCCTTGCTCAACTCGGCCGGGAAATTCACTTGTTTGAGGTTGTCCCGTTCACTTTCCCAGCGCGCGACGCTGGCCCAGGCCATGCGGTACTGCGCCTGCAGCGAATCGACGTCGGCCGCGACCTGAGTCTGGTCGAGCTGGAACAGCGGCTGACCCAGTTTCACCACCTCACCTTCACGCACCAGAATAAGACTGACTACGCCGGGGCTCATCGATTGCACGGCTTTGCGTTTGCCCGACACCACGACCGTGCCTTGCACGGGAATGCCTTGATCGAGCGGCGCGAGACTGGCCCAGGTGAAGAAACTGCCGGCGCCGACGATGGCCAGAATCCAGCCCATGCGCGCGAAGAATCGTGCATCGCGCTCGGGGCGTTCGGCGATGTAATCGTGTTCCATCATGGCTTCACTTTCAGAGTTCATACGTGCGCTGCTCATACACCCGAATTCCTTGTCGAAGGCTGATACTGCCGGCTCATGCTAAGCCCGCCCGGTGCCTGCGCGGCTTTGTCACGGTGTTGTTCCTGAGCGCCGGACAGTGCCTTGAGCACGTCCTGGCTGGGTCCGAACGCCTGCAAACGCCCTTCGTTGAGCACCAGCAATTTGTCTGCCTGTGCCAAGGCCGAGGAACGATGGGTCACCAGGATCACGCTGGTGCCCTGAGCTTTCATGTGCGCGATGGCGCTGGCCAGGGCGGCTTCGCCGACGGTGTCGAGGTTGGAGTTGGGTTCGTCCAGCACCACCAGGCTCGGGTTGCCGTACAACGCTCGGGCCAATGCCACGCGTTGTTTCTGGCCACCGGACAAGCCGCTGCCGTCTTCGCCGAGCACGGTGTCGTAGCCTTGCGGCAGGCGCAGGATCAGTTCATGCACGCCGGCCTGTTGCGCAGCCTCGACGACTTTCTGCGGATCTGTTTCGCGAAACCGGGCGATGTTTTCGGCAATGCTGCCGCTGAACAACTCGATGTCTTGTGGCAAGTAGCCGATGTAGGGGCCGAGGTCGTCGCGGTTCCAGCGATGAATATCCGCGCCGTCGAGCCGAACCGTGCCGCCGAGGGTTGGCCAGACGCCGACCAGTACCCGGGCCAGTGTCGATTTTCCCGAGCCAGAGGCGCCGAGCACGCCCATCACTTCCCCGGCACCGAGGTTGAAGTTGACCATGTGCAGGGTCGCCGCACGCTGCCCGGGAGGGCCGGCGCTGACTTGTTCGAAGGTGATCTGACCTTTGGGTGCCGGCAGTGCCATGGCTTCGTCAGTCGGTGGAAAGGCTTGGAGCAACGCATCCAGGCGACGGTAGGCCAGCTTCGCGCCGCTCCACTGTTTCCACACGGCAATCAATTGATCGATGGGGCTCAGGACGCGGCCCATCAGGATCGAACCGGCGATCATCATCCCGGCGGTCATTTCGCCTTTGATCACCAGCAACGCACCCAGTCCAAGCACCAACGATTGCAGGCACAGACGCAAGGTTTTGCTCACGGAACTGATGATCGCCCCGGTGTCGCTGGCCTGATTCTGCAAACTGAGAAAGCGCGAGTGCACTTCAAACCAGCGTTTGCGCAACACGCCGAGCATGCCCATCGCCTGGATGGTCTCGGCGTTGTGCAGGTGGCTGGTGGCCAACTGGCTGGATTTCTGGGAAAAACCGGCAGCTTCGCCCAAGGGCTTTTTGGTCATCGTTTCGTTGAGGCAAGCGAGGCCGATCAGGACCACAGCGCCCACCGTTGCAAAAACACCCAGCCAGACGTTGAACAGGTAGATCACGAACAGGTAGACCGGAAACCACGGCGCGTCGAAGAAGGCAAACAGCGCGGGGCCAGTGACGAATTGGCGGATGTGCGTCAGATCCCCCAGGGACTGCCCGGCATTGCCCTCGCCTTTCAGCAGGTTGCGCTCGAACGCGGCCTGATACACCCGGAGGTTGAAGCGTCGTTCCAGTTGGCTGCCAATGCGGATCACGATGAAGCTGCGCACGATCTCAAGCAAACCGATGAAGGCAAAGAAGCCGACCACCATCAGCGACAACATGGCCAAGGTCGTTTCGTTCTGCGAAGACAACACACGGTCATAGACTTGCAGCATATAAATCGAAGGGACCAGCATCAGTACGTTGATCAACGCGGTAAAACAACCGACGCTGATCAAGATGCTTTTATAGTCGCCCAGTGCCTTGAATAAGGGTGCGGTGGCCGGGCTCTTTGCCATCTTCATGGGGTCATCCTGAGGTGTTATTCCCCGTCATACCTGACGAAGTTTCCATTAACTTTTCGCGCAGGCGTGTATGTGCGCTTTACGCACTAGCGCTTACAAACCAACAACAACTTTAATTGTGTCAGGTCCTGATAAAGATTCGCGGCGGTTTAATTAATGCGCCCGACGCACAAGTGTTATGACCCGCGCGGAGTTCACAGCGGCTTTATAAGAACCATCTCGTTGGCGACTGAAAAACAGAATCTTCGAACCTTCGTTACCGGTAATCGCAATACCGTCCGGTTCGTTGAACCAGCCTATGGCTTTTTCGCCCGCCAGCCATGCGCTTAAACAGTCGGCGCCCTCGCCCAGTGTTTGCTTGAGCTGTAATTCGATGACACAGACATTGGACGGCTTGTCCTGCAATGCCTGGGAAGCTGGCGAGTCGTCCCGGCTGCTCAGAGTGGCCTGCCATTTGCCGGCCAGTTCCGCGGGGTCTGCTAATTTCAGGCTGCTCGCCATGGCTGCTTCTCCAAAAAAAATCATCAACGTCGCCAGGAGCCACGCAGTCGTTCTGTTGCTAAAGGCTTTAAAGGCCATCGTTGTCTACTCCAACCGCAGAGGGCGGCGCATCGGCGCCACCCTCCTTGACGCCTTACATCAGGCTGCGATGTCCGAGAACGCCGCCTGGCCAACGGTGCTGACGAGGAAATCCGCCACACCATGCCCGGAGAAATCCACCGACAACAGGCTGTTACCACCCGAGCTGGTCAATACGGCATCGCCGACTGCACCGGTGAACGAACTCACGAAGTGCAGGCCTGCGCCTTTGGTGATACCGGTCAGGTCGATCTTGTCCAGGCCGCTGACAAAATCGAGGATCTGATCGGTAACACCTGGCTTGGAGTCACTGCTGGCGGCGAATACAAAGGTGTCAGAACCGGCACCGCCCCACAGTTTGTCCGCACCGCGGGCGCCGTAGAGGATGTCGTTGCCGGCACCGCCCTTCAGCTCGTTGGACACGCCATTGCCGATCAGCAGGTCGTTGCCCGAACCGCCGATCGCGTTCTCGATGATCGCGCCTTTGGCAATGGAAACGTTGCCCACCAGGCCGCCAACGTCGGAGAACGAAGCGTCATTGAGGTTGATTTTCTGGTTTTGGGTGAAGCCGGAAAAGTCCAGGGTGTCCTTGCCGCCCGCGTCCCACACCGAAAACACGACCTTGTCCGACGACGAAGACGCGCTCAGGAAGTCGCGACCGGCGTTAGAGTTGAAGCCGTAGGTGGTGTCACCGGTTCGGGTGGTGGTGTTGGCACCGTAGAGTTTCTGGATGGCGGCAATGTCGTCCATCAGCGGGCCGGACGAATAGGCTTCGACACCGCCCTTGCTGAAGTTCTGGCTGGTATTGCTTTCACTCCAGTAGCTCATGACGCTGTAACCGCGGGTGTCTTGCCCGTAGGTGGCGTCGTTGTAAGTCGGCGCGCCTTCACCGGCGTTGTAGTCGCCAGGATGGGCCAGGCCCAGGGTGTGACCGATTTCGTGGGTCAGGGTTTGACGACCATAGTTGTTCAGGTCCGGCGTCTTGTTCGGCGTGTAGCTGCTGTTGGTCAGGTACCAGGAGGTCCCGTCGTAACCCGCACCCGTGCCCGGCAGATAAGCAAATGCCGCAGCGCCGTCCTGGCCACCGCTGTAGTTGCCGAAGGTCATGTGGCCGTCGCCGCCCGTGGCCTTCTCGGTGAAGGTGACGTTGGCCACATCGGCCCAGGATTGCATGGCGAGCACTGCTTGGCCTTTTTGCTGAGCGCTGAACTGACTGAAGCCGGTAATCCCGTGCTTGTTCATGGTGCTCGACGACGCCGAGGTCAGGAACGTGTAGGTCAGTTCGATCTTCCCGCTGCCGTCCTTGTCTTGGTAGGCAGCACCGTCGCGCAGCAATTGAGTCGCTGCCTGGTCGACGGAAAATGAAGGTTTGTCATTGACCGTGAGATTACCGCCGCGGTCATATTGATGGCTGAAGGTATCGATCTGGCTGTAGGCAGAACTCGGTGCAGCCAATGCATGCGAGGGAGCAAACGCCTGTTCAGCAAGATCAATAGCGTTGTTTTTTACTTTCGACATAAACACACTTCCTTGTTTGGCTATGGAACAGTTTTTTGTCAGATAGCGACAATCTCTGGCGAGATCGTCCTATCACTCGCCCAATGAAGGCGAAAGAAAACTGACACAATTCGAAATGAAACGTCTAGTGTTTTTTTGACGTCAAATTGTGCTTTTCCAGCAAGTGTCCGAAAACAATGCCTGCGGTGTCGAAAGTTTGTTTTGGTCTATGTGCGTTTGCGCAAATTGTCTGACGATTTGATATTTAAATATTAAATAGAGGTAAGTTTGTTTTTTGTCCAGGAGGGTTGGTTTATATGAGTGCCAGCAGATTGATGTCAGTTAATTTTTTATTGGATTTTATATTTGACGATTGCTTCGCAGCCGAACGCAGGCTGCGAAGCAATCGTCAAACACTCACAACCAACACGCATCCACAGCGGATAATCATGAACACGCGTCACCAATCCCGCCCGTAATGGGTTGGCCACCACATAGCGCGCAAGATCCTTCACGTCTTCCTCCCGCCCGACTGGCATTCCATTGCCTCCTGATCTATCGAAAGGAGGTGGAATTTACCGTTTTGTCAGCCGAGCCAGTGGGAGTTAAGACGACAGAATATGGATCAGCTACCGGTGCGAATCTTGTTCCACACCCGCGTACGAACCCGGTCAATATTCAGTGGCATCGCCTCCAGCGCGAACAGCTTGCCCATCATTTCCGGGCTCGGATAAACCTTGGTGTCGTTCTTGATCGTCGGGTCGATCAGGCTGTCGGCCTGTTGGTTGCCGTTGGCGTAGTGCACATAGTTGCTGACACCGGCCATGACGTCCGGGCGCAGCAGGTAATTCATGAAGGCGTAGCCGGCCTTCTCGTCCGGTGCGTCGACGGGCATGGCGACCATGTCGAACCAGATGGCGGCGCCTTCCTTGGGAATCGAGTAGCCGATGTCGATGCCGTTATTGGCTTCTTTGGCGCGGTTTTCGGCTTGCAGGATGTCGCCGGAGAAACCGACGGCCACGCAGATGTCACCGTTGGCCAGGTCGCTGGTGTACTTGGACGAATGGAAGTAGCTGACATACGGCCGGACTTTCAGCAGCAGCGCTTCGGCCTTTTTATAGTCTTCCGGGTTTTTGCTGTGATGCGGCAAGCCCAGGTAATTAAGGGCGGCGGGCAACAGTTCCGGGCCATTGTCGAGGATGGCAACGCCGCACTTCTGCAGTTTTTGCATGTTCTCGGGTTTGAAGATCAGGTCCCAGGAATCCACAGGCGCGTTGTCGCCCAGCACGGCCTTGACCTTGGCGATGTTGTAGCCGATGCCGGTGCTGCCCCACAGGTACGGAAAGCCATGCTCGTTACCCGGATCGTTGGTCTGCAATGCCGTCAGCAACACCGGGTTGAGGTTCTTCCAGTTTGGCAATTGGGCCTTGTCGAGTTTCTTCAGCGCGCGCCCTTCAATCTGCCGCGCCATGAAGTGGTTGGACGGGAACACCACGTCGTACCCGGATTTACCGGTCATCAACTTGCCGTCGAGGGTTTCGTTGCTGTCGTAGACGTCGTAGGTAAAGGCGATGCCGGTTTCTTTCTGGAAATTTTTCGTGGTGTCCGGGGCGATGTAATCCGACCAGTTGTAGATTTTGACCGTCTCGGCCGCGTGGCTGAGGGTTGCGACGAGTGCAAGTGGCGCCAGTGTCAGTGTCTTTCGGATCATGAGTCGATTCCTGTAGGGGCTTTTGTTATTGGCAGGCAATCAGAAGATCAAAAAATCAAAACGTAGGTCTTGCGCACGGTTTCCTGGATATCCCAGATGCCGAGGCTGTTGGCCGGCAACATCAGTGCATCGCCGGCTTCGATGGTGAGGGTTTCACCGTCATCCGGAGTGAAGGTGCAGCGACCCTGGATGAAGTGACAAAATTCCTGGGCGACGATCTGCCGACGCCAGCGTCCGGGGGTGCATTCCCAGACACCGGTTTCGACGCCATCGTCGCGCTCGACGCTGGTGGTCGAGGCCACGGCCACCGGTGTTCCCAGTGGCACGGCAACCGGATTGGACTCTTCAAGTTTCAGGGTGGCGGTGTTCTTGAATTGAGTGATGCTCATGGACGTACCTGTCGATGGAGAAAGCGCTGTTTAGTGCATGAAACCTTCCATGAAGCCCGCGACCCCGCTGGCCAGTTTTCGGCGCCAGGGGGCAGTAGCCGGGTTGGCCAGGGTCTGGTCTTCGTGGACGAAGCTGCGGATGATCGCGTTGTAACCGAGCCAGCGGCAGGGTTCCGGCTCCCAGGCCTTCAGCGTATCGAGCCCACCCTGCGGCATGACCCATGGCTGGTGCACCCGCTCGGTATCGCGTTCAAGAATCAGGTCGGCCAGGGTTCGGCCACCCAGGTTGCTGGCCCCGACGCCCTCCCCGCCATAACCGCCGGCCAGGGCGATGCCGCTGGAGTGATCACAAAGCATGTGCGGTTTGAAGCGCCGCGACATGCCCAGGTTTCCACCCCACGCGTGGGTAATCTGCACATTCTTGAGCTGCGGGAAGAGCTCGCCGAACAGATAGCGCCGCAGTTCCACTTCGTGGGTGGTCAGGTCGAAGTCATGGCGCAGCTTGCCGGCAAACTGGTAGCCGCCCCGCGCCCCGAAAACCAAACGGTTGTCGGCGGTGCGCTGGCCGTAGGTCACCTGGCGGCTGCTTTCGCTGAAGGCCTGGCCACGATTCAGGCCGATTTCGTCCCAGGTCGCAGCGGACAGCGGCTCGGTGGCAACAATCAGGCTTTGCACCGGCATTTGATAGCGACCCAACGGCGGTAACGTCGTGGCGTAACCTTCCACCGCCGGGACGATCCAGCGACTGCGAACTGACGCCTTGGCTGTGCGCAGACTCCCCGACTGCCACTGGGTGACCGGGCTGTTTTCATAGATCTTGACCCCCATGTTCTCCACCGTTCGTGCCAAACCTCGCACCAACTTTGCCGGGTGAATGGTCGCGACGTGCGGTGCATAGATACCACCATAAGGCTTCGCAACTCTGATCTGTTGCGCCAGTTGTTCGGGGCTGAGCCAGCGGTAGTCACTTTCGGTCAGGCCCTGACGGTACAGATCGTCCAGATAACGACGCAGGCTGGCTTCCTGTTCGGGATAGCGGGCGGCGCAGTAAAGCACCCCGCCCTTGCGATAATCGCAGGCGATGCCTTCACGTTCGATGACAAGTTCTACTTCATCAGGGATGCTGTGCAGCAGGTCGAATGAGGCGCGGCGCTGTTCGGGGGAAAGGTCGGCGAGTAACCGGTCTTCACCGAGGATATTGCCCATCAGCCAGCCGCCGTTACGGCCTGAGGCGCCAAAACCGGCGGTTTGCGCTTCGACAATGGCAATGTTCAGGCCCGGCGCCTGGCGCTTGAGGTAATACGCGGTCCAGAGCCCGGTATACCCGGCGCCGATGATGGCCACGTCGACGTCCAGGTCGTGCTCCAGCGCCGCACGCGCCGCTAACGGCTCGTCGAGTTGATCCATCCATAAACTGATAGTGCGCCACGCCGACATGCCAGACTCCGCCACTCAAACTTCGATGGCGTCGATCCTAGTGCCTGGGCTCAGGGGCTGTCTTGCGCGCGGGCACGCAAGGAAATTTGTTTGGCATAGGCCTTGGGCGACAGGCCGGTGTGCTGGCGAAAACAGTTGTAAAACGCCGACAACGAATTGAATCCTGCGGCAAACGCCAGTTCGTCGATTCGCAGCGGTGGTGTCGCGGTGTCCAGCGTGCCGAGCAAATGCTGCAGGCGCGCCTGGTTCACGTAGCGATAAAAGCTCTGGCCCAGCACCTGATTCAACAGATAGGAAATCTGGTTGCGACTGTAGCCGCACTCCTTCGCCACCCGTTGCAGGTCGAGTTCGGGGTCCAGATAGGGCTGCTGACGCTGAAAATACTGCTGCAAGTCGTCGGCCATGAAACTCAACTGGCGCGGAGACAGCCCGAGTCGACTGACCGCCGGACGCAGGGTTTTAGTCGCGGTGCTGGACGCTTGCTCGTGGACCAGCGTGGCGTATTCGTTAACCCGCCAGATCAACCCGTCACGGACCGTGATCGCCTCGCTGGTATGGAAAGACACCAGCCCCTCACCGCCGCGCAACGTCATTCGGTACTGGATAAACGCGGTATTGCCGTCCAGGCGAATCCGGTCCGAGTGTTCCAGCGCTTCGTCCGGGTTGCGCGGCATGCTGACGCGCACGTACTCGCGCAGTTCGTCGAGCCCCATCACGCGATTCTGGAAGAAATCGTGGTACTGGATGTCAGGGTGATAAAGCGCCATGACGCCGTCCAGGTCGCGGTGCTTCCAGCACAAGTGGTAGCGCATGACCGTCTCGCCCGTGGCCCGGGTTTGCTGCGGCCCATCATCATCGGGGTGCATAAAGGTCTCGACGGAAAACGCCGAGCTTGCCGAAGTTCTGCAGCGGGTTCAATGGCTGAAGTACTGGCCCGGCAAGCCCCCATGCGTACAGCGACATGACATCGATCATGAAAACTAGACTAACCGCCCAACGGCCTGAAAAAAAACACATGGTTTTCACATACCGATGCTACTTTTAAAGGCAGTCACCGGTTGAGCCATTGAAGGCTCTTCCCTCCTAACATGAGCTAAAGGAAGCGCTCGATGAAGAAGGCGGGCAACATATGAATAAAGGGTCTTTCAGCAAAGTCACGTTTCCAAACGCCTGCCAGCTGATGCGCTGGCATTTTCATCCCATGGGATTTGAGGCGAGCATGGACGCCCCGGGCAGCATGATCGCCCGGCTGTTTGATCGCGCCAGTGGCGAGACCATGATTGCCATTGCCGGTATCCCTTGTGCAACCGTCATGAATGCGGCGGATGTAGAGCGAATCATTGAAGCCGTCGAGGATGAACTTGAGGCATTCGTTCCACCTGAGTCCCTCAAAAGCTATGCCTGAAGGCTGGTTACCCACTAAAAAGCCCACTTGATGTGGGCTTTTTAGTGGGTGCCGAACACGCTTACGCCGTTTTCTGACCGACCCGATGATCGGCGAAAAACGCTTTGCCGCTGCCGATCCGGTCCGATGCCTTGGGCATATTCACAGCCGTGTCCTGACCCTCGACATACCAGTAACAATGACTGACAGCCCGGGTGATGCCGACATAAGCCAACCGCAGAATCTCGTCCTTTTGCGCGCTATCATAGGGCTCGCTGTCACCGGTTTTGCCGAGTCCGGCCATCCGGTAAACCTGGTTTTTGTAGGGTGAACTGGTCAGATGCTGGCAATCGCCGAGCAAGAACACCGCATCAGCCTGCAAGCCTTTGGCACTGTGATAAGTCAGCTGTTTCAGTCGTCTTGTTTCATAAGGCAAGCTAGAATCAACATTAACTACAGGTTGAATATGTTGTTCTATCAACAACTTATCGCTGCTTTTTCGATACAGCATCAAGATTGAATCACCCTTTCGATAATGCTCCATCAAGCGTTGGGCCATGCCCTGATCGTCCCGATCCAAAACGTTTACCGGCAACAGCGCTTTAGGCTCGCCGCTGGCTTTGGCTTTCTTGCCGGCAATGGCCGGTGCCGCGCGAACGATATGCTCGGCGGCGTCAATGATGTGTTGATGGCTGCGATAGTTGTCGCTGAGCATGACTTTGGTGGTGCTGGGCGACGGGAATTCTTTGTTGAATTCAATGAAGTACGTCGGCGAACTGCCGCGCCAGCCGTAAATGGACTGCCAGTCATCCCCCACACACAGCAGAGATGAGCGCTGTGCCCCCCGCCCAACGTGCATCGCCGGGCCTCGACTGCGGATCTCGGTCAGGCTGGCGCGAATCCACGAGACGATTTGTGGCGACACGTCCTGGAATTCGTCGATCATCAGGTGTGACAGTGGCCGCAGCAGTTCATCGCTGAGCAGCTTCAGGTTTTCCGGTGAGTGCTCGCTGAACAAGGCGAACATCCGGTTGTAGGTCATCACCGGTGGTTTCTGATCGAGCAGATGATCTTCCAGCGCCCGCCAGAACAGGCTCAAAGCCTCGAAGAAAAACCGGTCGGGGTCGTCCTTGGCAAAACTCATCTGGCCAACAGCGTTCGGAACATCCAGGCCCAGATTCTCTATAAACCCGGCTGCAGCGACAAAACAGTCGAGTAACGGAGCGGAAGCGAGCTCACCTTTAACCTTGTAATCAAAGCCCGGCCCGGCGCTGGCATCGCCTGCCAGCGAAGCCAAGACGCGCTTTGACGATTCGTAACTATCCAGCCATATCAATGGCTTACGACAGAATGCTTGAAACAGGGTGCGCTTTACCGCCCACTCCGCACGGACGCTCAGCTTGGCATTTGGACGGCAGACCTGCGGGTTTTCCCGAGGATCAAATCCCAGCACGACCCACGCATCCAGGCTTGGGATGTAGCCGTGGCAATGGAACGTCGCGCCATTGATATCGAAGGATTGCCGATTGGGCTCGATGCCCTTGATTGGCCAGGCACCCGCGCGAAACCACAAGTCTTCAATGGCGTCGCACAGTTCTTCATCGCGCTTGGCAGCCAACTCGGTCACGGCCACGCGTTTTTGCACATCTGGGTGGTCGCGCTCAAGTTCCTTGAGCTGCAAGGCGTGGCGCGACAAAGGTTTGATCAGCTCGCGAAAGCGTTGATCGCGGGTATGCAACTGGTGATAACAGGCGTTGAGTTGCTGGCGTTGAGCGTCATTGATTCGCAGGTCGAACGGATTACTGTCGACGTCTTCGTCGGCGTTTTGCACGCGGCTGCTGAGGTTTTCGAAGGCTTGCAGGCGCTCGAACCCCGGCAGGCTGCGAACCATAGGCAGAATTCGCGAATGGAAAGTGCGCACCAGATCGCGCGCCTCTTTAAGGTTCAGCGGCCAGCCCCACAGCGTGAACAGTTCGATCAGCTTGCTAATGAAGTCTTTGCGCGATTCGCGGGTAAAGGTCACGACGGTCATCGAATCCAGTTCGAAGCCCAGGTAGTGGGTCAGCAACAGGATACGCAGTACCAGCGTGGTCGACTTGCCGGCGCCCGCTCCGGCAATCACCGACGTCGATGGCGTGTCGCTGAAGATCATCTTCCACTGCGCAACGCTGGGCTGGGCATGAGATGGCAGCAACCGGGCAACATCGGCCTTCATGCGCTTCTTCAGCTCCGCACTTAATGGCAGGCGCCAATCGTCAAACAGGTTGTCATCGACGTTGGGCGGCCGATGTTCGGTCGATCGCGAATCACGGATCAGCAGCACTTGCCGGCCTTGCTCCAGCCCTTCGTCTTTGCCTTCCTTGAAGCCGTACTCAAACCCCGCGCTGTGACCGCTGCGAAAACCGTCAGCTTGCCCGTGCAGCCAGGAAGCGCGGTGCTGGGCACGCAGTCGGGTCAAGCCATGACCGAAGAACCGGGCGGCCAGGCGCTTGAGCAACGGCATCTCGGCCAAGGGACGAAGTTCGGGCGGAAGATCGGGGGTGTGTTGCGGCACGCGGGCTGACTCCAGGGTGTGAGGCTGTTGCGGGCTATGGTGTCTGCATTTGCCCGTGAGTTCTAGTGAAATGCTTACAGGTCATTGGCTTATGCGATGAAGTGAAGGCTGGATGAGAAACTTTCGAGGTTATTTCATATCAATCAATTCGATGGTAATACGGCATTTTTTACGCTTTTTTACGATCAGTGCCTGATAGATGATGCTCGCCATTAACCCCTTTCAGGAGACGATCATGCTCGAACTCAGACCCTTCAACTCCTTGGGCGGCGCCCATCATGGCTGGTTGGATGCTCATCACCACTTTTCGTTCGCCGAGTACCATGACCCCAAGCGCATGAACTGGGGCAATCTGCGGGTCTGGAACGATGACGTGATTGCCTCCGGCACCGGGTTTCCAAAACACCCGCACCGCGACATGGAAATCATTACCTACGTCCGTGAAGGCGCGATTACTCACGAAGACAACCTTGGCAACAAGGGCCGCACCGAGGCTGGCGACGTTCAGGTCATGAGCGCCGGCACCGGCATCGCTCACAGCGAGTACAACCTGGAAGCAACGCCGACCAAAATCTTCCAGATCTGGATCATCCCCAACGAATCCGGGCTTGCTCCGTCCTGGGGCGCCAAGCCGTTCCCCAAAGGTGATCGTGAAGGCTTCGTGACGTTGGCCAGCGGCAAGTCCGGCGATGACCAGAGCCTGCGCATCCGTGCTGATGCACGACTGGTGGCGGCGAACCTGAAGGCCGGCGAAACTGCCGAATATCGTCTGGACAGTGGTCGTCGCGCCTACCTGGTTCCGGCCACGGGTGTGATTGAAGTCAATGGGTTACGTGCGCAAGCTCGAGACGGGGTTGCAGTGGCCGATGAACAGGTGCTACGAGTGACGGCGATCGAGGACAGTGAAATCGTCTTGGTTGACCTGGCGTGATTCGTTAAACGCCGGGCAAAAAAAGGGGCGACCGTAATGGCCGCCCCTTTTTTGCTGCCTGAATTACTTGGCGGCGATTGCGCCATCCACTAGCGTTTGAGCCTCTGCCACCAACTGCTTGAGGTGGTCATCGCTCACAAAGCTTTCTGCGTAGATCTTGTAGATGTCTTCAGTGCCCGACGGACGTGCCGCGAACCAGCCATTTTCGGTCATGACTTTCAGGCCGCCAATCGCCTGGTCATTCCCCGGCGCATGGCTGAGGATGCTCTGGATCGCTTCGCCCGCCAGTTGAGTCGAAGTGACCTGATCCGGCGACAGCTTGCTCAGCAGGGCTTTCTGCTCAGGGTTGGCCTTGGCGTCCACGCGCACCGAGAACGGTTCGCCGAGTTCATCGGTCAACGCGCGATAGGCCTGGCTTGGATCGCGGCCGGTGCGAGCGGTCATTTCTGCGGCCAGCAATGCCGGGATCAGACCGTCCTTGTCGGTGCTCCAGACGCCGCCGTCCTTGCGCAGGAACGAGGCACCGGCGCTTTCTTCACCGCCAAAACCCAGGGAGCCGTCGAACAAACCGTCAGCAAACCATTTGAAGCCCACCGGGACTTCATACAAACGACGGCCCAGACGCTTGGCCACGCGATCAATCAAGCCGCTGCTGACCACGGTTTTGCCCACCGCTGCATCGGCGCGCCATTGCGGACGGTTCTGGAACAGGTAATCGATCGATACCGCGAGGTAGTTGTTCGGTGCCAACAAACCACCGGACGGCGTAACGATGCCGTGACGGTCGTGATCCGGGTCGCAGCCAAACGCAACGTCGTAGCGATCTTTCAGACCGATCAAGCCTTGCATCGCGTGCGTGGATGATGGGTCCATGCGGATCTGACCATCCCAGTCGACGGTCATGAAGCGGAAGGTCGGATCGACCTGTGTGTTCACCACGTCGAGGTCCAGTCGGTAGTGCTCGGCAATCGCCGACCAGTAGCGCACCCCCGCTCCGCCCAATGGATCAACGCCCAGACGCAGCTTGGCATCACGGATGGCGTCGAAGTCGATCACGTTGATCAGATCGGCCACGTAGGTGTTGAGGTAATCGTGACGATGGGTCGTGCTGGCTTTCAGCGCCTGCTCGTAGCTGATGCGTTTGACACCAGCGAGTTTGGCGGCCAGCAGTTCGTTGGCCTTGGCTTCGATCCACTTGGTGATGTGGGTATCGGCCGGACCACCGTTGGTAGGGTTGTATTTGTAGCCACCGCTTTGCGGCGGGTTGTGCGACGGCGTGATGACGATACCGTCCGCCAGACCGGAAGTCCGGCCACGGTTGTAGCAAAGGATCGCGTGGGAGATGGCCGGGGTCGGTGTGTATTCATCCCCTTCGGCAATCATCACGGTGACACCGTTGGCGGCCAACACTTCCAGGGCGCTGGCACCGGCTGGCGTGGACAGTGCGTGGGTATCGATCCCGACGAACAACGGACCGGTGATTCCCTGGGCTTCGCGGTAAAGGCAGATTGCCTGGCTGATCGCCAGGACATGCCACTCGTTGAAACTCAGGTCGAACGAGCTGCCCCGGTGTCCGGAGGTGCCGAAGGCTACACGCTGGGTTGAGATGGCGGCGTCAGGCTGGCCGGTGTAATAGGCCGTTACCAGTCGCGGGATATCGACCAACAATTCTGCCGGTGCCGGTTTGCCCGCAAAAGGACTGAGTGTCATGCAAAACCTCTGAAATTGAGTGGTTCAGGAATTGGATCGCAGTTTACTGACAGTTCGACCGCAACGCGATGTTATCGATCCATGAGGCTCGAGGATGTTTGCCCGCCTCGCTCAATCGACCGCTTCCAGACGCAAGGCATCCCCCAGCAAGCCCAGCGCAACGCCAAGATCATGTTCACCGCCGAAGGTATGGCTCAGCCGCAAATGCTGCGTGTGCAGCCCGTGCAAGCTGAATAATTCCCCCGGCGCCACCACTACCTGCTGTTTTAGCAGGCGGTGGAACACGCCGCGAACATCGACCTGACGCAACGAGCGCACCCAGATCGTCGCGCCGCCCTGGGGATCGACGAAGTGCAACGCGTCTGCCAGTCGTTCCTCCAGCAATTGAGTCATCTGTACTTTACGTTCCTTGAGTAGCCGGCGCAGCACCAGCAAGTGCTGATCGATGCGTCCATTGTTGTACAGGCGTGCGATGGCCTTCTGACGAATCGGCGACAACCGGAACGAGCGAAGCAGAAAATGCCGCTGCAGCTCACCTCGCAGTTGCCGCGAAAGTACATAGCCGTAAGGCGCTTCAGGCCCGATAACCTTCTCGAATGTGGAGAACACGATCAGTCGGTCCGGGTCCAGCAAATCGCGGAACCGTGGGCCAGCGGGTTCAAATTCGAGATCGCCGTAACAGTCGTTCTCCAACACCCAACTGTCGTGCCGCGCCAGCAACTGCGCAATTGATAGTCTGTTGCTTTCATCGACCACACTGCCGCGCGGCATGTTCAGGCCGGATGACAACATCACCAGTCGAACGGGTTCGGTCTCCAGCAGCGTTTGCAGATGATCAAGGTCCAGGCAGCCATCGGCTTGCAATGACACCTCAATGACCTTGACGTCGAAGTCCTGAAACAAGCGCAAAATCGTCCAGTCGCACGGTGACTCCACCACGACCGTGGCGTCCTTGAGGCAAAGCACCGCGATCAATATTTCCAGCACACCCCGCAGATCAGCACCGATGTAGACATCGTCGGCGTGCCAGCAGCGTGTCGGAGAGGAGGTATATCGTGCCGCCAGGGCTGCGCGCAGCTCCCGTTCGCCACAGGGTTGAGACGTCGGTTGCGGCTGGCGCGGATATTGGCGCAACAGTTCTCTCTCCAGCAGCAACAGCGGGCTGTCCAATGGCTGCAGCAATGCGGGTTCATCAGCGCTCAACACCAGCATTCCCGGGCGCCTGGCATTCACATAAACCGTCTCCAGCAGGTCATTGCCGCTGCACGGTGGCCGGATGAACGACACAGGAAGTGCGTAATAACCGGATTTGGCCACCGAATAGACGCGTCCTTCCTTTTCCAGCAGCGAATAGGCGTACTGAATGGTCGATATCGAGACGCTCAGACGCTCCGCCAGCTGTCGTAATGAAGGGAGCCGCACACGTGTGTCGCTGACCGGTTCGCTGATGAGATGGGTCAGGTAGCGATACACCGCCTGATAAGCGAAGTCGGTTTCTCGAGGGCCTTTCATGAGCGATGCCCGCACACGATGGGCGCAGCCCGATGCATCCGGGTGGGCGTTATCAAGCGAGGCACTTTCAACGTCCCGTTGACCGTTCGCCCGTCACGACGTCAATCGCCCTCGTATCAGCTGGCAGACCCGTGCCCGCAGTCCCGCCACCGGCCACCGGCCCCATGCGATACAGCGTACCGATCAGGCTGACGGGCAGCCCGCTGACGTCGACCATCCATTGTAACACCTGCTCGGGTGCAGGCTTGCCCTGCATCGCGCGATGCAGATCAGGTAGCGCCACGAGCATGCCGGGATGGCATTGACGCAGAAAGTGCTCAAGCGACGCGCCGTTCTCGACAAAGGGCGCGAACAGTAAACACACCAGTTGAGCTTCGTTCAGGCAGAAGCATCTTTGGGCCTCGGCCGCCGCCAGTTCACGCTGATCTGGATTGCCATAAGCCTGCAATGCCTGCTCGTACGCATACTCCGGGAGTTGTTTGCGACGCATCATGACCAATAGCCGCTGGACATAGTCAACAATGCCGGCTTCATAGGTCCGACCGTGAACGAAACAGGCTTGTAGCCCACGCAGATGCGCAGAAATCGAAAAGCTCACGTATTCGTTATCACCCGGCTGAGTCGTCAGCTCGTCAGGTTGGAACTTGAGGAACTCTGTGAGCAGCGGCCAGCGCTCCTCCAGATTGCTGACCAGCATGTCGTGGATGTCGATGAATGTTGCGCGGCGGCACGCCTCAAAACGCTCTGCGGGACGCCACGCCGGCTGATCGTGACCTGGGTAAAACTCGCGATAGCAGTCGCTGCCCAGCGCATCGAGCCGTGCGAAGAGTTGCTCATAGCTGACCTCTGGCTGGTCCGACATCGCGAAGCCCGCCTTCGCCGCAGCACGGTTCAATCCATCCATGAATTGCTTTTGCTGACGAGGTGAATCGCTGCTGAGCAAAGCATCGACACCGCGGTCCCAACGGGCAATTTGCCCATAGAACTCGCCGGTTGCCAGGTACCCGTCATCCCACAGATCAAGGGAGCCGTGCCAGGTTCGACGGTGACCGACCATCAACAGATTGAGGCGATTTGATTCACGACCGCCTTCGGAGATCGGCACGGCGTGATTGAACGGCAGGACCTCGCGGTTATCGACCATCAGCACTTCAACCCGTGGATCGTCGTAGAGAAACAAGGCGCTGCAGCTGCGGTGGATGTTTTCAAGCGCCGTCGAGGCGGTGACATTCGAGCGCAATGTCGCCACACGTAGCTGGAAAGTCGCTGGTGCGCGCCCGGCGATACTCAATTGCGCGGCACGCAGCAACGCCAGGGTGTAACAACTGTCACGGCTCCCGGACTGGATCGTCAGCACCTTGAACTCGCCAATACTCTCTATGCCACCGGCGGCGACCACCACGCGCTGAATCATCAGCTGCAATGCAGTGCGCTCGGCCCGTGAGAAGAAACTCAGTAATCGCTGCAGTACTTGCTGATAAACATAGTTCATTGCCTGATCATGGGTATTGGTCATTATTGTTTACCTGTTACTCATAGGTTCGATGTCACGCAAACAACGCTATGCATTGCGCAATCGGTTGCCTGCCATGATTAGAGTGTTGTGCCTGATATCAAATGCTAACACTTAGTTTTTAGTCATTATTTGAAATGATTCGAGTCGACCGTTAATCCTCTTGGCATCCGCGCGGCCCCAAGCCCCACAGGCCGGGCATCAGACAACGACCGGAGACGTCCTAGGAAATATCCGACAACGTCCCACAGACAAGTAGCACGACAAATAAAGAAAGAAACCACCTGTGTTTTTTTGGCAAGTGATCGATAACGCATTAATAGTTGAGTTTGTATTGCCGGAGCGCATTGAGAATTATCTGCCCGATACCTGGCCATAGCTCATTCCTTGAGATGAAAGTAATCATTCAATTATCGGGGCTTATATGATGATTAGAAGATACAGATTGAGGGCAAAAACCAGTTCAGTTGCTGAACGGCCCCATCAGGATTGACGGGTGCCTCATGTTTCAGAGGGGGGAATGAAAAAGTCCGTGCAAGCACGGACTTTTATTGGGGCGTGTTACGCAGGTTCGACCTGAAGGGCCACCCGCTCACGGCATGGGCATTCGTCCATATAGCGGTGCGCCTCGACAAACTCGGAAAACGGGAAGACCCGAGTCTTGAGCGGCAGCAGCACACGGTCAGCGGTCATCTGGTTGATGTCACGCAAGGCGCGTTGCAGAGCGACCTCGTCCTGAATGATGCCCAGTTCCGGCTTGCCGGTGAAATTGCCGATACAGTGCACAAAGAACTGAATGTTCTTCTGGAACGCTGCACAGGCCGGAAACGGCGTCTGGTTGCCGCCTTGCAGGCCGTACAACACCAGGCTGCCACGCGGCGCGAGCACATCACCCAGCAACGACATCTGCGGCCCGCCCAACCCATCGAACACCACATCCACGCCGCGGTTATCGGTGATTTTGTTGATCCGCATGAGCAGATCTTCTTCTTCGGTGACGATGACTTTCTCGGCACCCAGTGCCAACAGGTTCTCGCGCTCTTCCGCCGATTTGGTGGCGGCAATCACACGTACACCCAAGGCTTTGCCCAGTTGTACGAACGAAGGTCCGGCACAATGGCTGGCGTCAGTCACCAGCACGAACTGCCCGGGTTTGATGCGGGCCAGATCGACGTAAGCGAAGTAAGCGATCAGCAACGGAGTGTAATGCACGGCCGCTTCGATCGGATTCAACACATCCGGATACCGGGTCAGTGCCGAGCGCGGCAGAACAATCTGCTCGCCGTACACGGGATAGTCATTCGGGCTTTGGGACGGGAAGCTGGCGACCTTGTCACCGACTGCCAGGTCATCGACGCCCTCGCCGAGCGCCGTCACGACGCCGGACATCTCCTGGCCGAGGCCGGAAGGCAGACGGGCGTGAGACGACGCCAGGTTCTGGCGCCAAAGCGTGTCATACCAGCTGATGCCAATTGCCTCGACACGCACCTGCACTTCGCCCGGAGCAGGAAGTGCGGCCGCATGCTCTTCGCATTTGAGCACCTCGGCTGGACCAAACTTGTGAAAACGGATCGTGCGGGACATCGCAAACCTCGTCAAAGTAACCTCTAATGCCCTGAACTCTATCTGGGCTTTCTACCCAAGACTATCAGTGGCTATTAATAGTCGACATGCCTGTCATTGATTCCGCAGCACCGGCGACATCATCAAATATCGTGAAAATCGAAGCGGTCCTTCAGGAAAACTGAATTACACGGTGCAGAGTAGCAGCCTTTCCCCGTAAGATTCATGCCGGCCATTGTTCTCATATGGCTGCTCTCGTCAAGCTTGATGACTCTGCCAGGACTCCAGATGAATCGTAATGACCTGCGTCGTGTCGACCTGAACCTGTTAATCGTTTTCGAAACATTAATGCACGAACGCAGCGTGACCCGCGCTGCAGAGAAGCTGTTTCTCGGCCAGCCGGCCATCAGTGCGGCGCTTTCACGCCTGCGCGGGCTGTTCGATGATCCGCTGTTCGTGCGCACCGGTCGCAGCATGGAGCCGTCTGCACGAGCGATAGAAATCTTCGCCCTGCTCTCCCCCGCGCTGGACTCGATTTCCACAGCCGTCAGCCGTGCGGCGGAGTTCGATCCGGCCACCAGCACGGCGGTGTTCCGCATTGGTCTGTCGGACGATGTCGAGTTCGCCCTGCTGCCGATGCTGCTTAAGCGCCTGCGTGCGGAATCCCCCGGGATCGTGCTGGTGGTGCGTCGCGCCAACTACATCCTGATGCCAAGTCTGTTGGCTTCGGGGGAGATTTCCATCGGCGTCAGCTACACCGCCGACCTGCCGGCCAACGCCAAGCGCAAAGTGCTACGCCGCAGCATGCCCAAGCTATTGCGCGCCGACACCGTGCCGGGGCCGTTGAGCCTGGATGACTTCTGCGCCCGACCGCATGCATTGGTGTCGTTCGCCGGTGACCTGAGCGGCTTTATAGATGAAGAATTGGAAAAGCTCGGGCGCAAGCGGCATGTCGTGCTGGCGGTGCCGCAGTTCAACGGGCTGAGCACACTCATCAGTGGCACCGACATTGTGGCGACCGTGCCGGATTACACCGCCGAAGCGTTGACAGCAGCTGGCGGTGTCCGGGCTGAAGACCCGCCGCTGCCGGTGCGAAGTTTTGAACTGCACATGGCCTGGCGTGGCTCGCAGGACAATGATCCGGGCGAGCGTTGGTTAAGGTCGCGGATTCAGATGTTCTTTGGGGATCCGGATAGCTTGGCCTGATCCTTAGTTCGGTTTGCGGCTTCTGGCCTCTTCGCGAGCAAGCCCGCTCCCACATTGGAATGCATTTCCCTGTAGGAGCGTGGCTTGCCCGCGATGGCCACGACTCGGTTTCAAGCCTGTCCTTTGCATTCCCCGCAACACAGAATTGTCATCAATTCAATTGATCACAGATTAGCCAAAGGTGCATGCTAGAGAGCTCGCCCTGCTCCCCTATCATTCCGAATGATAGTTACCTTCGCTTCATTCGATTCGTGAGATACACCCTCGCCGCTCATCATCCGTCCATTCTCAATACATTGGCGGATGCATCCATGGAACAGTCACTCAAACATTTGCGCTTCCCATTGGCCATGTTGGCCGTACTGGTGATGAGCGCCTGCGGCAAAGCGCCGGAGTCTGCCGCGACCATGCCCGCGGCGAAGGTCAGCGTCGCCAAGGTGCTGGAACAACCGATCAACGAGTGGGACGAATTCACCGGGCGCCTTGAAGCTCCGGAAACCGTAGAAATTCGTCCACGGGTCTCCGGTCAGATAGATGACGTGGCGTTCACTGAAGGCGCACTGGTCAAGAAAGGTGACTTGCTGTTCCAGATCGACCCACGTCCGTTTCAGGCTGAGGTCCGCCGCCTCGAAGCCCTGGTCGCCCAGTCCCGCGCCAACGCCACCCGCAGTGAAAACGAAGCCCAGCGCGGCGAACGTCTTCGCACCAGCAACGCGATCTCCGCCGAACTGGCCGATTCGCGTACCAGCGCCGCTCAAGAAGCCCGCGCTGCTGTCGGTGCCCTGCAGGCGCAACTGGATCTGGCCAAACTGAACCTGAGCTTCACCCGCGTTACCGCACCAATCAGTGGGCGCGTCAGCCGTGCGGAAATCACCGCCGGCAACCTGGTGACCGCCGATACCACGCCGCTGACCAGCGTCGTTTCCACCGATAAGGTCTACGCTTACTTCGACGCTGACGAGCGTGTATTCCTCAAGTACACCCAACTCGCTCGCCAGGGCAAACGCGGCGCCGCCACCCCGGTTTACATGGGCCTGTCCAACGAAGACGGCAACCCACACCAGGGCGTGATGAACTTCGTCGACAACCAGGTCAATCCGAAAACAGGCACCATCCGTGGTCGCGCAGTCTTCGACAACGCCGATGGCAGCTACACCCCGGGCCTTTATGCGCGTCTGAAACTGGTCGGTAGCGGCACTTACTCCGCCGTGCTGATCAACGACGAAGCCGTTGGTACCGATTTGGGGAAAAAATTCGTGCTGGTGATGGATGCCGACAACAAAACCGCCTACCGCGCCGTCGAACTTGGACCGAAGATCGAAGGTTTGCGCATCGTGCGCAACGGCCTGAACAAGGACGACACCGTCATCGTCAAGGGTCTGCAACGGGTTCGCCCTGGCTCGCCGGTCACCCCTGAAGTGATCCCGATGGCCAGCGAACAAACCCTCGCGGCCCTGGCTCAACAACGACAAGCGCTGGAAGCCAGCAACCTGCCCCAAGTCGCACCTGCCAAGGTCGCGCCGGGTGAGGTTGTGAAACTGGCAGCTGCGACTCCACGCGGTTAAGGGATAACGACTCCGATGAATTTTTCCCAATTCTTCATTTCACGGCCGATCTTCGCAGCAGTGCTATCACTGTTGATCCTGATCGCAGGCGCCATCTCGCTGTTCCAGTTGCCGATCAGCGAATACCCGGAAGTCGTGCCGCCGACCGTTGTGGTCCGCGCCAACTTTCCGGGTGCCAACCCCAAAGTCATCGGTGAAACCGTGGCCGCTCCTTTGGAGCAAGCCATCACCGGCGTCGAGAACATGCTGTACATGTCCTCGCAGTCCACCGCTGACGGCAAGATCACCCTGACCATCACTTTCGCGCTGGGCACTGACCTGGACAACGCGCAGGTGCAGGTACAGAACCGGGTAACCCGTACCGAGCCGAAACTTCCAGAAGAAGTGACGCGCATCGGTATCACCGTCGACAAGGCTTCGCCCGACCTGACCATGGTTGTGCACTTGACCTCGCCGGACAAACGCTACGACATGCTTTATCTGTCCAACTACGCCCTGCTTAACATCAAGGATGAGCTGGCGCGTCTGGGCGGTGTCGGTGATGTGCAGTTGTTCGGCATGGGCGATTATTCGCTGCGGGTCTGGCTCGATCCGAACAAGACCGCTTCACGTAACCTGACCGCCACCGACGTGGTGAGCGCGATTCGTGAGCAGAACCGTCAAGTGGCCGCCGGTGCACTGGGCGCTCCACCTGCGCCGAATGCCACGGCTTTCCAGCTGTCGGTCAACACGCAAGGTCGCCTGGTTTCTGAAGAAGAGTTCGAGAACATCATCATTCGCTCCGGCGATAACGGTGAAATCACTCGCCTGAAAGACATTGCCCGCGTTGAGCTGGGCTCCAGCCAATATGCACTGCGTTCGTTGCTGAACAACCAACCGGCAGTGGCGATCCCGATCTTCCAGCGTCCGGGCTCCAACGCCATCGAGATCTCCAACGAAGTTCAGGCGAAGATGGCCGAACTGAAGAAGAACTTCCCGGAAGGCATGGACTTCAGCATCGTCTATGACCCGACGATCTTCGTGCGCGGTTCCATCGAGGCGGTGGTTCACACCCTCTTTGAAGCACTGATCCTCGTTGTCCTGGTAGTGATCCTGTTCCTGCAAACCTGGCGTGCCTCGATCATTCCATTGGTGGCGGTGCCGGTTTCGCTAATCGGTACGTTTGCCGTGATGCACTTGTTCGGCTTCTCTCTGAACGCCCTGTCGCTGTTTGGTCTGGTACTTGCCATCGGTATCGTGGTCGATGACGCGATCGTGGTGGTGGAGAACGTCGAACGAAACATTGGACTGGGACTGACACCGGTCGAAGCCACCAAGCGTGCCATGCGTGAAGTGACCGGTCCGATCATCGCGACAGCGCTGGTGCTGTGTGCGGTGTTTATCCCGGCGGCGTTCATTTCGGGCCTTACTGGCCAGTTCTACAAACAATTCGCTTTGACCATTGCGATCTCGACGGTGATCTCGGCGTTCAACTCGCTGACCCTGTCGCCAGCACTGGCTGCCGTCTTGCTGAAAAGTCATGACGCGCCGAAAGACCGTTTCTCCAAGGTCCTCGACAAGATCTTCGGTGGCTGGTTGTTCCGTCCGTTCAACCGGTTCTTTGACAAGGCCAGCCATGGTTACGTCGGCACCGTGGGTCGGGTTATCCGCAGCAGCGGGATCGCCTTGCTCCTGTACGCAGGCTTGATGGTGTTGACCTTCTTCGGTTTCGCCCACACCCCGACCGGTTTCGTACCCGGCCAGGACAAGCAATACCTGGTGGCCTTCGCTCAATTGCCGGATGCGGCGAGCCTGGACCGTACCGAAAACGTAATCAAACGCATGTCCGACCTGGCCCTGAAACAGCCTGGTGTGGAAAGTGCGGTGGCCTTCCCCGGCCTGTCGATCAATGGTTTTACCAACAGTCCTAACGCCGGCATCGTGTTCGTGACCCTGAAACCGTTCGACGAGCGTAAAGACCCAAGCATGTCCGCCGGTGCCATTGCCGGTGCCTTGAACGGCCAGTTCGCCGGGATTCAAGAAGCCTACATGGCGATCTTCCCGCCCCCGCCGGTACAAGGCTTGGGCACCATTGGTGGTTTCCGCCTGCAAATCGAAGACCGGGGCAACCTGGGCTACGACGAGCTGTACAAAGAAACAATGAACATCATCAACAAAAGCCACAATGTGCCGGAACTGGCAGGCCTGTTCACCAGTTACACCGTGAACGTGCCGCAGGTTGATGCCGCCATCGACCGGGAAAAAGCCAAGACTCACGGCGTGGCCGTCAGTGACATCTTCGACACCCTGCAGATCTACCTGGGTTCGCTGTATGCCAACGACTTCAACCGCTTCGGTCGTACCTATCAGGTCAACGTTCAGGCTGAACAACAATTCCGCCTTGAACCGGACCAGATCGGTCAGCTGAAAGTGCGCAACAACAAAGGCGAAATGATCCCGCTGGCGACCTTTATCAAGGTCAGCGACACCTCGGGGCCGGACCGCGTGATGCACTACAACGGCTTCATCACCGCTGAAATCAACGGTGCAGCCGCACCGGGCTACAGCTCTGGCCAAGCCGAAAAAGCCATCGAGAAACTGCTCAAGGATGAACTTCCGAACGGCATGACCTACGAATGGACCGACTTGACCTACCAGCAGATTCTGTCCGGCAACACCGCGCTGTTCGTGTTCCCGCTCTGCGTACTGCTGGCGTTCCTGGTACTCGCGGCTCAGTACGAAAGCTGGAGCCTGCCACTGGCGGTGATCCTGATCGTACCGATGACCCTGCTCTCGGCCATCACCGGTGTGATCGCTTCGGGCGGCGACAACAACATCTTCACCCAGATCGGCTTGATCGTGCTGGTGGGGCTTGCGTGTAAGAACGCGATTCTGATCGTCGAGTTTGCCAAGGATAAACAACAGGACGAAGGCATGAGCCCGCTCGCTGCGGTGCTGGAAGCTTGCCGCTTGCGTCTGCGGCCGATCCTGATGACCTCGTTCGCGTTCATCATGGGTGTCGTGCCTCTGGTGTTCTCCAGCGGTGCCGGTGCCGAAATGCGTCACGCCATGGGTGTGGCGGTGTTCTCCGGGATGCTCGGGGTGACCTTCTTCGGTCTGTTGCTGACGCCAGTGTTCTACGTATTGATTCGTAACTTTGTGGAGCGCGGTGAAAAGCGCAAAGCGGCCAAGACCCTGAAACTGGAGTCGCAACAATGAGCCTGAAAGCCTTCCTGCCGAGCCTGCTGGTCCTGGCCCTGAGTGCCTGTGCCGTAGGCCCGGACTACAAGACTCCAGCCACTGAACCGGCCCATATCACCACGGCTACCGATGGCGCTGCCGGCCAGAAAAACTTCGATCGGTCGCACTTCGAAGGCATCTGGTGGCAGCAGTTCGATGACCCGACCCTTAATCAGTTGGTGACTCAATCCCTCCAAGGCAACCGTGATTTGCGCGTGGCTTTCGCCCGCTGGAAAGCGGCCCGGGCGATTCGCGATGACATCAGCAATGACGCCATGCCGACCATCACCAGCCGGGCCAGCAGCGCTCTGGGCAAGGCGCAAATTCCGGGTGAGACCACGAAACGGGTCAACATCGAACGCTACGACCTGGGCCTGGACATGGCGTGGGAGATCGACCTGTTTGGCCGCATCCAGCGCAACCTGGAATCGGCCAACGCCGAACAGCAAGCCATCGAGGCTGATCTGTACCAACTGCAAGTCACCATGATTGCCGAACTGGTGGATTCCTACGGCCAGCTGCGTGGCGCCCAACTGCGCGAAAAAATCGCCCTGGCGAACCTGGAAAACCAACAGGAATCACGCAAGATCACCATCAGCCTGCGTGATGCCGGCGTCGGCGATCAGTTGGACGTAGAGCGCGCCGATGCGCGTCTGGCGTCCGTCGAAGCCAGCGTGCCGCAATTACAGGCCGAACAGGTTCGGCAGAAAAATCGTATCGCCACCCTGCTGGGTGAGCGCCCGGACACGCTGAAGGTCGACCTGAGTCCCAAGAACCTGCCGGCAATCGCTAAAGCGTTGCCGATTGGCGACCCCGGTCAACTGCTGCAACGGCGTCCGGACATCCGCAGCGCCGAGCGCAAACTGGCGTCTGCCACCGCCCGTATCGGCGTGGCCACGGCTGATTTGTTCCCACAGGTCAACCTCAGCGGTTTTCTTGGCTTTACGGCAGGACGCGGTTCGCAAATCGGTTCCTCCGCAGCAAACGCCTGGGCATTGGCCCCAAGCATTACGTGGGCCGCGTTTGACCTGGGCAGTGTGAAGGCCCGTATACGCGGTGCGGATGCGGACGCCGAAGGCGCACTGGCCAGCTACGAGCAGCAAGTGCTGTTGGCACTGGAAGAGTCGGAAAACGCGTTCAGCGATTACGGCAAGCGTCAGCAACGCTTGATCTCTCTGATTCGCCAGAGCGAGTCGAGCCGCGCCGCCGCCGACCTGGCCGAAATTCGCTACCGTGAAGGCACGTCGGACTTCCTCGTCCTGCTGGACGCTCAACGCGAGCGACTGGCGGCCGAAGACACCCAGGCCCAAGCCGAAACCGAACTCTATAGCGGCATTGTCGCGATTTACAAAGCCCTTGGCGGTGGCTGGCAACCGGAGACAGTCGCCAGCAAGTAAATTGTTAAAGAGCTCCTTTGGTTGGTCGCAACCAACCCATTTTTTAGCCCCGCGCCTCATTCGGTCGCGGGGCTTTTTTTCGCGTGTTGATTATTGAATCCACTGCAATCCCCTGTAGGAGCCGAGCTTGCTCGCGATGGCATCGGATCAATCAACATTTTTGGTGACTGACACGGCGCAATCGCGAGCAAGCTCGGCTCCTACAGAGGGGTTAGCGGTTATCTCGGGCATTGCGGTTTTCGCGGACGGTTACGGTGGCGGTTGTGCCGGCGCGCAGGAGGTTTTTGCCGGCATAATCATCATCAATCTTTATCCGTACCGGCACTCGTTGCGCCAGTTTGACCCAGGTGTAGCTGGGGTTGATGTTGGCCAGCAAGCGTCCACCCGGCAGGTTTTCCCGGTCGGCGATGGCGAAAGCGATGCTTTGCACGGTGCCACCAAAGGTTTGACCGCTCATCAATTCGATGTCGACCCGGTCACCCTCTGCGATTCGCGGCAACTTGGTCTCTTCGAAGTAACCGCTGACATAAAACGAATCGCTGTCTACCAATGCCAACAACGGGCTGCCAGCGGAGGCATAGTCGCCCTGACGGGTCAGCAGGTTGGTGACAAAACCGGTGACGGGCGATTCGACGCGAGTGCGCTGCAAGTCCAGTTCGGACTGGGTCAGTGCCGCGATGGCCAGTTGCACGTTGGCTTGGGCCAACACGAGGATGGCCTGGTTACGGAGCAGATCGGCCTCTGCCACGGACACTTCCGTGCTGGCTTTTTCCCATTCTTCGCCAGAGACGGCCGAGCGTTCCTTCAGCGTACGCCGCCGATGCTCCTCACTTTGCCGCTGTTTGAGCAGCGCTTCGCTCGCGACGATCGCTGCCTGTGATTGCCCTAACGAAGCTTTCGCCACTTCGACTGACCGTTTGGAATGCTCCACCGCCAGGGTGTACCGAGCCGGGTCGATTTCCAGCAGCAACTGGCCTTTCTCGACATGCTGGTTGTCTTGGACACCCAGCTTGACGATGCGCCCCGAGACATCGGCAGACAACGTCACCACGTCTGCGCGAACCCGTGCGTCCCGGGTCCAGGGAGCACGGGTGTAATGCTCCCAGGCAAACCAGCCCAGAATGAACGCCAGCAGGACAATAATGAGAGTGGCGAGTCGGGGAAGGATCTTCTTCATGGCATCAGGCTCCCATTACCAGAATCAGCGCAGCGCACACGCAGGCATACAGCGCGCCTTCGAATAAAGCTTCATGCCAGACGAAACGCAGTACACCGAGGCGGCGCAAACCCCAGTCCAGCGCCAGAAAAATCGGCAGCGCCAATAACAGCGCCTGAGCGATGGGCGGCAGATACACGCCACCCAGTTCAAAATCAATGGGCAAGGGCCGGCACTCCTACTGCGACTACGGGTTGAAAGTACTCGCGATATCGTTGCACGAACGACTCCACGATCAGCAGCGCCACACGCATTCGGAACACCGACCAGAGGTGCTCGTGAACCACCAGATGCAGATCGTCCAGTTCGTCGCCCAGACCGCGCAAATCCCCCAGCAACCGGTCGGAGTCTGTCCCGGGGCGCCCGGCCACCCATCTTCCACATTCGCGGACCGCGGCTGACAACCGTTGCTGTTGCTCCGAACTCAACAAAGTGTTGCCCTGCCCCTGTTGCCGGAGCTGGTTTAACGCAACACCCAGGGCCATGCACCCGAGGCTGACCTGAAATAACTCGCCAGACTGCTTGTCGCTGGTCGCCGGCAATAATCCCAGCATCATGGTCAGTCGATCGACCATGCGGCTTTCAAAAGCAAATTGCTGTTCATCGGTGGCCGGCGTCTTCATCAAGGCGTAGACCTGCTCAGCATTTTCCTTGAACAGCCGGCGAATCCGCAGCACGGGCCGGAACGGGAAGATCAACGCGAAGACGCTCAATGCCAGGACCGTTGCGCTGATATAGGCACCGGCAAACTCAAACCACTGAATCGCAGTGTTCTGGCCGACCCCCACGTTTTGTGGACCCAGCAACAGAAAGGTCGACAGACCAAGGCCGATGCCTGTCCCGGTGGTCGCCGGCGTAGCGAGCCCGACCGCGACCGCATACAACAACGGCGCCAACAGCAAGGCCATCAGCTCGAAATCGCTGATCATGGGCACCAGCATGAATTGATAAAGCGCCGACACAATCAACGCCAGGAACAACCCCCGTGCATAGCTTTGCGCCGCCAGTAGCGGTCTGGGGAACGTGGCCATCAGCGAACACAGAATCCCGACCAGAACCATCCCGCCCCGCGCGCCATCCCAACCCGTCTCGATCCAGATCAATCCGGCCACAAACAACGCCGTGAAGGCCCGAATGGCGTTCATCCCCGCCAGGGTGAAATCCAGATGCAGCGGGTTTTTCTGGCCCCGGAAGACGCAACTGGCCTCGCGTTCTTCCTGTATGGCGTCGCTCAGTTCCAGAATCTGCTCCAGTTGCTGTAGCAACCGCGCCTGCTCCCAGCGCAAGGCCCACGCCAACGAGCGCAGAGTGGCCGGCATTGTCTCGGTCAGCTGTTCAGCCTTGTACGCCTGATCATCGAACCGCTGCTGCAACGCAGAAAAATGATGGCGAGCATCGGCCGACAACGAACGCCCCTTTTGCGCCAGCTCATCGAGAAACGCCAGTTCTTCGGCGCGCAAATGCTGGATTTCCAAGGGCAAATCACCCTTCCAGCGTGCGGCCAGCAGCTCACGCTGGTGGCGCAGCGCCGTCAGCCGCGATGTCAGCAATACCAATTGGTTTCCGAGCAACTGCACCAGGCTATCGGCGCTGCGTAGTCGTGGTGCATCGTAATAAAGATGTCGGCGCAACCCTTCAAGAACACTGATTTCGCCTAGCAGCTGCATCTGCCGCCGTTGGAAATCGGCTTCGCTTTCTTCGGTTCGGATGACCGCAGCGGCGTGAGTCGCCAGTAACTTCATCACCTGATCGATCTTGGCGAAGTAGCTGCGGGCAACGGTCTCGGGGCGCGCGGTCAGAAGGCTGACAACGCAGACGCACGCCACCGCTAACAGCGTCTCGGTCAAGCGCGTGACCGCCAGCAGGAAGGTGCCGTCCTGGTCAGGCACGGACAACAGCGCCACCACCACGGCCGTGTAACCGCTGAGAACAAAGGCCTGAGAGCTGGTGTAGCGCAACAGCGTGCCGCCGGCGGTGCACAACGCCAGCCACAGCGCCAAAGTGATAATGAAAGGCAGCGGAGCCTGGGGAAAGATCGCCATGATCACGACCGCCGCGACAGCGCCCAGTGTGGTGCCGATGACCTGGCCGAGACTGCGGGCCAGTGCCATGCCGCCCAATGGCTGGCTGACAATGACCACCGCCATGATCGACCACTTGGGTTGATCGAGGTCGAACAGGAACGCCAGGTACAGGGTCAGCAGCCCAGCCACAATGGTTCTCAAGGCAAACAACAGCACGCCGGGCCCGGGGTTGAGGATTGCCTTGAAGTATTGAAGCAGCGGTTGCATGGGAGCACTCTTCGATTCACCTTCAGCAAGCGTAGACACTGCTCAGAGGCTCGACAGATTTCGATGTCGACAGAACCTGTAGGCAAAATCCCCGACATTGAGCCACCTCAGAGTTTGACTCACAGCCTTGCCTGACCGAAGCTGACGGCCTTTGCACACGCTTGCCAGCTCCTGGATTCCTGCATGCCCCAGTCCCGCCGCTACTTGCTCATCAGTCTCTGCACTGTGTTGGCCATCGTTATTGCCTGGTTATTCCTGCGCAGCACAACGCCTGCAGTGCCCGAGGCGATCAAACGTGGTTACAGCGAAGCGTTGACCCAGGCGCGTTCCGGTCAGCCGGGGGCTGCACGAGTGCTTTACCAGCAACTGGGCCGCCCTGACCTGTCGCCCAAGCGGCGCGTCTGGCTGCATGCCGAACTCCCCAACTACCCAAGCCCGCAGGCCTTGAAACTCGCTGATGCGGACCTGCAACATCCCAGTGCAGACGTGCGGATCGCCGCGATCAAAAGCATTAGCGGCCTGGTCGCTCCCGGGCAACGTAGCCTGTTGATTGGGCCGTTGCTCGATGACAGCGATGAAAGCGTACGATTTGTCGCCGTCAATGCGCTGTTGGGGTTGTCGCCGGATGACTTGGGGCTGTATTTCGCGCCGCTGGAGCAAGCCATCGACGCGTGGGAGCTGGCGTTGAAAAGTCAGCCGCCGAGCGCGCAAAACCAGTACCAATTGGCGCGCCTGCACTTGCACAACGCCGAATTGAAAGAGGCCCAAGAGGCGCTGGAGCGTACATTGCAGCTGGACCCCGGCAATCTTCCGGCGCTGGTGATGCAGATCGATGTGCTCGACCGGCAGGGGCAAAGCGATGCCGCACGCCAGTTGTTGGCGGAACAGCTGAAAGCGCAACCCGACTCGGCCTACCTGCAACATGCGCTGGGGTTGTGGTTGCTGCACCACGGTCAAAGCGAGTTTGCCCTGCTCGGCCTTTCGAAAGCCGTGGAGCTGGAGCCCGACAACAAGGAGTATCGCTACGACCTGGCGACCACCCTGCACCTTGAACAGGAGCTGGAAGCCGCACAGAAACAGCTGCAAGAGATCGTCCAGCGTCACCCTTCCGACCGAAAGGCGCGCGTGCTGCTGATCAATTACTGGAAAGAAAGCGGACAGTTACAGAACGTGCAGATCCTGCTCGCACAACTGGAACAGCTCAACCCCGATGACCCCGCGTTGCAGCAAGGGCTTTAATCACCTCGAAATTTCGTTGAACCGTCGTCACGGCCAAAGGTCAAGAGAAAAGGCAGTCCAAACAGGCACCTCAAGCCTGCTGCCTCGCTTCCCCTGGTCATGAGAGGGTTTTTCTTGTCTACATCAACCGAGCTGTTCAGTGCAAAAGCCGCCACCGGCATCGAAGGTCTGGATGACATCCTGGCCGGAGGCTTGTCCCGTGGACACGTATTTTTGCTGGAGGGCGAACCCGGTACCGGCAAAACCACCGTTGCTTTGCATTTCCTGTTGGCCGGCGCCCGAGCCGGCGAACGCTCGTTGTACATCACACTGTCTGAAACCGAGCGTGAACTGCGTCAAGGCGCCCTGTCCCACGGCTGGGAGCTGGACGAGAACATCCACATCTTCGAACTGACCCCGCCGGAAAGCCTGCTCAATGCCGATCACCAGCAAAGTCTGCTGTACTCCTCAGACCTTGAACTGGGCGAAGCCACCAAGCAGATTTTCGAAGTGGTTGAACGGGTCAAACCGACGCGCGTAGTGCTCGACAGCCTGTCTGAAATCCGCCTGCTGGCCCAAAGTTCTCTGCGCTATCGCCGGCAGATTCTGGCGATCAAACACTACTTTGTGCGGTACGACGCCACGGTGCTGTTGCTCGATGACCTGACAACCGAATCCCTCGATAAAACCGTACACAGCGTCGCCCACGGAGTGATTCGTCTCGAAGAACTGACGCCCAACTATGGCGCCGAACGCCGACGCATCCGCGTGGTGAAATACCGCGGCCAGAAATACCGCGGCGGCTTTCACGACTTCACCATCATGGGCGACGGTGTGCACGTATTCCCGCGGCTGGTCGCGGCCGAACACCGCGGCGGGTATGTTCGCCGCCAGTTGACCAGCGGTATCAAGGAAATGGACGCCCTGCTCGGGGGCGGTATCGAGACGGGGTCGAGCACGTTGATTCTGGGGCCGGCCGGTACCGGTAAATCGCTGATCTCGATGATCTTCGCCGCTGCCGCCGTGGCCCGTGGCGAAAAAGCTGCGTTGTTCATCTTCGACGAAGAACTGGGACTGCTGTTCGAGCGCATGAAAAACATGGGCATTGACCTGCAGGCCCTGCAAGACACCGGCAACCTGTTGATCGAGCAAGTCGATGCCGCCGAACTGTCCCCCGGCGAGTTCTCCCACCGGGTGCGCCGTTGTGTCGATGAGCGTGAAATCAAAACCGTGGTGATCGACAGCATCAACGGCTATCAGGCCGCGATGCCCGAGGAAAACGCCCTGGTGCTGCACATGCACGAGTTGCTGCTGTACCTCAATCGCCGAGGCGCCGCGACGTTCATGACGGTCGCCCAGCATGGGCTGGTCGGTGACATGCAAGCGCCGGTCGACATTACGTACCTGGCTGACACGGTGATTCTGTTGCGCTACTTCGAAGCCCTGGGCAAGGTCCGTCGAGCGATCTCGATCATCAAGAAACGCACCGGCATCCACGAATCGACCATTCGCGAATACCGCATCGGTAGCCGGGGCATGACGATTGGTGAACCGCTGGACGCATTCCAGGGCGTATTGCGCGGCGTACCAACCTATCTGGGCGCCAGCCAGCCGCTACTCAAGGACGATGCCCGGTGAGTATTGTCGAGGCGATGTCCGAGCGTGCGATCATTCTCGCGCCACTGGGACGCGACAGCCAGATTGCGCTGATGATGCTCAAGGAGGCTGGATTCGAGGGAGTTGTCACTCGTGACCTGGTAGCGCTGTGCAGCGAGCTGCTGCAAGGTGCCGGCCTGTTGGTGATTGCTTCGGAGGCGCTATTGGGCTGCGATCTTGACCCACTACTGGGACTGATCCATCAGCAACCTGCCTGGTCCGACCTGCCGATTGTCTTGCTGACCCACCACGGTGGCCCGGAGCAGAATCCTGCTTCGCGGCTCGGTCCGCAATTAGGCAACGTGACCTTCCTTGAGCGCCCTTTTCACCCGGTGACCTTGATCAGCCTCGTCACCACTGCATTGCGCGGGCGGCGACGACAGTACGAAGCCCGGGACCGATTGATCGATTTGAGCCAAAGTGAACTGCGCCTGAAAAACACTCTGGAAACCCTCGAACAACAGGTCGAGGAACGCACTGCACAGTTGCGTCACAACGAAGAAGCCCTCCGACAATCGCAGAAAATGGAAGCGGTCGGCCAACTCACTGGCGGCATCGCCCACGACTTCAACAACATGCTGACCGGCATCATCGGCAGCCTTGAATTGCTGCGCCGACGCCTCGCGAGAGGACGCACCGATGACCTCGACGGGTTAATCGACCTGGGCGTGACTTCAGCCAACCGTGCTGCCGGGTTGACTCATCGCCTATTGGCGTTCTCACGCCGTCAGTCGCTGGATTCAAAACCGGTTGAAATGAACACGCTTGTGGTGTCTATGGGCGAACTGCTGCAACGCAGCATCAATGAAAGCATTGATCTGGACATGCAGTTGAGCGATGACCTGTGGGTGGCCGAAGCCGATCCCAATCAACTCGAAAGCGCCCTGCTCAACCTCGTGCTCAACGCCCGCGATGCCATGCCCGAAGGCGGCACGCTGGTCGTCAACACGTCCAATCAAAAGCTCGATTCGGCTTTCGTGGCGGCCCACGGCAATCTCCTGCCCGGTGATTACGTGGTGCTGCGGGTGACCGACACCGGTTGTGGGATGCCCGAAAGCACGATCAACCGCGCCTTTGACCCGTTCTTTACGACCAAGCCGATTGGTCAGGGCACCGGGTTGGGGTTGTCGATGATTTACGGGTTCAGCAAACAGTCCCATGGACACGTCACAATCGACAGCGAAGTCGGTATTGGCACATCAGTCAGTGTGTATTTGCCTCGTTACAGCGGCGGGGATCTGGCCGAAGAAAACCTGATCGACATCCAGCAGGCGCCATACGCTCAAGATGGCGAAACCGTGCTTATCGTCGAAGACGACCCGGCGGTTCGCGTGCTGGTCTGCGCCGTGCTGAGTGAGTTGGGATACGCCTTCGTGGAAGCGGGTGACGCCGACAGTGCAGTGCCGATTCTCGATTCTGCACAAAGGATTGATCTGCTGATAAGCGATGTCGGTTTGCCGGGAATGAATGGCCGGCAACTGGCGGAAATCAGTCGGCAGTATCGGCCTGACCTCAAGGTTTTGTTCATCACCGGCTATGCCGAACACGCGGCCGTGCGCGGAGGGTTCCTGGACCCAGGCATGCAGATGATCACCAAACCCTTCACCTTTGACCTGCTGACCGCCAAGGTGCGGGAGATGATCAATATCTGATGTGCGCGCCCAACGAGCTCAGGACAGCATTTGCTGCATGAGCTCTTGCAGTTCATCCAGGTCGAATGGTTTGTCCAGGATCGGCGCCTTTTTGGTGATAGGGCTGTCCGTCTCGCGGACTTCCTGCGCGTAACCGCTGATAAAAATCACTTTGAGTTCTGGTCGCAGTTTCACTGCAGGCTCGGCGATCTGCACGCCGGAAATCCCGCCGGGCAGGCGAAAGTCGGTGATCATCATGTCCAGGTGCGGCTTGCTCGCCAGAATTTCAAAGGCCTGCTCGCCGTTTTCGGCTTGCAGCACCCGATAACCTTCACCCGACAAGTAAGCGGACAACACCATCAGAATCGAGGGGTCATCCTCGACAATGAGTACTACATCTTGCGCATCTTCACTCATGGGAAGCCTTTGTTCGGTCAATAGCTGCTGATACGACCGTGGGGTCGCTCAGAGGTTGCGTTTATCTGGCTCATTTCCTAAAGCGGCAGACAAACGCGAAATAGAGCGCCTTCGTTGATTTTGCTCTCGACGGCGATGGAACCGCCATGGGCGGCGACAATTTGCTCGGAAATAAACAGTCCAAGGCCCAGCCCCGCGACTACGGTCTTGGCGGAAACACGTTCGAACTGTTGAAAAATACGCTTCTGGTTTTCTTCACTGATGCCGATCCCTTGATCCTGCACCTCGACCCGAGCCTGACCGTCCTGTACGTAAACCCGCACATCAATCCGGCTTTTGCCACCATAGCGCAAGGCGTTGGTGAGCAGATTTGAAATCACTTGCTCGATGCGAAATTCATCCCAGTTGCCGACCACTGGCTGCCCGGCAGTAAAGCAGGTGGAACACTCGGCCGCTTCGACTTGGGGTTTGAAGTTATCCAGCAGATTGCCGACCAATTGCACCAGGTCAAACTTTGATGGCCGGATCGACAGCTTGCCGGTGCGAATGCGCGACACATCCAGCATGTCTTCGATCAGGCGGATCAGACTTTTGATCTGCCGCTCGTCACGGTCGACCATGGCGTGCATCTTGTCCAGGGTGAATGCCGAGGCGTTATCCCGGGCCAGGTGCATCTTGCGCAGCTGGGTTTCAAGGATCAGGCCATTGAGCGGTGTGCGCACTTCGTGGGCGACGATCGACATGAAGTCATCACGCATGCGCACCGCTTGCTCCAGCTCCAGCTGAGTGCTCTGCAGTTGTTTGAGCAACGCTTCCTGCTCGCGACGACTCTGCTCCAGCGCTTCAACCTGCTGCTTCATCGCTTTGCTCTGGCGATAAAGATCCACGAACACGTTGACCTTGCTCTTGACCGCGTGGATATCCAGCGGCTTGTGCAGGAAGTCGACGGCGCCGCTTTCATAACCTTTGAACGCGTAGTTCAACTCGCGGCCGGCAGCGCTGACGAACACAATCGGAATGTTTTTGGTTTTTTCCGTGCCGCGCATCAATTCGGCCAACTCGAAGCCGTTCATGCCGGGCATCTGTACATCGAGAATCGCCATGGCAAATTCGTGCTGCAACAGCAATGACAAGGCTTCATCGGCGGACAAGGCTTTGTAGACCATGCGGTCTTCACGCTTGATCAGCGCTTCAAGCGCCAACAGGTTCTCCGGCAGATCGTCGACGATCAGCAGTTTGGCTTGGATGTTACTTAGCATGCTATTCGTTCCAGCTCGACAAGCAGACGGCCGATGCCGCCGATAGGGAGAATATGGTCTGGCTCATGAATATCCAGCGCCGCCTGAGGCATGGTCGCGACCTGCGCCTCAGTCGGGTCTTGCACGATGGTCAGGCCACCGCGCCGTTTAACGTGAGACAAACCACGAGCGCCGTCACGGTTGGCCCCGGTCAGCAATACGGCGGCCAGGGCTGAACCGTAAGTATCGGCGGCGGACTCGAACAGGTAATCGATGGCGGGACGCGAGTGGTGGACGCGATCTTCCAGGCTCAACGAAAAGCTGCGGTCATGCTCCACCGACAAGTGATAACCGGGTGTGGCGAAATACAACGTTCCGGCTTCGACCAGGGTCTTATCGGTCGCTTCGCGCACGGGCATCAACACCCGGCGGGCAAACACTTCGGCGAGCAAGCTGCGGCGCTCGTCGGGCAGGTGCAGCACGACGATAATCGGCAGTGTGAAGCCTTCCCGCAGCGGGCTCAGAAGAGCAAGCAGCGCCTCAACTCCGCCGGCCGATGCGCCGATCACGATAGCTTCAATTGAAGGAAACTCTGCAGCGTCGTTCATGATTTGCGGTAGATCCGTTCTTGTTTGACCAGTGGCTCGAACTGGTTGCCGAAAGCCGAAAAATCAGGGGTTTCCTTACTGCCCAACACCAGGAATCCGCGATGACACAGAGACTCATGAAACAGTCCGAACGCACGATCCTGAAGTTTTTTATTGAAGTAAATCAATACATTGCGACAGGAAATTAATTGAGTCTCTGAAAACACGCTATCGGTTGCCAGGCTGTGATCGGCGAAGGTCACGTTCTCACACAGGCTCTTGTCGAAAATGGCGTAGCCATAGGCCGCCGTGTAGTAGTCGGCGAAGGAACACTGGCCACCTGCCTGCTGGTAATTAGCAGTGTAGGCCCGGACATTCTCCATTGAGAAAATCCCTTGCTTGGCCTTGTCCAGCGAGCGCGGGTTGATGTCGGTGGCATAAATGATGGTGCGGTCCAGCAGGCCTTCTTCGCGCAGCAGAATCGCCATCGAGTAGACCTCTTCACCGGTGCTGCAGCCGGCAATCCAGATCTTGATCGAGGGATAGGTCTTGAGCAGCGGCACCACTTCCTTGCGGATCGCGAGGAAGTGCGACGGGTCGCGAAACATCTCGCTGACCGGAATCGTCAGCAATTGCAGCAACTGCATGAACGCTGTCGGATCATGCAGCACCTTTTCTTGCAGGGCCGAGATCGTGCTGCATTCGAATTGAACCAGCGCATGATTCACCCGGCGCTTGATCGAAGCGCCGGAGTAGTCTCGAAAGTCATAGCTGTATTTGAGGTAAATCGCCTCGATCAACAAGCGCAATTCGATTTCGCTATTTCGGTCCACTGGATACTGGCGCTCCACTAAATGCGTTCCATCTTCGGTAACCAAACGCGAATCAGCGAGAACAGGCGATCCAGGTCGATGGGCTTGGCCAGGTAATCGTTGGAGCCGGCCTGCAAGCAGCGCTCCTGATCGTCCTTCATGGCCTTGGCCGTTACCGCAATGATCGGCAGCTTGCGCCAGCGCGGGTCCTTGCGAATCTCGATAGTGGCTTCGAAGCCATCCATCTCCGGCATCATCACGTCCATCAACACCAGATCGATGTCCTCGACTTCATTCAACCTTTCAATCGCTTCACGACCGTTTCGGCCAATGACCACGACTGCGCCCTTTTGCTCCAGTGCACTGGTGAGGGCGAAGATGTTGCGAACATCGTCGTCCACCAGCAACACCTTGCGCCCCTCAAAGACCTTGTCGCGGCTTCGCGCGGTCTTGAGCATTCTCTGTCGTTCATGGGACAACTTCGATTCGACTTTGTGCAGAAAGAGTGTGACCTCATCCAGCAAACGCTCTGGCGAGCGCGCGCCCTTGATGATGATCGAGCGCGAATACTTGCGCAGCTCAGTCTCTTCATCACGGGTCAGGTTGCGCCCGGTGTAGACAATCACCGGCGGGAACGAGCAGATGTCTTCGGTGGACATGCGCTTGAGCAGGTCGTTGCCGAGCATGTCCGGCAGTTTCAGGTCGATGATCATGCAATCGAAAATCGTCGTTCGCAGCTTGTCCAAAGCGTCCTGGGCCAAGCCTACAGCCGTAATCTCGATGTCTTCGTCGCCAATCAGCCGGGCAATGCTGTCGCGCTGCAGATCGTCGTCTTCCACCAGCAGCACGCGTTTGACCTTCTGGGTCAGCTTGGCTTCGAGGCGGGCGAACACATCCTTGAGTTCTTCGCGAGTCGTCGGCTTGACCGCGTAACCGATGGCGCCCATGTGCATGGCAGCCTCGACCCGGTCTTCAACGGAAATCACGTGAACCGGGATGTGCCGGGTTTCAGCGTGTTCCTTCAGGCGCTGCAACACTGTCAGCCCGGAATGATCCGGCAGGCGCATGTCCAGCAAAATGGCGTCGGGAATGAACTCCTTGGCCAGGTCATACCCTTCGTCGGCCCCGTGGGCGACCAGGCACTGATAGCCCAGTTCGTGCGCGAGGTCGAAAAGGATGTTCGCAAAATTCGGCTCATCCTCCACGATCAGAATGCACCGCGTCTTGAACGGCGCCTGGGTGCGGTCGTCGTTGAAACGAGGAATATCAACCGGGGCAACCAGTGGGACCAGCGCTGCCGGTGCCGCACGGGGGGTGATAGCTACGGGTGAAGCCTGCATCGGCTCGACAGGCTCGTCGCCCGGTTCGACGTATTGCTGAGGCAACACCAGCGTGAACACACTGCCCTGCCCCAGCTCACTGGTCACGCTGATCGAACCACCGAGCAACGCGGCCAGGTCCCGGGAAATCGACAAGCCCAGACCGGTGCCGCCGTAGCGGCGATTGGTGGTGCCATCGGCCTGGCGGAACGCCTCGAAAATGCTTTCCTGCTGGTCTTCGGCGATACCGATGCCCGAGTCGCGGATGACAAAAGCCACGCCATTATTCGGTTGCGATGCCACGGTGAAGCTGACCGAGCCCTTCTCGGTGAATTTCACCGCGTTCGACAGCAGGTTCTTGATCACCTGCTCCAGACGCTGGCGGTCGGTGAAAAGCATCTTCGGCGCACCGGGTTGCAGCTCGACGTGAAACGCGAGGTGCTTGTCATCCGCCATCGGCTCGAACATCCCGCGCAAGCCGTCGACCAGACGCTCGACACTGACGTTCTCCGGACGCATCTCCAGCTTGCCGGCCTCGACCTTGGAAATGTCGAGGATGTCGTTGATCAGGTTGAGCAAGTCATTGCCGGCGGAATAAATCGACTCGGCGAATTTCACCTGCTCGGCGGTGAGGTTTTCCTGAGGGTTTTCGGCGAGCAATTTGGCCAGGATCAACGAACTGTTCAGCGGCGTGCGCAGTTCGTGGGACATGTTGGCGAGAAACTCGGACTTGTACTTGCTGGAACGCTGCAGCTCCAGGGCGCGATCCTCGAGCTGCACCTGAACCTGATTCAACTCTGTGTTTTTCTGGTCCATGGCATCGCGTTGATCAGCGAGGATCTGCGCCTGCTCGGCGAGCTGCTCATTGGTCTGCTCGAGTTCCACCTGCTGGGTTTCCAGATGCGCTTGGGATTCCTTGAGAATACGCGACTGTTCTTCCAATTCTTCGTTGGCGGTCTTGAGCTCTTCTTGCTGCACTTGCAGCGCTTCGTTGAGCTGCTGGGTTTCAGCCAACACTTCCTGCAAACGTTGACGATAGCGCGCCGCCTCGATGGAGGTGCCTATGTTGCCGGCAATCAACTCCAGCAACTCGATGTCTCGATCATTCAACGGACGCAGGAAGCCCAGTTCGATCACACCGTTGACCCGGTCGTCGTCACTGGTCGGCACCACGAGCACGGCGTGCGGCAGGCCTTCGCCGAGGCCGGAACTGACCTTGAAGTAATTGCCCGGCACATCATCCAGACGAATCAGGCGGGCCTGGTTCGCGACCTGGCCGACAATTCCTTCATCGCTGTAGATCTGCTGATCGCGCGCTTCCTGCTCGCGAGAGAAACCGTATGAAGCAATACGCTTGAGGCCACCGTGGTCTTCGCGAACATAAATCGCGGCGACGGCCGTGCCCAGGTACTGCGCGCAGAACTGCAGAATGTTGCGGCCCAGGAGATTGAGGCTCAACTGCCCCAGCACTTGCTCGGCCAGCTCGGTCTGGCCGTTACGCAGCCAGGCTTGTTGCTCCAGCCGCAAGGCGCTGGATTGCTGCGCCGCGAGGTTGGCACTGTAGTTTTGCGAGAGATTGAACAGGTCGCGTCGGCCGATGAAAGCGAGCAAGGCGCTGACACCGGCGACGAACAGCAGGTACAGGCCGATGCTCCAGAGCGTGGTACGGCGCACTTCGTCGCTGCGCGTGGCGCGCAACTGCTGCTCCATATCGATCACTTCTTCGAACTGCTTGCGGATTTCATCAGTCAGCCGCTTGCCGCGCCCAGCCTTGACCGCGCCGCGATAGTCGCCGCTGGAACGCTGCAAATCGATCATCAATTGGGCGTAGTTCGCCCAGTCGGCCTGCAACGCTTGCAGACGCCGCAAGCGATCGGTCTGCGTCGGGTTGTCTGCGGTGAGTTCGAGCAAGGTATCGAGGGCCACCGCTATTCTCGGTTTAGCCGTTTCATAGGGGTCGAGAAAATGCTCGTCACCGGTCAGCAGGTAACCGCGCATGCCGGTTTCCAGATCAATGGTGAGCTTGGCCGCTTCATTGGCGTTATTGATCACCCGGTCGGTGTGCTCGACCCACTGGATCACCGACAACAGATAGGTGATCAGCGAGACAAAAAACACCGCGCTGATGACACCAACCCCCAACGGCAGACTGACGTTGCGGCTCAGGAGTTTGCGGAATCGTTGTTCATCAACCGAAGACGCAGTGGTCATGTGGAGGCCTTGTCGAACTGTTCAAAATGATGGAGTTTGCCCCAAACAGGGCATGTTGATCCAATTTTCTGCCGCGTTTCAGGGTAAATCCCAGCATTTAGCTGCGCGTGCGCGAAGGGAGCGGTTATCCTTGCCATGTTGACAGCTATTCTTTTTTGCACAGCGTTGGGAACTTGTCGGGATCCGCCACTTACTCATGCAAGAGCCCGGCGACTTTCTCGACCGGCACCCTGAATTCAATCTTTGAGAGCCCCACTATGTCCGCCGACGCATCCATCATATTAGTAGTCGAAGACGATGCCATTGTGCGCATGCTGATCGTTGACGTGCTGGAGGAGCTGGAGTTCAAAGTTCTTGAAGCGGATGGCAGCGAACAGGCGCTGGAATTTCTCAACGACGAAGACCAGTACATCGATTTGATGATGACTGACGTCGGCTTGCCCGTGATGGACGGTCGTGAGCTGGCCACCCAGGCGCGGATGCTGCGCCCCGAGTTGCCCATCCTGTTTGCCAGCGGTTATGCCGAGAGTATCGATGTGCCTGCCGGCATGCAGGTGATCGGTAAACCGTTCTCGATTGATCAGCTGCGGGACAAGGTCAAGTCCATGCTCGTCAACCAGGCTTGATGCCCTCGTTTCACCCTTCCCTCTTCCCGCTCCAAGGAATACCCGTTAATGAGTCAGCCCCGCGCAACCAAAGTTTTGGTCATTGGTTACGTCTGGCCCGAGCCGCGCTCTTCAGCGGCCAGCGGGCATGTGATGCAAATCCTCGAGACGTTCTTGCAACAAGGGTGGGACATTACCTTCAGCAGCCCCGCCGGCACCGGTGAACACCGGGCGGACCTGACGGCACTGGGTATTCGCGAAGTGGCCATAGAGTTGAACAACAGCAGCTTCGACGCGTTCATCACTGAGCTGGCGCCGGATATTGTGTTGTTCGACCAGTTCATGATGGAGGAGCAGTTCGGCTGGCGTGTTGAAAAACACTGTCCCGATGCGTTGCGTGTGCTTGAGACCTCAGACTTGCAAAGCCTGCGGCACGCCCGGCATCAACGCCTTAAAGAGCGTTTGAAAGACCGTGACGACGCTAATGATTTCAGCGAGTTGTTTGCGCCGGCATTGCGTGAAGAGTTCGAATTGATGGCCGACACCGACCTGGCCAAACGTGAGATCGCCGCGCTGTATCGGTGCGACTTGAACCTGATAATTTCCGAAGTGGAAATCGAGTTACTGGTCGAACAATTCAAACTGCCGCGCAACCTGCTGCACTGGTGCCCGTTGATGGTTGATCTGCCGAGTGCGCCGCCAACTGCTTTTGCAGACCGCGCGCACTTTTTGAGTATCGGTAACTTCCGCCATGCGCCTAACTGGGATGCGGTGCTCTGGATGAAAACGTCGATCTGGCCGCTGATTCGCGAACAGCTGCCCTCGGCGCAGTTGCACATCTACGGTGCTTACACCCCCCCAAAGGCCACGGCATTGCACAACCCAACGCAGGGTTTTCATGTGATGAACTGGGCTGAGGATGCCTTGCAAGTGATGTCGGCGGCGCGGGTGTGCCTTGCACCTCTGCGGTTCGGTGCGGGTATCAAAGGCAAGATCGTCGATGCAATGCTGTGTGGCACGCCCACAGTCACAACACCAATCGGAGCTGAAGCGATGCATGGCGAACATCTGTGGCCCGGCGCAGTGACCCAGACAGCTCAGGCGTTTGCCGACCGTGCGGTTCGACTGTACAAGGATGAAGCACTTTGGACGCACGCCCAATCCCTGGGGACGACCTTGTTGGCTGATCGTTATCGACAGTCGGAACATGGTCCGGCACTGATTGAAAAGTTTCTGTATTGCCAACAACACCTGGCACAACTTAGGCGGAACAATTTTACGGGCAGTATGTTGCGACATCACCATCATAAAAGTACGCAATACATGGCCCAGTGGATTGAAGCGAAGAACCGCAGCCCTTCGTAGAATTCCGGACGACAAACATTTTGCATAATCCGATTAGTTGACCCCGCCAGACAGTCTCTCTATAAACACCCGACCGAACATTAATCCAATGGGTTTATGTTCGGCACGACTCATCCAAACTAACCACTCATGCAAGGATGCATTGAATGGACACTATTGTTCAAAATGGCTACGCACTTAATAACTGGATGTCCGCCACGCCGGCGATTGATACATTGTCGCTCCGCCAATTAACGTTGCCAGGCACCCATAATGCCGGCAGCGACTGGAAGGCCTCATGGCCACTGATTCCAGGGGCGCACTGGCTGGCCTGTCAACATGAATCTTTTCATGCCCAGTTGAACCACGGCGCTCGAGCGCTCGACATTCGCTTGGTGTTCGACGCCGATGCGCCTGGGCTTGGTAAATTCCGAATTCATCATAATGGTTACCGCAACGATCGAACCCTGGGGAACCTTGTCAATAACGTGAGGGAGTTTCTTATACAGAACCCCAACGAGTTCATCATCCTGGACTTTCATGACTTGCAGGGCGACACGTTTGATTTCGTTTACTTCAACAACATGATGGTGCGGTTTCTCGGCGAACGCATCATCCCTCCCCAAAACCTGCACATGAACCTCGCCCAACTGAAAAAGATCAGTCCATTGCAGCGAATTCTGGTCGCGGCCCCTCGGCACAGAGCACTGGACAGAAACGTATTTGTCGAACAGATAGAGCACAAATGGTCTGGCAGCGGCATGACCGATACCGCAGAACTTGAAAAGCACATTATTGAAGTACTGAAATACCCACCGGGTACCTGGGCACTCTGGTCGCTTTCCGCTACCAGTTACAGCGCTCTCGGCGGCCCGGTGGATATTCACGAAAAACTCGACGCCTGGTTTGACCCTGAGAAGAGCAACTGGGCGCAGAAGTGCAGCATTATCAATGTCGACTTTATTGACGAGTCCCGACTGGTTTCTTATTGCCGAGCGGTCAATCTGACAAAAGCCAGTCAGCGAAACCCTTAGTTTCGGTGCCATTAAATGGCTATTTTTGTGCAGGTGTTTCCGTGACTGGCAATTCTGCCAGTCACTTCTACGCTGGGTCATGAAAGTCTCCCCACGGATGGGGCGAATCAACGACAAGGAAACTGTCATGACCCGCAACACAACGATCACACTCGACAAACAGAAATGGATGAGCACCGTGCTGGATATCGGACGGTTGAAGCTGACCGATATTGTATGGCCTGGCGTGCATAACGCCGGGATGGACAAGAAGGCACCCAACTACGAGGTGGTATTCGGTAACTGGACGACGTGCCAGAACGATTCATTTGCCTGGCAATTGGCCAACGGTGCACGGGCATTCGATATCCGGCTCGGCTATACCGCCGGCCCGCAATCACCGGTCTACTACTTCCATCACAACGGCTATCAGTCCCACCGTATTCTTGATGAACTGATCGATGCGGTGACGACATTCCTCACTCGGAATCCGGATGAGTTCATCGTCCTCGACTTCCATCAGTTGGGAGATGCGGCCAGGCCTTTCGATTACCAACAGCTCAACGATGTGTTGATACGACGACTGGGGTCTCGCCTGATTCGCACCGCCGATTCACTCAGCACCGTCGAACAGCTCAAGCGCGACGGTTCGCAGCGCCGCATCGTCTTGGCGGCGCATGGGAAACCCGGGCTGGACGGTGAGTTTTTCTGGCCGCAGATTCCTCATAAGTGGAACGGCAAGACATTCACCGATGCCAGTGTCCTGAAATCACACATCGAGACCACGCTCGCAGAAGCACCTTACGAGACCTTTCTCTGGTCGTTGCCAGCGACCTGCTATTCGCTGCTGGGTGGACCGCAACACATCAAAAGCCAAATCAACGACTGGTTTCACACCACCCGCGATTGGGTGACCCGATGCAGCATCATCAGCACTGATTTCTTTGATGAGGCGGATATTGTCCGCTATTGCTGGAGTGCCACCAGCATGAAGGCGGTTTACGGACACCTGTTGCATGAACCGGCGTAAGCGAAAGTCGTTGGTGGCTGGCATCGCAGGTGCCAAAAGGGGCATGATCCGGTAGCGATAACAAGAAAAGCGCCCTGACATGACCCGAACAGCCCGCGTGACCGACCCCTCCTATGAACTGATGGATGACCACAACGGGTTGTCCATCATCTACCGTCAGCACGGGTTCCCCTGCCCGTTGGTGCGCTGGCATTTTCACAAGGAATACGAGCTGCACCTGATCGTTGCCAGCTCAGGCAAGGTGTTCATCGGCGACTACATCGGCAATTTCTATCCGGAGACACTTTTCCTCACGGGCCCCAACCTGCCACACAACTGGATCAGCCAGGTCGCGGAAGACGAAGTGGTCCCCAAGCGCGACATGTTGGTCAATTTCACTGACGAGTTGTTCGAAAGCGGCCATCAGGTGTTTGCCGAACTCAAGACCCTTGCACCACTGCTGGAGCGCGCGCAGTACGGCATCGAGTTTCGTTGCAAGCGCACCATCCGCCAGGCCATGACGCTGATGCAGCGCATTGCCGACACCAAAGGGGTAACCCGTCTCGGGCATTTTTTCATTTTGCTGGAACTGCTGGCGGCCTCCGACGACTTTCAATTGCTGTCCGGCGCGACGACGCCGCAATTGGCCGATGAGCACAATATCGATCGCACCAACCGCGCCGTGGACTACATCTTTGCCCATTACGCCCGGGAGCTGCCGCTTGAGGAAGTCGCCGAGCATTTGGGCATGAAGCCGACTTACTTCAGCCGGGTGTTCAAGCAGGCTACGGGGCGCTGCTTTATCGAATTCGTCAATCGTCTGCGCATCAGCAAATCGTGCGAGCTGCTGGCCGATGGCGACAAACCGGTCACCGACGTGTGCTTCGAGTCGGGTTTCAACAATATTTCCAATTTCAACCGCCGTTTCCAGCAACTCAAGGGCATGACACCGACGCACTACCGGCGGCTGGCGGTGCAGCGCCTTACTGAGCAGAATCTGGGCTGACTCCCACAGGGGACCTGTATTGCAGTCGAAAACCTGTACGTATCTGATACCGCTCCCTCGCTGAAAAGCCCTTCCCTGCGTCTACCGCTTTAAAGCCCAGTGCAAAATAGTATCGATCCAAGTGCGATGGATGATTTGTCACGACATCAATTGAAGGCTGTAATCAGTGCACATTCTTCCTGCCTCGGAAGACACAAAAACAATAACTGTCCTTCTGTATCCCTTTGGGTGCAGAAAAGGAGTGCACGATGCAACCTTCTGTAAAAGCTCTGCTTGCCCTCACCTGCATGACCCTCAGCAGCGTCAGCCTCGGCGCTCAAACGCTGACCATCGCCACCGTCAACAACAGCGACATGATCCGTATGCAAAAGCTCTCGAAAACCTTCGAGTCCGAGCACCCGGAGATCAAGCTCAATTGGGTGGTGCTCGAAGAAAACGTACTGCGCCAGCGCCTGACCACGGACATCGCAACCCAGGGCGGACAGTTCGATGTGTTGACCATCGGCATGTACGAAGCTGCACTGTGGGGCGCCAAGGGCTGGCTGGAGCCGATGAAGGATTTGCCGGCGTCTTACGCGCTCGATGACGTCTTCCCGTCGGTGCGTGAAGGCCTTTCAGTCAAGGGTTCCCTGTACGCCCTGCCGTTCTACGCCGAAAGCTCGATCACCTATTACCGCACCGACCTGTTCAAGGAGGCCGGGCTGACCATGCCCGAGCGACCGACCTGGACCCAGATCGGCGAATTCGCCAGCAAACTCACCAACAAGGACAAAGAACAATATGGTATCTGCCTGCGCGGCAAGGCCGGCTGGGGCGAGAACATGGCGCTCATCACCACCATCGCCAATGCTTATGGCGCGCGCTGGTTTGATGAGAAGTGGCAACCGGAATTCACCGGCCCCGAGTGGAAAAACGCGCTGACTTTCTATGTCGACACCATGAAGCAATCCGGCCCGCCGGGCGCTTCAAGCAACGGTTTCAATGAGAACCTGGCGCTGTTCAACAGCGGCAAGTGCGCGATTTGGGTCGATGCCAGCGTCGCCGGTTCTTTCGTCACAGACAAAACCCAAAGCAAAGTGGCCGACCAGGTAGGTTTCACCTATGCCCCGCATGAGATCACCGACAAGGGTTCGGCGTGGCTCTATTCCTGGGCGCTGGCCATCCCGACCAGCTCCAAGGCCAAGGACGCCGCCAAAACGTTCAGTGCCTGGGCCACGTCCAAGGAATACGGCGCGCTGGTCGCGGAAAAAGACGGCATCGCCAACGTGCCGCCCGGCACTCGCGCCTCCACCTACAGCGAGGCCTACATGAATGCCGCGCCGTTCGCCAAGGTCACGCTGGAGTCGCTCAAAGCGGCGGACCCGAGCAAGCCGACACTCAAGCCCGTGCCGTATATCGGCATTCAATTGGTGACCATTCCTGAATTCCAGGGCATTGGCACCCAGGTGGGCAAGTCGTTCTCGGCGGCGCTGATTGGGCAAACCACGGTCGATCAAGCGCTGACTGCGGCCCAGCAAACCACCGAACGTGAGATGAAGCGCGCCGGTTATCCCAAGTAACCCACATCTTTTGCTCCCGCCTTCTGTAGGAGTGAGCCTGCTCGCGATAGCGGTCTCTCATTCAAAACAATGGGTGACTGAAACTCTGCTATCGCGAGCAGGCTCACTCCTACATTAGATATCTATAGGTCTGTATGACTCGGTTGTGATCACCATGAATATTTCAACTGCCAAAGCTCACATGGACATCCCCCAGCCGGTGCGTAAAAACCGGTTGGCCAACCCCGGCTGGTTTCTGGTCAGCCCCTCGGTGGCCCTATTGCTGCTGTGGATGATCGTGCCGCTGGGCATGACCGTCTACTTCTCGACGATTCGCTACAACCTGCTCAACCCCGGCGAAAACGAATTCGTCGGGCTGGAGAACTTCACTTACTTCCTGACGGATTCCGGCTTCCTGCCCGGTGCGACCAACACCCTGTTGCTGGTGGGCAGCGTGCTGCTGATCAGCGTGGTGTTCGGTGTGTTGATCAGTGCACTGCTTGAAGCCAGTGAATTCATGGGGCGCGGCATCGTGCGCGTGATGTTGATCTCGCCGTTCTTCATCATGCCCACTGTCGGTGCGCTGATCTGGAAGAACCTGATTTTCCATCCGGTGTCGGGGATTCTCGCCTACGTCTGGAAACTGTTCGGCGCGCAACCGGTGGACTGGCTGGCGCACTACCCGCTGCTGTCGATCATCATCATTGTGTCCTGGCAGTGGCTGCCCTTCGCAATCCTGATTCTGATGACCGCCATGCAGTCCCTCGACCAGGAACAGAAAGAAGCCGCACGCCTCGACGGCGCCGGGCCGGTCGCCATCTTCTGGCACCTGACCTTGCCGCACCTGGCGCGGCCGATTGCGGTGGTGGTGATGATCGAAACCATCTTCCTGCTCTCGGTGTTCGCCGAAATCTTTACCACCACCAACGGCGGCCCCGGCTACGCCTCGACCAACCTCGCCTACCTGATCTACAACCAGGCGCTGGTGCAGTTCGACGTCGGCATGGCATCCGCTGGCGGCTTGATCGCGGTGGTGATTGCCAACATCGCGGCCATCGTGCTGGTGCGCATGATCGGCAAAAACCTGACAGACAAAGCCTGAGGCCTGCGCCATGACCCTTCAACAATCCCGTCGCCTGCAAAGCCTGCTGCTCGGCACGCTGGCCTGGGCCATCGCCATCCTGATTTTCTTCCCGATCTTCTGGATGGTGCTGACCAGTTTCAAAACCGAAATCGACGCCTTCGCCACGCCGCCACAGTTCATCTTCACGCCGACGCTTGCGAACTACCTGCACATCAACGAACGCAGCGACTACTTCAGCTTCGCCTGGAATTCGGTGGTGATTTCGTTCAGCGCCACGGCGTTGTGCCTGCTGATTGCCGTGCCGGCGGCCTACTCGATGGCGTTTTACGAAACCCAGCGCACCAAAGGCACGTTGCTGTGGATGCTCTCCACCAAGATGCTGCCGCCGGTGGGTGTGTTGATGCCGATCTACCTGCTGGCCAAGAGCTTTGGCCTGCTCGACACGCGCATTGCGCTGATCGTGATCTACACGCTGATCAACCTGCCGATTGTGGTCTGGATGATTTACACCTACTTCAAGGACATCCCCAAAGACATCCTCGAAGCCGCGCGCCTCGACGGCGCCACGCTGTGGCAGGAGATGGTCCGGGTGCTGCTGCCGATCGCCAAGGGCGGCCTGGCGTCTACCGTTTTGCTGTCGCTGATCCTGTGCTGGAACGAGGCGTTCTGGTCGTTGAACCTGACCTCATCCAAAGCCGCGCCACTGACTGCGTTGATTGCCTCCTACTCAAGCCCCGAAGGTCTGTTCTGGGCCAAGTTGTCGGCGGTGTCCACGCTGGCCTGCGCACCGATCCTGATCTTCGGCTGGATCAGCCAGAAACAATTGGTCCGCGGCCTGTCGTTCGGCGCCGTGAAATAGCCCTCAAAGAATAAGCACAAAAGGAGCGCCCCCATGGCCAACCTGAAAATCAAGAATCTGCAAAAAGGCTTCGAAGGCTTTTCCATCATCAAGGGCATCGACCTGGAAGTGAACGACAAGGAGTTCGTGGTGTTCGTCGGCCCGTCGGGTTGCGGCAAATCCACCCTGCTGCGGCTGATTGCCGGTCTGGAAGAAGTCAGTGGCGGCACCATTGAGCTTGATGGCCGCGACATCACCGAAGTCAGCCCGGCCAAGCGCGACCTGGCGATGGTGTTCCAGACCTACGCCCTCTACCCGCACATGACCGTGAAAAAGAACATGTCGTTCGCCCTCGATCTGGCGGGCGTGCCGAAAGCCGAAGTCGAGAAGAAAGTCGGCGAAGCGGCGCGCATCCTCGAACTGGGGCCTATGCTGGAACGCAAACCGAAACAACTGTCTGGCGGCCAGCGTCAGCGCGTGGCCATCGGCCGGGCGATTGTGCGCAACCCGAAAATATTTCTGTTTGACGAACCATTGTCCAACCTCGACGCCGCTCTGCGCGTGCAAATGCGCCTGGAACTGCTGCGACTGCACAAAGAACTGCAAGCGACGATGATCTACGTGACGCACGATCAGGTCGAAGCCATGACCATGGCCGACAAGGTGGTGGTGCTCAACGGCGGCAAAATCGAACAGGTCGGCTCGCCGCTGGACCTGTATCACCAACCGGCCAACCTGTTTGTCGCCGGCTTCCTGGGCACGCCGAAAATGGGCTTCCTCAAGGGCAACGTCACTCGCATCGACAGCCAAAGCTGCGAAGTGCTGCTCGACGCCGGTGCTCGCATCACCTTGCCATTGGCCGGCGCTAACTTGAGCGTCGGTGGCGCGGTGACCCTGGGCATTCGTCCGGAACACCTGGAACTGGCACAACCCGGCGACTGCACGTTGCAAGTCACCGCCGACGTCAGCGAGCGTTTGGGCAGCGATACCTTCTGCCACGTCGTGACCACTTCCGGTGAAGCCCTGACCATGCGTGTTCGCGGCGACCTCGCCAGCCGTTATGGCGAATCCCTGAGCCTGCACCTGAACGCGGAACACTGCCATTTATTCGATGCCGACGGCGTGGCGTTGACCCGTCCGTTGCGTGTTGCGGCCTGATATCGAGACTATGTGATGAAACTCAATAAACAGAATCTCCACCACCTCAACCCCGAGGTGGTCCTGCCCGCCTACGCCCTGGACGACACCCGCCAAGGCATCGCGCACATTGGCGTCGGTGGTTTCCACCGCGCCCACCAGGCGTATTACACCGACGCGCTGATGAACACCGGCGAAGGCCTGGACTGGGCGATTTGCGGGGTTGGCCTGCGCGCCGAAGACCGCCGCGCTAGGGACGATCTCAAAGAGCAGGACTACCTGTTCACGCTGTTCGAACTCGGTGATACCGACGACACCGAAGTCCGGGTCATCGGTGCGATTCGCGACATGCTGCTGGCGGAAGACGGCGCGGCCGCGCTGATCGACAAACTCGCCAGTCCACAGATTCGCATCGTCTCGCTGACCATCACCGAAGGCGGGTATTGCATCGATGACAGCAGCGGCGAGTTCATGGCGCATTTGCCGCAAATCCAGCACGACCTGGCGCACCCGGATGCGCCGAAAACCGTATTCGGTTTCCTCTGCGCCGCGCTGGCCAAACGGCGCGCTGCCGGCACCCCGGCGTTCACCTTGATGTCCTGCGATAACCTGCCGCATAACGGCGCGGTGACCCGCAAAGCGCTGCTGGCCTTCGCCGCGTTGCGCGATGCCGATCTGTGCGACTGGATCGACCGCAACGTCAGCTTCCCCAACGCCATGGTCGACCGCATCACGCCGATGACCAGCACCGAACATCGTTTGCAACTGGCCGACAAACACGCGGTCGACGATGCCTGGCCGGTGGTCTGCGAACCGTTTGTGCAATGGGTGCTGGAAGACAAATTCGTCAACGGCCGCCCGGCCTGGGAGAAGGTCGGCGTGCAGTTCACGGACGACGTCACGCCTTACGAAGAGATGAAGATCAAACTGCTCAATGGCAGCCATCTGGCGCTGACGTATCTCGGTTTTTTGAAGGGTTACCGCTTCGTTCACGAGACCATGAGCGACCCACTGTTCGTACGCTACATGCGTGCTTACATGGACCTCGACGTCACGCCACAACTGGCGCCGGTGCCGGGGATTGATCTGACCGACTACAAAGACATGCTGGTTGAACGCTTCTCCAATCAGGCGATTGCCGATCAACTGGAGCGGGTGTGTTCGGACGGTTCGTCGAAGTTTCCCAAATTCACGGTTCCGACGATCAACCGCCTGATTGCCGAGGGTCGCGAGACCCAGCGTGCGGCGTTGGTGGTGGCGGCATGGGCGCTGTATTTGAAGGGTGTGGATGAGAACGGCGACACCTATTCGATTCCAGACCCGCGGGCGGCGTTTTGTCAGGGGTTGGTGACGGATGATGTGTTGATTACCCAGCGGTTGCTGGCGGTCGAGGAGATTTTTGGCACGGCGATCCCGCATTCGGCCGAGTTTGTGGCGGCGTTTGAATGGTGCTGTAACAGCTTGCGGGAGGTGGGGGTGACGCGGACGTTGGAGCGGGTATTGGCTTAAGTACTGCGGTGAATGGACTACCGTCTTCGCGAGCAAGCCCGCTCCCACATTAGATTCTCAGTGGATACAGAGTTTGTGTTCGACAACGATCGAAAGTGGGAGCGGGCTTGCTCGCGAATGGCTTCACCGAGATCGACCTGACACACCAAGGACCTAACATGGCAAATCAACACCTATTCCTGGGCATCGACTGCGGCACCCAAGGCACCAAAGCCATCGTCCTCGACGCAGTCAGCGGACAAGTGCTGGGCCAGGGCGCCGCCGCCCACACCCTGATCAGCGGTGCCAACGGTCGCCGCGAACAAGACACAGATCAGTGGCTGGAAGCCTTCACCCTCGCCACCCGAAACGCCCTGCTCGCCGCCAATGTCGACGGCCAAGACATCCTCGGCATCGGCGTCTCCGGCCAGCAACACGGTCTGGTCCTGCTCGACGATCAGGGCCAGGTCCTGCGCCCCGCAAAGCTCTGGTGCGACACCGAATCCACACCAGAAAACGACTGCCTGCTGGAGCATCTCGGCGGTGAAAAAGGCTCACTCGAGCGCCTCGGCGTGGTCATCGCACCCGGCTACACCGTGTCCAAACTGCTCTGGACCAAAGAACAACACCCCGAGATCTTTTCCCGAATCACCCGCATCCTGCTGCCCCACGACTACCTGAATTACTGGCTCACCGGCCGCAGCTGCAGCGAGTACGGCGACGCCTCCGGCACCGGCTATTTCAACGTGCGCACCCGTCAATGGGACTTACAACTGCTGCGCGACATCGACCCCAGCGGGCGCCTGCAAGCAGCCTTGCCGGAGTTGATCGACGCCCATCAAGCCGTCGGCACGATCCTTCCGAGCATCGCCGAACACTTGGGCATCAACCCGCAAGCGCTGGTTTCAAGCGGCGGCGGCGACAACATGATGGGCGCGATCGGCACCGGCAACATCATACCCGGCGCTATCACCATGAGCCTCGGTTCGTCGGGCACGGTTTACGCTTATGCCGATCAACCGAAAGTCAGCGCGGACGCCTCAGTCGCGACCTTTTGCTCCTCCAGCGGTGGCTGGCTGCCGCTGATTTGCACGATGAACCTGACAAACGCGACGGGTGTTATTCGCGAGTTGTTCGACCTGGATATCCAACAGTTCAACGATTTAGTCGCGCAAGCCCCCATCGGTGCCGAAGGCGTGAGCATGCTGCCCTTCCTCAACGGCGAACGCGTTCCCGCCCTGCCCCACGCCACCGGCAGCCTGCTGGGGTTGACGATGACCAACCTGACGCAGGCCAACCTGTGCCGCGCGGTGGTAGAAGGCACGACCTTCGGTTTGCGTTATGGGCTGGACCTCCTGCGTCAGAATGGCTTACAAAGCCGCAGCATTTGCCTGATCGGCGGCGGCTCCAAGAGTCCGGTGTGGCGGCAGATCGTCGCCGACATCATGAATACGCCCGTGATCTGCACCGAACAAAGCGAAGCCGCCGCCCTCGGCGCGGCGATTCAAGCGGCGTGGTGCATGTCCTGGGCAAACGGACAGGAAGACAGTCTGGCGGACCTGTGCGAGCGCTGCGTCAAACTCGACCTGGCCAGCGAAACCTTGCCGATTGCAGATAATGTAGCGGCCTGTCAGCAGGCCTACGAACGCTATCAACAGCATGTCGCAACCCTTTAAAGAGTGAACAATTATGTATCTGGTGTGTGGCGAAGCGCTGTTTGATTTCTTCAGCGAAGAAGATGCCAGCGGCCTGGCTTCCAAAGTGAATTTCAAGGCGATTGCCGGCGGCTCACCGTTCAATGTCGCGGTCGGTTTGCGCCGCTTGGGTGTGGACTCGGCGCTGTTTGCCGGACTGTCTACCGACTACCTCGGCCGGCGCTTGCAGCAAGTGCTAAAGGACGAAGGCGTGCGCCCGGACTTCCTCGTGGACTTCGTCGCACCGACGACGTTGGCGATGGTTGCGGTGGGCGCCAACGGCTCACCGCATTACAGCTTTCGCGGTGAAGGCTGCGCAGATCGTCAGTTGAAGCCGGAACACCTGCCGGAACTGGGGCCTGAAGTGCGCGGCCTGCACATCGGTTCGTTCTCGCTGGTGGTGCAACCGATTGCCGACACGTTACTGGCGCTGGTGCAGCGCGAAAGCGGTAAACGCCTGATCAGCCTCGACCCGAACGTGCGGCTCAATCCTGAACCGAATATCGACTTGTGGCGTTCGCGGATCGCGACGCTGGTCGAATATGCGGACCTGATCAAAGTCAGCGATGAAGATTTGAGCCTGTTGTATCCCGAGCAGGACCCGCAACACGTGATTGAAGGCTGGCTGCAGCATCGCTGTCAGTTGGTGTTCCTGACCCGGGGCGGCGAAGGCGCGACGGTGTTTAGCCGGGTTCATGGTTCGTGGTCGGTGCCGGCCAGTTCAGTGAAAGTTGCCGACACTGTGGGGGCTGGCGATACGTTTCAGGCGGCGTTGATTACCTGGTTGACGGAGCAGCAGCTGGATTCTGTCGAGGGCGTTCAATCCCTGAGCCGCGAGCACATCGATGGCATGTTGAAGCTTGCGGTGCAGGCGGCGGCGTTGACGTGCAGCAAGACCGGGCCGGATTTGCCGTATCGGCATCAATTGGAACTTCGCTGAGGCTGATGGCCCCTTCGCGAGCAAGCCCGCTCCCACATTTAACCGAGTTCTTCCTGCAAGAATGCGATCGAATGTGGGAGCGGGCTTGCTCGCGATGGCGGTGTATCTCACACCGTCCATCTCCAGTCAGTCACTGCTTCGAAAGCCACACAGGGCGATATCCCCCGCATTCACTGACCGAAACCGTGCCACTAAGGGTTTTCCCGATCCCCCAACCCCCCCGCGCCTACGCCATTTGCGCCTTGAACGAGGCCGTTTAATCCTGCACCATCCGCCCCAGCTTATCCAAAGGACGGAATTCAAGGCATGCTGGACGCTAACGCAACCCATATTTCCCTCACGCTGGAAGGCGTTTCCGCCGACCTGCAAGTGCTCAGCTTCGTCGGTCGCGAAGCCCTCAACCAGCCGTTCTGTTTCGACATCGAACTGGTCAGCGCCCGCCCCGACCTGAAACTCGAAGAGATCCTGCACAAACTCGGTTGCCTGACCTTCGGCGCAACCGGCCAAGGCATCATCCATGGTCTGGTCTATCGCATCGAGCAAGGCGATTCGGGCAAAAAACTGACCCGCTACAGCATCAGCCTGTGCCCGCAACTGGCCTACCTGCGCCACAACCACGACCAGCAGATCTTTCAGCATGTAAGCGTGCCGAAGATCATCGCGCAGGTCCTCGAAGCGCGCGGCATCCTCGCTGATGCGTACAGTTTTCAGCTCGGCGCGGTTTACCCGGACCGCGACTACTGCGTGCAGTACGACGAATCCGACCTGCATTTCATCCAGCGCCTGTGCGAAGAAGAAGGCATTCACTTCCACTTCCAGCACAGCGCCAGCGGCCACAAATTGGTGTTCGGCGATGATCAGACCGTGTTCCGCAAACTCGCGCCCGTGGCCTACCAGCAAGACTCCGGCATGGCCGCCGAGAAACCGGTAATCAAACGCTTCAACCTGCGTCTGGAAACCCGCACCAGCCGCGTCAGCCGCCGCGACTACGACTTCGAGAAGCCACGCATCCTGCCCGAAGGCGCCGCCAAGAGCGGAGTCGCTCCGGACCTCGAAGACTACGATTACCCCGGCCTCTTCCTCACCCGCGAACGCGGCAAACAACTGGCAACCCGTGCGCTGGAACGTCATCGCAGCGATTACAAACTCGCTGAAGGCAAAGGTGACGAACCGACGTTGGTCAGCGGCCACTTCCTGGCCCTCAGCGAACACCCTCGCGCCGAGTGGAACGACCTCTGGCTGCTGCTGGAAGTCGTCCACGAAGGCAAACAGCCGCAGGTGCTCGGCGAGAACATCACCAGCGACGTCACCCACAACAAAGACGATTTCCACCAGGGCTACCGCAACCGCTTCCTCGCCACGCCGTGGGACGCACACTACCGCCCGGCCCTCGAACACCCGAAACCGCAAGTCCTCGGCAGCCAGACCGCCATCGTCACCGGCCCGCCGGGCGAAGAAATCCATTGCGACGAATTCGGTCGCGTCAAAGTGCAATTCTTCTGGGACCGCGACGGCCAGGGCAACGACAAAACCAGCTGCTGGCTGCGCGTCGCCACCGGCTGGGCCGGCAGTGCCTACGGTGGCATCGCCATCCCGCGCGTCGGCATGGAAGTCCTCGTCACGTTCCTCGAAGGCGACCCCGACCAACCATTGGTCACCGGCTGCCTGTACCACAAGGAAAACCTCGTCCCCTACGACCTGCCGGCGAACAAAACCCGCAGCACCTTCAAGACCCTCAGCTCACCGGGCGGCAAGGGCTACAACGAATTTCGCATCGAAGACAAAAAAGGCGCCGAACAGATCTACCTCCACGCCCAGCGCGACTGGGATGAAAACATCGAACACGACCAGAAAATCCGCATCGGCAACGAACGGCACGACACGGTCGAAGCCAATGTCTTCAGCGAGTTCAAGGTTGAAGAACACCGCATCACTCACCTGGACCGCAAGACTGAAGCGCGGGCCGATGATCACCTGACCGTGGCGGCGACCCAGCATGTGAAGGTTGGTACGGCGCAGTTTGTCGAGGCGGGAGAAGAGATTCACTACAACGCTGGCGACAAAGTGGTGGTTGAAGGCGGGATGGAACTGACGGCCAAGGCTGGCGGGAGTTTCGTCAAGGTGGATGCCGGGGGCGTGACGATTAGTGGGGCTGAGGTGAAGACCAACTCGGGTGGTGCGCCGGGTGCGGGGAGCGGGATCAAGATTCTTCCGCCGATTACTCCGGGTACAGCAGCGGCTGCCGCAGCAGGGAGACTGCTGAGTGCTCCGCCGGTTGGCAAGTTCAATGCGGTGGCTGATTCGGATCCTAAGGCAGCGCGACCGGCTGAGGAGGAAGGGCTGGAGGAAGAGGAAGAAGAGGTTGAGCTGGAAGATATTACGTTGCGGATTGGGGTGTTCTTTGATGGTACGGGGAATAACCGTAACAATAGCGAGCGTGTTTATGGTTGCTTCGCTCCGGATGTAAACCTGCAAGATTCGGCCGAAGACATCCGTCGGTACTGCGCTTCTTTTGGCTACGACGGCAAAGGAAGTAGCCCGGACAACAGTTACGGCAATGACGTCAGTAACGTAGCCAGACTGTATGACCTTTATCAGAACCAAGTGGATGAAGCGTTGCCTATTGATGCAGAAAGGGCGAGTTTATCGATTTATGTGGATGGGATCGGCACCAGCAGTACCGAGGAGGACTCGACTTTTTCACAAGGCACAGGCATAGGTGCACAAGGTGTGCGGGCGCGGGTAGAAGAGATTCCAGAGCTATTTATTCAGGCGATCCGACTCTTTAAAAACAACAATCCTGATAAGTGTATTTCGAACATTGAGTTCGACATTTTCGGATTCAGTCGAGGCTCTGCGGCGGCAAGAGACTTTGCTAATGAAATACTAAAAGGTAGCCAAAGTATTCTCGCTAAAGCGCTGCCGGCGGGATCGCCAATGTTATCGGACAGCTTCGCATGGAAGCCAAATACCGACATCTCCATAAATTTCATCGGCGTCTACGACACAGTTGCAGCCATTGCCAACCCGCTGGTAGGAGACTGGAATGGTAATAATGCTTTTAACCCAGGGATCAATATCCATCTAGCACCAGGCGCTGCGAAGAAAGTCGTCCAATTAGTCGCTCGAAATGAGCGACGTTACAATTTTGCGTTAAACAGTCTTGGGGCTGCCGATATTATTTTGCCGGGCGTGCACTCGGACCTCGGTGGCGGCTATCTACCCAAGGCGAGAGAGCGGATACTGCTCAGCAAACCGCGTAGGAGTCCGGTAGACGAAAAGACATCTTTTGTTGAAGCTAACAGTTACAAGGTTGCCCAAGAGGACTTGAGGCGGCTACAGGATCAATTGGCCCAATATAACCTCCCATTGGAGATCCGTACGTGGGAGGTGCCGTTTCGTACCACGGGCAAAGAAAACCGCAAAGATATGAAACACGTTTATGCCGCTGTCAGCAGTCAACGAGAGGTCCGCAGTGAGCTGTCCTTGATCTACTTTAGGATCATGCGCGAACTAGCCGTTGAAAATGGAGTGCCTTTTGGACAAATTCCCGAGAGCAACCCAAGACTGGCTCTACCTGCGGAGCTCATACCCATCTCCGAAAAAGTTGTTGTCGTACGCTCAGGGGAAAAGCAAAACAATAGGGCTTACCTCACAGGAAGAGGAACTGCTCTTCCAGCGTTATGTTCATTTATCTGACAACTGGAACGCCGCTAAAAATCGAAACAATAGTGACTTGAATATAGTCTTCATCAATCGACCAGACGTAAATTCTGTACGCACGGTACATCAAAATGAGTAACTTTTTACGCATCGCTATCGCCGCCTTTCTGCTCAGTGGATGCACGTTAGCCAACAGTGAAACGCTACCTTACAAAGCCTGGCGTTTGGGTTTCTCAGCACCTAACTACATGGAAGTCTGGATCGAAACAGCTGATGTTATTGATGTCGAAGGCCAAGTATTCAGACGTGCCATGAGTGGCATAGCTGCGATACAGACTCCTCCCAATAACACGGGCGACCCTAGAGGCTGGCCGGAAAAGCCGGGGCCGGGCAAAGGTAAGAATGTAACTGGAGCAGACTTACCCAAAAAAATCTACGTCCGATGGCAATCATTGGTTGAACCTCAAACTTATAAAATGGTTATCGACATACCCGAGTCGACCAGGGAACTTATGCGCAAGGGTGAAAAAGCCTTTTGTGCTGCTGATGGAAAATGGATAACAGGCTACCGCGAGGTATTGGTAATAAATCTGGCACCCGGAGGGATGGCTAAAGTGTGGGTAATGGGATCGTGCCTGCCAGCGATAGAAGTGGCTAAGGTAAAAGCCGAAATTGACCCGCGTGGACCTTATGAAGGTAACTCTGGCGGCAAGTACGACAAGCTATCCGACCAATCCAAAGCGTACGTCGAAAATTTTGGTGTGCCCTATGATTCTTGGAAGTGACAGAGCCAAAGCAGCCTGATGGGTAATTTCTTGCGAACTACGATTTGCGCATTTTTGCTCAGTGGTTGCACATACGCCAACAGCGAGCCAATGCCTTACAAATCCTGGTACTTGGGGTTCTCGGCCCCCGCTTACATGGAGGTTTGGATCGAAACCGCCGATGTTGTCGATATTCAGGACCATGTATACCCACGTGCAATGAGTGGACTTGCCTCCATGTTAACGCCGCCAAACAATTCTGGCGATCCGCGAGGTTGGCCGAAAAAAGCTAGCATCGGTAGCGGTAAGCATGTGACAGGGGCCGACTTGCCCAAGCAGATTTATGTCCGCTGGCAGTCGCAGGTCGAACCGCAAACCTACCTGATGGTGGTTAAAATCCCTGAGGCTACTCGGGAGATCATGCTTAAGGGTGAAAAGGTTTTCTGCGCTGCCGATGGGAAATGGATCACTGGCTATCGTCAGTCAATCGGTATAAGGCTGGTCCCCGGAGGTATCGCCAAAGTCTGGGTTGGCGGTCCATGCATGACGCCGATCGAGGTGACTACGGTTAAAGCTGTGATTGATCCGCGTGGCCCATATGAAGGTAAGTCTGGAGGTCACTACCGCCCCCTTTCCGCCGTTTCCAAAGCCTATGTTGAAAAATTTGGCGTGCCCTATGATTCTTGGAAGTGACAGAGCCGTGACGCTCTAATGATTAGTTATTTAGGACCTACCTTTTGCGCGTTATTGCTCAGTAGTTACGCATTCGCCAATGGCGAGTCAATGCCTTACAAAGCCTGGCGCTTGGGATTTTCCGCACCTAACTATATGGAGGTCTGGATCGAAACAGCTGATGTGATAGATATACAGGGCAACGTCTATAGACGTGCCATGAGTGGCATCGCGGCCATGCAGACGCCCCCCAATAATTCTGGAAATCCTAAAGGTTGGCCCGCAAGGCCCGGCTGGGGTAAAGGTAAATACGTAAAGGGGGCAGATCTGCCGAAAAAAATCTATGTTCGCTGGCAATCACTGGTTGAGCCCCAAACATACAAAATGGCTATCGACATTCCCGAGTCAACCCGAGAGATCATGCGAAAGGGTGAAAAGACTTTCTGTGCTGCCGATGGGAAGTGGATTACGGGCTACCGCGAGGCAATTGTGGTTGGTCTGGCCCCTGGCGGCATCGCCAAAGTTTGGGTACTCGGTCCCTGCCTGACACCAATTGAAGTGACCAGATTACAAGCCGAAGTTGATCCACGTGGACCATATGAAGGGGAATCAGGGGGAAAACACCGCCCTCTGTCAGCGGTATCACAAGCTTATGTTGAAAAATTTGGTGTTCCATTTGGTTCTTGGTAGCAATAGATCCAGAGCGGTCCAATGAATAGCTATTTGAGAACTACAATTTGCGCATTTTTGCTCATTGGATTCAGATCTGCCAATAGCGGGTCATTACCTTATGATGCGTGGCGACTGGGCTTTTTCGTGCCTGACTATATGGAGGTCTGGATCGAAACAGCAGACGTTATAGATATTCAGGGGAATTTCTATAACCGTGCCATGAGCGGTAACGCCGCTATACGGAGCCCTGCCAACAGCACTGGCGATCTTAAAGGTTGGCCTGCAAAGCCTGGATGGGGGAAAGGCAAGTATGTTCTGCGAGCGGATCTGCCAAAACAACTCTATGTTCGTTGGCAGTCATTGGTCGAGCCCCAAACGTACCAAATGACCATTGATATTCCCGAGTCAACCAGAAAGATCATGCGCAAGGAAGAAAAGGCTTTTTGCGCCTTTGATGGTAAATCGATAACAGATTACCGCGAGGCATTGGTCATAGGCCTTGCGCCTGGAGGCATCGCCAAAGTATGGGTAATCGGCCCTTGTCTTCCACCCATAGAGGTCACACGGGTACAAGCTGAAGTTGATCCACGTGGGCCGAATGAAGGTAAATCTGGCGGGCAATACGACCCGCCCTCCGCCGCATCAAATGCCCACATTCAAAAATTTGGTGTGCCATATGGTTCTTGGTAGAGAAAAAGCCATGGCGCTCTAATGAGTAGATTCTTACGATTAACCATCTGCACGTTACTGCTCGGCGGGTGCACATTCGCCAACAGAGAGGCGATGCCTTACAAATCCTGGTACTTGGGGTTCTCGGCCCCCGACTACATGGAAGTTTGGATCGAAACAGCCGATGTCGTCGACATTCAGGACCATGTGTTTCAACGTGCGGTGAGTGGCATCGCGTCAATGCAATCGCCTCCCAACAACGTCGGCAATCCACTTGGTTGGCCGAAAAGAGGGCCTGCCGGAGGTGGAAAACGTGTGACAGGGGCGGACTTGCCCCAACAGATCTATGTCCGCTGGCAATCGCTGGTCGAACCGCAAACCTACCTGATGGTGATTAAAATCCCCGAAGCAACTCGGCAGATCATGCGCAAGGGGGAGAAAGTGTTCTGCACGGCCGATGGGAAATGGATCACTGGTTATCGTGATTCAATCGGCATAAGGCTGGTCCCCGGAGGTATCGCCAGAGTCTGGGTAGGCGGCCCTTGCATGACACCGATCGAGGTCACAACGGTTAAAGCGGTGATTGACCCACGTGGCCCGTATGAGGGTAAGTCAGGGGGTGAGTACGACTCACTCTCCGATGAATCCAAAGCCTACGTCGAAAAATTTGGCGTGCCCTATGATTCTTGGAAATTACAGAGCCGTACACTCTAATGATTAGTTATTTACGACCTACCTTCTGCGCGTTATTGCTCAGTGGCTGCGCATTCGCCAATGGCCAGTCAATGCCTTACAAATCATGGCGCTTGGGCTTTTCAGCGCCGAATTACATGGAAGTGTGGATTGAATCGGCTGATGTAATTGATATCAAAGAGCAGGCTTATCCGCGAGCGATGAATGGCACTGCTGCCATACAGACACCGCCTGACAACACTGGCGACCCTAGAGGGTGGCCCGAAAAGCCAGGAATCGGCAAAGGTAAGAATGTAACTGGGGCGGACTTGCCAAAAAAGATTTACGTACGCTGGCAGTCTCTTGTCGAACCGCAAACTTACCAAATGGTGATCGACGTCCCCGAGACGACAAGGGCGATAATGCGCAAGGAAGAAAAAGCTTTTTGCGCATTTGATGGTAAGTGGATTACAGACTACCGCAACGCGTTGGTTATCAATTTGGCGCCCGGCGGGATAACCAAAATGTGGGTGATGGGGTCGTGCCTGCCAGCGATAGAAGTGACCAAGGTAAAAGCCGTTATTGATCCACGCGGCCCATATGAAGGAAAATCTGGCGGTAAGTACGACAAGCTGTCCGACCAATCCAAAGCCTACGTCGAAAAGTTTGGTGTGCCCTATGATTCTTGGAAGTGACAGAGCCAAAGCAGCCTGATGAGTAATTTCTTGCGAACTACGATTTGCGCATTTTTGCTCAGTGGTTGCACATACGCCAACAGCGAGCCAATGCCTTACAAATCCTGGTACTTGGGATTCTCGGCGCCCGATTACATGGAGGTTTGGATCGAGTCAGCTGATGTGGTCGATGTAAAGGAACAGGTGTATCCCCGTGCGATGAGTGGCACCGCTGCGATACAGAGACCTCCCAACAATTCAGGTGACCCTAAAGGATGGCCTCAGAAACCTGGCATTGGAAAAGGTAAAAATGTGACTGGGGCGGATTTGCCCCAAAAAATCTATGTCCGCTGGCAATCTTTGGTCGAACCCCAGACTTATCAGATAGTGATCAACATACCCGAGGCGACTCAGGAGATCATGCGCAAGGGCGAAAAGGCTTTTTGTGCTGCCGATGGCAAGTGGATAACAGACTACCGAAACGCATTGGTTATCAATTTGGCTCCCGGTGGCATAGCCAAGGTTTGGGTACGAGGGTCATGCCTTTCTCCGATCGAGGTAATCAGGGTAAAAGGCGTGATTGATCCGCGAGGCCCATATGAAGGGAAATCCGGTGGCAAGTACGATTCTCTATCTGATGAATCCAAAGCTTATGTCAAAGAGTTTGGTGTGCCCTATGATTCTTGGAAGTGAAAGACCGGCAACAGATTGAAGAACTTTCACAAACCACTTTAAGCGCATTCAGGCTTGGCGCCGATAATGCTTAAGCGTGAACGCTGAGTTCCCATCGACAACAAAAAATCCAGCGTCTACATGCGCTGGATTTTTTAATGATCAGCCTCAGACCGGCGCCTTCCACCCCATCATTCGCTGTTGCGCAACCGCTAACAGGTCAAACCCATCCTGTGTCAGCAAGTAAAGCGCGTGAGTAATGTGCGGAATATCTTGAACATCGCTGTGTCTGAAACACAGGCAATGAAGCGTTTCAAGTAGCTGGGTAGAGGCTCGTACGCGCTGTAACCCGGCTTCGAATATGTCTTGGGGGTTGGCTTCGGTGTCGATCAGCAAAGGACTTGAATCGGTAACGCCGCTGTTGAGTGTACGATAGCGATCTGGAAACGGTTTGAACGTTGGCATAGTAATTACTCGGTTGTTTGTAAAAAAACCGCTAACACCGTGACCAAACGGTGGGAGGCGGACTGTGTACAGGCTTGGTCAACCGAAACAACCATCGGCTCGCTCGAAAGCGTCCGGCACACAGCCGCCATAACTACTCGACATGAGGACGTAGAAGTCCGCGGGGCGAATAATGGCACACTTAAGTGCGTTGTTTCAGGTGACCAAACCCGATCGCTGATTTTGCAGCGAACCCAAACAGTAATCGCTCCCCCCAGCAGGCGAAAGTCGATAAGGCGCCTGATCCTGTAGGACCCGGCCGAAGAATCCGTACCCCCTTTCCTAACGAAACATCCGTCAGACACCGCCCCTCGCGACAGGCGGCGTTCAGGTGGGTTAACCATCGCTTAACGCTGCGGTCCAAAACTCTACTGGACCGCACGCCCTCAGACTCCTCTGATGCCCAGTGCGGCAGGTTTGATGTTGATCGTCGAACTGAATTCCGTCTGCACTGGAGATCGTCACATGAACACTCGCATGCTGCTCCTTGCCTCCGCCCTCGCCTGCACCGCGTTTGCCGGGCTTGCCCAGGCCAACGACACATCCACGTCCAAAGCCACGCCCTATCACTACGGCATGGCGCTCAATGTCGGCAAAGTCGTGGCGCTGACAGAGCCGACGACGAATGAGTGCAAAGTGATTACTGCCGACATGAAGTACATCGACACGTCGGGCAAGCCCGAAGAAATCAGCTACAAGAAACTTTCCGACGCGTGCAGTTTGCAAAACTGACGGAAAGGTCTGATTCGAAACCTGGCGGTTTTACTGTGAGGGATCTGGCGTTATGCTTTAGCGCCTCCCTCACTGCCGCAAGGATTCGCTATGCAGTTGTCGTTTCGTACGTTATCGATGTTCACCGCCGCCCTGTGTCTGGTGCTGGCGCTGGTCTGGGGTTTGATGCCGGACTGGCTGCTGGCGATTTGGGGCATTGAATACTCCTCGGCGACAGGCGTTGTTTCGCGGCGCATCGCGGTGGTGTTCGCGGCGCTGGGGCTGATCTTTTATTGGGTGCGAAACGAACCACCCTCCGTCATCCGCAGCGCATTAAGTAGCGGCTTTATGGTCGGCTGTTTCGGTCTGGCGGCACTGGGTTTCGGCGAATGGCTCAACGGCCATACCGGGCCGGGCATTTTGCTGGCGGTATTGGTGGAGCTGGCGCTAGGCCTGGGTTTTCTTCAGACCCGGCGCCTGTCGGTGGAACTCGAAACGGTGCGTTAAAGCGCCCTGCTCGCCCGCTGTGGAGAAAAGAGCTCAGGATGTTGCCGGGTGCGCAGCCCGGCGATCAATTCGTTGATTTCCCGGCACCCATTCAGCGCCGAGGCATCAATCCCGGTCACGTGCAGATCCAGCAGATCGGTCTGACCATCCGCATACACTTTTATCGACATCAATAAATCCGGCGACAGCGTGCATTGGCAGCGCTTGGGCAAAAAGCTGCTTTCGATGATGTTGCGAAGTTCCAAGGCAGAAAGAAACATGGCGACCCCTCCTTTGTGAGACAGCCAATTAATAATCGACGCTGGCTCATGTGCAGACCCGGCCAGATTAAGAACAACTGAAGCATAAAACATGCCTTGAATTTCGCCGTGCAGTTCATCGGCAAATCAATGATTTAGCCGCAAGACTTAATGAAACTACCGTGCAATCTGCATGAAGACCCCAGGAAGGCGTTGCAAATTGCCGTACGGACAGCGCCGGGTTTGCATTGGGGCCTGAGCGCAGTAAGAATGGCGCCACGAATTAAATACACGCAAGGAGGCATCATGGGTTCTTTGACCTTTATTACGACTGTCGGACTAATGGTGGCCGGGCTGTCGACTATCGCCAATGCCGCAACACTCGAAACCGTCGCCCCCTTCCCCAAGCCTGAAAGCGGTTTTACCCGCCAGGTCATTCATCTTGCCCCGCAAACGAAAGAAGACGACTTTCAAGTCGAAATCCTCGCCGGTAAAACCCTGACCGTAGACTGCAATCGCCAACGTCTGGGTGGCATGCTCGAGGAGAAAAACCTCGAAGGTTGGGGCTACCCGTTCTACCGTCTGGATAAAGTCATCGGCCCAATGAGCACGCTGATGGCCTGCCCGGATGGCAAGAGCAAAAAAGACTTCGTACCGGTGGTCGGCGACGGCTTCTTGCTGCGTTACAACAGCAAGCTGCCGATCGTGCTGTATGTGCCAAAAGACATCGAAGTGCGCTACCGGATCTGGTCGGCGTCGAGCACCGTCGAGAAAGCCGTTCAGGAATAACACCTCTCTGCGTCACGCCGGAACGCCGCTGATGGCGGCGCGCTCGGCCACGTGGCGCAAACTGTCGAAGTTAATGTTGGCCCCTGAATCGATGGCTACCAGTGTCTGGCCACGGGCACTGGTTTTAGCGACGTACTTTTTGATTCCGGCCACAGCCAACGCGCCCGACGGTTCGGTGATCGAGCGGGTATCGTCGTAGATGTTCTTGATCGCGGCGCACAGTTCGTCGTTGCTGACCGTCAACACCTCATCGACACAAAAACGGCAGACTTCAAAGCCATAAGCGCCGATCTGCGCTACCGCCACGCCATCGGCGAATGTGCCGACGCTCGGCAGGACAACTCGCTCATGCGCCTGTAGCGCTGCCGCCAAACACGCCGAATGTTCCGACTCGACGCCAATGACGCGCACTTCAGGTCGCAGGTATTTGACGTAGGCGGCGATGCCGGCGATCAAACCTCCACCGCCGACCGGGACAAAGATCGCGTCGAGCGGGCCTTGATGCTGACGCAGGATTTCCATCGCCACGGTGCCCTGCCCGGCAATCACGTCCGGGTCGTCGAAGGGCGAAACAAAGGTGCGACCGCTTTGTTCGGCCAGGTTCAACGCATAGTCGAGGGCGAACGGAAAACTCTCGCCGTGCAGCACCGCCTCGGCCCCGCGACTTCGAACCCCCAGCACTTTCAACTCCGGCGTGGTCAGCGGCATGACGATGGTCGCGGCAATCCCCAAGGTTTTCGCCGCCAGCGCCACGCCTTGGGCATGATTGCCCGCCGAGGCGGTGATCACGCCGCAGGCCTTTTGCTCGTCAGTGAGTTGCACCAACTTGTTGTAGGCACCGCGAATCTTGAAGGAAAAGGTCGGTTGCAAGTCCTCGCGCTTGAGCAGCACCTGATTGCCCAACGCCTCGGAGAGCGCCGGCGCCGCTTGCAACGGCGTGCGCACCGCCAATTCATACACCGGCGCGGCGAGGATCTTTTTTACGTAATGCTCTAGCAAGGTCTGCTGGGCGAGCGTGCTGGTCATGGTCGTCTCCTGGCTGTGTTCGGGGCCCTGGAGACAGAAAGTAAAAACCCGCCTCTAGGGCGGGTTGGGTGCTGCAGTCGTGAGCTAGCCCGCCAGATAAGGAATGGCGGTAATAATGCTTGGCTGGCAGCGCAATACGGTGGAAGTCATGGCTGGAAATTAGCCGTGGGCGGATGGCAAGTCAATGGTCAACTGTCATCAGTTTGAAGATAGCTATCGCGAGCAGGCTCACTCCTACACTGGATCTCCATTAGACACAGATTGTGTATGTGGCAAAAATCAACTGTAGGAGTGAGCCTGCTCGCGATAGCGGTTGACCGGCCAACCCATTCACTTAGCCAACCGCCTGAGCCCCAACACCATCACCCCCGCCCCCAGCATCATCGCGCTCAGAAACAACGGATACGACACCCACCACGGCGTGCCTGCGGTCATCATGCTGAACTCGGACATGCCGCCAATGCTCGCGATCAGGTTCAGCGGCAGAAACACTACGTTGATCAGCGTCAATTTGCGCAGCAGGTTGTTCATGCTGTTGTTCATGAGGTTGCCCCGGGCGTCGATCAGCCCGGAGAACACCGTGGAGTAGATTTCCGCCTGCTTGTAGCACTGGTTATTTTCGATGATCAGGTCGTCGATCAGGCTGATCGCTTCGCCGCTGAAGTGCTCCTTGGCCGCGTGATTGCGCAGCCGCGTCAGGACCGCGCCGTTGCTGTGAATTGCGTTGATGTAATAGATCAGGCTCTCACTGAGGTTGAACATCTGGATCAGGTGCTGGTTCTGCATCGAGGCGTTAAATTTTTGCTGCAACTCCCGGGCAACCAGCTTGATCACTTTCAGGTGACCCAAATAGTGATGGATGTTGTTGAACAGCAGGTCAAGCAAGACATCCAGCGGCGTGTTCAACCGCTGCCGGGTGCCGAGCCCGTGTAGTGGGGAGTCGTCAGTAGCGATCACCAACAACCGGTGCTCACAAAACAACAAGCCACAGGACGACACCTCAAACGCCAGGCTGTCGGCGCCGGAATAGTTTTCCGGGCGTTTCCAGATCAGGAACAAATTGTCGGGATGAAACTCGATGCGCGACACCTCGTCCGGGTCGAGGGCCGACGCCAAGGCGTGTTCATCGAGCTTGAAGTGGCTGTGCAACAGGTCGCGCTCAGCGGCATCCGGATGGCTGAACAGCATCACTTCGGCGTCCAGCCGTTCGACTGATTGCAGGGCGCCGTGGGTCAGTTGAAAGCTCTTGATCATCGAGCGATCACCAGGCCTGGCCGCGACGCTTGAGCTCCAGCCGGCGGACGAACTCTTCCAGCACCAACGAATACAAATCGTCCTGCAGGTAGGCGTCTTCGATGCCGGCGTCCATGTTCGGGTTGTCGTTGACCTCAATCACCACCACTTTGTCGCCGGACTGTTTGAGGTCAACGCCGTACAGTCCGTCGCCAATCAGGTTGGCGGTTTTCACAGCCAGTTCCACCACCGCTCGCGGGGCTTCGTGGACCGCCAGTGTGCGGCATTCGCCGTTGATGTCCTGACCTTTGGCCTTATGGTTGTAGATTTGCCAGTGGCCCTTCGACATGAAGTATTGGCAGGCAAAGATCGGTTTACGATTCAGTACGCCGATGCGCCAGTCGTACTCGGTGTAGAAGAATTCCTGCGCCAGCAACAGCACCGAGTGCTCGAACAGTTCGGCGGTGGCTTCGAGCAACGCCTGCTGGCTTTCAACCTTAATCACGCCACGCGAGAAACATCCGTCCGGGATCTTCAGCACCAATGGAAACCCCAGGCGCTCGCCGACCCGTTCGAAGTCTTCCGGTCGCTCCTTGTAGAGAATTTCGGTGGCCGGCATGCCTAGCTGATGACTTTTGAGCAGGTCAGTCAGGTATACCTTGTTGGTGCAACGCAGGATCGAGGCCGGGTCATCCATCACCACCAGCCCTTCGCTCTCGGCTTTCTTGGCAAAACGGTAAGTATGGTTATCGACGCTGGTGGTCTCGCGAATCAGCAAGCCATCGTATTCGGCGATTCGCGCGTAGTCCTTGCGCTCGATCAGTTCCACATCGATGCCCAAGGTCTTGCCGACGCGTATGAAATTATCCAGCGCCTTTGGGTTGGACGGGGGTAATGCTTCTTGGGGATCGTGGAGGATGGCCAGGTCATAACGGGCCAGACGCCGTGAGCGCGGCATGCGCCAGATCTTGCGACTGAAACTGTCCAGCGAGTGGGCGAATTGATCTTCCTGATCTTCTCGCAACTTGTGCAAGGCGCCGGACTTGACGCCTTCAATGTGCCAACCGTTAGTTCGACGAAACTCAACTAACAAGATCGGGCATGGAAACACTTCAAACAACTGCCGTGCCAAGTCTTGCAATGGCTCGATATTGGTTTTGCCGAAATACAAGGTCAAGGTAAAGCCTTCGGTATCACTGTAGAGATGATTACTCAGGGCTTTTTCCAAAGGTTTTTCCAGATCATCCAGCGCTAGACCGTACAGGGATTTTTTGGTCAGTTCACTGATGGTCCGCACCGACGGAATGACCTTGTGCCCCCGCGCTTCCGCCAGCAGCGAGCAGTAATAACCGTGCCCCAGGTACTTGTAGGTGCGGCACAGGTTGATCACTTGGACCCGTTTGCCTTGCCCGTTGTCGTGAGCCTTTTCGAGGTATTCCTGGGCGGTGACGATGTCTTCACTGGGAAAGTAGGAGGCCCAGTCTTCCTTGCGTTCGACGATGATAATCAACTGACTTGAAGTGCTGACTGCTTCTTTTAAAAAAGTTGCCGCCGGCGAAGTTTGCTCGGATACTTCGCGCCAATGACCTTGTACCGCTGACATAGTGATTGATCCGTTGGAGAACAAGACCTTTCCTATTAAGCACGAACTTTTTCGAAAGTCCCGTTTCGTTACGCAACTTTTACGGTGGTCATATGAATCCTGTCTTTCGCTTGGCGGTAGTTGAAGACTTACCTGCGTTATTGGCACTTGAACAGCAATGTTTCACCACGGACCGGCTCACCAGTCGCAGCTTCCAATGGATGATCACCCGGGCTCACGGGCAATTGCTGGTTGCTTCGCGCGACGAGCATCTGGTCGGCTACGCCGTGGTGTTGTTTCATCGAGGCACGTCGCTGGCCCGTCTCTATTCGATTGCGATTGCCGCCCAAGCGCGTGGCAGCGGATTGGGCAAGCAGCTGCTGCAACGCATCGAAGCCTGTGCGCTGGAACACGACTGTGCCTACGTGAGACTGGAGGTACGCACGGATAATCCGGCGGCGATTGCCCTTTACGAGCGCAACGGCTACCGGCGTTTCGCGCTGATTCATGACTATTACCAGGACCACGCTGATGCGTTGCGTCTGGAGAAACGCATTCTCCAGCACCGTGATTCAAGAAACATCAAAGTGCCGTATTACCCGCAGACCACCGATTTCACCTGCGGCCCGGCCTGCTTGATGATGGCCATGGGCGCGCTGCAAAAAAACCGAAAACTGGAGCGCCGCGAAGAGCTGCAAATCTGGCGCGAGGCGACGACCGTGTTCATGACCTCAGGCCACGGCGGTTGCAGCCCGCAGGGGCTGGCGTTAGCCGCATGGAATCGCGGATTTGGCGTGCGTCTGCAACTGAGCATGACGGGGCCGTTGTTTCTCGATGGGGTACGTGACGAGCATAAAAAAGACGTCATGCGCCTGGTGCACGAAGAGTTCACTGCGCAGTTGCAGGCCACCCATGTGGAACAGGTGATCGGTGGTCCGCTCGACCTCCCGGGTTTGCTGAACGACGGCGGCCAGCCACTGGTGTTGATCAGCAGCTATCGGCTGACCCGCTCCAAATCACCGCACTGGGTGATCGTCACTGATTGTGATGAGGAGTTTGTTTACTTGCATGATCCGGATGTCGACCACAGCCAGCATCGCCAGTCTATGGATTGCCAGCATCTGCCGGTGAGCCACGGGGAATTCGAGAAGATGAGCAGTTTTGGCCGGGGCAAGTTGCGCGCTGCGGTGATCATCTACAAGCGAGATAACTAAGCAGCGCTCCCAACACTGTGGCGAGGGGGCTTGCCCCCGTTCGGCGGCGAAGCCGTCGCAAAACCTGACAACAACTTACGTCTGAAAGAATATAGAGGGCCGCTTCGCAGCCCAACGGGGGCAAGCCCCCTCGCCACAAATACGGGTTACTTCAGGCCAACCTTGTACAACGCGCCGTCGTCTTCGTCGGTCAATACATACAAGTACCCGTCCGGGCCTTGCCGCACATCGCGAATCCGCGCCTTGAGTTCACCGAGCAAGCGCTCTTCGTGAACCACTTTATCGCCGTCGAACTGCAAGCGAATCAACTCCTGGCTCACCAGCGCACCGATAAACACATTGTGCTGCCAGGCCTTGAAGCGATCTCCGTCATAGAACGCCATCCCGCTCAGCCCCGGGGACTTTTCCCAGACATGGCGCGGCGCAATGGTGCCTTCGACGGTCTTGCCCTTGGCTTCCGGGATCGGATCGCCGGAATAGTTGATGCCATTGGTTGCCAGTGGCCAGCCGTAGTTTTTGCCGCGTTCGATGATGTTCAGTTCGTCTCCGCCTTGTGGCCCGTGTTCATTCTCCCAGAGAACGCCGGTCCATGGATTGAGCGCTGCGCCTTGCGGGTTGCGCTGGCCATAGGACCAAATCTCCGGGCGCACGCCGGATTGACCGACAAAGGGATTGTCGTCTGGCACTTTGCCGTCCGGGTAGATCCTCACGACTTTGCCTTGCAGCTTGTCGAGGTCCTGAGCGGTTGGCCGGACGTTGTTTTCGCCGAGGGTGATGAACAGATAGCCGTCACGATCGAACACCAGGCGCGAACCGAAGTGGTTGCCGACAGAGAGCTTCGGCTCCTGACGGAAGATCACCTTGAAGTCCTTGAGGGTTTTCAAGTCTTCGGACAATTGCCCTCGACCGACCGCCGTGCCGGCCTTGTCACCCGCGCCACCGGCTTCGGCATACGACAGATAAACCGTGCGGTCCTGCCGAAAGTCAGGGGACAGCACCACATCCAGCAAGCCACCCTGGCCCTTGGCCCAGACCTTCGGCACCCCATCAATCGGGTCGGAGAGTTTGCCGTCAATGCTGACGACGCGCAGGTTGCCGGGCCGTTCGGTGACCAGCATGCCTTTGCGATCCGGCAGGAAGGCGACCGACCAGGGATGTTCAAGCCTCTTGGTGACCGTGGTGACTTCGAGGGTGCCCTGTTCGCTGTCCAGTTCTTGAGTCGATGCCGCGAAAACGGGCGCAGCAGCGGTGATCAATACGCTGGCGCACAGGGTGGCCAGGAGGGTTTTACGCAACATGCACGCTTCCTTATGTCGTTCCTGCTCAACGGTTGCTGGTATTTGCATCTCGCTGAGGTGGATTGGGAATGAATTTCGGAGGGCTGGCAGGAGCCGGTTGGCTTGGGGGATATCGATTACCGATGCCGCCGTTTTCCAGCGTCGGTGGGCGCGGCACCGGCATGGTATTGGGCCCGCGAATGGCCGGGGCACTGGATTGCGAGCCTTGCATGCTGTTCGGGTTGGCGCGGCGAATCGGGCTGTTGTAAGGATTACTCGAAACCCCCGTCGGGCTTTGGGCCAGGAGCAATGATGACGAAGGTGATGCCTGGGCAAGACCGCTCAGCGCAAGCAATGCGATGCAGCCGAGCACATATCTGTTCATGGGGCGAGCCTCTCGACATGGATAGGGTCTTCGATAGCACGCTACGCCCGAGGTTCGGATTTGTTAACTAAAACCTCCTTCACAAGATGTAACACGAGACGTCCATCCCGCCCGGCCGTGGCCTACAACCGGCTGAAACTTTTGTCTCGGGCCACAGGTCACCTGAACATCACTCGCGAGAAGACGACCATGGCACGGGCAATCTGGAAAGGCGCAATCAGTTTCGGGCTGGTGCATATCCCTGTGGCGCTGGTCTCGGCGACGTCGTCCCAAGGGGTGGATTTCGACTGGCTCGACAGCCGCAGCATGGAGCCGGTCGGGTACAAACGCGTGAACAAGGTCACTGGCAAGGAAGTCACCAAGGAACACATCGTCAAAGGTGTGCAGTACGAAAAGGGACGTTACGTGGTCCTCAGCGAAGAGGAAATCAAGTCGGCGCACCCGTTATCCACACAAACGATCGACATCTTTTCCTTTGTCGACAGTGAGCAGATTCCCCTGCAAAACATCGACACGCCCTACTACCTCGCCCCGGATAAGCGCGGCGGCAAGGTGTACGCGTTGTTGCGCGAAACGTTGAGTAAAACCAATAAAGTCGCGCTTGCCCACGTGGTGTTGCATACACGCCAGCACCTGGCGGCGTTGATGCCGCTGGAATCGGCGATGGTCCTGGTGATGTTGCGTTGGCCGGCGGAAGTGCGCAGCCTCGATACCCTTGAATTGGGCAGCGAAGTGACCAAACCGGAACTGGCCAAGGGTGAACTGGATATGGCCAAGCGTCTGGTGCAGGACATGAGTGCTGACTGGAAGCCTGAAGACTACCGCGACAGTTTCGAAGACAAGATTATGGCGCTGGTCGAGAAAAAGGCCAATGAAGGCAAGATTGAGGATGTCGAGACGGCGACGGGTGAAGAGGAACGGAAAACGGCGGATGTGATTGATTTGACTGAATTGCTTAAACGTAGCCTGGGAAGTAAAGGTGCCGGGAAAGCCAAGCCGGCAGCGCAGAAAAAAGCGACCAAGACTTCGCGTGGCTGATTGATGTTTTTTGGTGACTATCAGGGCCTCATCGCGAGCAAGCTCGGCTCCTACAGTGGATTTGTGTACGCCGAAGATCAACTGTAGGAGCCGAGCTTGCTCGCGATGGCTCAATCAGCCACCACACACCATTCAGATCAACACAAACACCGCCAGCAACCCACCAAAAATCGCCCATTTTTCGAGGTAATAAAGTTTGCGATTACGCTTCTTCAGCGCCTTGCCCCGCAAACGAATCTTGTAGATTTTGGTGAACAACCGGTTAATCCCCCCCGTCCTGTCACCCTCATCATTCGGCGCCCCGGCCGCCGACATCACATGACGGCTGAACCACCCGTTAAACGCCGCCGCCCAACCATATTTCATCGGACGTTCCACATCACAGAACAGAATGATCCGGTTCTGCTGCGTAGTGTTCTCGGCGTAATGAATGAACGTTTCGTCGAACATCACCGCTTCGCCATCGCACCAGTGATAGTTCTGGCCGTCGACATTGATGTAGCAACCGGCATCGTTCGGCGTCTCCAGGCCCAAGTGATAACGGTAGGAACCGGCATACGGGTCACGATGACGTACCAGTTTCGAGCCCGGCGGCAATTCGGCGAACATCGCGGCCTTGATCGAGCCGATGCCCTGGACCAGTTCAGTGGTGCGCGGGCAGAGTTTCATTGCCGAAGGATGGCTGTCGCCGTACCACTTCAGGTAAAACCGCTTCCACCCGGTCTTGAAGAACGAGTTGAAGCCGACGTCGTTGTATTGATTCGAGCGCTTGATCTCCCCGGCCTTCAGCAAGTTCTGGCCTTCAGCACGAATTTCTTGCCAATGCGCTTGCAACGGTCTCAGATCGGGGAAGTCCGCAGGATTGAGATAAGGCTTGTTCGGGGTTTTCGAGAACAGATAAAGGAAGCAATTGAGCGGCGCCAGAAACGAAGAGTGATCACTCAACTGGCGGCCCAGCGTGTGGCGCACGCGACCGCGCAGGTGGACGTACGCAATGGACACGATGTAAACAAGGGCAATGGTCAGTTTCACAGAAATCGTCACACGTCTGAAGTGAACAAACTGCCTTCCCGGCCAACCCATTGGCCAAGGGTCTTGTGCAGCGTCTGAAAACAAACAGCGGTCCCGGTAGCGCGTCGTTGAGCCTGTGCCGGCTGTCGGCATCGGGTGAAAAATCGCATTTTAGCCACTGTCTGTAACAAATAGTTAGCTTGAAGATGTGAAAATCCGTCCGCTGATACCGTCAATGCGCCCGAGCGGTCTCAACGCCCTATCGTTTAGAGAGCCAGACCAGTACAATCGCCGCCAAACATTACGCGCCCCCCTTGGTTGATGACGGGAATGAACCCCGTCTCAGCGCACTTCGACTCGGGCCAAGCGCTCCATATGCTGCTGTCCACTTATTGCCAGATGGACCTTCCGCTTCTGACCGGGATGCATTTCCCGTGGTTTGAATACCGGAAACGGGTACTGAATCGGTACTGCCGCAACCCTAGCTACTCTGAATGCTTCGCAGGAAAAACCTTTGATCTCTACAGCTAACATCACGATGCAGTTCGGCGCCAAGCCGCTATTCGAAAACGTTTCGGTCAAATTCGCCGCGGGCAACCGCTACGGCCTGATCGGCGCTAACGGTTGCGGCAAGTCGACTTTCATGAAAATCCTGGGCGACGACCTCGAGCCGTCCGGCGGCCAGGTCATGCTCGAGCCGAACGTGCGTCTGGGTAAATTGCGCCAGGACCAGTTCGCTTACGAAGAATTCACCGTGATCGATACCGTGATCATGGGTCACGAAGAGCTGTGGAAGGTCAAGGCCGAGCGCGACCGCATCTACTCGCTGCCGGAAATGACCGAAGAAGACGGCATGGCCGTGGCCGAGCTGGAAACCGAGTTCGCCGAAATGGACGGCTACACCGCCGAATCCCGTGCCGGTGAGCTGTTGCTGGGCCTGGGTATCGGCATCGAGCAACACTTTGGTCCGATGAGCGAGGTTTCCCCAGGCTGGAAACTGCGCGTATTGCTGGCGCAGGCGCTGTTCTCCGATCCTGAAGTGCTGTTGCTCGACGAACCGACCAACCACCTGGACATCAACACCATCCGCTGGCTGGAAAACATTCTGACCCAGCGCTCCAGCCTGATGGTCATCATCTCTCACGACCGTCA
>Ga0302169_10000005_pt1 | contig 93472 bp, 95 predicted proteins | sample I_Fen_N1_3_FD_193493 | JGI IMG/M metagenome (GOLD analysis project Ga0302169, IMG submission 193493) | Peat permafrost microbial communities from Stordalen Mire near Abisko, Sweden - I_Fen_N1_3 | ecosystem: Environmental > Terrestrial > Soil > Wetlands > Permafrost | place: Sweden: Abisko...
AAGCAGCATCTTGAGTAATGCGGCTCTGCGTTCAGGTGAATAGTACGGCATGACCAGTCTCTTTCCGCCCCCGATATGCTTTTGCAGGAAAAACCGGAGAGACGACAACTATCCTGACACCGGGGGTAGCGAACATATGTCTAAAAAATGTACGGCCATGTACATACCGTGTACGCCACAGATTCCGGGGTGTACAGTGACGAAGAATTTTCAAAGAAAGGTCAACCCGAATGTCACAGACAGGAAGGGCGAAAACCAAAGCGCAGGACGCAGGCTGGCGAGGCTCCGTCGATGGTTGGCTGGATGCCGCTTACGATGCACTTAAAGAGTCGGGTGTGGATGCTGTGCGGGTGATGCCGCTGGCCAAACGCTTGAATTTGTCTCGTACGAGCTTTTACTGGTTCTATGAAGATCGGGAACAGCTACTCGCGGCACTCTTGGCTCGATGGCGGGACAAGAACACCGGCGGTATGGTCAGCCAATGTGAGAGTTATGCAGAAAGTATTTCCGAAGCGATTCTCAACGTCTTCGAGTGCTGGGTGAACCCTGAGCTGTTCGACTCACAGTTCGAATTTGCCGTGCGCAGTTGGGCGCTGCAATCGGACGAGGTTAAAGCTGAAATCGCTTTAGCCGATGAGGCGCGGATGAATGCCCTGGCCGCGATGTTCCGACGGTTTGGCTACGACGGCGAGGGGGCTGACGTTCGGGCCAGGACGATCTACCTCACACAGATCGGCTACATCTCGATGAAAACCGATGAAGATATTGTCATTCGATTTCGACGGATTCCCCAGTACGTGAGCGTGTTTACCGGCAAAGTACCAAAGAGGCGCGAGCTGGACCGCTTTTATGGAAAGTTCGGCTACGCAGAAAAAGAGCCCGGCGTTTTCGTTCCCTTGGTAGATACATTCGAGGAGTCCACTGCCGATGGAGAATAGAACTCTGGGCATCATCGGGGGCACCGGCTGGCTCGGGCGTGCAATTGCCGAGGCGCTCCTTGAAAGCGGCTTCATCAAGCCTGACCATTTGTTGATCTCGAACCGCTCAGGCGTCAGTAACTTCGAGCCAGGTGTGAAGCTGCTGGCCGACAACCAGCAGTTAGTGGACCTCAGCGATATTGTCGTGCTGTCCATCCGGCCGGAGCAGTTTCGCGAACTGCTGATCAACGCCCGCGGCAAGGTAGTGATTTCTCTGATGGCCGGAGTTCCGGCGGCAGCTATCAGCGCGGCCACCGGTGCGGATGTAATAGTGCGGGCCATGCCGAATGCGGCCGTGGAAATCGGGCAGTCGTTCACGCCCTGGTACCGTGTCGGAAACCTTGTTGAACGCGACCGCCAGTGGATGCAGCGACTCTTCGAGTGCGTAGGTTCGGCGGACGAAGTGCCTGACGAAGACTGTATTGATTACCTCAGCGCGTTGTCCGGGACTGGGCCGGCCTTCCCGGCGATGTTGCAAATGGCGCTGACTAATCAGGCGGTGGCTGCGGGAATTCCCCCTGTCATCGCGCAGCGTGCTGCAAAAGGCGTGGTGGTGGGGGGTGGCCAGATGCTTGCCAGCCGCGATCCGCAGCAAATGATTGAGTCGTTGATGGCTTACCGTGGTGTGACGGCGGCAGCGCTGCAGTCGATGGCCGATCAGAATATCGAGTCCATTGTGGGGAAGGCGGTAAAGGCGGGCGCTGAAGTTGCGCGGCGGGGGATGTAGCCAAGGTCGGGGATATACAGTGAAGGCCCGCTGAAGGGCCTTCACTGCAGAGAACGTCAACCGGTTGTGATTACTCGGCCTTGAAGCAGTAGACAGCCAGTTTGTTGCCATCAAGGTCCCGAGCGTAAGCGGCATAGGCATTTTCAGCCCAGTTACGCGAACCCGGTTGACCTTGACAGATCCCACCAGCCGCGAGCGCGGTTTCGTGGAATGCATTTACCGCAGCGCGATTTGGCGCTTCGAAGCTCACAGTCACGCCATTGCCAACGTTAGCAGGATTGCCGTTGGCGGGTTTGAGCACGAAGAACGACGGTTTATCCACGCCCCAAATGGAGCCGGATTCATCAAGGTCGGCAACACGGTTAAGACCAATTTCTTTGAGAACACCATCATAGAAGGTCCGTGCTTTGGCAAGGTCATTGGTACCGACAGTGACATGGGTAAAAACAGACATTTTGATTTCCTTTGGGTTGTGATGCGGATGTGAGCGCTGGCCGATGGCACGGCAGTGCCTTGGTCAAAAATGAATGACGGTGCGAATGCTTTGCCCTGCATGCATCAATTCGAAAGCCTTGTTGATGTCTGAAAGGCCAAGGTTATGAGTGATGAAGGTTTCCAGCGGAATTTCGCCGGTGCTCGCTTTCTCGACGTAGCTGGGAAGCTCCGTGCGGCCCTTGACTCCACCAAACGCGCTGCCCCGCCAGACGCGCCCGGTTACCAGTTGGAAAGGGCGGGTACTGATTTCCTGGCCCGCACCGGCAACGCCGATAATGATCGATTCCCCCCAGCCCTTGTGGCAGCACTCCAGAGCAGCTCGCATCAATTTGACGTTGCCGACACATTCAAATGAATAGTCCACACCACCGTCGGTGAGCTCGACGATCACGTCCTGGATGGGCTTGTCATAGTCCATGGGATTTATGAAATCGGTCGCACCGAGCGATAGGGCGACGTCCCGCTTGGCCGGGTTGATATCAATGGCGATGACTCTCCCGGCGTTGGCCATTTTCGCGCCGATGATGGCCGCCAGCCCGATCCCGCCGAGCCCGAATATCGCAACGCTTGCCCCGGCCTCGACCTTGGCAGTGTTGAGTACGGCACCTATGCCTGTGGTCACGCCACAGCCCAGCAGGCAAACCTGCTCTAGAGGCGCATCCTTGCGGATTTTGGCCAGGGAGATCTCCGGCAGTACCGTGTACTCGGAGAAGGTCGAGCAGCCCATGTAATGGAACACCGGCCGGCCCTGAAAGGAGAAGCGCGATGTTCCGTCAGGCATCAGGCCCTTGCCCTGTGTCGCTCTGACTGCCTGGCACAGGTTGGTCTTGCCCGACAGACAGAATTTGCATTGCCGGCACTCGGCCGTGTACAGCGGAATCACATGATCGCCGACCGACAATGACGTCACGCCTTCGCCGATCGACTCGACGATCCCGCCGCCCTCATGACCCAGCACGACAGGAAAGATCCCCTCGGGATCGTCGCCTGACAGGGTAAAAGCATCCGTGTGGCAGACACCGGTTGCCACGATTCGTACCCGTACTTCGCCAGCCTTGGGCGGTGCGACATCAATGTCCACCAGTTGCAACGGCTGTCCTGGGCCAAAAGCGACTGCCGCCTTCGATTTAATGGTCACTGCTGACATGGTTTCCCTCTTGTTCATGGCGAGCCTCCGTTCCAAAAGAATGGAGGCTTGAATTCAGATTTCTTTCACCAGGCGCAAAGCGTCGTAGATGGCCGCGTGGGTGTTGCGAGCAGAAACGGCGTCGCCGATCCGGAACAGTTGGAAGCGTCCTTCGGGATTGGTGACGATGTTCTGTGCCGACCCGGCTATCAAGTCATGCTGCTCTACCGCGCCGCCATTGGTGGAGAGAGGACGCAGGTCGAAATACAAGTCGTCCAGGGGAAGAGTGCCGTGGTTGACGACCACCTGATCGACCACGCGCTGCTTGTGGACCTGCCCGTAATCGCTGCCAAAGGTTGCAACGAGCCCGTCATCACGTTTTTCCACGGTATCGACCCGGTAGGTGACGGTGAAGGTGACGTCCAGGTCCTGCAGGCTGCGCATGTAGGGCACCAGGTTCATGGCCATGACTTCCGGTGCGAACGAGCGGTCAGGGGTCACGATTTCTACTTTCGCGCCGCTATTGGCGATGACTTCGGCTGCCTGTAGAGCAGCATGATCCCCCGCATCGTCAAAGATCAGTACGTTGCGACCGGGCTTGATGTCACCGGAAATGATGTACCAGGTTGAAACCACGAGTTCGTTGCCTTTGCGCAGCACCTCGGTATCCGGCAGGCCGCCGGTCGCCACGATGACCACGTCAGGCTCGAAGGCTTGCACGGTGTCGGCTTCGGCCCAGGTGTTGAAATGAAACTTCACCCCCAGTCGTTCGCATTGCGCCATGCGCCAATCAATGATGCTGATCATCTCGCGACGACGCTCGCTCAATGCCGTCAGACGAATCTGCCCGCCTGGTTGGTCAGCCGCCTCAAGCACCGTTACATCATGGCCGCGCTCACCGGCGACCCGCGCCGCTTCCAGCCCGGCAGGGCCCGTACCGACCACCAGCACCTTGCGCTTGATCGCGGCTTTGGGAATGTCATGAGGCATGGTGGTTTCCCGACCCGTCGCTGCGTTGTGGATGCAGTAGGCCGCGCCACCTTGGTAGATCCGATCCAGACAGTAGTTGGCACCCACGCACGGGCGAATGTCTTCTTCGCGCTTCTCGATGATCTTGCGCACGATGTGCGGATCGGTCATGTGCGCGCGGGTCATGCCTACCATGTCTACTTTGCCCGAGGCGATCGCGTAGCGTGCGGTGGCCACGTCGGGAATCTTCGCCGCGTGGAAGGTCGGGAAGCCTGTCGCCGAACGGATCTCGCCAGCGAAGTCGAGGTGGGGTGAGTTGCGCATACCCTGAATCGGGATGACATCAGTCAGGCCGGCGTCCGTATCGATGTGGCCGCGTACCACGTTCAGGAAATCGACCAGTCCGCTGTCCTTGAGCATGTGGGATATCTGCATACCCTCGCTGGCATTGAAGCCACCGGGCAGTTCTTCATCACCGGTGTAGCGAACCCCGAGCAGAAAATCTTCGCCGACTTGTTGGCGGATGCCACGCAAGATGTCGAAGGTAAAGCGCATGCGATTCTCCAGCGAGCCGCCGTAAGGGCCGTCGAGGTCATTGGTCAACGGCGACCAAAACTGGTCCATCAAATTCCCGTAAGCCTGAAGCTCCAGACCATCGAGACCTGCCGCTTTCATGCGTTCCGCAGCGTCTACATAGTCTTTGATGATTCGCTCAATGTCCCATTCCTCCATTTTTTTCGGGAAGGAGCGATGTGAAGCCTCGCGACGGTGTGACGGCGACACCACCGGCAACCAGTCGGCCTTGTCCCAGCGTGTGCGGCGGCCCAGGTGAGTCAACTGGATCATCACTGCCGCGCCATGTTCGTGGCATTCATCGGTCAGGTCCTTCAACCATCCGACGACTTCATCCTTGTAGGCGAGCACATTGTTGAATACCGGCGGGCTGTCTCGGGAGACGGCAGCGGAACCGGCAGTCATGGTCAGGGCGACACCGGCCTTTGCGCGCTCCACGTGGTAGGCGCGATAGAGATCCTTGGGCATGCCATCCACAGGGTAGGCCGGTTCATGGGAGGTGGTCATGATCCGGTTTCTGAGGGTCAGATTCTTGATTTTATAGGGTTGCAGCAAGGGATCGCTGGACATCGTGGTGCGCTCCAAAGTGGGCTTCATCAGGCTTGGTGACTAGAAATTAGGATAAATGTACACCTGTGTCAATGGTTGGTGACACAGGTGTACATTTTGCTTGCGCAACAAAAAATCCAGGATTAACATCCGTCAAAACAAGGACTGAACTGGCTCATCCACGCCTGTCATCCATTGCATCGATTGATGAGTGCCCGAGGGAATTATGAAAGTGCTCGTAGCGGTAAAACGCGCCATCGACCCGAACGTGAAAGCGCGTGTTAAAGGTGATGGTTCAGGCGTCGACCTGAATGGCGTAAAGATGGCCTTGAACCCCTTCTGCGAAATCGCAGTGGAAGAAGCTATTCGCCTTAAGGAAAAAGGCGTGGTTTGCGAGGTGGTGGTCGTTTCAGTTGGCACTTCTACTGCGCAAGACCAATTACGCACGGCATTAGCGCTTGGCGCGGATCGAGCACTTCTGGTTGAAACGAACGCGATGCTCGAGCCGCTCAACGTGGCCAAATACCTAAGCAAAGTGATCGATAACGAAAAGCCGCAACTGATCCTTTTTGGTAAACAGGCTATCGACCAGGAGAACAACCAGACCGGGCAGATGGTTGCGCAATTGATAGGCAGTGGTCAGGCCACCTTTGCCTCGGCCATCAGCTATGCGGATGGCCGATGGGTTGTTGAGCGTGAAGTCGATGGTGGCAGCCAGGTTGTAGCCCTTACGGCACCCGCCGTTGTTACCTGTGATCTGCGGCTTAATGAACCGCGCTATGCCTCGTTGCCGAACATCATGAAGGCCAAGAAAAAACCGCTCGAGGTGATTGCCGCTGATGGCTTGAACGCGAGCGTGAGGGAGCACACCCGGCTGCTCAAGGTGACGCCACCTCCAGTGCGAAAAGCAGGTATCGACGTCAGTTCGGTATCTGAACTGGTGGAAAAACTGAAAAACGTGGCGGGGTTGGTTTGATGCGCACATTGGTTATAGCCGAGCATAAAGGGACTCAACTCACGGCAGGCACGTTGAGTGCAATTACTGCTGCTATCGATCTGGGCTTCGAAACGGATTTGCTTGTGATGGGTGGGCCAGAGGTATCAGACGTTGCGGAACAAGCCGCGCTTACCAAGGGCCTGCATAGAGTGCTGCTCGCGCAGGATGAGATGTTCGAGAAGACGCTGGCCGAAAATGTCCAGCCACTGATCACTTCGCTAGTGGTCGACACTTATACCCATGTAATGGCCGATGCGAGCAGCATGGGCCGCAATGTGTTGCCACGGGTAGCGGCCAGCCTGGATGTCGGCATGCTTTCGGACGTCATCAAAATCGTGTCGGCAGACACTTTCGAGCGACCCATTTATGCCGGCAACGCGATCGCCACCGTTCAGTCCATCGATTCAGTCAAGTTGCTCACCCTACGTGCCTCGGCTTTTGCCCAAGCCTCGTCCCATCAGGATCGCTGCGATGTCATGGCCGTTAATGGGGGGCAGAGTGCAAGCACTGTTAGCTTTGTAAGCGAACGGCTAACGGTTAGCGAAAGGCCTGAGCTGTCGAGCGCTCGTGTCGTCGTTTCCGGTGGCCGCGGGATGCAGAGCAAAGCGAATTTTGCATTGATCGAACGTGTGGCAGACAAGCTCGGTGGCGCCGTAGGCGCCTCACGCGCTGCAGTGGACGCGGGTTTTGCCCCCAACGACTTGCAAGTCGGGCAGACGGGGAAAATAGTGGCACCGGATCTCTATATCGCCGCGGGTATCAGTGGCGCCATTCAACACCTGGCGGGTATGAGTGGATCAAAGGTAATCGTCGCGATCAACCAGGACGCTGAAGCGCCGATCGCCCAAATTGCGGATTACATGTTGGTTGCGGATTTGTTTGAGGCATTACCGGCGCTCGAAAAGGCATTGTGAGTGAGTTGATGATGATTCCATGGCAGAACAATGGGCTAAGTTTCATATTTGAAAGTTCAATATGGGCTTCGCATTTTTATACGGGACGTTGATGCTTCTGCTGTCCTGCCGATAACTATTAATACAGCACGCGGAGATGCACATGATTACGTTATCCAGTAAAACTTGTACCGGCTGGCTTGCAGGTTTGGTTATGATCTCCGGCAGCCTGATTGCTCAAGCCGAGGAGCCCGCTCCTATCCGTATTGGTTGGGTAAATTGGTCGGATACGGAGATCGCTGTAAAGCTGGCAGACACAGCGCTGCGAGATCACCTGAAGCAACCGGTCAAATTGGTTCTGGCCGATATTGGTATTCAGTTCCAGGCGCTGGCTAACGGTAATATCGACCTGATTCCTATGGTGTGGCTGCCAAGCACTCACCAGTCCTTTTATGACAAGTACCGCGATAAGCTCGAAGACTTGGGGGTGCTTTATGAGGGGCGGATTGGCATGGCGGTACCCACTTCTATTCCTGTCAGTGAAATCGCCAGTGTCGAAGACCTTAACAAGCCAGAGGTAAGGGAAAAACTCGGCGGCAAGATTTTGACTTCCGAAGTGGGCAATGGACAGTATAAACTTACGGAAAAGGCCATTAAAGAATATCGTCTTGATGGTTATAAGATGGTCGCCTCTTCAGAGTCTGGAATGTTGAGCGAGTTGGATCGTAATCTCAAACGTGACAAGTGGTCTTTGATTAACGCATGGAGCCCGCACTGGATGTTCTCCAAGTGGTCACTGCGATATTTGGATGATCCGAAGCAGATTTTCGGAGGCGCTGAGCAAATCCACGCGGTTGCACGCAAAGGTTTTAGCGCAGAACATCCCGAGGTTGCTCGATTCTTCGCCAACTTCAAAATTCCTAAAGCTGACCTTGAGAAAATGATGGCTACTGCGCGTGATAGCTCGGCAGATAAGGTAGTTGCGGAATATTACTCAGCCAACAAGCCTCGCTTCGCCGCAATGTTTGACGGCACGACTGCCGCATCAACAGCGGGCCAGTGACGACTGCCATTTTCTTGTCACTATTTTGCAGTTCGGTGCCCTTTGCAGTGAGTAAAGGGTATTGAGTGTTCATCTTTTGATCGGATTTTTATAGTTGCCGGACACCGGTCATTGTATTGCGTGGCGGCGATATATGATGAGTGGTTCTTGAACATTAGTTCGAGATAAATAAACGAGCAGTAGCAATCATGTGACTCAGTAAGATTAAAGAGGGCATCGCCGTGCTTTCTAAATCTTCTGCCTAATTGACATTCTTGAAAGGAGAACATACGTGACAGAGTTATTTGATATTCGTCTGGCTAGCAAACATTCAGCTTTCACTGAAATTCCAATCATAGATATATCGTCGCTCATAAACGGCGAAAATCCACTGGGGGTGGCAAGCCAAATAGGTGATGCGTGCGAAAAAGTGGGTTTTTTTTATATAAAAAACCATGGCGTTGACCAACAGTTAATAGATGAAATGTATGCGCTTACCAAAAGCTTTTTCAAGCTTCCTTTTGATGAGAAGAACAAGCTTAATGTCGTAAATTCCGGGCCCACGCTACGTGGTTATATACCGATGTACGCGGAAAACGTCGATCCTGCTAATACCCGCGATTTCAAAGAGTGTTTCGATTGCGGAGCTCATTACGATGAGGTCTCTCCATTTTTTGGTCCTAATCAAATGCCGTCGGCACTGCCGCAATTTGAGAAGGTTGCCGAAGATTACCATTCCTCTGTATTGGCACTCGCGCGAATGCTGATTGGTGGGATCGCGCTGAGCTTGGGTCTACCACAAAATTACTTTGAACATCTTCAGCGTAAGCCCATTACTATTCAGCGAATTTTGCGTTACCCGCCCCAGGTCGGAAGGGTCTCCCAAGAGGAGATCGGCATTGGCGCACACACGGACTACGGTTTCTTGACGGTCCTGTCCCAAGATGCAGTTGGCGGTTTGCAAGTCAGGAACCGTGCAGGGGAATGGGTTACTGCCCCACCAGTCGAAGGCACTTTTATTGTCAACATTGGTGATCTGGTTCAAACCCTCACCAACGATCGCTACACCTCGACAATGCATCGCGTCATAAACACCAGCGGTCTGGAGCGCTATTCAATACCTTTCTTTATTGATTTGGATTTCGATGCGGTTGTTGAGCCTGTGCCGAGCTGCGTGAGTGAGACTCTACCCGCGAAGTATGAAGCGTACACGTGTGGCCAACACAAATTTAAGCGTTTTGTTGATAGCTATGCGCATCTGAAAGGCGAATAGGGAGTTTTCCATGTGCATCCTATACATGGCCGACCCCGCCGATGCGCAGAAATGGCGAGATTGCCTGTCAACGCTCGCACCTAAACTAGAGTTCCGCCAATGGCCTGATATCGGTAACGCGGCAGAGGTGCACTACATCCTGGCTTGGGAGCCTCTTGGCAGCCTTGTGGAGCAGTTTGGTAATCTTCGGCTCCTCTACGCTGCCGGGGCTGGAGTTGATCAGTTCGATTTGGCCCGTTTGCCTGCTCACGTGTCGCTAATACGGCTGGTAGATAGCTCGATGGCTGACATCATGGCTGAGTATGTTCTGTTTGGTGTTCTTGCCTTGCATCGAGACATCCTCGCTTACCAAGAGGATCAGCGCAGTGGTCGCTGGCAACCTCGACCAATCGTGCACGCTTCAAAGCGTCGTGTTGGTGTCATGGGGGTTGGTAATCTCGGGCGCGCCGCACTTGATCGCCTTCAGCCAATGGGATTTCAGCTCAGCGGCTGGAGTCGTTCTTCGAAGGAGGTGCCAGGTGGTCACTGTTATGTCGGCCCGGACGAATTAGAGGGATTTTTAGGGCAGTGCGACATCGTTGTGAACATGTTGCCACTGACTCCTGAAACAGACGGAATACTCAATGCAGCAAGGCTTGATTGTCTCCCTCATGGCGCTGGACTGATTAACGTGGGACGTGGCGCCCACGTTGTAGAAGCGGATCTGCTCTTTGCGTTGGATGAAGGCCGTCTGGGAGGTGCCGTGCTGGATGTTTTGGTGCAAGAGCCTCCCAATCAAGACAACCCACTCTGGAAACACCCTCGAGTGCTCCTGACTCCTCATATTGCAAGCAATGTGCAGATTGAAGGTGGTGTGGCGGTGATTGTCGAGAATCTCCAAAGAGAGTGTGAGGGACTGCCTCTCTTGAATGTGGTTGACCGGTCTAAAGGCTATTAGATATGTAACCGTCCGGCCAACACACCTTAGCAAGCGAAGAAAACCGTGCGCCTCGCGGTATGATGGCTTCTCACGAAATTATGGTGCGGAGTTATTGATGAACCTAAGCGTTTTGTATGCGTTGGCCGCTGCCGCGTTATTTGGTGCCAGCACGCCGCTTGCCAAGTTGCTAGGTCTCAACATTCCCCCTGTATTACTTGCAGGCCTCCTTTACTTGGGCAGCGGTCTGGGCCTGACAGTTGTCCGTTTTGTGCGTGACCATGGCTGGAAACCGGCCGGCCTCGCGCCATCTGAATGGCCTTGGCTTCTCGGCGCAATCGCGTTCGGGGGAGTGCTCGGGCCCGTTGCGCTGATGTTCGGATTAACCAGGACATCCGGCGCCACCGCTTCTTTGATGCTTAATCTCGAAGCTGTGCTTACGGCATTATTGGCTTGGGTAGTATTCAAGGAAAATGCTGATCGGCGCATCGTATGGGGAATGATCGCCATCATTGCTGGCGGTATGGTTTTGGCGTGGCCTCTGGAAGCTATGCAGGCTCATGACTGGCTTGGGCCGTTGGCAGTCTCTTTGGCCTGTTTGTGCTGGGCCATCGATAACAACCTGACGCGAAAGGTGTCTGCATCAGACGCGCTTTTTGTGGCAGGTTTCAAAGGCCTGGTAGCTGGCTTAGTCAATTGTTCGTTGGCCCTGCTCCTGGGATCTAGGCTTCCCGAGTTTGCGCTGCTTGCACCGACGCTAGCGCTTGGTTTTCTAGGTTATGGCGTCAGTCTGGTGCTCTTTGTACTGGCGCTGCGTGGCCTCGGTTCGGCACGTACAGGGGCGTACTTTTCGACCGCTCCGTTTCTAGGAGCTGCCATCGCAATCGTAGCTATGGGCGAGCCTGTGTCTTTGTCGTTTTGGGCAGCCGCTGTGCTGATGGGAATTGGGGTGTGGCTCCACCTCACTGAAAGCCACGCGCACGAGCACCAGCACGTACCGTTGACGCATGCGCATCGCCACGTTCACGACGAGCACCACCAGCACGAACATTCGTTTGAGTGGAGTGGGACTGGTGCGCATAGCCATATTCATGAGCACGTGCAGATCCGGCATACCCACCCACACTTTCCGGATATCCACCACAGGCATACCCATTAGGTGCTTGCATTGGAATACACACTGCGGAATAAGCCGGAGCCTCAAATAAGGCTTGCTGGCGCTAAGAAGTGGCGTCCGTCTAAGACATTTTGCACAGATCAATCAGGCATCCACGGATGCGCAAGCAGTTGCTCGATCTCACTGGCTCTCTGCGTCGGCAGCCGCGTCAGAACATCTTTGAGATAAGCATACGGATCATGCCCATTGATGCGCGCGGACTGGATCAGGCTCATGATTGCAGCCGCCCGCTTGCCGCTGCGCAGCGACCCAGCAAACAACCAGTTCGACTGCCCAAGCCCCCACGGCCGGATCAAGTTCTCGATCTGGTTGTTGTCGATGGGCACAGCACCATCCTCCAGGTAGCGCGTCAGCGCTGCCCAGCGTTTAAGGCTGTAATCCAGGGCCCGAGCCCTCGGGCACAAGTTCGCGTTGGGCCAGCATCTACTCATGCAGTTTTTCAGCGATGGGCACCGCCGTTTCCTGGCGTAATCGCCAACGGACGGCCTGCGAAGGCCGTCCCTATGCCGATTTACGCGTAGTTGGTGGGCTGTCTCGAGGAGAGATCACACCCTCTGTTTTCGTTCCGGCGCTTCCTGCAGATACAGGCAAGAGACCATTGGAAAAATTAGCCGCTGGTCGAAAAGCAATACTTCATCCAGGGTGTGGGCTGAAGTGTGGGCTGGCAGGTTTTTCCAAAAGCCAGAAACGACAAAGCCCTGAAAAATCAGGGCTTTGTCTTTACAAATATGGCGGAGGCGATGGGATTCGAACTCATGGACCTGTTACAGTCGACGGTTTTCAAGACCGTTGCCTTAAACCACTCGGCCACACCTCCGTTTGCGTTGCGGGCGCCATAATACCTGAATGAAACACACTGTCAAACTCTCTGCGTAGCTTGTTACAGAGCGTCTGTTATGATCTTTGCGACTGAACGTTTCAAACCAACAGGAGTGTCGCCATGCGCGAACAGGATTACGCAGTTAATAACAGCGTGCAGGCTGAGCAGCTAGAGGTTAGCCGCGTCCTGCGCAACACTTACGGCTTACTCGCTCTCACCCTCGCATTCAGCGGCGTGATGGCGTTTGTCGCTCAGCAGATGCGTGTCGGTTACCCGAACGTGTTCGTGGTGCTGATCGGCTTCTATGGCCTTTTCTTCCTCACCAACAAACTCCGTGATTCGGCCTGGGGCCTGGTGTCTGCTTTTGCCCTGACCGGTTTCATGGGTTTCCTGCTCGGCCCGATCCTCAACCGTTACCTGGGGATGCAGGGCGGTGCTGAAGTGGTCAGTTCGGCGTTCGCGATGACGGCGCTGGTGTTTGGTGGTCTGTCGGCTTACGTGCTGATTACCCGCAAGGACATGAGTTTCCTCGGCGGTTTCATCACCGCAGGCTTCTTCGTGCTGCTGGGCGCAACGCTGGCGAGCTTCTTCTTCCAGATCAGCGGGCTGCAACTGGCGATCAGCGCAGGTTTCGTGCTGTTTTCCTCGGTCTGCATTCTGTTCCAGACCAGCGCCATCATTCACGGCGGCGAGCGCAACTACATCATGGCAACCATCAGCCTGTATGTATCGATCTACAACCTGTTCATCAGCTTGTTGCAGCTGTTTGGCATCATGAGCCGCGATGATTGATCGAAGGCTATAAGTAAAAAACCCGCTTAGGCGGGTTTTTTATTGCCTGAAATTCAGGGTTACTCAGATATAACGATGTTGCCGTCGGCCTGCTGACGGTAAATGGTGTAGGGCAGCAGCAAGGTGTCGAGCGCGCCGGACATCACCACGTCAATCAACACAATGGCGGGAGCATCGGTGTGGGTTTCTGCATCCAGCCCTTTTTGCAGCGGCGCATTCAAACTGCAAAAATCATAGGTCACACCGCTGTAGATTCGCGGAATGGCACCGCAATAGGACTTCTGTTCCTTAAGGCTTTTAGCCGCCACTTCGTCACCGCGCACGGCCGTTTGTATCGTGCCGCAGCCCGCCAGCATCAGCGCCGCCAGTAGCGTTGCCTGAGTTTTCATACCGCCAATCCTTCGCCGGAAAAATCTCAATTTACGCCATTGGCGAACAAACATCACTCACGCCATCGGCGGCAACCGGCGTTTGACCGGGGTCTTCTTGACGATCGCCGTGTTGGTTTCGGCATGGGTGTTGAGACGGTCGAGCAGAATGTCCAGTTGTTCCATCGAGCGCACATGCAGGCGCGCGATGAAGCAGTCGTCGCCGGTGACTTTGTCGCACTCGGTGAATTCGGGGATCGCCTGAATCTGCCGCTCCACTTCCTGCAACTGACCCGGCAACGGGCGGACCCGCACGATGGCCTGGAGTTGATAGCCAAAGCACTTCGGGTCGATTTCCACGGTGTAGCCCTTGAGCACACCGCGTTCTTCGAGGCGGCGCAGACGCTCGGCGACACTGGGCGAAGACAAACCGCTGAGGTGCGCCAGCGCCTTGAGCGAGCGCCGTGAGTCTTCCATCAAGGCGCTGATCAGCACTTGGTCGATGTCGTCGGTCATGGCAAAACCCCTGTAAGGCAATAAATCGAAATCGCCTTGATAAAAAAGGCAGAAACCGAGTTTAGCCTGCTTTTTGCGCTGGAGAAGCTCCCGGTTGGATTGGCATACTTTGCGCTCAAATACAGGAGTCTGAAGATGGACACATCAATACGTCGCGGCTCATTCGAGATGAGCGCCGCCATGCTGATCTCCGGGACCATCGGCTGGTTCGTGCTGGTGTCGGGGCAACCGGTGCTGGATGTGGTGTTCTGGCGCTGCCTGTTCGGGGCCGGCACCTTGTTGCTGATATGCGCGGCGTTCGCCTTCCTGCGCCCCGGCATTCTGACCCGTACCACCTTCCTGCTGGCGGTGCTCAGCGGGATGGCGATCGTCGGCAACTGGGTACTGTTGTTCGCATCGTATTCGCGCGCCTCGATTGCCATTGGCACGGCCGTCTACAACGTGCAGCCATTCATGTTGGTGGGCCTTGCCGCGTTGTTCCTCAACGAAAAGATCACCCTGCAGAAACTGTTCTGGCTGGGCATTTCTTTTCTCGGAATGCTGGCGATTGTCAGCGCGCATGGCGGGCAGGGCGAGAGCGGCAATGATTACTTGATGGGGATCGGGCTGGCGCTGGGTGCGGCCTTCCTTTACGCCATTGCCGCGCTGATCATCAAGCGCCTGACCGGTACGCCACCGCATCTGATTGCCTTGATCCAGGTTTGCACCGGGGTGCTGTTGCTCGCACCGTTCGCGCACTTTTCGGCGCTGCCGCAGGCACCGAGTGCCTGGGCCAGCCTGGTCACACTCGGCGTCGTCCACACCGGCGTAATGTATGTGTTGTTGTACGGCGCGATTCAAAAACTGCCGACGGCACTGACCGGGGCGTTGTCGTTCATCTACCCGATTGCGGCGATTTTTGTTGACTGGTTTGCCTTCGGCCATCGTCTGGAACCGCTGCAATGGCTCGGCGTCGCGGCAATTCTGCTGGCCGCCGCGGGTATGCAACAGGGCTGGGGCTTCAAATCGCGAAAATTAGCGGCACAGTAAGTGTCAGATGTTCCAGCGCGGCGCGGTCCTGGCCAGTCGCTGGCGCATCTCGCTGATGTTGGCGGCGAACTGTCGGGTCAGCAGCCGATAACCGTCGAGCGGACTGTAGACCGGCGCTTCGAGACTTGAAGCGGGCGGCAGGTCGACGGGCCGGCTCAGCCGTTGCGACGCACCGGTTTTCAGCGCCCGCGCCATCCCGATCAGTTGCACGCGGATTAGCCGATGTTCCGCCGTCATCGCCGATTGCAGCTGAGCCATGGCATTCGTATCGCTGGCGTCCGGGCGAGTGTTGGCGAGGATTTCCAGGGTGCTGACGCACATGCGCAAATTGCGCTGAATGGCATCCAGTTCGGTCATGGAGATTTTCACTTCCTTTGACACCGACGGCATCAGCGAGCGCAATTGCACCATCACTGAATTCAGGCGCCCCATAAGTTTGAGGTGATCGTCATCGCTGACCGGTTGGCCATTGATGATGCGCCCATAGATCGTCGCGCAATCGCGTAGTGCATCGGCCAGGTTGTAGCGCCAGGAAAACACCGCATACAGCGGCAACGCAAAGGAAAACGCCAGCGCCAGGGCGATGCCGATCAGAATATCCACCCCGCGCCATAAGCCGTCCGTGACCGGATTGTCACCGTGCCCCGCGACGATAAACACGGTAATCGCCGCGAGCAACGCCGTGTAGCCCCCCTTGCCAATGGCGTGATACGAGAAAAAACCGCACACCACCGACATGGCGAAATAGGTCAGCCACGGCATCCCGAGCCAAGCCTGTTGCGCGACCAGCAGCAGACCGACGCCAGCCCCGATCAACGTACCAATGGCCCGTTCGGCGGCTTTTTTGCCGATATTGCCGTGGTGCTGCAAGCCACCAATCACCACCAGCATGGTCACCGACGCCCATTCCCCGTGCGGTAAATGGATGCCGGTGGTCAGCAGGATCGTCGCCAGCAACCCAAGCGAAACCCGCACCGCGTGGATCAGTCTGGCGTGGCGATAGCGCCGGTACGGGTCCAGCAACGGACGCAGCAGTCGGCGCAGCAGCGGTGGCAGTCGATGGCTGAAGGTACTCAGGCTCGGTGTCCTCAGAAAATGTAATCGGTGGTCAGGAAGCTCGAACTGCGTCCACTGATGATCTCGCTGATGAGGTCCTTGTTGGTTTCCTGGAACTTGGTGGCGACCAACGTACGGATCGAAAACACCCGCAGCGCATCATGCACCGACAACGTGCCCTCGGCCGAGTTCTTGCGGCCGTTGAACGGGAAGGTGTCCGGGCCACGCTGGCATTGCGCGTTGAGGTTGATGCGCCCGACCTGGTTGGCGAATGTGTCCACCAACCGGCCGACCGCCACCGGGTTGGTGCCGAAGATACTCAACTGCTGGCCGAAGTCCGATTCCAGGACGTAATCGATCACCGTGTCCAGATGGCGGTACGGCACGATCGGGATGACCGGGCCGAACTGTTCTTCCTGATAGACACGCATCTGTGTGGTCACCGGGTACAGCACCGCCGGGTAGAAGAACGAGGCGCGGGCCACGCCGCCGTTGGGGTTGACCACCTTGGCGCCTTTGCTTTCGGCATCGGCGACCAGCGAATGCAGGTAATCGACCTTGCCTGACTCTGGCAGCGGGGTCAGTGCCACGCCGCTGTCCCACGGCATGCCGGGTTTGAGGCTGGCGAGTTTGGCGTTGAATTTCTCGATGAACGCTTCGACCACGTCTTCGTGGACGAAGAGGATTTTCAGCGCGGTGCAGCGCTGACCGTTGAACGACAACGAGCCGGTCACCGCTTCGCTCACCGCGTTGTCCAAGTCCACCTCGGGCAAGACGATGCCGGGGTTCTTCGCATCAAGGCCCAGCGCCGCACGCAAACGGTGAGGTTTTGGGTGCAGTTTTTTCAGGTCGCTGGCGGCTTTGTTGGTGCCGATAAACGCGAAGATGTCGATCTTGCCGCTGGCCATCAGCGCGCTGACGGTCTCGCGGCCGCTGCCGTAGATCACGTTGATCACCCCGGCCGGGAAGCTGTCGCGGAACGCTTCCAGCAGCGGACGAATCAACAGCACGCCGAGTTTGGCCGGTTTGAACACCACGGTGTTGCCCATGATCAACGCCGGAATCAGCGTGGTGAAGGTTTCGTTTAGCGGGTAGTTGTAGGGGCCCATACACAAGGCCACGCCGAGTGGGACGCGGCGAATCTGGCCGAGAGTGTCTTGTTCCAGCTCGAAGCGGCTGGAGCGGCGGTCGAGTTCTTTTAAGGCATTGATGGTGTCGACGATGTAATCGCAGGTGCGGTCGAACTCTTTTTCCGAGTCTTTGAGATTCTTGCCGATCTCCCACATCAGTAGCTTGACGACCGCCTCACGCTGTTGACGCATGCGACCCAGAAAGGCTTCGACGTGCTGGATGCGCTCGGCCACGCGCATCGTCGGCCACAAGCCCTGACCACGGTCATAAGCACGGACGGCGGCGTCCAGCGCGGTCAATGCGGTTTCGGCGTCCAGCAGCGGCGTGCTGCCGAGGATCACTTGCTCGTCGCCATTCGCGCCGGCCAGGTACACCGGGCTGCGGACCTGGGCGAGCGGGCCGGACCAGGTTTTCAGTTGGCCATCGACCAGGTACTCGCGCTGCTCGGTCTGGCCGTCGAGGCGATATTTTTCCGGGATGTCGGCGAGGCTCGGAAACAGGTTGTCGAGAATGTTGGCTGTGGTCATGTCGCTACCCCCTCTGGATTGGGTCATGCACTGATGAATCGTTTTAGCAGACCTCGGCCTCGCTTGTCATGACTCATCTCAGCGTTTTACGCCGCAGCGTGATGGTGCGCGCTTTTCCCGGCGTGTTCGGGCTGGCCTCAGAAGCCCCCCTAGTTGGCCCCCAATGCCCTCAACCCGTCCACACGGGGTGCCTTAGTGTTGAGTTCTCCTTGATCACAACAAAAACGGTGCACCCGGCTGACCGGGCACCCCATGAGAGGAACGCCATGCGGGCACGCCGATTCACTGAAAAGCCTAGCCTCTGTTTTGCCCTGGTGGGATTCACGGTGTTGCTCGCGGGGTGTGGCGAAGAGCCAAAAAGCCCGGCAACGCGCACTGACGCGGCCACCGCCAGGCCTGCCGACACCGAGCTGGCGCAGGTCTACGACAACAGTTGCAAGCTCTGCCACGCCAACCCGGCCGCCGGGGCGCCGCTGACCGGTGACACCAAAGCCTGGGAGCCTCGGGTCCTTCAGGGCGCCGACACGCTGCTCGATCACGCGATCAACGGCTACAACGGTATGCCGCCGATGGGCCAGTGCGTGCAGTGCTCAGAGGAACAGTTCCTGGCGCTGATCAGCTTCATGTCCGGCCAGCACATCCCACAATAAGAACGACAGGGTGCGATTCATGACGATGGACTTAACACGGCGTCAGTTGTTGCAACGGGTGAGTGTCATTGGCGCCTTTACCGCGCTCGGCTCCACATCGGCGCTGGCCGAACTGCTGCGCGCGCCACGGCTGATCCCCTGGCGTAACTGGTCGGGGGGCCAGAGTTGCCTGCCAGCAGCGCGGTTGGCGCCGAAGAATCTGGATGAATTGACCCAGGTTGTGCGCCAGGCCCCAGGCAAGATTCGCCCGGTGGGTTCGGCGCATTCCTTCAGCGCGCTGGTGCCCACTGACGGCACGTTGCTGTCGCTGAGCTATTTCACCGGGTTGCTCGATCACGACGCGAAAACCCTGCAAGCCGAGTTCGCCGCCGGCACGCCGATGTCGCGCATGGGCACACCGCTCAAGGACATCGGCCAAGCCCTGCAAAACATGGCCGATATCGATTACCAGACCCTCGCCGGGGCGATCTCTACCTCGACCCACGGCACCGGCAAGCACTTTCAATCCTATTCCGCCCACGTCTGCGGCCTGCAACTGGTCACCGCCACGGGCGAGGTGCTGGATTGCGACAGCACGCGACATCCTGAAGTGTTCGGCGCGGCGCGGGTGTCCCTCGGCGCACTCGGGGTGGCGACGAAAATTCGTCTGCAAAACCGCCCGGCGTATCGTTTGAGAGAACGCCAGTGGATCGCCAAGACCGAAGAATTGCTGGAAGACCTCGACAAGAACACCCGGGAAAACCAGCACTGGGAAATGCTCGTGGTGACCCATTCCGACTATGCCTTGTCGATCGCACTCAACGAAACCACTGACCCGGCGACACCGCCGATTCCAGCGGATGAGGAGGGCGGTAACGAATTCGTCACGCTGATCGAGAAAATCGACAAGTACGGTAGCGACTTCCCCGACTTGCGCCGCACGATGCTCAACAACCTGCGCCACCTCGCCAGTTTTGATGACCGGGTGGGTGACTCGTTCGACATTTACGCCAACGTGCGCACGGTGCGCTTCAACGAAATGGAATATTCGGTGCCGGCAGAACATGGCCCGGCGTGTCTGCGCGAGATCCTCAAGCTGATTCAGGACAAGGACCTGCGCACCTGGTTTCCGATTGAATACCGCTACGTCAAAGCCGACGACATTCCCCTGAGCATGTTCGAAGGCCGGGACAGTTGCTCGATCTCGGTCCATCAGCATTATCAGATGGACCATCACAATTTTTTCGCCGCCGTCGAGCCGATTTTCTGGAAGTACAACGGCCGGCCGCATTGGGGCAAGTTGCACACGCTCAACGCGAAAAACCTGCAACCGCTGTACCCGCGCTGGCAGGAATTCATTGAGGTGCGGCAAGCGCTGGACCCCAGCGGAAAATTCCTCAATGCGCACTTGTCGTCGATTCTGGGGGTGAGCTGATGGCGGTCAATCGACGCAATTTCCTGATGGGAGCCGCCGGTGTCGGCGTGTTGTTGGCAGGTGTCGGGGCGTGGTTGCGGCCGGGTGATCGAGGCGCGCCGTACAGCGATTATTTCCATACGCTGAACCTCGAACTCAAGGAACACGGACCGATGCGGCCGGTGATGCTGATCGATCTTGATCGACTGGATCACAACATCGATGTGGTGATGCTGTCGGTAAAGCGCGGCGGCAAGCACCTGCGCCTGGTGGAGAAATCACTGCCGGCGCCGGGGCTATTGGCGTACATCGCCAAGCGCGCGGGCACGCAGCGCTTGATGTCGTTTCATCAGCCGTTTCTCAATCATGATGCGCTGCAGTTTCCCGAGTCAGACATCCTGTTGGGCAAGCCGTTGCCGGTGCGCTCGGCGGAGTTGTTTTATCTGTCGCACAAAGGGCCTTTTGATCCTTCGAAGCAACTGCAATGGCTGCTCGATACGCCTGAACGACTTCAGCAGTACCTCGCGCTGGCGCAGGGATTGGGTACGCGGTTGCGGGTGAACATCGAGCTGGATGTCGGACTGCATCGCGGTGGTGTCAGCGATGCGGCTGTGCTTGGGCCGATGCTGGCGCTGATCAGTAAAAATCCTCAGCACCTGGAGTTCGCCGGCTTCATGGGCTACGACCCGTTCGTGGGCATGGGCGTGCCGGGAATACTGGGCTCGCCCGAAGAACTGTTCGCCAAGGTGATGGTGATATACAACCGCTGCGTCGACTTCACCCGTCAGCAATTCCCCGGCCTGTGGCATCAAGGGCTGACCCTCAACACCGCCGGCAGCCCGAGTTATCGCATGCATGAGCATGAACAGCTCAGCACGGAGGTGTCGGTGGGGACGGCGATGCTCAAGCCGACGCACTATGATTTGCCGTCGCTGGTGGAACATGTGCCGGCGGCATACATCGCTACGCCGGTGTTGAAGAGCACGGGCGCGGTGAACATTCCGGCGCTGGATGACAAGTCCCGGCTGTTGTCGTGGTGGGACACCAATCAACGCGAGACGTTTTTCATCTATGGCGGTAACTGGATGGCGGAGTTCGAATCGCCGCCGGGGTTGCAGAGTAACGGGGTGTATGGCCGCAGCTCGAATCAGGAAATGGTCAATGGCTCGGCGGCGGTGGGGCTGGGAGTAGAAGACCAGGTGTTTTTGCGGCCTACGCAGACGGAGTCGGTGTTGTTGCAGTTTGGGGATTTGCTGGCGGTTCGGGGTGGGAGGATTGTTGATAGCTGGCCGGTGTATTCCTGAAGGATTTTTGGTGCTCGTTCTGGCGCCTTCGCGAGCAAGTCGAATCGTCGCACCGCCGCTCCCACATTTAACCGAGTCCTGTCAGGGGAATGCGGTTAAGTGTGGGAGCGGGCTTGCTCGCGAAGGCGTCAGCTCAGTCAAAACGCATAAGGGATGCTGACCTTGGCCCAGAGCATTTCCCCCTCAGGCCGGTTCTCCACATCAAACTCCTTGGCCCAGCGAATCTCCGCCGTGGCGTATTTCAAAAAGGTCAGGTGCAACGCCGGACCAATCGCAAACACCTGCCCGCGCACCCCGTCGTTCACGTCCTGGCCATTGAATTGCACGGTGTGGCCGTACTGTTTGTCGTCGGTGGTTTGCTTGAGGTAGTAGCCGTTCAACCCGAACATCAGGTTGTCGGTGATTTTGTAGCTGGCCGAATAGTCGAAGTGGAAAATCTGCCCCGACTCGTAATCGGTGTCTTTGTTTTTTCCGTTGAAGCTGTAGGTCGTCTTCACCGACATCTCGGTGTTTTCCGTCGGTAGCCAGGTGAAGGAGAACAGCGGTTTGTAGGTGTAGAAGTTGTTGCTGGTGTTGGCCAGGCGATCGACGCTGTATTCGCCGGTCGGCACGGTGATTTCCAGCGCGGCGCCCAGCGTAAGGGTCGGGCCCATGTCCCACAGAATGATTGGCGCGACGGTGGTATCGCCCATGCCTTCGCGGGTGTCGTGCAAGCCGAATACCGAGACTTCCTGCTTGAGCCAGGGCTGCGCTATGTAGCCCGCCAACCGACCACCAAACACCCGCACCGGGCTGAGGTAATCCAGGCGTGGAATCACCGCCGTGGATTCGATATCGACATCCGGCACCTTGCCACCAAGCGAACTGATGTTCAGCTCGGTGGAGGTGTAGTGGTTGTAGTAGAGGTTGAACGCCAGCATGTTGTCCGGAAGGCTGTCGGGTGACAGTGGCAACATGAAAAAACCGTCGGTGCCGGCGCCGATGTTGTCCACGCCAGCCTCGGTGGCCAGCGCCGGTTGAATCGCGCAGGCGCCGGCCAGGCTAATGACCAGTAGGGGAAATCTCGTGCAGGTCGGGATCATGGGTGTACTCATTATTATTGTTAGCAGGCTTTCCAGCGTCCATACGAGGGCCGCCCCATAGAAATAAGCTGTCTACGCTGTGCGAGGCAGGGTATTGGCGGCCATTTAGGGGGACTTCTGCGGACAGCCTGTGAGCCCTGTGCTAACTTCCGTCGACATAACCGGTAACAAAAATAAGAATGCAGCTCGCCCCGGAATGTATAACCCCATGCAAATGAAAGTGATTGATCCAACCTTTGAACTGGCGCTGGTGTCGCCGTTTCTCCTGCAAACCCTCGCCGAAGTCGCCGAGCAAAAAGGCGTCAACCCTGACAGCCTGTGCCGAGGGCTGGGCTTTACCTTTGATGACCTTCAGGACCCGGCTCAACGGATTTCCTATCGCCAAGCCGTGGCGATGATTCAACGCGCGCTCAAAGCCTTGCCCAATCAGGGCCTGGGCTTGTGGGTCGGCGCACAGAATGTGCTCGGCACGCTGGGGTTGCTTGGGCATGTGTTGTCGCTGTGCAAGACCTTGCGCGATGCCTTCGAGCTGGGCATTCGGCATCAGCACACCTCCGGCGGGATTGTGGTGTCGAGTGTGGAGGAGGCGAGTGATCGGGTGTTTGTCGACGTCGAATGCCGCTTGCCGTTCGCCGATGTGCAACTGTTTGCGGTCGAGGAGTTTTTCGCCAGTCTGCTGGTGTATGGGCGGGCGCTGGTCGGGGCGGATTTCAAGCCGATAGCGGTAGAGTTCATGCACGCTGCGCCGGATTATCTGGGCGAATATTCGCGGGTGCTGGGGCCGGACGTGCGCTTCGGTTGCTTGCAAAACCGCATGGTGATCGCAGCGCATTGGCTGGATGTGCACTTGCCCAATCATCATTCCCTGGCCTTGCGTCAGGCGTTGAAATTGCTGGAGCTGGAAGCCGCACAAGTGCATCAGAAAATGGACTTGATCCAGGCCGTGGAACGGGCGATTGCCCGGGACCTGACCGAGGGCAGCCACATCGAGAAAATCGCCGGCGACCTGAACATGAGCAGCCGCACCTTGCGCCGCCGCCTCACCGAGCACGCGCTGACCTTCGAAACGCTGCTGGAGCAAGTCCGCCAGACCCGGACCATGAGCCTGCTGGCCAACCCGGACATGTCCATCGAACGCATCACCGAAGAAGTTGGCTACAGCGACGTACGCAGCTTCCGCCGTGCCTTCAAACGCTGGACCGGCATGAGCCCGAGCGCATTCCGCAACGAAACCCCAAGCGAGGTTTAATTTATTTTGGGCGAATGGGCTTCTGTGGCGAGGGGGCAAGCCCCTCGCCACAGAGGTCTCTAACCACAAAGCCCTGTCACCACAGGTTCATAGCCTCTGAAACCACACAAAACTTCATCCTCCGGTTAAACTCCGGGCTCTATTTCAAGGAGTTCATATGAGCTATTACCAGCCGGGCATTCTCGCCACCCCTGTTCCGCCTCAAGCCCGTCATATGTTCTTCGCCCTCGAATCCGCCGAAGCCTTGCCGGTCGCGCTCGATAACTTGATGCAACTGGTGGACGGGAAGTCGGCTGTCGTCGGTTTCGGCGAGTCGCTGGTCAAGGCATTGCACGCCCAGGTCGATGGCCTGCGTGCCTTTCCGGCATTGACCGGGGTGGGCGTCGACAACCCGTCGACGCAACACGCGCTCTGGTGCTGGCTGCACGGCGTCGACCGGGGTGAGCTGCTCAATCGCAGCCAGGCCATCGAAGCCGCGCTGGCGCCGGCCCTGCGTCTGGTGCAGATGAACGAAACCTTCCGCCACATGACCGGCCACGACCTGACCGGCTACGAAGACGGCACCGAAAACCCGCACGACGACGCCGCTGTCGCTGCCGCCCTGTTGAGCGAAGGCGCGGACGGCCTGGTTGGTGGCAGTTTTGCCGCGATCCAGCAGTGGCAGCATGACCTCAAGGGCTTCCACGCGATGCCGTCCCATGAAAAGGACAACATCATGGGCCGTCGTTTGAGCGACAACGAAGAGCTCGACGACGCCCCGGTCTCGGCCCACGTCAAGCGCACCGCCCAGGAAAGCTTCGCCCCCGAAGCATTCGTGGTCCGTCGCTCGATGCCATGGATTGAAGGTGATCGCGCCGGCCTGATGTTCCTCGCGTTCGGTTTTTCCCTCGACGCTTTCGAAGCGCAACTGCGGCGCATGAGCGGTCTGGAAGACGGCATCACTGATGGTTTGTACCGCATCAGCCGCCCGATCACCGGTGGCTATTACTGGTGCCCGCCGCTCAAGGACGGTCACCTGGACCTGCGCGCCTTGCGCATCGGCTAACCAACAGGACGTGAACATGGACGTGGTGCGGTGGGGCATGATCGGTTGTGGCAGTGTCGCTGAGCGCAAAAGCGGGCCAGCCTTTTACAAGGCGCCCGGTTCGGCATTGGTGGCGGTGATGGGGCGGCGTCTGGAGGCGGTAACGGATTACGCCACGCGCCATGGCATTGCCCGGATCTACACCGACGCGCAAGCGCTGATCAATGATCCCGAGGTGGACGCGGTGTACATCGCCACGCCGCCCGACAGTCACCACGCCTACAGTCTGATGGTGGCCGCCGCCGGCAAACATTGCTGCGTCGAAAAGCCGATGTCGCTGAATGCCGGGCAAAGCCGCGAGATGCAACAGGTCTTTGCCGACGCCGGATTGCACCTGTTCGTTTCCTACTACCGACGCTCGCTGCCGCGCTTCCAGCAAGTGCGGCAATGGCTGGAAGCGGGGCGGATCGGCGAGGTCCGGCACCTGACCTGGACCCTGACCAAAGCCCCATCGCCCGTCGATCTGGGCGGCGTGCCCAACTGGCGCACGGACCCGGGCATTGCCGGCGGCGGTTACTTCGCCGACCTCGCCAGCCATGGGTTTGACCTGTTCCAGTACCTGCTCGGCGACATCACCGACGTGGCCGGTTTCACCGCGCGACAGGCCGGGTTGTATGCCGCCGAAGATGCGGTCAGTGCCACGTGGCGGTTTGCGTCGGGGGCGACGGGCATGGGTTGCTGGAACTTCGTGGCGGATCGTCGCGAGGATCGGGTTGAGGTGATTGGCAGCCAAGGGCGGATCAGCTTTTCGGTGTTCGACGAGCAACCGGTACAGCTTCAAGCGGATGAACAGCTCAGCCTGCACATCGACCATCACGAGCACATCCAGTGGCATCACGTGCTGGGCATGAACGCGCACATTCGCGGTCAAGCGCAGCACCCGGCGGTGGCAGCGCAAGCCTTGAAAACCGACTGGGTGATGGACCAGATCCTCAAGCGCCACTGAGTTCACAGCTCATCGAGTCTGCTTTTGTGGCGAGGGGGCTTGTCGGAACGCCGCATCGCCCCGTTCGGCTGCGCAGCAGTCGCAAAACCTGCAAATGCGGTATGACTGAAAAATGCGGGGGGAGCGCTTCGCACTCCAACGGGGGCAAGCCCCCTCGCCACAGGAATCTAACCTTATGCTTAAACAATATTTCTCAAGCCGCGCGGAGCCCCTCTAAGATCACGTCATAACTCGTTATAACAAGTGATCTTCATGACCGATAACGTTCTATCCCTCAGCAGCGTCCCTCTGCACACCCAACTGCGCGACGTACTACGTGCCCGCATCCTCGACGGTGAATACCCGCAAGACAGCCAGATGCCTTCCGAAAGCGAACTCGGCGCGCTGTTCAAAGTCAGCCGCATCACCGTGCGCCAGGCGTTGGGCGATCTGCAAAAAGAAGGGCTGATCTTCAAGATTCACGGCAAAGGCACCTTCGTTGCCAAGCCGAAAACCTTCCAGAACGTCAGCACCCTGCAAGGCCTGGCCGAGTCCATGACCGGTCGCGGCTACGAGGTGATCAACCGCCTGCGCAGCTTCAAATTTATCGCCGCCGACAAACTTGTCGCCGAACGCTTGCAGGTCGCCGAAGGTGAAACCGTGGCCCAGATCAAACGGGTGCGGCTGATCAATCGCGAGCCGATCTCGCTGGAAATCACCTACCTGCCCAAAGCCATCGGCGAACGGCTGGAGAAGGCCGATCTGGTGACCCGCGACATCTTCCTGATCCTCGAAAACGACTGCGGCATCGCCCTCGGCCACGCCGATCTGGCCATCGATGCGGTACTGGCCGACAGCGACCTGACCCAGGCACTCAACGTCGAACCGGGCTCGCCGATCATGCGCATCGAGCGCCTGACCCACGACGCCAGCGGCCAGCCGGTGGACTTCGAACACCTTTACTACCGTGGCGATGCCTTCCAGTACCGTCTGCGGATTGACCGGCAAAAAGGGGCGCAGGCATGAGCCGAATCACTATTGAGCAGGAATACGACATCGTCGTGATCGGCGGCGGCACCGCTGGACCGATGGCGGCGATCAAAGCCAAGGAACGCAACCGCGATCTGCGCGTGTTGTTGATCGACAAGGCCAACGTCAAGCGCAGCGGCGCGATCAGCATGGGCATGGACGGCCTGAACAACGCGGTCATTCCCGGCCACTCGACGCCGGAGCAATACACCAAGGAAATCACCATCGCCAATGACGGCATCGTCAATCAGGCGGCGGTGTATGCCTACGCCACTCACAGTTTCGAAACCCTCTCACAGCTGGACCGCTGGGGCGTGAAGTTCGAGAAGGATGAGACCGGCGACTACGCGGTGAAAAAAGTCCACCACATGGGTGCCTACGTGCTGCCGATGCCGGAAGGGCATGACATCAAAAAGGTGTTGTATCGCCAATTGAAACGGGCGCGGGTCAGCATCACCAATCGACTGGTGTGCACCCGACTGCTGACCGATGAAGAGGGCGCGGTCAACGGCGTGATGGGCTTCGATTGCCGCACTGCCGACTTCCATGTGATCAAGGCCAAAGCAGTCATCCTCTGCTGCGGCGCCGCCGGGCGCCTGGGTTTACCGTCTTCGGGCTACCTGATGGGCACTTACGAAAACCCGACCAATGCTGGCGACGGTTACGCCATGGCGTATCACGCCGGGGCCGAACTGGCGAACCTGGAATGCTTCCAGATCAACCCGCTGATCAAGGATTACAACGGCCCGGCCTGCGCCTACGTCACCGGACCCTTGGGCGGCTACACCGCCAACAACAAAGGCGAACGCTTCATCGAGTGCGACTACTGGAGCGGCCAGATGATGTGGGAGTTCCACCAGGAACTCGAAAGCGGCAACGGCCCGGTGTTCCTCAAACTCGATCACCTGGCCGAGGAAACCATCCAGAACATCGAAGAGATCCTGCACAGCAACGAACGCCCGAGTCGCGGCCAGTTCCACGCCAATCGCGGCACCGATTACCGCACGCAAATGGTCGAGATGCACATTTCCGAGATCGGCTTTTGCAGCGGGCATTCGGCGTCGGGGGTGTGGGTCAACGAGCGGGCGGAAACCTCGGTCAAGGGCTTGTATTCGGCCGGTGACATGGCGGCGGTGCCGCACAACTACATGCTCGGCGCGTTTACTTATGGCTGGTTTGCCGGCACCAACGCAGCGGATTTTGTCGCCGGGCGTGAGTTCTCGGCCGGCGATGCCAAACAGATCGAAACGGAGAAACACAGGGTCTACGCGCCACTGGACCGCGAACACGGCCTGCCACCCGCGCAAGTCGAGTACAAGCTGCGGCGTTTTGTGAACGACTACCTGCAACCGCCGAAAGTGACCAAGAAGATGCAGATCGGCCTGCAACGTTTCAGCGATATCCAGCATGATCTCGATCAGATCAAGGCCCATAACGCCCACGAACTGATGCGCGCCATGGAAGTCAGCATGATCCGCGACTGCGCCGAAATGGCCGCCCGTGCCTCGCTGTTCCGCGCCGAAAGTCGCTGGGGGCTTTATCACTATCGGGTCGACCACCCGCAACGCAATGACAGCGACTGGTTCTGCCATTGCCACCTGAAAAAGGGCGACGACGGCCAGATGACCAGTTTCAAGAAAGCCGTCGAGCCTTACATCATCCCGCTCGATGCCGAAGAAATGCAGGCCTACGACCGGCTTCGGGTCGGTGCCTTTGCTGCCTGAGCCTCACTAAAAGAGAGACCGCCCAATGGCCTATCAACCCCAGGAAATCTTCTTCCGCTCCAACGCGCCGGTCACGGTCGACGAGGACCTTTGCATTGCCCACAAAGGCTGCACCGTGTGCGTCGACGTCTGCCCGATGGACCTGCTGGCCATCAACCCGGCCACGCAAAAAGCCTACATGGCGTTCGATGAATGCTGGTACTGCATGCCCTGTGAAAAGGACTGCCCGACCGGGGCGGTGAAAGTCGAAATACCTTATCTGTTGCGCTGAATGGTCGGACGCCATCGCGGGCAAGCCCAGCTCCTACAGGTTTATTTGGTGTCCGCAAAATTTTGGATTCAGCACAAATCACTGTGGGAGCCGGGCTTGCCCGCGATGAGGCCGCCACAGACAACAACAAGCCATCCGGCAACACCGGACGCCCGCTTCAAACCACCCCTCGTTTCCCACCACGCCCTGATCGTGGCGGAGACGAACATCCAATAAACGATTCGAGGGGATACACCCATGTTGCGTGCAGCATTCGCCGGTCTGGTACTGGCCTCATTCACCCTGTCGGCTTCCGCCGAAACCATCCGCATTGCCATCGGCACCCAGGACACCACCATCAATTGCGCTGCCGGCGGATTGCTGATTCGTGAACTCGGCCTGCTCGACAAATACCTGCCCCACGACGGTCAATACAAAGACGCTAACTATGAAGTGGAGTGGAAAAACTTCACCAGCGGCGCACCGCTGACCAACGAAATGGTCGCCGGCAAACTCGACTTCGGCGCCATGGCCGATTTCCCCGGCGCGTTCAACGGCGTGGCGTTCGAAACCGCCGGCAAGCACAGCCTGTTCATCAGCGTGCTCTCGGGCAGCATCAAGGGCAGCGGCAACGGCATCGTGGTGCCGAGCGCTTCGGGCGTGCAGTCGTTGGCGGAGTTGAAAGGCAAGACCATTTCCGTGCCGTTCGCCTCGACGGCCCACGGCATGTTGCTGCGCGCCGTGGCGGCCCAGGGTTGGGACCCGCTCAAAGACGTCAACATCATCGCCCAACCGCCAGAAGTCGCAGGCTCGGCGTTGCAGGCCGGGAAGATCGACGCCCACGCCGACTTCGTGCCGTTCGCCGAGCTGTTCCCGAGCCGCGGTTTCGCCCGCAAGATCTACGACGGTGCCCAGGCCGGCGCGCCGACCTTCCACGGCGCGTTGGTGGATCAGGCGTACGCGAAAAAGTACCCGGAAATCGTCGTCGCCTATTTGCGGGCAAGCATCGAGGCCAATCAGTTGCTGGCGGCAGAGCCGGAGAAATACAGCGAACTGATTGCCACGGTCACCGGTGTCGACGCCGAGGTCAATTACCTGTTCCACGGCCCGCTGGGCGTGCAAACCCGCGACCTGAGCTGGAAGCCGGAATACCGTCAGGCGGTGGGTACCGCGATCGATACGCTGAAGTTGTTGAAGAAGGCTGATCGTGGTCTCGATCTCAATACCTTTATTGACGATCAGTACATTCGTGCAGCGTTCAAGGCCTCGAATCTGGATTACACCGCGCAACTGGCCAACTACGGGCAAACGCCGTTGACAGCGGTGGATGCAGCGAGTGGCCAGGCGATCACTGATTTCAGCCATGTCGCGGAAATCTGGGTGCGTGGCGAACCGAAAGTCCGCCAGTACGCCTCGGCGCAAGCGGCGTTCACTGCGTTGGCCGGTTTGAAGTCTGAAGGCAAAAACATCCGCGCGGTGTACGCCCAGGCCAGCGACAGCGGGATCAAGTTGCTGGCGGATCAGGCGTGGTTTGCCAGTGATGCAAAAGGACGCCTCAGCGCGTTCCTGCTCAAAGGCCAGGCCCAACAATTCGCCACGGCCCAGGGCGGGAAAGTCTTCGACTTCAGCGAAGCCACCACCCAAGCCGTTGCCGCCCGCTAACCCCAAGCACACTGCAACCCCTGTAGGAGCCGGCTTGCTGGCGATTGCGATCCGACATTCAACATTGATGCTGGCTGTCCCGCCATCTTCGCCAGCAAGCCGGCTCCTACAGGTTTGAGTTGAGAGGAAGAATTGTGTACCGATCCTATGCACGCTGGATTCCAAGGGCCGCTTCACTGCTGCTCTGCCTGCTGTTCTGGCAACTCGCCGCCAGTGGTCACTGGAACCTCGGCCTGGTCACCTTCGCCAACGTCCCGACGCCAGTGGCGGTCATCCATGCTGCATTGGGCCTCGGCGATTCCGGCAAGCTCGCCCAGCATCTGAGCAGCAGCCTCAGCCGGGTCTTCGCCGGTTACCTCGCGGCACTGATCATCGGCATCGCCCTGGGCCTGGCCATCGGCCGCTCGAAATGGGCCGAAGACGTGCTGTTGCCGCCCTTGGAAGTCCTGCGCCCAATCCCCGCCGTGGCCTGGATTCCGCTGGCGATCCTGATGTTCCCGTCCTCGGAACTGTCGATGGTCTTCATCACCTTCACCGGCGCGTTGTTCCCGATTTTGCTGAACACCGTGCACGGCGTCGAAGGCGTCGACCCACGCCTGATCGCCTCGGCCAAAAGCCTCGGGGCAGGGCGCCGGGCGATCTTGCTGGAAGTGATCCTGCCGGGCGCCGCGCCAAGCATCATCACCGGCCTCGCCATCGGCATGGGCACCTCGTGGTTCTGCCTGGTGACGGCAGAAATGATCTCCGGCCAGTACGGCATCGGGTATTACACCTGGGAGTCCTACACCCTCCAGAACTACGCCGACATCGTGGTCGGCATGTTGCTGATCGGTGTGCTCGGGATGGGCAGCAGCCTGCTGATCAAACGTCTCGGCGGGCTGTTCACGCCGTGGCACCGACCACGAGGAAAAGCTTGATGAGCGTGATGCAAACCCCGGAAGGGCGGATCGATATTCGTCAGTTGTCCATCGTCCTAGGTGAAGGGCCGCAAGCCTTCGAAGCCGTGCAAGGTCTGGATTGCCAGATTGAAGCGGGGCAGTTCGTGTGCATTCTCGGGCCGTCCGGTTGCGGAAAGTCGACCTTGCTCGGTGCGCTGGCGGGGCATCTGCAACCGCGCTCCGGCCATCTTAATGTCGATGGCGCAGCCGTTTCGGGACCGTCGCCGCAGCGCGGCATGGTGTTCCAGCACCACACGCTGTTCCCGTGGCGAACCGTGCGCGACAACGTTGCCTTTGGCTTGAAGATGCGCGGCATCGGCAAGGCTCAACGTCACAAAGCCGCCGATGAAATCCTGGCCTTGGTGGGCCTAGAAGGTTTTGCCGGGCGTTGGCCGGATCAGCTCTCCGGCGGCATGCAACAGCGGGTGGAAATCGCCCGGGTGCTGATCAACCGCCCGCGCCTGTTGCTGATGGACGAACCCTTCGGTGCTCTCGACGCACTGACCCGGTTGAACATGCAGGAACTGTTGCTGGACATCTGGACGCGGATTCGCACTACCGTGGTGTTTGTCACCCATGACATCGACGAAGCGTTGTTCCTCGCCGATCGCCTGCTGGTGATGAGCTCGCGCCCCGGCCGGATCATCGAAGATTTGCGCCTCGACTTTCCAAGGCCACGCACCACCGAATTGGTGACGAGCCATGAATTCACTCGCCTCAAGCGCCATTGCCTCGAATTACTGCGTCACGAAGACGGTCGGCAGCTACCGCGCCTGAACCCTCTTGGACTGCCCCCTGAAAACAAACTGCCGCGATTTGCCCTATGACCTCTCTATTCGATGTGACCGATAACGACGACATCCTCGCCCTGCAACCGCGCCTGACCGATGACGATCCCGGCGTGCGCCGCATCGCGTTGATCGAACTGGCCGACCTTGAAGAACCGGACGGCTTGCTGTGGCTGGTCAATCGACTGGCTGAAGATCCGACCGAAGAAGTGCGCGCCGAAGCCGCACGTTTGCTCGAAGCCTGGGAGGAGGAACCCGTGGTTGAAGCGCTGTGCCAATCGCTGACCGATCCATCGTTGGCCGTGCAAGCGGCTGCCGCGCAAAGCCTCAGTTTGCTAAAAAGCGAAGCCGCGGGGCGGGTGATTCTGCCGTGGACCGGGCATGCAGAGGCCAGTGTGCGCATTGCCGCGTTCAGGGCGTTGCGTGAGTTGCGCTTCCCTGATGCTGCCGCGGCCGCTTCAGCCGCGTTGAACGATGCAGACGCCAGCGTTCGTCGCGAGGCGGTGGGCGTACTCGGCTGGCTCAAACAGCTCGACGCGTTGACGGCGTTGGCGCGATTGGCCAGCACCGATCCGGACACGGAAGTCCGCCGCGCCGCCACCGGCGCCCTGGGTCTGGCCTCCGATGCCCAAGTGCTGCCGGCGTTGCGCCAGGCTTTGCGAGACGGCGCCTGGCAAGTGCGCGAAGAAGCCGCGACCACATTGGGCAAAGTCGGCCACATGGATGCCGGCTCTGCACTGGTCGAAGCCTTGAGCGACGATTACTGGCAAGTCCGCCTGCGCGCCACCCGCAGCCTTGGTCGTTTACGCTTCGCCCCGGCACTTGAAGCGCTGATCGAAACCCTCAGCCACCGCATCAGCAACCTGCGCAAGGAAGCCGCTTTGGCCCTCGGCGAATTGAACGATAAAGGCGCGATTGCCCCCTTGCAGGCCGCACAAGACGACGGCGACCCGGAAGTGCGCAAAGCCGTGCGCATTGCCTTGAGTCAGCTGCAATGAACCCGGTGGCGGTGGGTAATTCCCAGGGTAAACAGCAGTTGCGATTGAACTGGCCGGATGGGCGTGAGCAATTGCTCGATCACGCAGAACTGCGGCGTCAGTGCCCGTGCTCACAATGCCGGGCATTTCGGCTGCAAGGGCTGACGGTGAAGGTTGATCCGCGCATCCGCGTGGTCGAATTGAATGCCCAAGGCTACGGCGTGCAACTGATCTTCAGCGACGGCCACGAACGCGGCATCTACCCGTGGGCGTACCTGGCACAACTCACCCATGAAATCACTGAAACCTAAATGTGGGAGCGGGCTTGCTCGCGAATGCGGCGGGTCAGTCAACATTGATGTTGAATGTGAAACCGCATTCGCGAGCAAGCCCGCTCCCACATTTGATCGATGTCTGTCAGAAAGACTTGCTGACACTCGCCACCACGGTGGCGCTGCACAGGTCGTCGTAGCCCCAATTGCTGGTGCATTGGCTTTTCGACAGATCGGTGTCGATGTAGCTCAGGCCCAGCATCACGCCGGCCAGTTCGTGGGTCAGTTTGACTTCCCATTCGCGGTACGACTCTTCGCCATGACCGGCGCTTGTGAACATGCGCGGGTCCTTGAAGTCCATGTTGCCGTAGCGCAGCTTCAGGCCGGTGTCATAAGGCAATTGGGTTTCGTAACCGACATAGCTGTAGAGCGAGTTCTGCTTGCTGTCGACACCCGGTGCATCGTCTGAGTAATAGGCGCCGAGTTTCACCCCGTAGACACTGAGAATGCCGTAGACCTCGCTCTGGTTGAACTCGCTATCCTTCGGGTACGTGTACCTGAGGTAGCCGACGTCCAGATTGACGGCGTCGGTCGCTTGCCAGAGCCAGCCGCCGTAGTAGTCGACTTCCTGACGGGTTTTCAGCCCGCCACCGAAGTCGACGTTTGAACTCCAGGCACCCACGTACAAACCGGTGCTATGAGCCAGGGTCACACCGGCCTGCACGGCAGGGTCATTGAGTGTTTGCGAAATGCCACGGGTGCGGTAATCGCTCGCCAGGGTCAGGTCCACCAGTACGGAGAAGTCGTCATTCAAGACGATGGCCTGGCTGCTCAACGGCAGCAGACTCAAGGAACCAAGGGCGAACAGGGTGAAAGCTTTCATGAATGCAGTCCCGATATTGTGATTGTTATGGGCAGTTTTTTTGTGGCAAAGCTGCGCCGAAACCCGGCGTTGAACGCGGGATCGGGCAGCGGGTTACAGCGGGTTTTTATTAGAGGGTCGGTGCGTAGACTTCGCGACCGGCGAACCAGGTTTGCAGCACTTTTGTGTCGCTCAGGGCCTTGTTGTCGACGGTGAAGACGTCACGGTCGAGCACGATAAAGTCCGCTTGCTTGCCAGGGGTCAGCGAACCGATCTGCTTTTCCAGGCCGATGGTGCTCGCGGCATTCGCGGTGTAGGCGTAGAACATCGTTTCGCGATCCACGGCCTCCTTGATGTTCAGCACACCCATCGGGCCGACGCGGGTGATGGCCTGGGCCATGGCGTTCCACGGATTGGGCGACGACACGGGCCAGTCACTCGCGCCAGCGATGGTCGCGCCCTGTTTGAGCAGCGAGTGCGCCGGGTACTGGTAGCGGAAGGCGAGGGCGCTGACGTATGGCTTGATCATGTCCGTGGTGTAGTCGTCAGCCGAGGCCCATAGCAATTGCATCGAGGCGATGACGTTCAGCGGTTTGAACCGCGCAAACTCTTTCGGGTTGACGATTTGCAGGTGGGTGATCGAGTGCGTCACGCCGCTCTGGCGATCCTTGCGCGCCTGTTCGATGCCGTTCAGCGACTCACGCACCGCGCGATCGCCGATGGCGTGGATGTGCACCAGCCAGCCGCGCTGGTCGATGGCACTGACCAGTTCGCCGAAATGCTTCGGATCGATCAGCAATTCACCCTGTTTGTGCGAGTTGTTGTAAGGGTCGATCATCGCCGCGCTCTGAGCCGGGAATTCGATCACGCCGTCGGCGAAGATCTTGACGCCGGGCAGGGTCAGGTTGGGGATGCCCTGAAATTGCTGGCGAACCTTGTCCAGCGTGTCGAGATCGGCCGGAACGCTTTTTGAGTTGGCTACCAGCAGGGCAGCCACGTGGACCGTCATGCCGCCGGTTTCGGCCAAGGCTTTATAGGCCGGCAGCACGCCGACGGTTTTCTCTGTGGGCTTGAGCGCGAACAGCGGTTCGCCCGGGGCTGCGTTGGCGGCGGGGTCCATCCACGCCGTGATGCCGAAGCTGTTGTTGTAGCGCACGGCCGTTTGGGCGGCCTTGAGCATGTCGGCGCTGCTTGGCACGGGTATTTTCGAGGACACCCGGTCCCAACCGGCGTCCACCAGGAAACCATTGGGGCTGCCATCGGCACGTTTGCCGAGGGTGTCCGCTTCGGCGGCGGGCAATGACTTGATCAGTGCGGCATCAATTCCGGCGCGCTTGAGCATGAAATCATTGGCCCAGGCCGTGTGGTGGTCGCTGCCGGTGAACACCACGGGCACGTCGGCCCATTCACCGTTGCTGAATTTTTTACCCAAGTCTTCGGCCTTGGCCCAATACACCGAACTCATGCCGGCGATGGTCAGCACATCGCCGTGCCTGGCCTTGCCGTCGTCACGCCAGGCGCGCAGGCGTTTTTCCAGTTCGTCGAGGTCGATCACTTCGTCTTCCATGTTGGCCGAGACCATTTCCAGACCGCCGAAGATCGCGTGGGAATGGGTGTCGATCAGGCCGGGCATCAGGGTTTTACCGCCCAGATCAACCACTTTGGTGTCAGGTGTGATCAAGGCCTTGATCTGCGCATCGCTGCCGACTTGCATCACCTTGCCATCTTGTACTGCCAGCGCCTGTGCCTTCGGTTGGGCACGGTCGGCGGTGAAAATCTTGCCATTGATCAGCACCAGATCGGTGGCTGCCATGGCTTCCATCGAGGCAAAACTAACAGCGGCCATCAACAGATTCGGGATGAATCTTTTCATTGAATGTTTCCTTGTTATTGCGTCTGATGGCCAGATTAGTGGCTGCTGGTGCGCAGCAGAACGCCTTCCTCACGAAAAACGTTTTTGCCGGAATGGAAAAAGTATGGACAAGTTGGGTGCGTTGAAAATGTTCGTGGTCACGGCGCAACTGGGCAGCTTCAGCCGCGCCGCCGAGCAATTGGGCAAGACCCCGTCGGCCCTGACCAAAGCGGTCAATCACCTGGAGGCGGAGCTTGGCGCGCGCTTGTTCGAGCGCAGCACCCGACGGATTCTGCTGACCGAATCCGGGCGGCTCTATCTGGACACCGCGCGCCAGGTGTTGCAGCGGCTGGAGGAGGCCGGCGAGGAAATCGAGCAGTTGCAGCATGGCCTGCGCGGCAACCTGAAAATCACCGCGCCGCTGGCTTATGGGCGGGCGTTTCTCGATCAGGTATGTAGCGGTTTCCTCGAGCAATACCCGCAGATCAATCTGCAGGTGGACCTGTGCGATGAGTTCGTCAATCTGTTGGAAAGCGGTTACGACCTGGCCCTGCGCGAAGGCCATGACGACTTGCCGGGGCTGATCGCCCGCGTGGTCGGCAGCAATCGCCTGGCGTTGTGCGCCAGCCCGGCCTATCTGGCGCGCAAGACATTGCCGGTTACCCCGCAAACCCTCGATGACCATGAGTGGTTGCTGTATCGCCATCCATTGCTCAGTCGCGAATTCTGGTGGGTCGAGCACGATGGCCAACGCCTGAGCCTGCCGCAGCCGCCCAATCCGCGGTTGCGCAGTGACAATTACGACTTGCTGCTGGCCAACGCGCTGGCCGGACGCGGCCTGTTGCACACGCCGTTGTGGAGCGCCGCGCCGTACATCGCCGATGGCCGGTTGGTGCAGTTGATGGCCGACTACGACATCGACCCGGACAGCTTTGGCCCGCATATTTTGGCGGTGTACCCGAGCCATCGACGGGCGACTGCGAAGGTGCTGGCGTTCATCGATTACATCGCCGATTTTTTGGATGGCCTGGCCCCTTGTAGGAGCAAGGCTTGCCCGCGATAGCGATCTCAAGGACGCCATCGCGGGCAAGCCTTGCTCCTACACCGCTCCTACCTGATTAGCGGTCCTTGCCAGGAAAAAGCCAAAAGAGTACAAATGTACTCCATGACGACTTTAACTCCCCGCCGTACCGCCATCCTGACTTTTATCCGCGACCGAATCGCGGAGCACGGCCAGTCCCCGAGCCTCGCTGAAATCAGCGAGGCCTTTGGTTTTGCCTCCCGCAGCGTGGCGCGCAAGCACGTGCTGGCGCTGACCGACGCCGGTTTCATCGAGGTCAACCCGCATCAGGCCCGTGGCATTCGCCTGCTCGGGCAACCGGCGCGGCCCGAGTTGCTGGACATCCCGGTGCTCGGCCGGGTCGCGGCGGGTGCGCCGATCGGGGCCGATGCCGAGGTGCACAGCCGGTTGCTGCTGGACCCGTCGATCTTCTCGCGGGTGCCGGATTACATGCTGCGGGTTCAGGGCGACTCGATGATCGGGGACGGCATCCTCGACGGCGATCTGGTAGGCGTGCGGCGCAACCCGGAAGCGGTCAATGGCCAGATAGTGGTGGCGCGACTGGACGGTGAAGTCACCATCAAGCGTTTCGAGCGGGCCGGTGACACGGTTCGCCTGTTGCCGCGCAACCCGGCGTATCAGCCGATCATCGTGCAGCCCGGTCAGGACCTCGCCATCGAAGGGGTGTTCTGCGGTCTGGTGAGGCAAGGGTGATGGGCGCCGTCGTTGCGCTGGATACGCTGTTCAATGGTGGCCAGGTTTGGAAGGGCCGGCCTGCGCCACCGGCCGTCAGCCCGCAACCCACCGGGCATGCCGCACTGGATGCGGCGTTGCCCACCGGGGGCTGGCCGGAAGCGGCGCTGACCGAAATCCTCCTGGCCGGGCAGGGTGTCGGCGAGTTGCAACTGGTGTGGCCGGCACTGGCGCGGTTGTCGGCGGCGGGCGAGCGCATCGTGCTGGTGGCGCCGCCTTACGTGCCGTATCCCCAGGCGTGGCAGAACGCCGGGGTCGATCTGCGCCAACTGTCGATCATCCAGGCCAGCGAGCGCGATGCCTTGTGGGCCGCGGAACAATGCCTGCGCTCGGGCAGTTGCGGCGCCGTGCTGTGCTGGCCGCACAAGGCCGATGACCGGGCGTTGCGCCGCTTGCAGGTGGCGGCGGAAACCGGCTCGACCCTGGCGTTCGCCTACCGCTCGATCCATGAAGCCGTCAACCCTTCGCCCGCCGCGCTGCGCATCGCCATCGATGCCAGACCCGCGCAATTGCGTGTGCTCAAGTGCCGGGGCGGGCTGGCGCGTTCGGCGCCGATTGCCTTCCCCGTGAGGCATTGAGGTTGCCATGCGCTGGGTCTGTATTCTTTTCCCGCAATTGGCGCTGGACGCGGTGCTGCGTCAGCGCCCCGATCCCGATGAGCCGCTGGCGCTGCTGACCGGCCCCGCGCAGCGCCGGGTGTTACAAGCGGTCAACGCGTCGGCGCGGGCGCTGGGCTTGCGTCCGGGGCAGTCGATGACGGCTGCGCAGGCCTTGAGCAAAGGCTTTGCCACGGCCGAATACGACGCCGCCGAAATCGAACACTGGCAACAATTTCTGGCCGCGTGGGCCTATCGCTTCAGCTCTCAGGTCAGCGTGCATTACCCGCGTGCCGTGGTGTTTGAAATCGAGTCCAGCCTGGGCTTGTTCGGACCGTGGCCGACCTTCGAGGCGCGGTTGCGTGCTGAACTCGGCGAGTTGGGTTTTCGCCACCGGATCGTCGCGGCACCCAACCCGGTGGCCGCGCGGGTGCTGGCCAACGTGTATGACGGGTTGGTGGTGCCGGACAACGACGCCTTGCAGCACCATCTCGGGCAATTGCCCGTCGAACGCATCGCGTTGGAGCCCGTGGTGGCCACGGCGTTGTCGCGCATGGGCTTGCGCACCTTGAGTCAGGTGCAGGCGCTGCCACGACAGAGCCTGGCCCGGCGTTTCGAAGCCCAGGTGCTCAAGCATCTGGACGCGTTGACGGGGGCGCGCCAACTGGCCTTGGCGTTCTACCTGCCGCCGGACCGTTTCGACGTGCGCATCGAACTCAATTTCGACGTGCAATCGCATCAGGCACTATTGTTTCCGCTGCGTCGGTTGACCGGCGACCTGTCGGCCTTTCTCTGTGGTCGGGACAGCGGCGTGCAGCGTTTCGACCTGCACCTGGAACATGCCGGCCTGCCGGACTCGGTGATCAAAGTCGGCCTGCTCAGCGCCGAGCGCGATCCGGCGATGCTCTTCGAACTGGCCCGGGGACGACTGGAACAGGTTCAGGTCGAAGCCCCAGTGCGCGGTTTTCGGCTGCGTGCCGAGGACTTGCCGAGCTTCGTCCCGCAGTATCAGGAGCTGTTCGACGATCGCCCGCAGCAATCCTTGCCCTGGGAGCAACTGCGCGAACGCTTGCGCGCGCGGCTCGGCGATGACGCGGTGCACGGCTTGCGCTTCCAGGCCGATCACCGGCCGGAGTGCGCGTGGCAGGCGCGGGTCGACAGTCAACTGTGCGCGGGGTTGCCGGGTGTGCAGCGTCCGGGCTGGTTGCTGACGGAACCGCAGGCGATCCACGAAGGCTCGACGCGCATTCTCATGGGCCCGGAGCGCATCGAGTCCGGCTGGTGGGACGGCGCCGACGTGCGCCGCGATTACTACCTGGTCGAAACCCGTTCCGGCCAGCAGGGCTGGGCGTATCGGGCGGTGGGTGAGGGCGGGCCGTTGTGGCTGCAAGGCTGGTTCGCATGAGCGTCGACTATGCTGAGTTGCACTGCCTGTCGAACTTCAGCTTCCAGCGCGGGGCCTCCAGCGCCCTCGAACTCTTTCAGCGCGCCAAGAAGCACGGCTATCAGGCGCTGGCGATCACCGATGAATGCACCCTGGCCGGCATCGTCCGCGCCTGGCAGGCGGCCAAATCGGTGGAGCTGCCGCTGATCATCGGCAGTGAAATCCACATCGAGAACGGCCCGAAACTGGTGCTGCTGGTGGAGAACCTTGAGGGCTACCAGACCCTGTGCCGACTGATTACCCAGGCGCGACGCCGTACGCAAAAAGGCCAGTATCAGGTGCTGCGCGAAGACTTCAGCGAGCCGATGCCGGGGCTGTTGGTGTTGTGGGTGCCGGACGCTGTCGATGACTTCGAGCAGGGCCGCTGGCTGCAACAGACCTTCGCTGATCGCCTGTGGCTGAGTGTCCAGTTGCATTGCGGCCAGGATGATACCCGGCGTCTGGAGGCGCTGCTGACCCTGGCGCGGGAATTGCGGATTCCCGCCGTGGCCAGCGGCGATGTGCATATGCATACCCGTGGCCGGCGCGCCTTGCAGGACACCATGACCGCGATCCGTCATCACCTGCCGGTGGCCGAGGCCGGGCTGCGCCTTCACCCCAATGGCGAGCGGCATGTGCGCAGCCTGGAAGTTTTGCAAACGATCTACCCGCCAGCCTTGCTCGATGAAACGCTGGCTATTGCCCGGCGCTGCACTTTCGACCTTGGGCAGTTGCGTTATCAGTACCCACGGGAGTTGGTGCCGCAAGGTCAGACAGCCACATCCTGGCTGCGTCATTTGACGGATGAGGGCATTGCATGGCGCTGGCCCAAAGGCCCGAAAACGGCGGTGCTGACGCAGATCGACAAAGAGCTGGAGCTGATCGCCGAACTGGGTTACGAGAGCTATTTCCTGACAGTGCATGACATTGTGCGGTTCGCCCGTGACCAGCACATTCTGTGTCAGGGCCGGGGTTCGGCGGCCAACTCGGCGGTGTGTTTTGCCTTGGGCATCACGGAAATCGACCCGGACCGCACCACCTTGCTGTTCGAACGTTTTCTCTCCAAGGAACGCAACGAGCCGCCGGACATCGACGTTGATTTCGAACATGAACGTCGCGAAGAAGTCCTGCAGTACGTGTTCCAGCGTTATGGCCGCACCCGCGCGGCGTTGACGGCGGTGGTCAGCACTTATCACGCGGGCGGCGCGGTGCGTGACGTGGCCAAAGCCCTGGGTTTACCGCCGGACCAGATCAATGCGCTGGCCGATTGCTGCGGCCACTGGAGTGATACCGCGCCGCCCGTGGAACGGCTGCTGGAAGGCGGCTTCGACCCCGAAAGCCCGGTGCTGCGCCGGGTCTTGAGCCTGACCCAACAGTTGATCGGTTTCCCCCGGCACTTGTCCCAGCACCCCGGTGGCTTCGTGATTTCCGAGCAGCCGCTGGACAGCCTGGTGCCGGTGGAAAACGCCGCCATGGCCGAGCGCACGATCATTCAGTGGGACAAGGACGACCTCGACGCGGTCGGGTTGCTCAAAGTCGATATTCTGGCCTTGGGCATGCTCAGCGCGATCCGCCGCTGTTTCGATCTGCTGCGTCGCCACCGCAACCTTGACCTGAGCCTGGCGACGATCCCGTCCGAAGATTCGGCCACCTACGACATGATTGGCCATGCCGACACCATCGGCGTGTTCCAGATCGAGTCCCGGGCACAGATGTCGATGCTGCCCCGGCTCAAGCCGCGCAAGTTCTATGACTTGGTGATCGAGGTGGCCATCGTCCGTCCGGGCCCCATTCAGGGAGGGATGGTCCATCCGTACCTGCGCCGTCGCAACAAGGAAGAGCCGGAAACCTATCCCTCGCCGGAACTTGAAGCGGTGCTCAAGCGCACCTTGGGCGTGCCGCTGTTCCAGGAACAGGTCATGCAGATCGCCATCGTCGCCGCAGACTACAGCCCCGGTGAGGCCGATCAGTTGCGGCGTTCCATGGCGGCCTGGAAGCGCCACGGCGGGCTGGAGCCGCACAAGGATCGGCTGGCCGCCGGGATGAAGAAAAACGGTTACACGGCCGAATTCGCCGCACAGATCTTCGAGCAGATCAAAGGCTTCGGCAGCTACGGGTTTCCCGAGTCCCACGCCGCGAGTTTCGCCTTGCTGACCTACGCCAGTTGCTGGCTGAAATGCCACGAGCCGGCGGCTTTTGCCTGTGCGCTGATCAATAGCTGGCCGATGGGGTTCTACAGCCCGGACCAGATTCTCCAGGACGCGCGCCGGCATCATTTGCAGATTCGCCCGGTGGACGTGCGCGCCAGTGACTGGGATTGCAGCCTCGAACCGGTCACCGTCGGGCAACCGGCGATTCGCATGGGGTTGCGGATGATCAAGGGCTTCCGCGAAGACGACGCCCGGCGCATCGAAGCGGCCCGCGCGCGCGGGGTGTTTGTCGACATCGCCGACCTCGGCGAGCGTGCGCGACTCGATGCCCGCGCCCAGGAACAACTGGCCGATGCCGGGGCGTTGCGCGGGTTGGCCGGCGACCGGCATCGGGCGCGCTGGGAGGTGGCGGGAGTGCAAAAGCAACTCGGTTTGTTTGCCGGCTTGCCGCGTCAGGAAGAGGACGTCGTGTCATTGCCCAAGCCCAGCGTCGGCGAAGACTTGCAAGCCGATTACGCGAGTGTCGGCACCACCCTCGGTCCGCATCCGCTGGCGTTGTTGCGCGGTGAACTGAAAGCCCGGCGTTGCCGCAGTTCGCAAGAGCTGATGACCGTCGAACACGGGCGGCCGGTCAGTGTCGCCGGGCTGGTGACAGGGCGGCAACGGCCGGGCACCGCCAGTGGCGTGACCTTCGTGACCCTGGAAGACGAGTTTGGCAACGTCAATGTGGTGGTCTGGCGCGACCTGGCCGAGCGGCAACGCCAGGTGTTGGTTGGCTCGCAATTGCTCAAGGTCGATGGCCGCTGGGAAAAGGTAGGCGAGGTCCGCCACCTGATTGCCGGACGCCTGAGCGACCTGAGCTCATTGCTCGACGGCATCAGCGTGCGCAGCCGGGATTTCCGTTGAATGGGAAATGTGTGGTTGTCACACATCCCTCTGTAGGAGTGAGCCTGCTCGCAATAGCGGTGGTTCATTAAACATCCATACCAACTGACACACCGCTATCGCGAGCAGGCTCACTCCTACATGGGAATGGGGTGGCTGCGGAAGACCCGAAGAATCAGCTAACCTCTATGAAACCATTTGCCGTCGGCGATGCTCGAAACAAACGGGCCGCGCCGCGATCCCTTGAGCCAGTTCATCTACAGAGACTAAGAGCCAGTCAATGCCGTTTCTAGAGCAAAGCCACGGGTGTGCCGGCTGGAACGGCGAAATGGCCGGGCGTATACGTGCGTTCGACTGGGGCCAGACCGAACTGGGCAGCCTCGACACCTGGCCCGCGAGCCTGTGCAGCACGGTGCAATTGATGCTGGCCTCGCCACTGCCAATGGTGATGCTCTGGGGCCACGCCGGGTACATGATCTACAACGACGCGTATTCCGAATTCGCCGGTGGCCGCCATCCTTACCTGTTGGGCTCACCGGTAGAACTGGGCTGGCCGGAAGTCGCCGAATTCAATCGTAATGTGGTCGACACCTGCCTGGCGGGCGGCACCTTGTCCTACCGCAATAAAGAGCTGGTGTTGTTGCGCGACGGAGTGCCTGAGGACGTGTGGCTGGACCTCTATTACAGCCCGGTGGCCAATGATGCAGGCAAGCCGGCCGGGGTCATGGCGATGGTGGTCGAGACCACCGAACACGTGATTTCCGAACGCCGCCGCCAGGCTGCCGAAGACGCCTATCGCGCCGACAATGAACGGGTGCGCCTGGCACTTAATGCCGGGGCGTTGCTCGGCTCGTTCGTCTGGGACATCAAGGGCAACCGGCTCTCCGGCGACGAGCGTTTCGCCCGGACCTTTTCCTATCCTGCTGATCAGGACCTGGCTGACCTGCCGACAGATGTCGCCGAAGCCAGGATTCACCCCGATGACATGAGTTGGGTGCAGGAACAGGTCAAACAGTCGGTCGAAACTGGAGATGCGTTCAATGCCGAGTATCGGGTCTTGCGTCCAGACAGCACTTACCTGTGGGTGCAGGCAAGCGGCTGTTGCGAATTCAATGAGCAGGGCGAACCGTTCCGCTTTCCCGGTGTATTGATCGACATCCATGAACGCAAGTCCGCCGAAGAATCCTTGCTCAGGTTCACGCGCAACCTGGAACAGCGCGTCGCCGATGAAGTGGAAGCGCGACTGGCCGCCGAGGAACAACTGCGCCAATCGCAGAAACTCGAAGCCATCGGCGGCCTCACCGGTGGCGTGGCCCACGACTTCAATAACCTGTTGCAGGTGATCGCCGGCAACCTGCATTTGCTGGCACGACACGAACCAGATAACGCTAACGTGCAGCGTCGGGTCAAAGCATCGATTGCCGCGGTTGAACGGGGTGCCAAATTGTCTTCGCAATTACTCGCGTTTGCCCGCCGTCAGCCACTGTCGCCCGCGGTGTGCAACCCACGTCAGGTCTTCGAAGGCCTGGCGGAACTGTTGCAGCGAGCGCTAGGCGAAACCCTGCAGATCAAGGTGAGTGCGCCAGATGAACCCTGGCACATCTTCGTCGACCGCAATCAACTGGAAAACGCCATTCTCAACCTGGCGATCAATGCCCGTGATGCGATGAAAGGCGAGGGCACCATCAACCTGAGTGCCGAGCACATCGCCCTCGACCAGAAGTTTTGTGCGGGCAAGGGCATCGTGGCCGGCGACTACGTCTGTGTCGCGGTGGCGGACACCGGTATCGGCATGCCGCCGCAGGTGCTTGCGCAGGCGTTCGAACCGTTTTTTACGACCAAGGCTGACGGCCAGGGCACGGGCCTGGGATTGAGCATGGTGTTCGGGTTCGTCAAGCAGAGCGGCGGCCACATCGAGATTTCCAGCATTGAGGGCCAAGGCACTCGGGTGCAGCTGTACTTTCCGCGTAGCCTGCGAGCGGCGCCCAGTGAAATCACGCAGCATGATTCGCATCAGCGCGGTGGTCATGAAACCATTCTGGTGGTCGAAGACAACGATGCGGTCCGCGCTTCGGCGGTGGAGTTGCTGCGTGAAGAAGGCTATCAGGTGCTGACGGCGGCCAACGGCGACCAGGCAATGCAGATGTTGCTGGAAGGCACGGCGGTGGAGTTGATTTTCACGGATGTGGTCATGCCCGGCCTGATCAAAAGCGCGGACCTCGCCGCATGGGCCAAAGTGCAGAATCCGCCGGTGGCGGTGTTGTTCACCTCGGGGCATACCCGTGACATTATCTCGCGCAACCACCAACTCAGCCCCGACACGCATTTGCTGAGCAAGCCCTACGGGCCAGAGTCATTGACCCGCATGGTTCGCACGGTCCTCAATGGCTAACGCAGTCCAAATGTGGGAGCGGGCTCTGTGGCGAGGGGGCTTGCCCCCGTTTGAGTGCGCAGCACTCACAAGATTCTTGGTATGTGAGAGTTTTTGGGGCTGCTTCGCAGCCCAACGGGGGCAAGCCCCCTCGCCACAGGGCTCGGCTGCCACAGGGGATTGGTGTTTTTTCCACTATCTGATTAAGGCCACTCGATGACATCCAAGCGCACCTCCAACCCTCCCTCCGGCATGGTCAGGGTGCGTGGCGCCCGGGAACACAACCTCAAGAACATCGATATCGACATTCCGCGCGATGCGCTGGTGGTGTTCACCGGTGTCTCCGGTTCGGGCAAGTCTTCGCTGGCGTTTTCGACCCTTTACGCCGAAGCGCAGCGCCGCTATTTCGAATCCGTGGCGCCCTATGCGCGGCGGCTGATCGATCAGGTCGGCGTGCCGGATGTCGATTCCATCGAAGGCCTGCCGCCGGCCGTGGCCCTGCAACAACAACGGGGCACGCCGAGTACGCGTTCTTCGGTGGGCAGCGTGACGACCCTGTCGAGCCTGATCCGCATGCTCTACTCGCGGGCCGGCAGTTATCCGCCGGGGCAAGCGATGCTCTATGCCGAAGACTTCTCGCCCAACACCCCGCAAGGCGCGTGCCCGGAGTGTCATGGGTTGGGCCGGGTTTACGACGTCACCGAAGCGCTGATGGTCCCCGACCCGAGCCTGACCATCCGCCAGCGCGCAGTCGCTTCCTGGCCCACGGCCTGGCAAGGGCAGAACCTGCGCGACATTCTCGTGACCCTGGGTTACGACGTCGATATCCCGTGGCGCGAGCTGCCGAAAAAACAGCGTGAGTGGATCCTCTTCACCGAAGAAACACCGACGGTGCCGGTGTATGCCGGGCTCACTCCTGAAGAAACCCGCGTCGCGCTCAAACGCAAGATGGAACCGAGTTATCAGGGCACGTTCACCGGCGCCCGCCGCTACATCCTGCACACCTTCACCCACTCGCAAAGTGCGCTGATGAAGAAGCGCGTTTCGCAGTTCATGCTTGGCAGTCCTTGCCCGTTGTGTGACGGCAAGCGGCTCAAGCGCGAGGCGTTGTCGGTGACGTTCGCGGGTTACGACATCGGCGAGCTGTCGCAGATGCCGTTGCTGCAAGTGGCCGCCGTGCTGAAACCGGTGGCGGCGCACAGTTACCTGGAACAGGCCGATGAGGCGGGCGAGGTGTTGACCCACCGGCAAACCCGCGAGGCCCGGGAAGCGCGGGTTGCCCACGGTGCCAGCGGGCATGCCAACGCGCCAGATGTGCGTCACACACCGAATCTGTCGGTGGAAAAACGCCTGGCCGCACAACGCATCGCCCAGGATTTGCTGGAACGGGTCAGCACCCTGACGGACCTTGGCCTCGGTTACCTGGCACTGGAACGCAGCACGCCGACGTTGTCGTCCGGTGAGTTGCAGCGTCTGCGGTTGGCGACGCAACTGGGCTCGCAATTGTTCGGTGTGATCTACGTGCTGGATGAGCCCTCGGCCGGCCTGCATCCGGCGGACGGCGAGGCATTGTTTGAAGCGCTGCAACGCCTGAAAGCTGCCGGCAATACGCTGTTTGTGGTTGAGCATGACCTGGAAACCATGCGCCGCGCCGACTGGTTGATCGATGTCGGCCCGGCAGCGGGCGAGAACGGCGGCCAGATCCTCTACAGCGGCCCGCCGTCAGGGTTGGCCGCGGTGAAGGATTCACAGACTCGCGCCTATTTGTTCGCCGAACACGTTGCCGAACCCCGAGCAAGCCGCAAGCCAAGCGACTGGCTGCGTTTGGAGGGCATCACCCGCAATAACCTGAACAACCTTAGCGTCGAGTTTCCGCTGGGTTGTTTTACCGCCGTGACGGGTGTGTCCGGTTCCGGTAAATCGAGCCTGGTCAGTCAGGCCTTGCTGGAGCTGGTCGGCGCACATTTAGGCCGCGCTGCCAGCGACAATGAAGCCGAGGCGTTGAGCCTTGAGGACGATGCGCCGCAAGTCAGTGGCGGTCAGGTCACGGCCGGTCTGGCTTCGATCAAGCGCCTGGTGCAGGTCGACCAGAAACCCATCGGCCGCACGCCACGCTCCAATCTGGCGACCTACACCGGGCTGTTCGACAACGTGCGCAAGTTGTACGCCGCCACGCCGGAGGCACAGGTCGAAGGCTACGACGCCGGGCAGTTTTCCTTCAACGTCGCCAAGGGGCGCTGTGCGACCTGCGAAGGCGAAGGCTTTGTCAGCGTCGAATTGTTGTTCATGCCCAGCGTCTACGCGCCATGCCCGACGTGTCACGGTGCCCGCTATAACCCCGAGACGCTGGCAATCACCTGGCAAGGGTTGAACATTGCGCAGGTGCTGCAGCTGACGGTGGATGAAGCGGTCGAGGTATTCGTCGAGCAGCCGGGGATTCGCCGCTCGCTGGAGGTGTTGCGGGATATTGGCTTGGGTTATTTGCGCCTTGGGCAGCCGGCGACCGAGTTGTCGGGCGGTGAAGCGCAGCGGATCAAACTGGCGACCGAGTTGCAGCGTAATCAGCGTGGGGCAACGCTGTATGTGCTCGATGAGCCCACGACCGGTTTGCATCCACGGGATGTGGATCGGTTGCTGGAGCAGTTGAATACGCTGGTGGTGGCGGGGCACACGGTGATCGTGGTCGAGCATGAAATGCGCGTGGTGGCGCAGAGTGACTGGGTGATCGACATCGGACCGGGAGCGGGGGATCAGGGCGGGAAAATCGTCGTGGCCGGCACGCCGCAGACCGTGGCAAAAAGCAAGAAGAGCAGGACTGCACCATTTTTGGCGCGGGTGCTTGGCAGGGGTTGATGTGGTGATCTAACTGGCCTCTTCGCGAGCAAGCCCGCTCCCACATTTGACGTGTGAACGACACAGATCAAATGTGGGAGCGGGCTTGCTCGCGAAGGCGATCTGTCAGGCGTAACCGAGGGTGCGTCTGACCTTGTCCAGCAATTCACTGATCTGGAACGGCTTGATCAGCATCTCCATGCCGTCCCCAAGAAACACTTGGCGGTTGATGGCATTCTCGGCGTAACCGGTCATGAACAGGATCGGCAATCCCTCGCGCCATCCTCGAGCGACATCAGCCAGTTCCCTGCCGTTCATGCGCGGCAGACCAACGTCCGTCAGCATCAGATCAATCGAAGGGTCGTTCTGCAGGCGCTCAAGGGCGCCCTCGATATCACCCACTTGCGTGCAGCGATAACCCGCATCTGCGAGCACCTCAGCGACGAACATGCGCACCGAAGGCATGTCCTCGACAATCAGTACATGTTCACCGGCCCCTTGCTGATCCACTGCTTCGGGGACAACGGCAGTCGTGGTCGGGTCCGAACTGGCCGGCAGCATGATGGTCACTTCGGTGCCGCGTCGGGCCACGCTGCGGATGTGCGCATCGCCCCCCGATTGCCGGGCGAAACCGTAAATGCTCGACAGCCCCAAACCGGTACCCTGACCCAGCGGCTTGGTGGTGAAAAACGGGTCGAATACCTTGTCGATCACGCTGTGCTCGATACCGGTACCGTCATCGCGCACCGACAACGCGACATAGGCGCCATCCGCCAGTTTCAGGTCGCCGTGGGAATACGCCGCGTAGGTGCTGACCCAAATGTTCCCGCCTTGCGGCAACGCATCGCGGGCGTTGATCACCAGGTTGAGCACGGCGCTTTCCAGCTGGATCGGGTCGACCAGCGCAATCGCGGCTTTGGAGGTCAGCTCGAGTTTCAGCGCGATGTGTTCGCCGATCGTGCGGACCAGCAATTCTTCGAGGGAGCGAATGTGCTCGTTGATGTCCACCGGCCGCGTATCCAGCGGTTGTTGACGGGCGAAAGCCAGCAGGCGATGGGTCAGGGCGGCGGCGCTCATGGCCGAGTTCAACGCCGCATCGGCATAGAACGCAACCTTGTCGGTGCGCGAATCGGCGACGCGTTTCTGAATCAGTTCCAGGCTGGTGATGATGCCGGTCAGCAGGTTGTTGAAGTCGTGGGCGATGCCGCCGGTCAACTTGCCCAGCGCATCCATTTTCTGCACTTGCAGTAACTGGGCTTCGGTGCGCACGCGCTCGGCAATTTCGCGTTCCAGTTGCGAAGTGGCGTCGTCGAGTCGGGCCAGGTGCGAGCGTTCGCGATGGCGGTGTTCGGTGACGTCTTCGACGAACACCAGGCTCAAGCCCGGTGTGCGGTACGGCGAAATCTGCCACTCGGTTTCCCGTAATTCGCCCTCCACGCGCATGTTCAAAATGCCTTTCCAGCGCTCGCCCGCGATCAGGCGCAGGCGCAGTTCTTCGATCACCGCGCCCTGGTCCTCGGCGCAGCATTCAGCGAGGGTGTCCGGGTCGATATTGTCCTGAATCAGCTGGGTAAAGGCGTGGTTGCATTCGTGGACTTTGAAATCCGCGTCCAGCACCGCAATGGGCGCCGACACGTTGACGAAAATCTCCCGGAACCGGGCTTCGCTTTCTCGCAAGGCGTTTTCGGTGTCGCGCACCCGCAGCAACGTGCGCAGGGTGGCCAGCAATACGTCCGGGTCCACGGGGTGGATCAGGTAGGCATCGGCCCCGGCATTGAGGCCGGTGATGATGTCGCCGGTCTGGATTGAGGCGGCCGACACGTGAATGACCGGCAACAGGGCGGTGTCAGGCTCGGAACGCAGCTTGCGCACGATGTCGAAACCGCTCATGTCGGGCAGGTTGACGTCCAGAATCAGCGCGTCGATCGTCTCGCTGTCGATCAGCGCCAGGCCATCGCCGCCGGTCCCGGCTTCCAGCACGACGTAGCCGTGGGACTCCAGGCGTCTGCGCAAGGCGTAGCGCGTCGCAACGTTGTCGTCGACGATCAGCAGGCGGATGTCACGTTTCATCGGCAGGCTCCATGGCGATGGCCAGCGGGATGATCACGAAAAAGGTCGAACCGACCCCCGGTGTACTCTCGAGCCCGACTTCACCGCCCAGCAACGCGGCGAAGCGCTTGCACAGCGACAACCCCAGACCGGTGCCGCGCAAGCGCTTTTGCAAGGGCGAATCGACCTGGGAGAAGTCCTCGAACAATGCGCCATGTAGCTCGGCAGCGATACCAATTCCGGTGTCGCTGACGGCGAAGCGCACGTGGTCGGTCCCTTCGAGCCGGGCCGACACCCGTACTTCACCGCGTGTGGTGAACTTCAGCGAATTGGAAATGAAGTTGCGCAGGATCTGCGCGAGCTTCTTGTCATCGGTATACAGGCGCGGCAAACCCACCGGTTCCTCGAAGATCAGGTCCACGGCGCTGGCGTCGACAATCGGACGAAACATGCCGCGCAGGGCGGCGAACAAGTCGAACATGTCGAACCAGGCGGGTGAAATGCTGATGCGCCCGGCCTCGATCTTCGCCAGGTCGAGCAGATCGTCGACCATGTCACTCAACTCCCGCGCGGCGGTGCTGACGAACGCGACTTGCTTGTGTTGCTCGGGGCTCAGCGGGCCATCGAGTTCATCGCTCAACAGGCTGGCAATGCTCAGGATCGAGCCCAGCGGCGTGCGAAATTCATGGCTCATGTACGACAGGAAGCGGCTTTTAAGGTCCGAGGCCTGGCGCAGTTCTTCCGCCTGATTGTCGAGTTCGGCGTACAGCGCGAGCACGCCTTGATTGGTTTCATCGAGCTCCTCACGCAGGGCGGCGGTTTCGCCCTGCAAGCGTGCGATCAGTGCTGACGGATCTTCAGGCGCGAGGGTGGGTGACTCAGCCATGGGCGGCCTCCAGGGCAACGACCAATACCGTCACATCGTCCCGCCCGCGACAGAAATCGCGGTGCAGGACGGCAGCTATCACGGCGGGATGCCGGTGCACCAGACCGGGGTAGTCGTGCAAATCCCATCGGGACTGCAAGCCGTCGCTGTACATGATCAGTAGATGTCCATTCACGTGAGCATAGTCAAAGGGTTGGGCTTTTCGGTACTGGCCGCCAACGATGCCGGGATGGGACGCCAGGCCACGGGATTTGTCAGGTGCAATCAGGCTGGCCCCGATGTTGCCGATACCGGTGAAGGTCAGCTTGTCGAGTTGCGCATCGAACTGGGCAAAGGCCAACGCGCCGCCGCGGGTGCCGATCATGGCCTGGTGAATGTCTTCGAGCAGCAGCACTGGCGAAGCAAACGGCGCCTGCGCGAAGGCTTTTTCACCGGCGCGGCCGGCGCGTTCGGCTTCTTCGCCATGACCGAGGCCGTCAATCACCAAGACGCTTAGATGCTGCCCGTCAATCGCCAGGTGCCAGACATCGCCGCACGCCGGGTCGTTGGCCAGCGAGTGCTGGCTGACGCCCAACCGCAAGTCTGCGACTTTTTGGGTGCGCGGATACAAACGGGCCAACAACACGGCGCCCCTTGAGTCGGCGTACACATCGAACACGTCGGTCTGACGCGACACCGCGCCCAGGCCAATGCCCTGCGTACCGCCCGTGGAGAAACCATCTGTGAGGCACGCGTGCAAATCAAAGCCCTGGGCGCGATCCACCGCCAGCATCTCGATGCCGTGAGCGTTTTTGAACGGCAGGGTCCGCAGATGCAATTCGCCACGGGTTGCATGCTTGAGCACGTTGCTCGCCAGTTCCGTGGCCACCAGCGCCACACGTCCGGCATCGGTGGCGTCAAAGCCGATCTTCTCGGCGAGTTTTTGCGCAGTTCGCCGCGCGTACCCGATCTGGCTGCTGTCTTCGATCACCAGCACCTCGGTCAGGGTGCCTGCAATGTTCATGTCCATCGGGTGATCGTTATGCGAGTGCCCTGGCCGGGCGCGGTGTCCAGTTCGAACTCATCCACCAACCGTTTCGCCCCGGTCAGGCCCAGCCCAAGGCCGCTGCCGGAGGTCCAACCGTCGGTCATCGCCAGTTTGATGTCAGGGATGCCCGGGCCCTCGTCGCGAAAGGTCAGCCGCAAGCCGACCCGCGAGTTTTCGTCGATGATCTGCCAATCCATGTCGCCACCGCCGCCGTAGACCATGGTGTTACGCGCCAGCTCGCTGACGGCGGTCACCATTTTGGTCAGGTCGATCAGGCGCATGCCGCACTCGGTAGCGAGCTTGCGCGCCAACTGCCGGGCCAGGACCACGTCCTGCTCGATGTTAATCGGGTGAGTGCCGCTGCTGCGCAGGCTCATTGCTCGCGTACTCGTTCCTGCAGCAGTTTCATGCCGCGCTCAACGTTCAACGCCGTGCTGACGCCGGGCAAGGTCAGGCCCAGCTCAACCAGGGTGATCGCCACGGCCGGTTGCATGCCCACCAACACGGTTTCGGCGTCCATGATTTTCGACAGGCCAGAGATGGTCCCGATCATCCGGCCAATGAACGAATCGACCATGTCCAGTGCGGAAATGTCGATCAACACGCCTCGCGCCGAGGTGCGGCTGATGCGCTCGGACAAATCGTCCTGAAGGGTCAGGGCGAGCTGGTCGTGCATGTCGACCTGGATGGTCACCAGCAGAAAGTCACCCATCTGCAAAATAGGAATTCGATCCATGGGCTTATACCGTCTTGCTGACGGTGATTCCCAGGCGGGTCAGGGCCAGTTTCAGGGCATCGGCCAGGTTGGCCTTGGTCACCACGCCTTGCAGGTCCAGGCCCAGGTGCACGATGGTCTGAGCGATCTGCGGACGCACGCCGCTGATGATGCAATCGGCACCCATCAGGCGAATGGCCGTCACGGTTTTGAGCAGGTGTTGAGCAACCAGGGTATCGACGGTCGGCACGCCGGTGATGTCGATGATGGCGATTTCCGAGCCGGTGTCGACGATCCGTTGCAACAGCGATTCCATCACAACCTGGGTGCGTTGCGAATCCAGGGTGCCAATCATCGGCAGGGCCAGAACGCCGTCCCACAGCTTGACCACCGGGGTGGAGAGCTCAAGCAGTTCCTCTTGCTGACGCTTGATCACCGCTTCGCGGGATTTCTGGAAGGTGCGGATGGTGTGCATGCCCAAGGCATCGAGCAGTTCGGAGACTTCCCAGAGTTGTTCGGCAAGCACTGCCGGGTTGTCTTTGTAGTGGTTTTGCAGCAGGCCGAACACCGGACCTTTGAGCGAGAAGATGAAGCTGGCGGTCTGGTGCGAGTCCTGGCCGAGCAGGGCGCGGCTGTGGGAGAGTTTTTCGAGGTATTGACGCGCCTCGTCCCAACCCGGCGCGGCGACATTCTGCCCGTTACCCTTTTCCAGCCCGCTGACCACCAGATGCAGAAACTCGGCGGTTTGCTGCTTGAGGTCTTGTTCTTTCAGGTTACGGGTCGCGCCATTGGCTTCCAGTCCCTTGATCCATTCGGTAAGCAGTTGCGCCTGATTGTTTTTCATCGCATCGAGTGTGCTGATTTGCAGTGCTGCCATGTCCATGTGCTCCTGAATAAGTCTTTGCCGGTTCCCCGTGAAAAACGACCGGCCGAAGTCAGTGACCTTTGCCGAATGAAATAGTTGTTCTTTCTGCCAGGTTTTTTTCGTGAAGAGCGTAAGTTGCCCGGTAACTCTAGTCGGCACTGCATCAGGTGGCGATTTTTTGACTGGATTCGGGTTGTTCAATCGGCAAAAAAAAGACCGCTTCTGCGGTCTTTTTCGTTGATTTACTTATCGGGATGGGCTGCCTGCAGTTTTTTCGCCATTTCCAGGTGTTTTTCCAGGGCGGGCAACATTTGTTGCGCGAAGCCTTTCAACGCTGTGGCGCCTTTAACCTTGTCGTCCGTCACGGTGTTAGCTTCTTTCTTGAACAACTCAATGGTGTCTTCGTGGGCTTTCACTTGGTTGTTCGCGTACGCCGCGTCGAAGGATTCATCGCGCATGTCGAGAATTTTCTCCTTGGCCTGCTTGACCAGCGTCGTCGAGTCCGGCACCTCGATGTCGTTCTTTTTCGCCAGGGCCGCCAGTTCATCGTTGGCCTTGGAATGATCGGTGATCATCATATTGGCGAACGCCTTGACGTCGGCTGAAGAACTTTTTTCCAGCGCCAGGCGACTGGTTTCAACTTCGGCAATGCCGCCAGCGGCCGCTTTGTCGACGAAATCATTGGAGGTGGCAGCAAATGCCGTGCCCATGCTGCTGCTCAAGGCGACGGCCAGGGCGAGGTGGCGCAGGGTGAATCCGTCCATTGGTCATTCTCCACACAGGTTTGGGTAGGCGATCCGGTGGATCGTTATTCTGTGGAGGTTGGCGCCGGAGCAAAGGTTTTATCGCATTTGCGACAGGACGACGAACGGACACCGCTGGTCTGACAGGTGGTCGACAGAACGCTCAAACCAAGGCCATTCTGATAGTTGGTGAACGCAATCGATCGCGTTTGCTACCGATCATCAAACGGAGGTGTTCCATGCCGGTGAACCATGACCTGTATCAGGACTTGAAGGTTTCAAAGGAAGAGATCCAGCAAAGACGCACCAAGGATCCGTTACTGGATTCGCTGATCAACAAATATTCCCAGGCGGACGCTGAAGTGGTGAAGGCCGAGACCGCGAAATCCGACGCGCCCAGTGATGACCAGTTGAAGAAGCTCAAGGAGCATCGCTTGCTGGTCAAGGACAAGATCGTCAAGCAATTGCAGGCATCGTCCTGACGCGTCGAACCGAGTCACCGACGACCGGTGACTGAAAGGTGGAACGGCGTCAAAACCGGCACCTCTCATGTCATGAGTCATCGTTAACGACTCACTGAGAGGTGCCATATGTCCAATCCCAGATTTCCGAGTGAAGAGCAGGGCGGGTACGACCCGATCCCGACTCATCCCGAGCCGTTGAGCCCGAACCACATCACGACCCATCCGGATTGCGAGGATGACGATCCGTTGCGCGAGCATGAAGACACGGCTGACGACCCGGATCCCGAATAACCCACACAAATACCCTGTGGCTCACACAAAAACCTGTAGGAGCCGGGCTTGCCCGCGATGGCGGAGTCACAGTTGACATTGACGTATCAGACAGACCGCCATCGCGGGCAAGCCCGGCTCCTACAGTTATTTCGCGAGGGCGGTGGTGAGCGGCAGGCGCGCCATGTTCATAGCCTTCAACGACCCGAAATACAGCCAGTCCCCATACTCGCGAACCGTCGTGATCGGCGAATAATTGCCGCTGCTGCCGTCTTGCAGATTGGCAATCACCTTGCCGTCGACATCCAGCCCGAGGGCGAATGCCCGGTTCTCCACCGGTTTCGGCAGCACCTTCAGCGCCCGGACAATCATTTTGCGCACGAACGGGTGCGGCGCCGTGCGGTCGAGCAAGCCGTTGCGCGGTGAATAAAGCGCGACCCAGAACCGGTCGCGGCCGTTGAACGAGAGGTTGTCCGGCAGCCCCGGCAAGTTGTCGATAAACAGGTCGTGCGTGCCGGCTTTCGGCCCGGTCAGCCAAAAGCGGCTGATGCGGTAAGCGCCGGTTTCGTTGACCAGCACAAAGGCGTCGTCCGGCCCCAATGTCACGCCGTTGGCGAACTCGAGCTTGTCGAGCAACACATCGGTCTTGCCGGTCTGGAAGTCATAGCGCAATAAACGGCCGTCGCCGCCGTGTTCGATAATCGCCTCGCCATCCTTGCCATAGCCCCAACGGCTGGAAGCATCGCTGAAATAGGCAAAATGCCCGGCCTTGTCGATGGCCACGTCATCGGTAAAACCAAATGGCACGCCGCCCGCCGTGGTGCTCAAAGGAATCAACTGACCCTGGGCATCCAGCGAAAGCAACCCTTTGACGCCATCCGCTATGACCAGCAAGCCATTAGGGTGACGCGCCAGGCCCAACGGTCTGCCACCGGTATCGGCCAGCACTTTGGTTTGTTTGCCGTCGAGGCTGGTGCGAATCAACCGGCCGTCATGCAGGCCGGTGATCAACGTGTCGCTCTCCAGCAACAGCGCTTCCGGTCCCTCGATATTCGCCGGACCGACACGCTCCACGCCCTTGAGGCGCTCATTGTCGGCGTAGGCGCCGCTGGTGAGGGAGGGCGCCGGCGGCGGATTCCAGGCCACCGGGCGGACGTTGGTCGGGAACAGCAGCAGGAAGGCGCACAGGGCAATCAAGAGCAGTAACACCAGATGCCGGAACTTGATCAGTCTTCTCACACATGGGCTCCGGCAGGTGTCAGTTGTTTTTGCGCCATCTCGCGCAAGGCCAGCATCGATTCGGCGGATTCACGCTCGATGCGCCGCTTGAGCAACAGCTGATTGGCGATGCGCATCCCTACACCCGCGAATTGATACTCCAGCGTGCGGATAAAGTGCGTGCCGTCGCCCTCAGCCGCGCATTCGTAAGTCACCACCAGTGACAACCCGTGATCGCCCCGAGCCTGGGCACTCCAGCGACGCCCCGGCAGGTATTCGTTGACCTCCCAGCTCAGGTGCCCGTCGCGCCCGCCAGCCCTGATGTCCTCCTCGAACCGCGAGCCGGCGTGCAGCGGCCCGGCCTGGCCGTCGACCTTGAGGGACGACGGATGCCACTCCGGCCAACGGGTGACGGTGCTGGCGTAGGCGAGCACGCCAATCGGGTTTCCAGCGATTACGATCTGGTGCTGCATGCGGGTCATGGGCGTTCTCGTCAAGGGCAAGGGGTCATGATCAGGTTCCCAGTACAGGGTGCCGAACAGGTAATCCATCAGCGGAAACACGATGTTGAAGTTACGTTCCTGCATCAGCTCGCGGCGGTGATGCAGCTCATGCAGGCGGCGCATCTGGCGAATCCACGGCAAACGCGTGACCGGGTTGCCGGGCGGCAGGTGTTCACAGGCATGGAACACTTCATAAGTCAGGTAGCCGAGCACCAGGCAGCCGCCGAACAAACCCGCGACGTTGGTATCAAAGCGCCCCAGCAGCCACCACAGGGGCAGGGTAATGATCACGGTATGGACCACGATCAACCAGGCTGGAAACAGAATCACCCGCCAATCCCGGGCGCTGTCGTAGGTCATGCTGCCGGGGGCGAAAAAGCTGTGATGGTCGCCGGCATGGCGGGCGTAGAACATCCGCGCGAAGCTCTTTTTGTGATGCCCCAGCTCTCGATGCACCTTGTACACACCGAAGTTGAAGAACAGCAGGGTGATCGGCACCGCCAGCCATTCCAGCGGTGTGACCTGATGCACGGTGCTCCAGAATCCGCCGATGGCCAGCAACCCGAAAATCAGCACAAACGCGCCGTGCAGCCAGGGGTTGTAGAGGGGATGTACAGCGGCGCGATAGCGGTTGCGGAAGTCTTGGGTGGTCTGCCTCACTGCGTTCACCTCTGCTTATTGTTATCACCAGCAGATTAGCTGATCTCCCTGCAAAGGCTGGCGCAACTTAGAGGACACAAGCGCCATGATCCGGTGTGCTCAGGTCAGCGGATTCCAGCGCTGCGACCAGTCTTCATCGGACTGGATCAATTCACGCAGCAAATCGAAGGCCCGCTGCAGGGTCGACGAGTCACGATCACGGGAATACACCAGGTAGGTCGGGTAACTGAATTCCGGTGCCTTGGGCACCGCTTCCAGTACACCGCTTTCCAGGTAGCTGCGGACCACGCGCGTGCGGAAATAGCCGCTACCGCCGTTTTCGAGGATGTACTGCAAGCCAAGCGGGCCGAGGTTGAAGCTCAGCGGGGCTTTGGCTTTTTCCGGCAGGGCGGCATCGTGCTGGCGTCGGAAGTCAGGACCCCAGTCGATGTACACGTAAGGATCGGGTTGGCCGGCCAGGCGTACCTGCACCAGTTTTTCTTCCAGTACCTGCTCGACTTGCAGGCGCGGCCAATACTCTGGCTGATAGACCAGCGCGGCATCGAGTACGCCCAGTTCCAGTTGTCGCAAGAGGTTTTCGCCGTCGCGGATTTCCATGCGCAGGGCATGGCTGGGAATCTTATCGCGCAGTTCGCCGGCCCAACTGAGCATCAACGGATTACACAGGCTGACTTCGCCACCGATGTGCAGCACATCGCGGTAACCCTCAGGCAAAGGCAGATCTCGACGCGCGGCCTCCCAGGTCTCGACCAGTTGATTGGCGTACACCACAAAGGCCTCGCCATTGGGCGTCAGGCGCGCGCCGGCGCGGTTGCGCACGAACAGCGTGCTGCCGAGCTGGCTTTCAAGCTTCTGCACGCGTGCGGTGATCGCGGTCTGAGTGACATGCAGCTTCTCGGCGGCGGCAGCGAGACTGCCGTGGCGGACGATTTCCAGAAAGGTGCGGGCGAGGTCGATGTCCATGGGGCGGCCGTTGCGGGAAGTGCAGGCATTGTAAACAGATCCTGCCAGAACCGGCTCATGTAGCCGCTGGCGAAGCCCTGTAGGAGCCGAGCTTGCTCGCGATGACAGAGTGTCAGTCGACAGCTGTGTTGCCTGATACATCGCTATCGCGAGCAAGCTCGGCTCCCACAGGGCTTCGCCAGCTACTACAGGGGATGTTCAGATAGCACGTGTGTCGAAGCACTACACTGCAACCGTCTCCAGCCCAACGGCCCGACCCATGACAGCAAAGCACGCAGCAAACATCCTCGATACGCTTGAAGGCCTGCGTCTGGCGGGCAGCGATGCCGAGGCCTGGCGCGAATGGGGGCCTTACCTGAGCGAACGCCAATGGGGCACGGTGCGCGAAGACTACAGCGCCGATGGCGATGCCTGGCGCTATTTTCCTCACGAACACGCTCGCAGCCGGGCCTATCGGTGGGGCGAGGACGGGCTTGCCGGGTTCAGTGACAAGGCTCAGCACTGGTGCCTGGGGCTGGGCTTATGGAATGAGCGTGACCCGATTCTCAAAGAGCGTCTGTTTGGCTTGAACAACGCCGAAGGCAACCACGGCGAAGACGTCAAAGAGCTGTATTTCTACGTCGATGGCGTGCCCAGCCATGCCTACATGCGCATGCTCTACAAATACCCGCAAGCCGAATTCCCCTATGCGGACCTGGTGGCAGAAAATGCCCGCCGTGGCCTGGCGGATGCCGAGTATGAAATCCTCGATACAGGCGTGTTTGAAGACAATCGTTATTTCGACGTGACGGTGGAATACGCCAAACACGCGACAGATGACATTTTCATGCGCGTCACCGTGCACAACCGATCCGATCAGCCCGCACGGCTTCACGTGCTGCCGCAGCTCTGGGCGCGCAACACCTGGAGTTGGGCGGCGGACGTGCAGCAGCCGAGCCTCACGCTAAGCGGCGATGCGGTCCTGGCCCGGCACCCGCAACTCGCCGATCGGCAGGCCAGCGCCTGGGGTGAGGAAGACTGCCAATGGCTGTTCTGCAACAACGAGAGCAACTTCCCCAAACTGGAGGGCGTGGCGGCGAGAGGCCCATTCAAGGACGGCATCAACGATTTCATTGTCGATGGCCACTACGATGCGATCCGCCATGACACGGGAACCCGGGTGGCCGCGCATTTCGGCCTGACGTTCGAGGCCGGCCAGAGCCGATGTGTCTACCTGCGTTTCGCCTCGACCGGCGCGACCCGGGTCAATGCCAATAAATTGTTCGAGCGGCGTCGCGCAGAAGCCGATGAGTTTTACGCGGCCCTGCAAACCGGCATCGGTGATCCGGATGCGCGCAATGTTCAGCGTCAAGCGCTGGCCGGGTTGCTCTGGTCGAAACAGCTGTATTACTTCGACGTCAACCAGTGGCTCGACGGCGATCCGGCGCAACCTGCGCCCCCTGCCGGGCGTTCGCACATTCGCAATACGCATTGGCGGCACCTGTCGAATTTCGACGTTGTCTCCATGCCCGACACGTGGGAATACCCGTGGTACGCCTCGTGGGACCTGGGCTTTCAGGCGGTGGCTTTCGCGCTGATCGACCCTGGATTCGCCAAGCATCAATTGTTGCTGCTGGTCAAAGACCGCTTCATGCACCCCAATGGCCAGTTACCGGCCTACGAATGGCGTTTCGACGACGCCAACCCGCCGGTACATGCCTGGGCGTGTTGGCGGGTGTACCAGCAGGACATGGCGCTGACGGGCGTCGGTGACATGGACTTCCTGGAACGAATTTTCCACAAACTGCTGCTTAACTTTTCCTGGTGGGTCAACCGTAAGGACGCGGAAGGTCGCAACCTGTTCCAGGGTGGATTTCTGGGGCTGGACAACATCGCACTGTTTGACCGTTCGGCGCTGTTGCCCTCCGGTTATCAACTGGATCAGGCTGACGGTACGGCGTGGGTGGCCGCTTATGCGCTGGACCTGATGCGCATCGCACTGGAGTTGGCCAAGCGCAACAACGTGTACGTCGACATTGCGGTGAAGTTCTTCGAGCATTTCCTCTACATCGCCGGGGCAATCAATCGGGTCGACTCCGACGCCGAAGGATTGTGGGACGAACAGGACAAGTTTTTCTATGACGTATTGCACCGACCTGACGGAGTGAGCGAACCGCTGCGTTTGCGCTCGATTGTTGGCCTGATGCCGTTGTTTGCCGTGCAGGTGCTGGAGCAACACGAACATGAAGGTTTACCCGGGTTACGAGAACGTTTATTCGGTTTCATGCGTCACCGACCGGACCTCGCCAGCCTGGTTTCACGCTGGACCGAACCAGGCGAAGGAAACCGGATGCTTCTGGCGTTGCTGCGTGGCGAGCGCACCAAGGACCTGCTCAGGCGCATGCTCGATGAAAGCGAGTTTCTCTCCCCGTTCGGAATTCGTTCGCTGTCCAAAGCCTTTGCTGAACAGCCCTTTGCGTTGCTGATCAACGGTGACCAACTGTGTGCTCATTACGAACCGGCGGAATCAGAGTCCCGGTTGTATGGCGGCAATTCCAACTGGCGTGGGCCAGTGTGGATGCCGATCAACTACATGCTGATCGAATCCTTGCGCGAGTTTCATCGTTATTACGATCAGGACTTTTCGGTGGAATACCCTACGGGGTCGGGGTTCCTGGCGTCACTGGAAGAGGTCGCCGACCGCTTGAGCGAGCGACTGACCGGGCTGGTTCTTCGCGATGACGCTGGCAACCGGCCGTCAATGGCGGCGTATCCGCAGTTGCAGGCGGACCCCGCCAGCCGCGACCTGGTGTTGTTCCATGAGTATTTTCACGGAGAAACCGGACGCGGGCTGGGAGCGAGCCACCAGACGGGGTGGAGCGCGCTGATCGCGTTGTTGCTGCAACCATAATCGACTGACCGACGCAGCCCACCTGTGGGAGCGAGCTTGCTCGCGATGGGGCCATGTCAGTCAATATCAATGTTGAATGTCAGACCGCAATCGCGAGCAAGCTCGCTCCCACAGGGGATTGGGGGTGTAGGTGAAATCGTTGTTCAAAACGCAAAACACGAACAACCAAACGCGCCCCAGAATCCCTGAAAGTCACTGACCGGCGCTGAAGACATCCGGGCCCGCTCATGGCTGTGCGCATGCACCGCGCAGGCACCTGCGCATTGATGAACCTGCGCGGTCATCGGCGTCAGATGTTGCCAGTGCCCCGGCACCTTGGTGACCGGCGACCATTCAGGCACCACGGGAATGGGCGGCGGCCCGAGTTTTTCGAACTCATGGGTACCGTGAACAATCTTGCCGTCGACAATGGTCAGCACCGATTCGATCCATTTGATCGCTTCATCCTCGATGTGAAAATAGTCCGCCGACAGTGCAATCAGGTCAGCCAATTGCCCGACTTTGATCATGCCTTTCTTGCCCTGTTCGGAGGAGAACCAGGCACTGCCATGGGTGAACAACTCCAGCGCCGTGTCGCGGCTCAGACCTTGCGGGTAGAGCTCCAGGCCACCGACCGTGCGGCCGCTGACCAGCCAATACATCGACGTCCAGGGGTTGTAGCTGGAAACGCGGGTAGCGTCGGTGCCGGCGCCGACCGGAAGGCCTTCAGCGAGCATGCGTGCGATCGGCGGGGTGTGTTCGGCGGCTTTGGCACCGTAACGGTCGACGAAATACTCGCCCTGAAACGCCATCCGGTCCTGAATCGCAATGCCACCGCCCAAGGCTTTTACCCGTTCGATGTTCTGCGGCGTAATCGTTTCGGCATGGTCGAAAAACCACGGCAGACCGTTGAACGGAATGTCGCGATTGACCTTCTCGAACACGTCGAGCATGCGGCTGATGGATTCGTTGTACGTCGCGTGCAAGCGAAACGGCCAGCGTTGCTCCACCAGATGCCGTACCACCGGCTCCAGTTCCTGCTCCATGGTTTGCGGCAGGTCCGGGCGCGGTTCGAGGAAGTCTTCGAAATCCGCCGCCGAGAACACCAGCATTTCCCCGGCACCGTTGTGCCGCAGGAAATCGTCGCCCTGGCCGTACTGTGAAGTGCTGGTCCAGTTTTTGAAGTCGGTCAGTTCTTCCTTGGGTTTCTGGGTGAACAGGTTGTAGGCAATGCGCACCGTGAGTTGCTGGTCCTTGGCCAGTTGCTGGATGACCTGATAGTCGTCCGGGTAATTCTGATAACCACCGCCGGCATCGATGGCGCTGGTGATACCCAGGCGATTGAGTTCGCGCATGAATTGACGGGTCGAGTTGACCTGGTATTCCAGTGGCAGTTTCGGCCCCTTAGCCAGGGTCGAATACAGGATCATCGCATTGGGTCGGGCGATCAGCATGCCGGTCGGGTCACCTTTGGCGTCGCGCTGGATTTCACCGCCCGGCGGGTTCGGCGTGTCGCGGGTATAACCGACCACTTTCAGGGCGGCGCGATTGAGCAGGGCGCGGTCGTAGAGGTGCAAGACAAACACCGGGGTGTCCGGCGCGGCCTTGTTCAGTTCATCAATCGTTGGCAGGCGCTTTTCGGCAAACTGGAATTCGTTCCAGCCACCGACCACCCGCACCCATTGCGGCGTGGGCGTGCGATCGGCCTGGTCCTTGAGCATGCGCAAGGCATCGACCAGTGACGGAACGCCCTCCCAGCGCAACTCGAGGTTGTAATTGAGGCCGCCACGAATCAGATGCAGGTGCGAGTCATTGAGGCCGGGAATCACCGTGCGACCGTGCAGGTCGATGATGTGTGTACCGGGGCCTTGCAGGGCCATGGCCTGGGCATCGCTGCCGACCACCACAAAGCGGCCGTCCTTGATCGCGACAGCACTGGCCTGGGGTTTCTTGCGGTCAACGGTGTGCAGGCGTCCGTTGTACAGGATGAGGTCGGCGGGGGTATCGGGCATGGTTTTACTCCCTGCGAAAAGCGGGCTGATCCAGGCACCGACAGCACCTGCCGAAAGGCCTTGCAGTACACGTCGGCGATTAAAACCGTCAGGGTCGTCAGGTGGGCTCATGGCCGTGCTCCGCGCAATGGGGTCGGGAAGCAAACAGCCGATGTCTGACGCAGGCGGCCAGATGGAATATAGACGGTGAATTCGCAGGGGGGCGTTTTCCGGGGACGGAAAACGACGAATCCCGCCACAAGGGGCGGGATTCGTTGATAGTCAGACAGGCTCCCGAAGGTCGGGAGCCGCCGTCTTAGCTCGGGAACAGCTCGGACAGTTTCATCGCCAGCATCATGTCGCCTTCAGCGCGCAGTTTGCCGCCCATGAACGCCTGCATGCCGTCGGTCGAACCGTCAACGATGCCTTGCAGGGTTTCGCCGTCCATCACCAGGGTGACCTGGGCGTCAGGGTTTTCGCCTTCTTGCAGCTCGCAAGTGCTGTCTTTGACGATCAGCGAGAAATTCTTGGTGTCGTCGATGCGGAAACCGAAGACCAGGTCCAGACCGGCAGCAGCGGCTGGGTTGAACTTGGCTTTCATTGCTTGTACGGCATCAGCTACGGAGGTCATGGTTCGATCCTTTCTTGGGTAATTAGAGCTGGGTGGTTACAGCCAGGGTCACAATAATCCGGACTCAGCGAAACGTAATGAGTTCCGGGGCCTTCAACAGTTGCAGGTGTGCATGATTGTTGAAGGAAGCCAGTGCCACCTCGCGACCACGGAACTTCAAGTGGTGGAGCGAGGTGTTGACGATTTGCCAGTTCAGCTCGAATGCCTGCTTGGCCGGCATTTGTGTAATGAGGTGCAGCAGGGCCGTGATGGTGCCGCCGGAGGTAAACACGGCGATTTTTTGATGGTTGTCGGCGCTTTCCAGGATTCTTTGCAGTCCGCCGTGCACGCGCTCCACAAAGCCCAGCCAGCTTTCCAGGCCCGGCGTGTCATAGGACCCGGTGAGCCAGCGTTCGATGATCAAGGCAAAGATGCGTTGAAACTCGGCGCGGTTTTGCGCGGCATTGCGCAGGATGTCCAGGGCTTCGGGTTCATCATCCAGCATGGCCGGCAGCAGCGCGCGGATCGCCGCGTCGGCGTCGAACTCATTGAACGCGGGATCGATTTCCAGCGCAGGCACCTGCAAGCCCGCGGCGGCGTATTGTTCCATCGCGCTATTGGCGGTATCACGCTGGCGGCGCAGGTCACCCGAAAGGCAGCGATCGAAGCTGATACCCAGTTCGACCAGGTGCTGTCCAAGAATTTCTGCCTGGCGAATACCGGTCGGCGACAGTACGTCATAGTCGTCTGCACCAAAGGAGGCCTGGCCATGTCGAATCAAATAGATACTGCCCACGTCCGCGTCATCCCGGTACGTTGAAGGTTTGGCGAGGTTATGAGGATGGCGCTGAGCTGTCAATGAAAAAACATACGCTTGTTTGAAATGGCCGTTACAGACCTGTTGCCCGAGGTTTTCACGGCTGGTCGTCGAGCTGGCGCATGGGTATGCTGAACACATTCCGCGCGTGTTTTAAGTCGCGCCTCGTCATGAAGGAGTCACTGTGGAGTTTTTCACCAACTCTGACCAATGAGGCCACACCCCAAGCACCATAAGGGATTGGCCCATGCAGACCCCAACCACAGCGCCTCAACCTGTTAGAAAACTGTTAGACCTTGCCTGTCCTTATCTGTATAGGAGGCAGGGTCGATACTCTCTCAGAGTCCGTCCTATGGGCTCCAAACAGACCCTCACGCTCTCTCTCAAGACAACGCAAAGGCAAGCCGCTTTGACCACCGCTACTCACCTGCTGACCACTCTCAGAGCCTTCCACCTGGACAACCCTGACGCTACTTGGGATCAACTCAAAGAGCGCCTAAAGGAGATTGCTGAGGGTGTCCTACAGACTCGCTCTGTATGGGATGGTCTTGGTGGTATGGGTCATGTGTATTCAGACCTCAACGACGACCTTGGGGAGATAGCCTCGACGGAGCCTCTCAATGTCGATCAGGCCAAGGCAGTCGAGTTAGGTAGACGCATCATGCAGGCAGCTGAGCAGAGAGCATCGGGAGACCTCTCAGGCATCCTTGCGCTGCTCGAAGAGTTGAAGCAGTCCAACGACCTTCCAAAGTCTCTCCCTGTGGGCGCTCCTACAGTTCCTCCTTTGGTTGTCGCTGGGGATGCAACTGGTGTGATGACCTTTGAGGCGCTCGCCAAGCTTTACACGGAAGAACGTGAAGCGGACTGGCAGCCGAACACAGCGAAGAACAAGAAGGCTTGCTTTGGGACTCTCTCAGGGCTTCTCGGTGAGTTGAACTTGCGCACCCACACACGGAAGGACATGACAGACGTTAAGGCTCGCTTGATGGAAGGTCGTAAGCCATCAACCGTTAACAAGATCCTCATCGAACTCTCGTCGGTAATGACTTGGGGTGAAGATAACGGCTACCTAAACAAAACCTTTGATAAGGGCCTACTAATCCGTAAGGGCTCTGAGAGTGAGCGTGAGGCGTTCTCCTCGGAGCAAGTAGCGGCCTTGATGGCTCATGTGAACAAGCTACCAGAGTCGTCGTGGCAGCGTTGGGCCTTGAGTCTCGGTGTGGTGACGGGTGCTCGCATTGGGGAGATTTATCAGTTGACCACTGAGGACCTCAAGGACATTGAGGGCCGGTTAGTAATGGACATAAACACCAACAACGATAAGACCATTAAGAACAAATACAGTATTCGCGTGGTTCCTGTCGTAGCTGCCTACGGGCTGGACGTAGAGGGCTTTAAGGCCTTCGCCAAGGCAGCAGATGGGAGACTCTTCAAGATGTCTTCAAGTGGCTTCACCATGCTGCTCAATCAGTTGATCCGCGATGTTCTCGGTACAGAGGCAGGTACAGGCCAGTCTTTCCACTCCTTGCGTCACCACCTTGGAGGAGCCCTGAAGCGCAAAGCCATACCTCTGGGGATCGCTCAGGAGATTCTTGGCCATAGCTCTGGGTCTATCACTTTTGACCTCTACGGATCGGGGAGGGCGGTACAAGTGGCACGCTTAGCTGAGGCTCTTCGGGATGCTCTTACAGAGAGCTGACTGATATCATCGGAGGCTTTCTACTTAGGGAGCTTCACGGATGCGTTTTTATGCTGTCGGCCTTGCTGTGCTAATTGGCTCTCTATTTGGATGCGGTAGCCACTCCTCGAATCTCCAAGTCGGCAATGAGCAATCATATGCAAGCTTGAAGGATCAGAGAGAGGCAGTCCGAACCGTTAAGGTCTACGACGCTTTACCTACAGGAGCCCAAGTGGTGAATGAGGTATCAGCGGGGAGATGCCACAGGAGTTTTGTGGAGGAGGCGCCTACTGAGGCTGCCGTCTTAACTGACCTGAAGATTGCCGCATACGCACAAGGCGCAGATGGCATCACCGCCGTGAAGATTTCTAAAGAGTCAGGCCTTAATCGAAATTGTTGGTACGTGCTGGGTGGTACTGCCCAAGCATTCACATTGCACGAAGAGTGACCCATGGATAGAGCACTTACAGTTGCCGCATGGGTCCTCAGTGCCGCAGTCCTCTACGGGGTCGTTAAGCTTGTTCAAGCTTTCCCAAGAGTGACGGCCTTATTAGGATTTTGAAGACATGCAACTCATACAGCCAGAACTCCACATGACCTCCGAGCGGCTGCACGAACTGGCGCCTGTGCGTACCCATTCGGACATCTTGCGAACTGTCTTAAAAGGCATGGAGGAACTGTTGCGCGGCGGCATACTGACCCGCAAGGGCAGGCAGTGGGTCGTATCCTCTGGTGCAGTTGTGGTCGAAGAGTACAACTACACGGACTCTCAGAATCGCAGCCAAGTAGCAGTGCGCTTTGGCTCCTGGCTGTGCCTCGCCTTGGCCCTAAAGGTTTCTCGTGAGGAAACCCGACAAGTGCTGTTGGATGCTATTAAGAAGCACCCACTCGTTTAAAAACCCCCACTAAAAGACGATTCCAAGAATCCGGTCGGTCCCTTATGGATTGGCCGGATTTTCTTTTGCGCAGATAAACGCATATTGTGTGTTGACGTAAACGCATTTGGTGCGTACATTGACGGCTCACACAGCGCGGTCACCGGCTCGCTACTTTTAGATAAACACGTTTTGAGCGTGTATCGAGGATCAAACCATGCAAGCAATCATCACCAAGTACATCGGCCCAACAACCACCAAGGCTTCCCGTATCAAAGCATCCTGCCTGACAGACACCAAGGGTGTGACTGTTTCGTGGGACCACGGCTTATCCAGCGATTCAAACCACGAAGCGGCCTGTGAGGCTCTCAAAGCAAAACTGCTCTGGATCGGCTACCCAAAGACCGTGATGGGGTCGCTGCCAGATGGCTCCATGGCCCACGTTTTTCTCCCACGTGAACTCTGCAAATAACTCAGTAAGCCACAGCCACCTTTAAAGAGCGCAACGGGGCCTCAACGAGTGCCCCTCAAACCGGAGTTTCAAGCTTATGACCACCTACAACCTGACCAACTTCACCAGCGCCACAGTGGCCAACAACATCCTCGCAGCCATGCAGGACGCCTTACAGACCGGCCTTGCGCAGTACGTTATGAATCGCCGTGGCCGTCAGTGGCTGCGTGTTGACATCAAGCGGGACGACAACAACCGCCTCTATTTCCAGTTCCTCACGGACACCATGCAGGAGGTCGGTCACCACCTTCTGAAAGCGGCGCTGTTTCACTGGTCGCGTGCTGATGAGCGTGAGTTCTCTGGTCTCAATGCCGCTCTGTACCGTCTGCCAGCGCATCCATTGGACATCCTCCTGGACGCACGCGAAGCGGAAGCAAAACGCAAAGCCTCAACATTTTTTCAGCGCGCCTGTAACTGGCTGGGATTTCCGCTAAAGGGTTTCCGGCTCTCGGTGAGCTGACCGTTTCACGGAAATTATGCATAAGTGCATATTCCCATGCGTAAATGCATTAACATGTACATCCATACAGTGTTCTGGCTGAAGCCGGATAGATTGGTAGAGGAACAAATGACCCACGGACAAAACCACGTACTGAGCAAGGCCATCACAGCCTTCTCTTCGCTCGACAAGTACCACAAGGACCTTCGCGACGTTCTCGACATCATCAAGGAAATGGCGGAATACGCAGAAGCCGTCAGTCCATTGGACATTAGCGTCATGTCAGAGTCGTCTGACTGGGCCAAGGCGTTGAAGGTCGTCACCCATTACGGGCACGGCATCTACTCCTTCCCGTACCTCTCTGAGGCGTTCTGCAAGGACCTCATGCTTGAGCTGGATTGCATGGAGTACAGCGTGAACGAGGAGGAGCCGGTAGAGGCGCAGATTCCTGAAGTCACCTTTCTGACGGAGTGCCGCCCGTTGTTTGACTGCCTGTACAGCCTTTGGGCCAACGCGGGGATTCCCTTGGCGAAGGTTCTGATGGGCCAAGACCCAAGCGTCATTAAGACCATCCAGGCAGCGCAATACACCACCGAGAACACTCCGCGTGGTCACTGGCACAACGATAAGGACTCGGACGTAACTCTGGTGGTTGCTCTAACAGCAACTCACGAGGGCGGCGGTACTTTAGTTCACACAGGACCTTTTACCGAAAACGTCTTGGTCCCCCAGTTGCCTGTGGGTCACGGGATGTTCTTTAACGGGAAAGCTAATCGGCACTATGGAATGCCAGTTATGGCAGGAGAGAGAAACTTGTTGGTTCATTGGAGCGAAGTTAAATGAGGGATTTTTTTAGCACTGGGGATTACATCAAGACGGACCCGTACAACACCCAGCTAAGGGCGGAACAAACGAGCACGAAAACAAAGAGTAGCACAGCGCCATCATTTGGCAAGCCTGTAAGTAAACTTCGTTTCTTAGCAGCAATTCCCCGTTACAGCGAGCGCGATAGTTCCTTCGTGTCGCGTATCGAACGCTGTGAGTTCAACTTGGGAGTAGGGCCTTGCGGTCGTTATGTGACAGGGCTCTGGTTCGATATGTCGTCGAATTTCCTCACGATTACCCAAGAGAGCGAAGAGATTAATGGAGTTGGCCCACATGGGACTCCCGAGTTTAAAGAGTTCACCTACCTAATCACTGACATCACTGGTCGCATCGAGGCTGTTTCTATCTGATCCCATCCCGCTGGTTTAAAAACCCCCACTAAAACCGCTGTCCCTCTATGAGCCTTAACCCTTAGAGACTTCTTTAAGTCCTCTTTGCGGGTCTCTGCGCTCTCGATTCAGCAAAACACCTAACTAATTAGTTGGAGGCCGTAAAGGCCTCTAAGGGATTCGCATGTCCGCAGAAAGCCAGATTCAACCAACTAAACACGACTTCAGCGATATTAAAGACAAAGCATCATGGGCCTTCGAAACTCTTTCGGGAATGTACGGCCCTGAACTTGCAGCCACACAACTTGCCTTGGAGCACGAAGCGTACACGTTGGGTGAAGAGCGTTTCCATAAAGCACTTGAGCGCCAGATTGATCGTGGTGAATTTGCTGACAACGCCACCGCAAAGCACGTCCTGACCTCCCTTGTTCCTATGATGATGTCCGCCTTTGATAAATGGGTTGAAAACCAAGTAACGAAGGTTCGCCGTAAGCATGTGGGACTTCAGTTCTTCCAGATGGTTAAGTCGGAGAACGTAGCGGCTATCACCGTGAAAACCGTGCTGAACACCGTGGCAAAGAAAGGCCCTCAAAGCGTACAGAGTTTGGCTGTAGCTCTTGGCCGTGGCCTGGAGGAGGAAGCCCGCTTTGGTCGTATCCGTGAACAGGAAGCGGAGCACTTCAACAAGAACATCCGCAAGGCTCTCAACAAGCGCAACGGCCATACCTACAAGGTCAAATTCCTTGAGAAGGTTGAGGCGCATATGCAGGAAGCTAATGAGATTGAGTCGTCGTGGACCTCATGGGACTCCGTTGATAATGACGTGGCGTTCCACATGGGCATCCGCCTGATAGAGCTGCTCATTGAGTCCACTCAGTTGGTCGAGATGAAGCGTGAGAACGCTGGCAACGTGAAGCTTGATGGTGAGTTCATCTACCTGACTCAGGAATGGGCTGACAAGCTGTGCAACAGGGCCTTCTGTCTGGCTGGGATCACCCCACGACATCAACCAATGATCGTCCCGCCGAAGGAGTGGACCAAGATGATTGGCGGGGGCTACTGGGCCAAAGGGCGCAAGCCTATCCCGTTGATTCGCGTGCGGTCGAAGCGTGCCCTTCAGCGTTACCGTGATGTGTCGATGCCTGAGGTCTACAAGGCCGTCAACATCGCTCAGGCTTCAGCTTGGAAGGTCAACACAAAGGTTCTCGAAGTAGCCAAAGCGATCATGAAGTGGAAACACGTCCCTATCGACAAGTTTCCAACGGCTGACCGTGAGGAACTGCCAATCCAGCCAGACGGCATCGGGGAAGACCCTATGGTTCTGAAGGCTTGGAAGAAAGAAGCAGCCGGTGTCTATCGCCGTGACCGTGCCCGTGTGAGCCGTCGCCTGTCCTACGAGTTCATCATTGAGCAGGCCGAGAAGTTCGCTGATTACGAGGCGATTTACTTTCCGTACAACCTCGATTGGCGTGGCCGTGTTTACGCAATCCCGTCGTTCAATCCCCAGGGCAACGATATGACCAAGGGGATGCTCATGGCTTCCGTTGCGGAGCCTGTAGGCAAGGACGGTATCGAGTGGCTCAAGATTCACGGGGCCAACTGTGCAGGCGTCGACAAGGTTGATTTCAGCCAGCGCAAGAAGTGGGTTGAGGACAATGAGGAGTTAATCCTTGAGATTGCTCGCGACCCGCTGGGCCAGTCTGAATGGACCAAGATGGATTCCCCGTTCTGCTTCTTGGCGTTCTGCTTCGAGTGGGCTGGCGTAGTCGAACATGGCGAACTCTGGGAATCAGCTCTACCGATTGCCTTTGATGGTTCGTGCTCGGGGATTCAGCACTTCTCGGCAATGCTGCGAGACGAGCGGGGCGGTCGTGCGGTGAACCTGCTGCCTTCTGACGAAGTGCAGGACATCTATCGGTTGGTTGCTGAGGAAGTCATTGAGAAGGTCAAAAAGGACCTGATCGAAGGCACTGAAGACAGCGTGCAGCTCATCACAAACGAGAAGACCGGTGAGATTACCGAGCGCCGCGTTTTGGGGACTCGGACCCTTGCACAGGGCTGGATGGGGTACGGGATCAGTCGCAAGGTGACTAAGCGTTCCGTGATGACACTGGCTTACGGCTCAAAGGCCTTCGGGTTCACCGATCAGGTCCGCGACGACATCATTCAGCCAGCAATTGACGAAGGCGACGGCGCTCAGTGGTTCCCGGATGCACAGCAGTGCGCGCGCTATATGGCCAACATGATTTGGGACTCTGTGAGTGTGGTCGTGGTGAAGGCCGTTGAGGCGATGTTGTGGCTACAGAAAGCGGCAAAACTGTTGGCTACTGAGGTTACTGCGACCAAGAAGACCAAGAAGAACCCTGAGCCGGAAATCCTGAAGCCGTGCATGCCTGTGTATTGGGTGACCCCTGATGGTTTCCCTGTGTGGCAGGAGTACATGAAGCCCATTCAGCGTCGAGTTGAGCTGATGTTCCTTGGGACTATTCGTCTGCGCTCCACGGTCAACATTAAGGACTCGGACATCATCGACGGGCCTAAGCAGGAATCGGGTATCTCTCCGAACTTCGTGCACAGCCAAGATGGGTCTCACCTCCGCAAGACGGTCGTTAAGGCTTCTGAGTGCTACGGCGTGGAGTTCTTCGCGTTGATCCATGACAGCTTTGGAACCATCCCAGCGAAGGCCGGGAAGATGTTCAAGGCAGTTCGGGAAACGATGGTCGAGACGTACACCGAAAACGATGTTCTCGATGACTTCCGTGAGCAATTCATGGAGCAGCTACACGAATCCCAACTGGAGAAAATGCCACCTCTGCCAACCAAAGGAACCTTGGACATCACCAAGATTCTGGAAAGCGAATTTGCGTTCGCCTAATAAAAACCCCCACTAAAAGCACAACAGAGCCTCACTGAGATTAACCGTCTCGTGAGGCTTTTTAGTGCCTGAAATTTAAAAACCCCCACTAAAAGCACAACCAACCTTTCCCTATTTCAGGAGTTTTTTCGATGCAGTCCACTCAAGCAGTTCAACGCAATGCCCGCACCTCTAAGCGCCGTCCAGAAGAAGAGATGGAAGCTGTACGGAGCCGTCGCGGCAAGTTGAACAAAGTGCAGCGTCAGGCCCGCCACAACTGGGAGTCGGCAGAATGAGCCAGATTACCGTCCGCACTTCGCACTCAAAGCTCGACAAGAAAACTTTCCGCTTCGACACAGTAATAACTGTTCAAGGTGTGGAGGGTGTCCCCCAGACACAGCTTGTCGATAAGCGCGAACTTCGTTCCCTTCGGTTTATTACAGCCAAGAACGACTCTGACCGCTGTGAGCAGTTTGCAAAGTTCCTGAATGACACCGTTGAGATGAAAGTAAAACGTGCCATTGCCAACACGATCATGAAAGTTCAACTTCTCAGCAAGGAAGCTAAATAATGGCGACTCAAGAAGTAATCATCGTAACTAACCCACATCGTCCTGTGGACTTCAACGAAAAGGCAGTCGCTAAGGTTCTCGAAGAGACCTATTTGATTGCTGACGTTAAAGAAGATGGGGTCCGTTTGAACCTCTGTGTTCGCCCCGATGTAACAGGGGAGTGGGCTACTGACTGGCTGTCTCGGGAAGGTAAGCATTTTCCTGCTTTCCTGAGCAACAACATGGCGCAGCCTTTGGACTTTGATAATCGCTGGTCCGAGTTCTTTGAGACCGACGAGGCACTGTTTCCTGAAGGCTTCATGTTGGATGCGGAACTACGCATTGACGACTTGCCCTGCAAGGACATCGCTGGGACTTTGCGCCGTCATAAAAGCATCGACCTGAGCCGTCTGAAAGTGATCGTTTTCGGCATTGTCCCGATGTCTGTAATTCGGTCCGGTGAGACCTACGACGTGACCCACAGTGTCATGAAGTACCACGCTGAGTACCAAGTGAAGTTGCTCCAAGAGCGCTTCCCTGAAATCGCGTGGTCGGTCGTTGAGTCTCTCGATTGCTTCAGCATGATCGAAGTCGAGACTTTCTATGGCGCAGTCCGTGAGCGGAGGCTTGAAGGGCTGGTGCTGAAAGACCCTAACGGTGTCTGGAAGCGCTCGAAGCAAACCGGTATGTGGAAGATGACCCCGAACGACAACGAGGATGGAAAGGTTGTGGGTTTGGTGTGGGGCTCCGAAGGCCTGGCTAATGAGGGCAAGGTGATCGGCTTCGAGGTTCTCCTTGAGTCCGGCCATGTGGTTAACGCCTGCAAAATCAGCAAGGCGCTTATGGAGGAGTTCACTTCCGCTGTGATGGCCGATACGGATTTCCAAGTGGGGCCTTCTTTTCAATACGGCAACCCGTACCTCGGCCACACCGTGAAGGTCACCTTTATGGAGCGCTACCCGGACGGGTCTTTAAGGCACCCATCGTTCGACTCTTTCCGTGGCATCTCGTCCCCACTCATCAAGGAGTAACTCAATGTCCATTCTTATTGGTGTCGTTTCTGTTGTTGCTCTGGGGGCTGCTGCCTTCTTCGTTATCCCGATGATCGCCCGTGGTCGTCAAGGCTACAAAGAGGACCGCGAGAAGGCCGAAAAGGAGTTCGAGAAGAAAGCTCAAGAGCAGGCCGATGGCCGTGAGCAGAACCGCCGCAACCTGTTCACCAAGGAGTTCGCTGAGACCCTCGATGATGTCCTGAGGAATCCTGAGAGGTACTGCGCCTCGACCGACTACATGAACCGTCACGAGAAGAACCCACACCTCAAGTCATTGGTGGAGATGTTTCGCAACTACGAGCAGACCTTGCGCACCAACCGCTCTCAAGCTGAGCGAATCACGGAACTACAAAAGTCCATCCGAGAGCTTCGCGCTGAAATCAAAGAGGTCCACCGCAAGCTCGAACCATACGCATAACGCCCAACCCTAAGAGCCTCATCGGAGAAATCCGGTGGGGCTTTTTCGTGCCTGAGTTTTAAAACCCCCCACTTAAAGCACACCCAAATCACCTACCCAAAGGAGGTCCCCGCGTGGCCGAAACATTCCTGCACCACAACAAAGGCGTTAAAGCGCTGGCCTATACGGTCCGCATCAATCGGGCCATCAACCACGTAGCCCTGAAGCCATACAACAAGGTTCTCAAGGACGCGACTGACGGGGACACCTTCATCGTGACCAAGGGGACCTGTGCGAACGCCCGCAAGTTGGGCCGAGTGAAGCTCACGTCTTACACCGGCAAGTGGCCTCGCTGTGCGTTGGTCTGGCGGGTCATTAAGGAGGTCGTGAATGACTGACTTGCTGGCCTTAAACAGCATCCGTGGAAAGTCCGGTAAGGACACGCTCATTGGCCTCCTGGAGTCCGAGGGCCGTAAGGTCTTTCGAGTTGCCTTCGCGGATGTCTTGAAAGAGATGTGCGCTCTCGCTATCGCTGGTGGCCCCGGAAACTACGCCACCGAGTTACAGCGCCGGATGCACACCTCGCAGAAGGACGAAGCGATCCCCCTTCTAAGCATCGCGCAGCTCCCTGACAGTCCCTACAAATACTGGGCTTTAGGGAATGTAAGAGAGTGGACAAATCCACGTTCTTTACGGTGGCACTTGCAGACCTTCGGTACCCAATACCACCGGGAGTACCTCGGTAAGCCCAATGTGTGGCTCGACTTGGGAATGCAGCAAGTGTGCGCAGCTCTCGAAGACGGTCGTTATGACCACGTTGTCGTTACTGATATGCGGATGCCTAACGAGTATTCAGGCCTAACGAAAGGCTCGCATACCAAGCAACCAAACCCGCATGCGTTCTCTTGGAGTATCCCAAAAGTGCGCACCGTTCGGATTGTCCGCGACTGGTTTATCTCCGGCGTTGACGATCAGTCCTACCACATCTCTGACATCTCCCTCATGGCGCACCCCTTCGACGCTCTTGTAGTGAATCGACTGGGCGAGCCGTGGGCAATGCTCGACCAACTCAAAGAACAAGGAGTTATCAATTAATGGAAAACGCAAAGAAGACCTTTAAGGCCACCGTGCAGATTGACGACCATGTAGACGAAGTAACTGTCTATGCGGTTAGCCTGGACGCTGCATGGGCTCAAACCGAAACCATGTTTACGCAAGCGCAAGTAACTCGCATTCGGCCTGTAATTGCTCCTAACGTGGACCGCTTCGAGGTGACCCTTTGAATCGCGCCCAAGGCAATGGTCGGGCCAAGCCTGATGGCTTCCTGCACCTTAATAACTACAGCCATGTCCGGCAGTCTGGACTTGCAGGTGTTCTCTACGAACGCTTAATGACCGTGAAGCAACAGGAGCTGGTCGAATTAACGTTGTTAGAGCTTGCGGCAAATCAAGTCCCTGTTACTGAGAGCTACGCCCATTTCAAACACGATGTATGGCGTTTTAAGAAGTCCTTCCTAAAGGACCACTTTATTCACGTTGTCTACTCCGTGTTTCGTTCGGTCCGCAAGTCGGCCGCACAAGAAGTTTCCATGGCTATTAGTCGTGAAGAACTCCAAAGCGAATCCCGCAAGGTTATTCAACCAAGCTTTCGCTGATTATATAAAAACCCCCACTTAAAGCAGACCATCCCGAGATTATGTTTCTCTCGGTGGATTTCTGCGTCCTGAATTTGACAAGGAGGCATAACTAAATGGCAGGTCCACGTAAAGAATTTCTCTTCACTCCGAAAGGTATCGCTGAGCCGTACTGCTCGATTCAAAAGCCGGACTACGGCAATCCTGAAAAGGGCTTCGGCAATCCTCGTGGCGAATACAAGGTGAACATTACTTGCTCGTCCGCTGAGGCTCAGCCGATTATCGACAAGATCGTTAAGGCTCATGAAGCCAACTATGCGGCACTGGTGAAGCAGTTCGAGAAAGACGAGCCTGCTTTGCGCGCCAAGTTGCAAAAAGGCAAGAAGTTGCTGGAACCCTACGAGGGCGACATGCCGTTCTTCGAGAATGATGACGGCACTGTAACCTTCAAGATTAAGGGCTATGCGTCGTACATCGACAGCAAGACCCAAGAGTCTAAGCCGCTGGTCCTCAAGGTCGTTGACGCCAAGGGCAAGCGCATCGAGAACGTCCCGGCCATCTCTGGCGGTTCTGAACTGAAGGTCCGTTTCTCGCTGTTCCCTTATGGCTGGTCCAACGTGGCCGGTGCGTCCGTGAAGCTGCAAATTGACAGCGTCATGCTCATCACTCTGAAGGAGTTCAACTCTGATGAAGGCGACTGGGCAGAAGAAGCTGAAGATGGTGGTTACGAAGCCCCAAGCGCCGAACAAGGCTGGTCTGAGGAAGAGCAGAACCAAGGCCATGCGGGCGAAGCAATTCCGGATGACGATTCCGGCGATTTCTAATAGTGGCCGCTTTCGGTCGCTACGCCGGACCTCGGAGGGCTCCTCAAGCGGCCTTCCGTTCGGGTCTGGAAGAGAAGAACAGCGAACTGATGGACAAGCACGGTATCCCCTACACCTTTGAGCAACATTGGATTAACTACACGATCCCCGCCAGAACCGCTAAGTACCTACCGGACTTCATTCTGGGTAACGGAATAATCATTGAGTGTAAGGGGATATGGGAAGTTGACGACCGCAAGAAACACTTGCTGTTACGTGAGCAGTATCCCGAGCTTGATATCCGTCTGGTCTTCTCATCGAGCAGGGCCAAGCTCTACAAAGGTTCACCTACGACTTATGGGGCGTGGTGTGAGAAACATGGTATTCAATTCGCAGACAAGTTAGTCCCATTGACTTGGATGAAGGAGAAGAAGAAGCAGATACCTGAGGGGATTCTGAAAGAAAAAGGAGCGTAAGTATGGCTCGTGTTCAATTCAACAAGAGGGCAGCAACTAACCTACTCGTTATCCATTGTGCGGCGACCAAACCTTCTATGGATATTGGTCTGCGCGAGATTCGCCAATGGCATGTGCAACAAGGGTGGCTTGATGTTGGCTACCACTACATTATTCGACGCGATGGCACTGTCGAAACAGGCCGTCCTCATGATGTAGTTGGGTCCCATGTTAAAGGTCACAACTCCGACTCTCTGGGGGTCTGCATGGTTGGCGGTATCGACGATGGGGGCAAGCCTCAAGACAACTTCACAGATGCTCAATGGAAAGCTTTGGACCTTCTGGTCTGGGAAACCATTGTTCCGCTCTATCCCGGCGTAACTCTGAAAGGTCACAGAGACCTTGATGCAGGTAAAGCCTGTCCGTCTTTCGATGTAGCCCAATGGGCATATAAGCGAACTCCGGCATAACACCAAGCAACTGTTAGGCGGGCCTTCGGGCTCGCTTTTACAGCAATTTCACCTCTTAAGTTAGGAGGATTATCTATGTCTGTTAATCGGGCAACTTTACAAGGGGCTTTCGATATCGTTCAACTGCTTCACTCTCACGGCATCTCAGCAATCATCGCTGGTGGTGCCGCTCGTGACATCTTCTTTGGAGTTGCTCCTAAAGATGTCGATGTAATTTGCGCTGGCGTCGGCCACGAGAAAGTCACTGAGGTTCTCGAAGGTGCTGCGCTCGACTTCAAGAAATTCCCCAAGTACCACACAGGCTCCGATTCGGACCGTCTGGCAGGCGTCTGGAAGATCGAAGGGTCTGACATCGACGTGATTCTGTACGACACCGACTGCGTGTCTGAGGCAATCCAAAAGTTCGATTACAACCTGAACCAGTTCGCCATCGTTGGGATTCACCGGGGGATCGAAGCGGCCTATGTGCGCTTCATGGGTGACCAACATTGGTCCAATCTGGTCCGCCTGCGTGAAGACGCTCGTGGTCAGCGTGCGGCCAAGATGGAGGAGAAGTGGTTTGACCTTGCGTGGCGACGGGCTACCGGGGAGTCCTTAGAGGCGCCTGTGGGTGGTCCTGATGGACTCTACTGATTACCCCGAAAGCGAGCTGCTGCACAAGGGACCCTGCACGAACGTAGATGAGTGTTCATCCAGCGATGGCATGGCTACGTATTCGGACGGTCACACGTATTGTTTTGTGTGCCAGCACCGCACTCAGGGAGATGGTGCAGAGGGTCACAGTACCCGAGCTAACACCAAGCGCGCCGATGGCACCATGTCGATGCTGGACCATCAAGGACGCTTTCAGGACTTGCCTAAGCGGGGGCTACAGCAGGCCATCTGCAAACAGTACGGATACTGGGTAGGCAAGACCCACAGCGGGAAGAACATTCAGGTTGCTGACTACCGTGACGAACACGGGAACTTGGTCGGCCAGAAGATCCGAGACGCTGACAAGAACTTTTCGTCTACCGGCAAGCACGGTGCTGACTGCCTTTTCGGTAAGCATCTGTGGTCGGGTGGCAAGAAGATCATCATCACGGAAGGCGAGATTGATTGCCTCACAGTGGCTCAGTTGCAGGGCGGGAAGTATCCCGTTGTGTCGCTGCCTACTGGTGCCCCGAGCGCTCGTAAAGCCTGCGCGAAAAACTACGAATACCTCGATACGTTCGACGAAATCATCCTCATGTTCGACATGGATGACGTTGGCCGGGCGGCTGCAATGGATGCGGCTGAGGTTCTTCCGGCTGGCAAAGTAAAAATTGCCGTGTTGCCCATGAAGGACCCGAATGAGTGCGTCATGAACGGCCAGGCCAAAGCCGTGATGGATGCCATGTGGAACGCTGCCCCATTCGTCCCTGACGGCGTGGTCTCAGCGAAGTCCTTGAAGGACCGCATCAAGAACAAGCAGGACATCCCTCGGATTCCACTGGCGGGACCTGCCGAGCTTCGGCGTATGACCAAGGATTCCCGAGCCGGCGAACTGCTTATGGTGACCTCTGGCTCAGGCATGGGCAAATCAACCTTCGTCAGGCAGAACGTCTACAACTGGTTCCAAACGCACGGCCTTGAGGTCGGTGTTGCGATGTTGGAAGAGTCCGTTGAGGAAACCGTTGAGGACCTCGTGGGCTTGCACCTTCGCCGTCGTTATCGCCAGAACCCTGATGGTACGACTGAAGAGGAGTTCGATGCGGCCTTCGACGCCATCTTCGAGACGGACAAGCTGTTCCTCTATGACTCTTTCGCGGAATCCGTAGAAGACCGCTTGATGTCGAAGCTGCACTACATGGTGAAGGGGCAGGGCTGCAAGGTGATCGTGCTGGACCACATCTCGATTGTGGTTTCAGGCATGGATGACAACGGCGATGAGCGCAAAACCATCGACCGCCTCATGACCAAGCTGAAGACCTTCGCCAAGACCAACGACATCCTCATGGTCGTTATCTGCCACCTGAAGAACCCCGAGAAAGGCAAAGCCCACGAAGAAGGCCGTCAGGTCTCCATCACGGACCTGCGTGGCTCTGGGTCTCTGCGTCAACTCAGCGACACCATCATAGCCATGGAGCGAAACCAGCAAGGGGACTTCCCCAACGTGGTCACGATCCGGGTCTTGAAGTGCCGCTTCACTGGGGACACTGGCGTAGCTGGTTACCTCATTTACAACAAAGAAACTGGATGGCTCGACGAAACGCCTGACGGCTGGACACCTGAAGGTGAGACCGGCTGGGTAGGCGAAGAGGAAGAGCCAGCAACCACTAACGACTTTTAAGGAGACTCACATGACCATTATCAAACTGTACAAATTCGCCCTGGTGAAACTGGCTGCTGCTCTGAAAGCTGCGGCGGGCAAGCAAGCCCACGAGCATCAAAAGCAGCTCACCTTTGCTCGCAATGCACAGACTGCCGCTGAGGCTGCTCTTGCCGCGTCCAACAAGCTGGCCGAAGAGGCCCGCAAAGTTTCCGCTCTGATCTAAGAGTGACTCAAGGGTCTCCGTTCTGGGGACCCTTCGTTCAACCTTAATTCAAACACCCAACCCGTCACCAATTCCTTTGGAGGATTCACTGTGGACAATCAAAAAGTACGAGCACACCTGCGTAAAGGTGAACTGGCTGTAACGCTGCTGGAATCGCTGGGCTATCGCTATGAACAAGAAGCGGGCGCGCCAACCTTCTGGGTTGCCCCAGCTAAGAGCGAGTTGGAGCTGTTCAAGGAGCAGGTTCAAGAACTCCTTACGCCGCCTCAAGAACGCAAAAGCCCGATACGTGATGGTGCTCACTTTCATGTGATCGCTCTGCCAGCGGGGCATTACCTGCACGCATACATGTACCGCCGCATGGTCTTCACGGTGGTGTCCTCGGAGTGGATCGTTGAGGGCTCTGAAAAGTCCAAGAGGCTGAAAGGCTTCACGGGTTGGGCTGTTCATTTTGAAGTGCCCGCCCAAGGTGGTCGGCAAGGCCTATGGCTACCCCTGAGCTGCATCAAGGTGAAGCCTGATGCTGACTTCTGACATCGAAACGGATGGTCTGTTAGAGGATGTCAGCAAGTTCCACTGTGGTGTCAGCAAGGATTACTTCACAGGCGAGGTCTTCGAGTACGGCCCTAACGACCTCAAGGCGTATATCGCGCAACTTGAAGCCGAAGCAGCAAAGCCTGATGGTCTCCTCGTGTTCCACAACGGGATCAAGTACGACATACCAGTCCTCGACAAGCTGAAGCGCCAATACTTCGGCAAGCGCCTGAACATCCCCCGCAAGAAAGTCATGGACACCCTTGTCCTGTCCCGCCTGATTCACGCAAACCTTCGAGACACAGACGGGGGCCTTCTCCGAACAGGGAAACTCCCCGGCAATCGCTTTGGCTCCCACGCGTTGGAAGCTTGGGGCTATCGACTGGGTGAGATGAAGGGCGAGTACACGACCGACTTCAAGGCTCAGTGTCTGGCCGATGGCACGACTTATGTGAAGGGTATGGAGTGGCTCAACTGGTCACAAGCCATGCAGGACTATTGCGTCCAGGACGTTGTAGTGACGACGAAGCTCGTAACAAAGCTGATGTCCGATCCGTACTACTTCCCGTCTGGTCTGGCTCCGAATGGTAAGCATTGGATGCAATCCATCCGTGCAGTTCACCTTGAGCATGACACCGCATGGGCCTTGGCTCAGATGGAGCGCAATGGCTTCCCGTTCGACTCTGACGGGGCCGAGCGGCTCTATGCGGACCTTGCAGGGCAACGCTCTGACCTCTTGGTCAAGCTCATCCAGACGTTCGGCTCTTGGTATCAACCCAAGGGCGGAACCGAGCTATTCATCAATCCGAAGAACGGCAAGCCACTCGAAAAGTGGTCTGACGGTCGCCCTATGCCACGGGTCAAGTATCCGAAGGTCGGCGGCATATTCCTGAAGAACGGCAAGACGCGGGACACACGGGAAACCTTCGTGGGTGCTCCGTATACGCCGGTCGAGTTCGTCACGTTCAACCCTGCATCCGGTCAGCATCTCATCAAGGTCCTCAAAGAGGCCGGTTGGGAACCAACTGAGTTCACCGATAAGGGCGCCCCAAAGGTCGACGACGAGACCCTTGAAGGCGTAACCGTCGATGACCCCAACGCTCAGGCGTGCATCGCTCTGGTTCGTGACTACCTGATGATCCAAAAGAGAATCGGGATGTTGGCTGAGGGTGATAACGCTTGGATGCGTTTGGTCCATTCAGACGGCTCTATGCACGGTTCGATCAACCCTAACGGGGCAGTCACCGGGCGAGCCACTCACAGCTATCCGAACATGGGCCAAGTGCCCAGCGCAAAGAGTCCTTATGGGCCTGAATGTCGCGCTTTGTTTGGCGCCGTGTTCGCCCGTAAGAGATTTAAAGGCTGGGAAAACTGCGTCCAAGTTGGTGTTGACGCGAGTGGTCTTGAGCTGCGTTGCCTTGGTCACTTCGGTGCCAAGTATGACGAAGGCGCTTATGCCGATCAGGTCCTTAACGGTGACGTTCATTGGGCCAACGGTGTGGCTGCTGGTATCTGTCAGGCACTCGTTAGGGACAAGGCGAACCACGAGCACGACCGATGGCGCGACATGGCCAAGACGTTCATCTATGCGTTCCTCTATGGAGCTGGTGACGCCAAGATCGGGTCAATCGTTGGCGGCGGGGCGAAGCGTGGCAAGGAGCTGAAGAAAGCCTTCTTGGAAGGTACGCCGGTCATTAAGTCCCTGCGTGAAGCCCTTGAGGGCAGCCTGATCGCTGACCAAAAGTGGAACCAAGCACTCAAGAAGTTTGACATCAAGTGGAAGCGCCGTTGGATCAAAGGCCTTGATGGCCGAAAGATTCACGTCCGTTCGCCTCACTCAGCACTCAACACGCTGCTCCAGTCTGCCGGTGCGCTCATCTGCAAGGCGTGGGTAGTGGAAACCGAAAGGCTCCTCATGGAAGACCACGGCCTTGTCCACGGATGGGACGGCGACTTCTGCTTCATGGCGTGGGTCCACGACGAACTCCAAATTGCAGCTCGCACCCAAGCGATTGGGGAAATCTGCGTGGCCGCTGCACAACAAGCCATTCGCAACGTAGGCGAGTCCTTCGAGTTCCGCTGTGTCCTCGATACAGAAGGGAAGATCGGGCCGACTTGGCGCGAATGTCACTAAGAAATCAATCAGGCCCTTCGGGGCCTTCTTTATGGAGGCCATATGGCAATCACTCTGAATCTACAACACACCTTCACCACTCGCGTCGTTTACTCAACTGAACAAGTCGCCGAGTTGCGCGCTGAGCTGGAATCCAACGTGAAAACCGGCAAGGAATACATCACGCACATCAAGGACCCGAAGAAGAAGGCTACGGCCAAGGCTGGCCTGAAGCTGCTCGATATGGCGCTGTCGATGGATGATGAGGGACTTGTCCTGTTCCTCACTCGCGAAGCATTTAAGAACGGCCTCCGTGAAGACCTGATCCGCGAAACCAAAGAACTCAATGTGACCCGTTTAGGGCCGGTGCAAACCACCATGCTGGCCGACTGTTCCAAGTGCATCCACAACGAAACGTGCATCAAGGTTGCTCGTGCGGGCTGCACGCCTGTCGAACCTCAAGTGGTGGCCTGATGGGTGAATACATTCGGATGCTTTACGCCATCAAAAAGGAAGCCCGCACCTTTCAATCTGACTTCTACCGCAAGAACGCTCACGGGGTCTCCGAAGCTGCCTCCCGAGGTCATATTTCTTGTGTGTCTACTGACGGCCGCAACATGGGCGTTTGGTCGCTGACGACAGCTGGTCAACTGTTCCTCCAAGAACATGGAGGTGCCGTATGACGGCTCGTATCGGCGTAGCGCTGGACATGGACTACTTGATCTTCTCTGCGATGTCCGGAAGTGAAACTGAGATGGATTGGGGGAACGACATTTGGACCCTCGAATGCGACCACGCGAAAGCTCGGGGCATTCTCGGGGGGACCGTTAAGTCGATCCTCGCGGACATCGAAGCGGACATCCGCAAGAAGAACAAGAAGCCCTTTGAGATGGTCCCGCTGTGCATCATCTCGGGTGACAACAACTTCCGTAAGGAGGTCTTGCCGACCTACAAGGCGAACCGTAAGGGCAAGCGTAAGCCAGTAGGCTACCCGGACTTCGTTGAGTCCTGCATGCAGCATTACGGAGACCGTTCGTATCGCTGGGATGGCGTGGAAGGTGATGACGTGTGCGGCATTTTGATGACCAATCCCGCTCTCGCTGACTGCACCGTTGTGGTCTCTGCGAGCTGCGACAAGGACTTCAAGACGGTGCCAGGCATGTTCATGCACCTGACTCCTTACAAGCTACTCAGGACCACCGAGCAGGAAGCTGACCGCTATCACATGTATCAGACATTGATTGGTGACGTGACTGACGGCTACTCAGGTATCCCCAGTGTGGGCCCGGTGGCTGCTGAAGAGTTTTTGGACTCGCCACAGTTCTTCTATCAGACCTCCAAGGTGATGAAGTCTGGGCCGAACAAGGGCAAGGAGGTCGAGTTCTGGGCGTCCCGTGAGCCGACCGAAGAGGAGACGTTGTGGGACTGCATGGTCTCACTGGCTGCCTCCAAAGGAATGACTGAAGCGGAGCTTTTGCAGCAGGCCCAAGTCGCTCGGATTCTCCGTTGGTCCGACTGGGACCATGAGGCCAAGAGTCCAATCCTATGGAAACCGTAAAGGGCATCTGCTCGCTAATTACGCTGAGCATTCTCGTCGCTGCCGTCGTCTGGCCGTAGCTTTAAAACCCCCCACTATAACCATTGGAGACTAAAAGTTTCTTCTCCTTAAAGGGACCTTTTCGTCTCCAGTAAATGGAGGTGCGATTGTTAAACGATATTCAAGCGGTAATCAGTGATCCTGAAAACATCCCTGATATTCCCAACGCTTCAGCGCAATACCTCAACGTCCGCTGCAACGCTTCCTATCTGGTTCGCACTGGTGCCCTCGACGATCTTCGTAGAGCTGGGTTCTCAGAGGCGTACATCCTCGGTTTCATCGACGGACTCAACTCTGTCACGGAGCTTATCGAACTGATGCAGGAGCAGCGGAACACCCCAACCGATGACGATTGATAGGAGGCCACTATGTGCTTCAGCAGCAAAGCCAAACAGCAAAAAGTTGACCCAGCGACCATCGCCGCCCCGGCTCCCGTAATGGAAGAAGCCCCTAAGGGGGTCGAGTTCGGTGACGACAGTAATAGCGATGGGTCGGACACCCCGGATGACATCAAGGACTTGAAGATCAAGAAAGAAGAAAAAGGCGATGGAACGCAATCGGCATCGGTCGCAACGGACACAGGAATCACAGCCAAGAAGAAGACCCCAAATGCGTCGATTAAACGCGCCCTTAAACGATAGTTAGCAAGGAGGACCTATGGGTTTTTTTAAGAAAGCATTCAAGAACGTCACCAAAACAATCAGCAAGGCCGGTGGTGATCCTGCTGGCTTGTTTGGCGGTGGCGACGACGAGAAGCCAAAAGAAGAGGCGCCAGTAGCTGCTGCTGCGGTGGCCGCCCCGGCCCCTGCTGCGGCTGCACAGGTTGAAGCCCCGAAGGAGGACACAACGACCGAGGATGATAGCGATAGCGAAGCTGCAAAGCGCGCCGCGAAAGCCAAAGGTAAACGTGGTCTGTCAGTGGCTCGCAGCTCGGGGACCGGTCTGAACATCTGAAAGGAGGTCGCATATGGCCTCAACGGCTCGCACAGGGCTTGGAGAGGAATCGGCCAAAGCAGTCTATGACCGCCTAAAGAATGACCGTGTTCCCTACGAGACCCGCGCTGAAAACTGCGCAAAAGTAACAATCCCTTCGCTGTTCCCTAAATCCTCTGACAACGCCTCGACTGACTACACGACTCCGTGGCAGGCAGTGGGTGCCCGTGGATTGAACAACCTGTCCGCCAAGGTGATGCTCGCTCTGTTCCCGCTGCAAAGCTGGATGAAGCTGAAGGTTTCCGAGTGGCAGGCCAAGCAGTTGGTCTCTGACCCTGAACAGCTCGCCATCGTGGACCAAGGCTTGGGCATGGTCGAGCGAATCATGATGTCCTTCATGGAGGCGAACAGCTACCGCGTTACGCTCTTTGAGCTGATCCGACAGTTGGCCCTTGCTGGTAACGGATGTCTTCACCTACCACAGCCTGATGCCAGCTCTACTGGATACAACCCGATGAAGCTGTATCCACTCAGCTCCTACGTTGTCCAACGGGATTCCTTCGGGAACGTCTTGCAGATAATCACCCTGGACAAGGTGGCGTTCGCCGCTCTCCCTGAGGATGTCCGCAACGCAATCACTGACGGCGGAGACAAGAAGCCGGATGAACAGGTTGAGGTCTACACCCACGTCTACCTTGACGATGAGTCAGGGGACTTTCTGAGCTATCAGGAAGTGGATGGTGAGGAAGTGGAGGGCACTGATGGCCAATATCCACCAGATGCCGTTCCGTGGATCGCTGTACGTTGGACCAAGCGTGATGGTGAGAACTATGGCCGCTCGCACTGTGAGGAATACATAGGCGACTTGACGTCCCTTGAGAACCTCCATGAGTCGATGATTAAGTTCTCAATGATCGCCTCGAAGGTAGTTGGCTTGGTGAACCCTAATGGGATGACCCAAGTGCGCCGCCTGACCAAAGCTCAGACAGGTGACTTTGTTGCGGGGCGGAAGCAGGACATTGAATTCCTTCAGCTCGAAAAGACAGCAGACTTCTCAGTCGCTAAGTCCGTAGCTGACGCAATCGAAGGGCGCCTTGCCTATGTCTTCATGTTGAACTCAGCCGTGCAACGGTCGGGTGAGCGTGTGACCGCCGAAGAGATTCGGTATGTGGCAAGCGAGCTTGAGGACACCCTTGGTGGTGTCTATTCGATCCTCTCTCAGGAACTGCAATTACCACTGGTGCGCATCCTGCTCAATCAGCTTCAGGCTACCTCCCAAATCCCAGACATGCCCAAAGAGGCTGTTGAGCCGACTGTAAGCACTGGCTTGGAGGCGCTGGGCCGTGGTCAGGACCTTGATAAGTTGACTCAGTTCTTCAATGGCCTGCAAGCAATTGCACCGCTGATGCAGGACCCGGATATCAACATGAGCAACCTGAAGATCCGCCTTGCAAATGCGATTGGCATGGACACCGCTGGACTGCTGCTCACAGATGCCGACAAGGCCAAGAAGCAAGCCGAAGCGATGGTCGCTCAGGGTGGTCAAGCCGCTGCTGCTGGACTTGGTGCAGGTGCTGCCGCTCAGGCCACTGCAAGTCCCGAGAACATGAAAGCGGCGATGGATACCGCTGGCGTCCAAGCAGGCCCAATCGGCGCCTGACATAAACCCCCACTAAAAGCAGACCCACACGGAACCTTGGCGATTCGCTGAGATGACTCCGTGTGCCTGCTCATTTTCAATTCAGAAAGGAGACTCTATGCGACTCAACATGCTGGCCTTGGCTATCGGCCACGTTTACCAATCCGCCGATGTCTATGCGTCCTTCGGTGTGAACAGCGCCGTTATGTCGTCCAGCGACCCAATGGAACACGAGCAGAACATGCTTGAGCTGAACGTTGCAACCCGTGACGGCGATGCCTCGATTGACCTCGTGGACCCTGCTGACCTCTCTGAGGCAGAGCAGGAAGAGGAAACCGATCAAGGCGAAGAGGGTGGCGAAGGTGAATCTGAAGGTGACCTGGAGGAAGGCGGAGAGGGCGGAGAATTCAAGCCGCTCGGTGAGCCTGATGCAGAGCTGACCAAAGCCTCTCAGCAACTCGACGAGTACGCCTCGGGTTTTGATGAGATGCGCAATCAGGCCATTAAGGCCGGTCTCCCTGAGGCTGTGGCTTCCCGCATCGAAGCGGAATATGAAGCTGACGGCAAACTCTCGGATGATTCCTATGAGCAGCTCGCGAAGGCTGGCTATTCGGCTGGCTTCGTCAACTCGTTCCTTCAGGGTCAGGAAGCTGTCGCTGAGGCTTACATTACCAAGATCGTTGGTTACGCAGGCGGCAAAGAACAGTTTGACCGTGTCGTTGCGCACCTCAAAGCAAACTCCCCGAACTCTATGGACGCCCTTTATGACGCCATGGAGCGCCAAGACCTCAATACGGTTCGCACCGTTATCAATCTGGGCATGGCAAGTCAGACCAAGAAGTTTGGTAAGCAACCTGAGCGAACTTTGAATCGCCGTGGTGCAGTTCCAGCCGGTCGCAGCGCTCCCGCCAAAGTTCAAGGCTTCGAGTCTCAGAACGAGATGGTTAAGGCAATGAGCGATAAACGCTATGGTCGCGATAAAGCGTACACCGCTGAAGTTGAAGCGAAAGTCCATAACGCTAACTGGTGACACTTAGCGGTCCCTAATTAAAAACCCCCACTATAACAGGAAGATACTTTCGGACATTTCGTCTGAGGTTTTCCTGTGCCCGGAGATAACTGCATAAGGAGAACTATTAAATGGCAAACGCACAAGGTGGTCAACAAATCGGCAAGAACCAAGGTAAGGGTCAAACCGATGCCGACAAGCTTGCTAACTTTCTGAAGGTTTTCGGTGGTGAAGTTCTGACTGCTTTCATGCGTCGTGCTGTAACCATGGACAAACATATGGTTCGCACCATTCAAAACGGCAAGTCCGCCTCTTTCCCAGTAATGGGCCGAACTGCTGGTTACTACCTCGCAGCCGGTGAGAGCCTGGACGACAAGCGTGGTGAAATCAAACACTCCGAGAAAGTGATTCAAATCGACGGCCTGCTGGCTTCCGATGTACTGATTTACGATATCGAAGACGCAATGGTCCACTACGACGTTCGTGCAGAATATTCGGCGCAACTTGGTGAAGCTTTGGCTATCGCTGCTGACGGTGCCGTACTGGCCGAGATGGCTAAGCTGTGCAACTTGCCAGCCGCTGCTAACGAAAACATTGCCGGTCTCGGTACTGCCACTGTTCTGCCAATCGGCACTAAGGCAGCACTCGAAGCAGACGCTGAGGCAATGGGTAAGGCGATTCTGAAAGGTCTGACTGTTGCTCGTGGTAAATTGACCCGCAACTATGTCCCGTCTACTGATCGCAAGTTCTACACCACTCCTGAGAACTACAGCGCAATTCTCGCCGCATTGCTGCCGAACGCTGCAAACTTCTCGGCTCTGACCGATCCTGAAACTGGCAACATCAAGAACGTTATGGGCTTCGAAGTAATCGAAGTTCCTCACTTGACCGTTGGTGGTGCGGGTGACGACCTCGCTGGTACTAACCGCAAACATGCCTTCCCGGCAACCGCTGCTGGTGACGTCAAAGTCGCACTGGATAACGTCGTGGGCCTGTTCAACCACCGCTCTGCCGTGGGTACTGTGAAGCTGCGTGATATGGCTCTGGAGCGTGCGCGCCGTGCCGAATATCAAGCTGACCAAATCATCGGTCGCTATGCGATGGGTCACGGTGGTCTGCGTCCTGAAGCTGCTGGTGCACTGGTTTTCACAGCGGCCTGATCTCAGTAACTGGCGTAACACTTAGCCAAGCAACTATGAGTCTCCAAATCGGAAACACTAAGACGCTGACCGCTACTGTTGCGCCTGCTGAGGCCACTAATACTTCCGTTACATGGACGTCCAGCAATCCAGCTGTGGCAACTGTGAGTTCTGCGGGAGTTGTTACGGCCGTTGCACAAGGAACTTCTACTGTCACCGCTACTACTGTCGATGGTTCTTTTACCAAGACCTGTGCAGTGACTGTCCCAGCTCCATAACCACTTAAAGCCCCTCATCCCGTTTTCTATGGGGCGAGGGGTTTTTTGCTTTCTATTCAATCAATTTCGGGGAGGCCTAATGGCGAACTTTGAATCCAGCATTGAATCCGATCAGGAACTACAGGCTGTTAATGACATGCTCGCCGCAATTGGTGAGTCGCCTGTAAGTTCCCTTGAAGGAGATCCTAATGCTGACGTAGCTAACTGTCGACGCTTGCTTAATCAAGTAAATCGCGAAGTACAGTCCAAGGGGTGGGCCTTCAATATCGAAGAGGGCGCCTCACTGGTTCCCGATAGTTTCTCTGGGCTTATCAACTATCAGACTGACTACCTAAAGATAACTACCGGGGCCTATTCCAATCGTGGTGGTTTTCTTTACGACCAAACTACCAAGACTGATGTGTTTACTCAGCCGGTAACTGTGACCCTTGTGCGTCTTCGGGAATACCAAGAGATGCCTGAGTGTTTCCGTTCATACATCGTGGCTAAGGCGTCTCGACGTTTCAACATTCGGTTCTTCGGGGCAGGAGAAATTGAAGGCTCCTTGCAGGAACAGGAGGCAACTGCATGGGCGGAGTGCCAAGAGTACGAACTTGATTACGGTAACTACAACATGCTCGATGGTGATGCATGGACCGGTGGCCGAATCTCCCGTTAATTAGACAAGGAGGGTCCCATGGGTCTCGTCTCGCAATCAGTTAAGAACCTCAAAGGAGGTATTTCACAGCAACCCGATATACTTCGTTTTAGTAATCAGGGTGAAGTTCAAATCAACGGATGGTCTTCGGAAACAGAGGGCCTTCAAAAGCGCTCGCCAACAACGTTCGTCAAGCGCCTTGGTGGGGTCGGTATGTATGGTGCTAAGCCTCTGGTCCACCTTGTTAACCGTGACTCCATTGAACAGTATTACATGGTGTTTACAGGGCAGGGCGTGGCCGTAGTAGACCTCGCAGGGAACAGTTACCAAGTGCGCGGCTACAACGGTTATGCCAACTGTGCGAACCCACGAGCGGACCTGCGGCTAACGACAGTTGCGGACTATACGTTTGTGACTAACAGAAACAGGGCTACGCGCATGAAGAGCACACTGACTCAGGCCGGTTATATGGGCCTGACTCGGCGCTGCATCATCAACGTGCGTGGTGGTCAGTACGGGAGGACGCTGCGGATTTTCGTTAATGGTGGCTTGTGTGCAGAGCTGAAAATGCCTGTCGGAGACTCAACACCTACGACACCCCCACAAGTGGAACAGACGGATGCCGGTTACATTGCAAGGACTATGGCAGCACAGCTCAGCACCAGCATGGGCGCGTGGGGATGGACTGCGAGCGCGGGAACAGGCTGGATATGTTTAACCGGGCCAACTGACGGAGCCATTGTCACAGTCGCCACAGAGGATGGTTACGCAAACCAGCTCCTCAACTCCTTTGTGTATCAGGTACAGACATTCGCCAAGCTGCCCGCGCAGTGCATAGACGGATACCTTGTGGAAATCACAGGGGAAGCCTCCCGCACCGGAGACAACTATTGGGTCCGCTACGATGCTGCGGGCCAGGTATGGCGGGAGACTGTTAGGCCGGGAATAATCACTGGTATTGATCCGGCTTCGATGCCCCATGCTCTTATTCGGGCAGCGGATGGACAGTTTGATTGGAAGCCCTTGGCGTGGCCTGACAGAACCTGTGGAGATGACCTAACGAACCCCATGCCTTCCTTTATTGGGGACACCATCAATGACATTTTCTTCTTCAGGAATCGTTTAGGTTTCCTCTCGGGTGAGAATGTCGTGATGTCGCGGACAGCGAAGTATTTCAACTTCTTCCCGGCCTCTGTCGCCGCTGTGTCGGACGATGACCCTATTGACGTGTCCATCAGTCACAACCGTGTGAGTATCCTCAAGTACGCCGTACCGTTCTCCGAACAGTTGCTCCTCTGGTCCGACCAAGCTCAGTTCGTACTGTCCTCACAGGGCATCCTTTCGAGCAAGACAATTCAGTTGGACCTCACTACGGAATTCGACGTGAGCGACGGCGCGCGACCCTTTGGGATTGGACGGGGCGTTTACTTTGCGGCACCTCGTGCCAGCTATACGAGCCTGAAGCGTTACTACGCAGTGCAGGACGTGAGCGACGTGAAGTCTGCTGAGGATGTCTCGGCGCACGTACCAAGCTATTTGCAGAATACCCTCTACCACATACACGGCTCGGGAACGGAGAACTTCGTTGCGATGCTTTCTGACCATGCCGAGAATCAGGTCTATATCTACAAATTCCTATACCTGAAAGAGGAGCTGGTGCAACAGTCGTGGTCACATTGGGAGTTCGGTCTAAACAATAGAGTTCTCGCAGCAGATTGCATTGGTTCCTATATGTACCTGCTCAATGAGCGTCTTGGTGTTGGGATGTGCCTGGAGCGAATCGAGTTCACAGCGGACACCGTGGATTACGTGCAGGAGCCTTACCGTGCCTACATGGACATGAAGAAACTCATGACCCCATCGAGCTACAACGAGGACCTCAATGAGACCTACGTTAGTCTTAGTGCGATCTATGGCGGCGTCCCTGACTATCTGTCCGTGTTCTACACACTGGACCCCCAAGGAGTCCTTGAGCGTCACGAGTCAGCCAACTGGAACGCAGACGACCGCATCAAGTTCGTTGGTAATCGGATGGGTACGACGTTCGTTATTGGCCGTGAATACGGCTTCCAATATGAGTTCTCCAAGTTCCTCATTAAGCAAACAGCAGACGACGGGACCACCTCAACGGAAGACATAGGACGCCTCCAGCTTCGCCGCGCATGGGTCAACTACGACACCTCAGGGGCCTTCGAAATCAACGTCAATAACGGCTCCACAGAGTACGTCTATGTGATGGCTGGCGGTCGCCTCGGTACAGAGGTCCGGTTGGGTGAGCTGACTCTTGGGACTGGTCAATACAAGTTCCCGGTGACAGGTAACGCGAAGATGCAGCGGGTCACCGTTTCGTCGTATTCGCCGGTCCCTTTGAACATCATTGGATGTGGCTGGGAAGGTAACTATCTACGGCGTTCAAGCGGCGTGTGAGTCAACGGGGGGGACGTCAAAACCCCCCACTATAACTATGACTCATGCGGAGGATTTAAACGCTATGTACCTGATTAAGGCCACGGAGGCCCACTTGAGGGCTGCTGCTGACGACCTATGCGCGTCAGACCTTCGAGAGTTTCACTGCATGAAAACCGGAAGAGACCCACGCGATGTTCTGCCGAACTCTCTTGATGAGAACGCTCAGGCCATCGTCGTGGGTTCTTTGGTGCTGGCTGTAGGCGGCCACACAAGTCTTGGTATTTGGTTCGTCACCACGAACGTCGTCCATATGCTGAGCAAGGCTGAGCGTTTCCAATTCTATCGGCTTCTCAAAGAGAACTTGGAGTGGGTCAAACGCCGCTCACCAAGTCCCAAAACCAACTGGGTTTCAGTGGACAACCACGCACATATCCGGCTGCTGACAAAACTGGGTGCCTCCTTCAACGAAGGCATCTTTATGTCTCCTGCCGGATTTGCATTTAAACAATTCTGGCTATAGGAGGAATCGCTATGTGCGAACCCGTAAGCATCGGCATGGCAATCGTTGCCGTCGCTGGTGCAGCTATGAGTGCATCTGAAGGAGCAAAGGCTAAGGGTCAGATGACCGACAACGAACGAAAGCAGCAGAACGAAGTGGTCAAGCAAGCGAACTTCGCTGAGAACGACCAGAAGCTTGCAACTGTAGATAAGAATGACGAAGCCCGACGCCAGCTTACCGAAGTCAACCTTCAGGCCATGCGGAACCAAGGGACCATTAACACGGCCATCGGTGAGTCAGGCTTGTCCGGCAACTCAATGGACCGGCTGAAGAACTCAGTGGCGAACGATGCATCCGCTCAGAAGATGAACATCACGGATAACTACTCCCGAGACTATCAGGCCATCTTTGCGAATCGTGTGGGTTGGCGGTCTCAAGGAGCAAGTGCAACAGTCAGTTAATGGTTTCGAGCTTGTTGCTCGCTAATAGCTGAAGGTAGTCAACCAGTACTTCGACCGGAAACT
>Ga0302169_10000006_pt1 | contig 74117 bp, 64 predicted proteins | sample I_Fen_N1_3_FD_193493 | JGI IMG/M metagenome (GOLD analysis project Ga0302169, IMG submission 193493) | Peat permafrost microbial communities from Stordalen Mire near Abisko, Sweden - I_Fen_N1_3 | ecosystem: Environmental > Terrestrial > Soil > Wetlands > Permafrost | place: Sweden: Abisko...
GTCATGGTGGTCGTGGTCATGGCGGTTTCCAGCTCGATATTGTTGTTGTGGTCGTTCATGTCAGATCCCCAACTCTTGACGCTGGCGCTTCAAGTGCTCCGGCATCTCTTTGTAGACGTCTTCGAACATGGTCGCGGCGCTTGGAATCTGGCCGCCGGCGAGGGTGCCGTACTGTTCGGCTTCTTTCTGCGCGGCGATGACTTCGGCTTCGAGCTCGGCACTGACGGCGGTGTGTTCCTCATCGGACCAGTGACCAATCTTGATCAGGTGCTGCTTGAGGCGCGCAATCGGGTCGCCCAACGGGAAGTAGCTCCAGTCGTCGGCAGGACGGTACTTGGACGGATCGTCGGAGGTGGAGTGTGGGCCGGCGCGGTAGGTGACCCATTCGATCATGGTCGGGCCGAGGTTGCGGCGCGCACGTTCGGCGGCCCAGGCAGAGGCGGCGTAGACCGCGACAAAATCGTTGCCATCAACCCGCAGGGAGGCAATGCCGCAGCCGACGCCACGACCGGCAAACGTGGTGGCTTCACCACCGGCAATGGCTTGGAAGGTGGAAATTGCCCACTGGTTGTTGACCACGTTGAGGATCACTGGCGCACGGTAAACGTGGGCGAAGGTGAGGGCGGTGTGGAAGTCGGATTCAGCGGTGGCACCGTCGCCGATCCAGGCCGAGGCGATTTTGGTGTCGCCCTTGATTGCCGAGGCCATGCCCCAGCCCACTGCCTGGACGAATTGGGTGGCGAGGTTGCCGGAAATGGTGAAGAAGCCATAGTCCTTGACCGAATACATGATCGGCAGCTGACGACCCTTGAGCGGATCGCGCTCGTTGGACAACAGTTGGCAGATCAGGCCCACCAGCGGCACGTCGCGGGCCATGAGGATGCTTTGCTGGCGGTAGGTGGGGAAGCACATGTCATCGACGTTCAAGGCCAGGGCTTGACCGGTGCCAATGGCTTCTTCGCCGAGGCTCTGCATGTAGAACGACATTTTTTTCTGACGCTGGGCGACCACCATGCGGTTGTCGTAGATCCGCGTCTTGAGCATGGCGCGCATGCCTTTACGCAGGATCTCGACGGGTACGCCTTCAGCCCATGGACCGAGGGCATTGCCCTGGTCGTCGAGCACGCGTATCAGGCCCTTGGCCAGATCAGCCGTGTCGGCCGGTTCAACGTCGATGGAAGGTTTGCGCACCGTGCCGGCGTCGGTCAGACGCAGGTAGGAGAAGTCGGTTTTGCAGCCAGGACGGCCCGAAGGTTCGGGAACGTGCAGGTGCAGCGGTTCGTACGCTTGGTTCATGGCTTCTACGCTCGATCTTGTGAATTTCTTGTAGTGAGCTGACCGTCATTCTTCTGTGGAAGAAATCTTGTCCTACAACAATCATAGGCCCGGCGAAGAAGAATATTTATCTCTGTTTCGTTGCGCTGGCGATCATTTGAGGATAAAAAATCTGCATAAACACAAAAAAACAGGTGGTTTTGTCTCATGCGCAAACTGGACCGTACCGATATCGGCATTTTGAACAGCCTTCAGGAGAACGCGCGCATCACCAACGCCGACCTCGCACGGTCGGTCAACCTGTCGCCGACGCCGTGCTTCAACCGGGTCAAGGCGATGGAAGAATTGGGGCTGATTCGTGAGCAGGTGACGCTACTGGACGCTGATCTGCTGGGGCTGCACGTGAATGTGTTCATTCATGTGAGCCTGGAAAAACAGGTGGAGGAGGCGTTGGCGCATTTCGAAGAGGCGATCTCAGATCGCCCGGAAGTCATGGAGTGCTATTTGATGGCCGGCGACCCGGACTATTTGATTCGGGTACTGGTGCCGACCATTCAGTCGCTGGAGCGCTTCATGATGGACTTCCTCACCAAAGTCCCCGGCGTGGCGAACATCCGCTCAAGCTTCGCCCTCAAGCAAGTGCGCTACAAAACCGCGTTGCCGCTGCCGGCCAATGGTTTGACCCTCGGCAGCTAAGCGAACCCCCTGTGGGAGCGAGCTTGCTCGCGATGGGGTCGTGCCAGTCGACATATCTGTTGCCTGACACACCGTCATCGCGAGCAAGCTCGCTCCCACAGGTTTTGCGTTTACAGCTTATTTATGGGGATTTTCAAGTAGGTCACGCCGTTACTCTCCGCCGGTGGCAAATTCCCGGCCCGTACGTTCACCTGAATCGCTGGCAGCAACAGGTTTGGCATGCCCAACCCGGCATCGCGTCGGGTGCGCATGTCGACAAACGCCGCCTCTGCAATGCCGTCATGCACGTGAATGTTGCTCCTGCGCTGTTCGCCGACGGTAGACATGCACTGGGATTCGCGGCCATCGGGCGGGTAATCGTGGCAGACGTACAAACTCACACTGGCCGGGAATGCCAGCAGTTTGCGAATCGAGGCGAACAACTGATTGGCGTTGCCGCCCGGAAAATCGCAACGCGCGGTGCCCACGTCGGGCATGAACAGCGTGTCGCCCACCAGAATCTGCTTACCGTCAATCAGGTAGGCCATGTCCGCCGGCGTGTGGCCGGGTACGTGCAAGGCGGTGGCCTTGAGATTGCCGATCATGAACGACTCGTCCGGCGCGAACAGATGATCGAACTGCGAACCGTCAACGCGAAACTCCGGCTCAAGGTTGAACAGGCCTTTGAAAACCCCCTGAACCTTGCTGATCGACTGCCCGATCGCAATTTTGCCACCCAGCTCGCGGCGCAGATAAGGTGCGGCCGACAAGTGATCGGCATGGGCGTGAGTTTCCAGCAGCCATTGCACCTGCAGCTGATGTTGGCGAACAAAAGCGATAATTTTGTCGGGCTGGACGGTGCACGTTCTGCCGGCCGCCGGATCGTAGTCGAGCACCGGGTCGACAATGGCGCACTGGCCGCCATCGGCTTCGTAGATCACGTAGCTGTAGGTCGACGAGGCGGGGTCGAGGAAAGCTTCAATCAAGGCAGGCATGGTGAATATTTCTATCTGAACATGCACTGAGGGTAGATTCATTCTCCCTGCATTGGCCAGCACCGCATCAATTCATTTGATGAAAATATCTGCGCGGGCTCTATCCTGTCTGTCATCGATACCGGGCGTTCCCGGCCTTTTTGAGCTGATCACGAGTGCTTTATGTTGCTGGCGAGTTTTTTTGGGGTGGTCATGGGCCTGGTCCTCGGGTTGACCGGGGCGGGCGGTGGGATTCTTGCGGTGCCGGCGCTGGTGTTGGGGCTGGGGTTGACCATGACCCAGGCGGCGCCCGTTGCCTTGTTTGCGGTCGGTAGTGCGGCGGCGGTCGGGGCAATTGATGGCTTGCGGCATGGCTTGGTGCGTTATCGCGCGGCACTACTGATCGCGCTGCTCGGCGCGGTGTTTTCGCCGGTGGGCATTTACTTTGCCCATCAGTTGCCGGAAAAAATCCTGATGATTCTGTTCAGCCTGCTGATGGTCATGGTCGCCTGGCGGATGCTGCGTCGTGAGCGTCAGGACGAGGGGCCGAGTGATCACGGCCACGCCAACTGGGGGCAGAAGAACTGCATGCTCGATCAGCAGACGGGGCGCTTTTCCTGGACCGCCAAATGCACCGCGACGCTGGCGGCGCTTGGCGCGGTGACGGGCGTGGTGTCCGGGCTGCTCGGTGTGGGCGGCGGCTTTCTGATCGTGCCGGCGTTCAAACAACTGACTGACGTGCAGATGCGCGGGATCATCGCCACTTCCTTGATGGTCATCAGCCTGATTTCCGCGATCGGCGTGGTCGGCGCGTTTCACGCGGGCGTGCGCATCGATAGCCTCGGCGCCAGTTTCATCGTCGCCAGCATTATCGGCATGATCATTGGCCGCAAACTGTGCGCACACGTGCCCGCGCGGGCGTTGCAAGTCGGCTTTGCCAGCATCTGCCTTGTGATTGCCGCTTATATGCTGTTCAGGGCTGGCGTCTAAAACAACACCTGCCTGTGGGCCGGGTCGGGTCCACAGTGACGATCACCACCGCTCTCATCCCATCGAAGTGTCTGACTGCTACCCAAGTAGCATTCGTTGCACGCCACGGGTTTCGTAAACTCCTTGCTCAAACATACGCACCTGCGGGAGGCGACGATGCAGCAGGGCCAGGGTGAAGGTGTCGTCAGCGCAATGTCCCAGGCCACCGATGCCCGGCAGGTGGCGCAGGAACTGGCGCGTCAATTGCTGCATCCGCATCTGGGCTTCGTGCTTTTTTTCTGTTCCGCCGAGTATGACTTGCAAGCACTGGGGCAAGCCTTGCAAGACAGTTTCGGGGGGATTCGCCTGGTGGGCTGCACCAGCGCCGGGGAAATCACCCCGTTAGGCTATGGACGCAATTGCGTGACGGCGGTCGGGTTCGATCACCGGCACTTTTCCATTGCGCTCGAGTTGATCGACGAAATGGAGCGCTTCAGCCTGATCGATGCGCAGCAGATGGTCGAGCGCCTGGTCAGCGGCTGTCGCAGTAACACCCTGGCACCGATCAAGGGCAACAGTTTTGCCCTGACCCTGCTCGATGGTTTGTCCAGCCGAGAAGAAATGGTTCTCGCGGCCTTGAGTGCGGCATTGGGCGACATTCCGCATTTCGGCGGTTCCGCTGGTGACGACAATTACCTGACCCATACCCATGTCTACTTCGACGGCGAGTTCCACAGTGGCGCAGCGGTGGTCGTGCTGGTCAACACCTGGCTGGATTTCGAAGTGTTCACCACCCATCACATGCTGCCGCGGGCCGAAAAACTGGTGGTCACCGGGGCCGACAGCGCATCGCGCCGTGTCTATGAACTCAATGCGGAACCCGCCGCCGCCGAGTACGCGCGGCTCATCGGCGTGCCCGTGAACGAGCTGGATCACCGGATTTTCGCCGCGCACCCGTTGGCCGTGAGGATCAACGAACACTATTACGTGCGGGCCATCCAGCAGGTGCACGCGGACTTGAGCCTGAGTTTTTACTGCGCCGTGGAGAATGGCATTGTGCTGACCGCCATGACCCCGGGCCCGATGCTGCCGAACCTGAAAAGCCTGTTCGCGGGGCTGGAGGAACGCTTGGGTGAGCTGTTGCTGACCATCGGTTGCGACTGTTTTCTCCGGCGTCTGGAGCTGGAAGTCGACGGCCGTCTCGACGAGATCGGGACGTTTTTGCGCGAGCAACGGGTGATGGGTTTCAACACCTACGGAGAACAGTTCAATGGCATGCACATCAACCAGACCTTCACCGGCGTTGCCATTGCCCGCGGCCGTGCCCCAGGACATCGCTGAGCTGCAGGCCGAACTGGCCAGCCTGCGCCACGACAACCATAAACTGCAGCGCATCAACGCGGCGCTGATCGAGCGCATCGAGTCGGGCATCACCCGGGGCAATGACCCGTATGCGGCGTTCCAGCACTCGGTGGTGCTGGCCGAGCAGGTCCGTGAGCGCACCGATGCCTTGAACCAGGCCATGGCCGAACTCAAGGCCGGTAACCATTTGCTCAGCGAGGCCCGCCTGCGCGCCGAGACCGCGCATCGACACCTGATCGATGCCATCGAGAGCATTTCCGATGCCTTCGTATTGTTCGACGCCGAGCAGCGCATCGTCCTGTTCAACAGTCGCTTCAAGGCGTTCTGGCGCAACAGCCGGGTGCGGATCAACGCGGGCATGCGTCTGACTGAGGTCAAGCGCCTGATGATGAACAATGGGCTCTTCACCGAAGAACCGCGCGGGCAGGCCGACGAGAGTCTGCTGTATCGATTGCAGAACGGGCGTTGGCTGCAAGTCAGCGAGCGGCCGACCCAGGAAGGTGGGCGGGTGATTCTGTTCACCGACATTACCGAGGTCAAACTCACCGAAACCGTCCGCCGCGAACAGGCTGTTGCACAGAAGTCGCATTTGTTGCAGCGGGCGGTCGATAACCTGTCCCAAGGTGTGGCCATGATCAACGCCGAGGGCATTCTGGAATTGTGGAACCGGCGTTTTCTCGAATTGAGCGGGTTGGCGCCAGTCGCGGCCCATCGACCGTTTGCTGAAGTGATGGTGGACAGCGAATTGAACCTGCTGACCCCGGCCAGTCACGACGGCAATGGGCGGCCGGTACAGGAATGCGAGCAACGCCTCTATGACGGCCGGGTTCTGGAAATCCGCACGCACCCGTTGCCGACCGGCGGTTTCGTCAACACCTTCACCGACATCACCGAACGCTACCAGCACGCCCAGACGCTGAGTGAAAGCGAGCGCTGGATTCGCCTGATCACCGACCATGTACCGGCGCTGATCGCCTACCTCAATGCCGATCTGATGTACGAGTTCACCAACAAAGTCTACGAAGAGTGGTACTGCTGGCCCCGGGGCGTGATGCTCGGCCAAAGCCTGCGCGAAGTACACAGCGAACAGCATTACCAGCGTCTGGAGTCTTACGTGGCGAGAGCGCTGGCCGGCGAGAGCGTCACGTTCGAGTTCGCCGAGACCAACGTCAATCATCAGGAGCGCTACATGCTGCGCTCCTACGTGCCCAATCGCCTGGCCACCGGGGAAGTGGTGGGGATTTTCGTGTTGATCCGCGACATCACCGAGCGTCGCCGCACTGCCGAGGCGCTGCATCAGGCGTATCAGAACCTTGAGCTGCGGGTGCGTGAACGCACGGCAGAGCTGACCACCCTCAATGATCAGTTGTTGCGTGAAATCGAAGAGCGCCGCCAGGTGGAATCACGTTTGCGTGAGGCCAAGCTCGAAGCCGAGCACGCCAATCTGTCCAAGACCAAATTTCTGGCGGCCGTCAGCCACGATTTGCTGCAACCGCTGAACGCCGCCCGTTTGTTTACCAGTGCGTTACTGGAACGACGTGAATCGTCCTGCAACGAGATTCTGGTGCGTAATGTCAGTAATTCCCTGGAGGATGTGGAGAATCTGCTGGGCACGCTGGTGGACATTTCCAAGCTCGATGCCGGGGTCATCAAGGCCGATGTGGCGCCGTTCGCCCTGAGCGAACTGCTGGAAAACCTCGCGGCTGAATACACTCAGGTGGCACGCAGTGAGGGCCTTGAGCTGCATTTCATTGCCTGTTCGGCGTTGGTGCGCAGCGACATCCAGTTGCTGGCGCGCATCCTGCGCAACCTGTTGAGCAATGCGATCCGCTACACCTACAGTGGCCGGGTGGTACTCGGGTGCCGGCGCCTGCATCAGCGATTGTTGATCCAGGTCTGGGACACCGGCATGGGCATCGCCGACAATCGCCTGGAAGAGGTTTTCCAGGAGTTCAAACGCGGGGACGTACAGCGTCCGGACCAGGATCGTGGTCTGGGGTTGGGCCTGGCCATAGTCGAGAAAATTGCCGGCATCCTCGGGCATCGGATTCATGTGCGCTCATGGCCGGGAAAGGGCTCGATGTTTTCGGTGGAAGTGCCGTTGAGCGCAACGGCCCCCAAGCCGTTGCCGGCCTTGCAGATGAGCGAGCCGATGCTTGAACGCCTGCGCGGGGCGAGGGTGTGGGTGCTCGACAACGACGCCACCATTTGCGCTGGCATGCGCACCTTGCTCGAAGGCTGGGGCTGTCGGGTGGTGACGGCGCTGTCGGAAGAGGACCTGGCGCGTAAAGTGGACAACTACCACGCCGAGGTTGACCTGTTGATCGCCGATTACCATCTGGACAACGATCAGAACGGCGTGGACGCCGTGGCCCGGATCAATGCCTGTCGCACGTCACCCATCCCGGCCATGATGATCACCGCCAACTACAGCAACGAACTCAAACAACAGATCCGCGAACTGGGCCACACCCTGATGCATAAACCGGTGCGGCCGATGAAACTCAAGACGGCGATGAGTCATTTGCTCACACGACCTTGATTCCACGGGCGTTAGTACCGGCCTCTTCGCGAGCAAGCCCGCTCCCACATTTAATCTTCGATGTTCACAAGTTCTGTGGTCACTGGAGATCAAATGTGGGAGCGGGCTTGCTCGCGAATGGGGCGACGCGGTCTCCCTTTTTCAACGCCGCATATAAGACCCGAAATCAATATCCCCGGCGCTCAAGATCGCCTGCACCCGATTGTGCACGTTGAGTTTGCGCAGGATCGCCGAAACGTGAGCCTTGACGGTGGTCTCGGCGATTTCCAGGGTGTAGGCGATCTGTTTGTTCGATTCGCCCTTGGTCATGCGTTCAAGCACCTGCAATTGCTTGCGGGTCAGGGCCTGGAGCAATTCAGGGGGAAAGCTCGGTGTGTCGTTCATCCGGCGGGGGGTGTTGGTTCGAGTGGTGCGGATAATGTCCGGCGGCAAATACACGTTGCCATTGAGAATTTGCTGGATGGCCTCGGTCATTTGCGTGCGTGGGGACGACTTGGTGATGAAACCGACCGCGCCGTAGGTAATGGCTTGCAGGACGATCTGTTTGTCCTGCTCGGCCGAGACGATGACCACCGGAATGGTCGGGGCTTCATTGCGCAGATTGATCAAGCCATTGAGCCCATGCATGCCGGGCATGTTCAGGTCGAGCAGGATCAGGTCCAGGTCGTCGTGTTCCTGGGTCAGTGCCAGGGCACTGTCGAGGTCGGCAGTTTCCATGACTTCGGAGCCCGGGAAACCGTCGCTGATGACGTTATGAATCGCTTCACGAAACAGCGGGTGATCGTCGGCAATCAGAATTTTGTACATAGCCTTTCACCTCATTATTTTGATTAGGGTGTGGCAACAACTCGCCAGCGTAAAGATCAGGGGAAAGGCTCGGGACGGGCCGGTGTCACGGCAAGCCCGGCCGCTTGCCAGGCATCGAGGCCGTCGCGATACCAATACAGTGTCTTATAGCCCATGGAGGACGCGCGTTTCACGGCGTTCCAGCTCAGCCAGCAGTCGGCGCGGCAATAAAAGACCAGCGGTCGTGCCGGGTCGCCGGCGGTTAATGCCTTGAGGTTACGCGCAAAATAACCTTGCCAGTCGGGCGTCAGGTCACCGTCGCCGGTGTTGGCCAGCCAGTGGCTGCCGGGCAGGTTTGCATGGGGCTGGTCTTCGATGAATTGGCCTTGCAGCCATTGGCGGCGGTAGACATCGATCAGCAGCGGTGGCGGCATTTGACTGAGCAGTGTTTGCAAGGCCGGGGTGTCAACAATGGTCGCGCCTTGCAGGCTGTCCGGCGTCGGGCTGCGGTACAGGTTGATGCGATAGCCGTCGGCGGAAAACAGTGGTGATTCGGCGTGCGCAGCACTCAGCACCAGGCAGAGCGGCAGCGCAGCGAAAGAAGGGCGCAACAGACAACGTCGGGCACGCGGCATGGGTTCGATCCTTATAGTTATGGACCTATTACAGGCCAGGCGGGGTGCTTTGTGAATACGACGATAGACAGGGAAACCAGTACTAAAGTAGTAATTTCAACGCCCTGCTGATGGAGATCAACTGTAGGAGCGGGCTTGCTCGCGAAAGCGGTGTATCAGACGACATTGATGTTGGCTGACAGATCGCTTTCGCGAGCAAGCCCGCTCCCACAGTTGGATTTGGGTGGTCAGTTGGATTTGCGCAGGGCTGCATGCTGAGGGTTGAAGGTAAGCACGGCGAGTAGCGCGAATAAAAACGTCAGCCCCACGCACACCGCCAGCGCCAGCGGATTGAAGCGTTCATAAAGTGCAAACCGCACCAATTCCACCGCATGGGTGAACGGGTTCATCGCGCACAGCCAGTACAACCACTCACTGGCTTCACGCATTTTCCACAACGGATACAGCGCCGAGGACAGGAAAAACAGCGGAAAGATCACGAAATTCATGACCCCGGCAAAGTTCTCCAATTGCCGAATGGCGTTCGACAGCAACAGGCCCAGCGCGCTGAGCATCAACGCCACCAACAGTAACCCCGGCAGCGCGATCAATAACCCCGTGGCCGGCGGTTGCACGCCATAGAGCCAGGCGATCGCGAGAAAGGCATACACCTGCAACAGGGAAATCAGCGACGTGGCCAGCAGCTTGCTGCACAGCAGAAAGGTCCGCGGCAGCGGGCTGGTCAGCAGCACGCGCATGCTGCCCATCTCGCGGTCGTAAACCATCGACAGTGAGCCTTGCATGCCATTGAACAGCAGGATCATGCAGGCAAGGCCCGGGATGATGTAGACCTCGTACGGAATGTAGGTGTCATAGGGTTCGATAATGGCGATCCCCAAGGCTGCGCGGAATCCGGCCGCGAACACCAGCAGCCATAACAGCGGCCGCACCAGGGCACTGAGAAACCGCGTGCGCTGCAACACAAAACGCAGCCATTCGCGCAGTACGATGCCGCTGAAGCAATGCCAGTACGCATTCATCGCGCCGCTCCTGAAGTGGTCAGTCGAGTAAAAGCCGAACCCAGATCACCGCCATGTTCCAGGCTCAGCACATCGGCCTGTCCGCTGGCCACCAACCGGCCTTGATGGAGGATTAGCAAATCGTCGCTGGCCTGCACTTCGTCCAGCAAATGGGTGGTCCAAAGCACGCTGATGGCCTGTTCACGACACAGGTTGCGTATGTGCTGATTGAGCGCCAGGCGACTGGCCGGATCGAGTCCGACACTGGCTTCGTCAAGGAGCAACAGGCGCGGCTGATGCAGCAGGGGCCGGGCGATTTCCACCCGGCGGCGGTGGCCGCCATTGAGTTCGCGCACCCGTTCGCGGCGGCGTTCGGTCAGGGCTTGACGCGCCAGCTCGGCGTCAATCCGGACACCGCTCTGGCGCCGGGACAGACCGTGCAGCGCGGCGTGATACCGCAGGTTCTGTTCGACGCTGAGGTCCAGGTCCAGAGTGCTTTGCTGGAACACGACGCCCAACTGCTTGAGCGCCGGGCGGGGCGCATCGCGCAATGAACTGCCGCCGACCCGGATGTCGCCGTGCTGAAGATCATACAGCCGGGTCAGCAGGGCGATCAGGGTCGATTTGCCGGCGCCGTTGGGCCCCAGCAATGCAGCGAAACGCCCCGGGGCCAACTCGAAGTTCACGTGGCGCAAGGCTTCCCGAGCCCCATAGGCAAAACTCAGGTCGCTGACTTCCAGGGCGTTCATGGCGTTACCACCACGCCCCAAGGGTAGCGTCCGACTTTCACCGATTTGCTCACCTTGAGGCTGTCGACATCAATTACCGAGACGTCACCGCTGACGCCGTTGGTGGCGAGCAGTTGCTTTTGATCGGGGGTGAACGCCAGCTGCCAGACCCGTCGTCCGACCAGCAGATAGTCGAGAATCTCGAATGTCCTGGCATCGATCACCGCTACATGATTGGCCGGGCCCAGTGCGACGAAAGCGTACTTGCCGTCGGCGCTGAGTTTGATGCCCACGGGCTGCACCTTGTCCGGGTGCACGCCTTTGATCTGGAAGTTCAGGGTCTTGAGGATCTTGCGGCTGGCGACGTCAAGAATCGTCACCGTGCCGCCGATTTCCGCTGACGCCCAGAGCTGTGAACCGTCCTGATTGAATTCGACAAAGCGTGGCCGCTGGTCCACCAGCGTGCTGTCGGCCAGGGTCTGGGTGCTGGTGTCGATCCAGTGCAGCATGTTCGTGGTTTCGCTGGTGTTCACGGCCCACTTGCCATCGGGACTGACGGCCATGCCTTCGGGTTCGACGCCGACGTTGATCTGGCTGAGCACCTTGGAGGTTTCTGTGTCGATCACCGTGACCAGCGCATCGTCTTCGTTGGAGACGTACAGCCAGCGGTTGTTGGGGTGCAGGGCGAATTGCTCGGGGTCTTTGCCCGAGGGCAGCTCCTTGATGATCTTGCGTGTGGCCACGTCCATCACCTGGACCCGGTCGGAATCGCTGGCGCAGATGTACAGCAGCTTGTTGTCATGGGACAGCAACAAGCCGCGTGGGCGCTGCCCGACGGGCAGGGTGTCAGTGACTTGCAGGGTCTGCATGTCGATCAGGCTCAGGCTGTTGTCCTTTTCGTTGGAGACCCACGCGGTGCTGGCGGCGGCATGCCCGGCGGTGAACAGCAGGGCCCCGGAAAGCAGGGAGCGGCAGAGCAGGGTGCGGCGCATGGCAGATTCCTTTTTGTTGTCGTTCTTGTGGAAAGTCGGATCAGGGAAAACGGCAGCTGACCTCGGGTTTGTCGTAACCCAGGCTGTCCATTTCATTGAAGGGATGCAGAAAGCCGTCCTGCGGCGATGTGCTGACCAGGGCGCGGGGCTGGACGATGGGAATCGGTTGACGCAACTGGCCGTTCCACGGGCGATAACTGAGCTTGCGGCCCTTGAAACCGTCCAGCGGCAGTTGATCGCTGATTTCCACCTGACGGATCGCCATCGGCTCGGTCTGGCGCAGTTTGCTCACCGCGCTGGCGACGCTGCGCACGGCCATCCAGGCCGCGAAGTCGCGGTCGTTCATCCAGCGACCGGTCAGGGCTTCAAAACGTTTTTGCAACTGCGCGGCGCCGTAGGTTTCCACGGTTTTGTGCCAACCCACCGGGGTCAGTCCTTGGGTGCCGGCGACCGGGCGCGGGTACCAGGTCTGGTAGGGCACGTATTCACCAAAGTCGCCGCGTTCATCGGCCACCAGCACCACGTCATATTCGGCGGTCTGGGTGAACAGCGGCATGTCTGCCTGGGCGCTGCGACGTTGGTCGTTATCAAAACTCCAGGCCTTTTCCGCCACCAGTTGCAGGCCGAAGCGCTTGGCCGCGCGGCGCAGGGCGGCGGCGTAGGCTTGATCGTCGGCGGTCGGGCCAACGATCAGCAACGCGCGTTGCCATTTGCGTACCACCAGAAATTGCGCCAGCGCATCGGCGAGCATCGCGCGACTCGGCAGGGTGTGCAGCACGTTCGGCAGGCAATCGGTGGTGCGCAGGCGGTCGTCGGGACTGCCGGCGTTGAATATCAGGCTGTCGGGCAGGGCGGCGCTGAGCTGGCGCAGGCTGTCGGCCGGGGCGTTCACCACAAACAGCCGCAGACCCTGCGCGTGTTGGGTGTTGGCCGCGTCGAGCAAGGCTTCGGGGCTGTCGACGCTGGCGCTGACCAGGGCGTAGCTGTGGTTGAGGAAACGTCCGGTGCTGTTGCTGTCGGTGATCGCCAGTTCGGCACCGCGCAGTCCGGCATCGCTCGGTTCGGGAATCACGTTCGACAGGAGCGGCCCAGGATCAGGGCGATAACCCAAGTAGCCGATTCGCACCTCCAGCGGCGCCTGCGCAGCCTGGCTCTGGGTGGCCACGCCGGCGGCGCAGGCAATCGCCAGCAGGTACAGCAAGGCGTAAGGGGCAAGCAGGCGCATAGGACGCTCCTTTACAAGGTAGCGCCAGCATAGGAAGCCTGTGGAACAGAGGAAATATGCAGAAAGTAGCGGTGAGCCAGTACCAAGGTAGTAACCCGCGCCCGGCAGTGCGGTTTTCCGGTCACGCCGGGACACCAGGCCCGTTGGCGACGTTCCTGAGGTGTGCATCCATCGCCTTACTACCAAGGGACTAGAAGGCGACCACCAAAGCAGCATGGGGTGTTGGCGATGCCGTTTCTAAGATGAGTGCCATAGCCTCTGACAAGAGGTTTTGCGTGCAATCCTGAGGGCATAACAATGACAACAAAACGCAACGCCTTGCTCGTCGTCGGTCTGCTGGCCGGCTTTATCAGCGCGGGCTCCGTGTGGGCTCACGGCAACGTGGTGCCGCAAGCGGTAGAAACCCAGGGTCTGACACCGATCAAGGACGCCGGTGTAACGGTGGATGGCGATGGCTGGGCCGCGGCCAACCCCTATCGAACCTCCCCGGAGCACGACAGAGCCCTGGAAATCGGTTCGTCGGCCTACAACCAGAACTGCGCGGCCTGTCATGGTTTGGAAGCCAAGTCGGGTGGGATCGCCCCGGACCTGCGCCTGCTCGATGTCGGTGAGACAGGAGACGAGTGGTTCGTCGAGCGCGTGCGTCATGGCGCCGTGCGTGACGGTCGGGTCTACATGCCGAAAATGGCCGATTACCTGAGCCAGGAAGCGTTGTGGGCAGTGCGCACTTACCTGGACAGCGTTCACGTCGAGGAGTGATGCCATGCGTCTGCTCGCGGTGTTGATCAGTACGTTGTGGCTGTGTTGCCAGACGGTGCAGGCGCAGGTTCGCAACTATGACGAAATGATCGCCGCCGGGGAGCTGAAAGTGGCGGTCTACAAGGACTTCGCCCCCTACAGTTTTGAGCAGGCCGGCCAGCCCCGAGGCGTCGATGTCGAACTCGCCGAGGCGCTGGCCAAGGCGCTCGGCGTACACCTGACGCTGATCTGGGCCCCCGCCGGGGAAAAACTCGATGACGATCTGCGTGATTACATCTGGCGCGCCAGTGCCTTGCACAACCAGCAACTGGCCGACCTGATGATGCGTGTGCCCTATGACCGTGACTACGCCCAGAAGCGCAACGAATTCGGCGAAATGGAAAACGGTCATGTGGTGATGTTCGGGCCCTATCAGACCGAACAATGGCAGGTGGCCTACGATCAGCGCCGACTGGACAAGGTCGGCAGCGTGGCGGTATTCGACTCGCATCCGATAGGCGTCGAGGTCGACAGTGTGCCGTCGTTCTACCTGACGTCGGTGTTCAACGGCATGCTCGCGGGCAAAACCCACCACTACCCGGGCGTACCCCAGGCCTTTGCTGCCATGAAGGCCGGTGAGGTCGACGCGGTCATGGCCATGCGTGGCGAAATAGACTGGCAGGTGCATGAGGCGGCCGACCCGCAACTGGCGTTGGCAGAAAACGCCTATCCGAACATGGGCAAGCAACTCTGGGAGATCGGCATGGCCGTGCACGAAAGCAACCGGCAGCTGGCCTATGCCGTGGAAGAGGCACTGGAAGGCCTGATCCGCGAGGGTGCCGTTAAGACGATCTACAGCCATTACGGCCTGCGGTATGACGTGCCGGAGATGTATCAATAGGAGCGGGTGATGAGCTGGCGAATCCTGTGGCTGTTGGCTTGCTGGTTACCCCTGGCCGCGCACGCCGCGAGTATCGATCCGGGCAAAGACCCGGTGCCCTCGGTCATGTGGGCGTTCTATCACAAGCAAATGCTCGGCGACGCTCCTTTTGTCTTTGATGACCGGGTCAAGCTGCTGGCGCCGCCGTTCGCCGAAGATGCCCGGCAGGTGCCACTGGAAATCGATGCACGAGCGTTCAAGGGCGAGGTGGTGAAAATCCTCGCCTGGGCCGAGCTCAATCCGCTGCCGAAGATCGTCGACTTCCAGCCGCTGGGCCGCGTGTTGCCGTGGTTGGCGATCCGGATCCGTATCGAACAGGCCACCCCTTTACGCGCCGCGGTCCTGACGCGCGATGGGCTGTGGCATGTCGGTTCGACCGTGATCGATGCGGCGGGCGGTGGTTGCACTGCCCCCAGCGTGGTGCGTACCCAGCCCGGCTGGGAGGAACACATCGGTGAAGTGTTGGGCGCGCGCTATCCGCGCAACGACTTCAGCCGATTGCGCGTACAGGTGGCGCATCCGATGGACAACGGCATGGTCAGTGGCGTCCCTGAATTTTTCATCAACCATGCCGAGCTGCGAAGTGCCGATGACCAGCTGTTGGCGCGGCTGGAGCTGTTTCCTGCCGTCAGTGAAAACCCCAATCTGGCCTTCGACATCGAAGGGGCAGGGCAGACGCGTCTGATTATTCGGGACAACAGCGGCAATGAATTTGATGCGTCGATTCCCTGAGCCCAAGGAGCATTTCATGCGCTGGATACTGCTGATGGTGTTGAGCGCCAGCCTGCCGGCCATGGCCGATCTTGAGTATTCGCTCAAGCCCCGGCAGATCGCAGAAAACACCTGGCTGCTGGAAGGCAGCACGGATAATTTCGCCAAGGCCAACGGCGGCAATATCGTCAACACCGCGTTCATTGTCACCGAGGGCGGAGTAGTGGTCATCGACACCGGGCCGTCGAAGCGCTACGGCGAGGCGATGCGCAAGGCGATTGCCGTGATCACCGATAAACCGGTGGTTCAGGTATTCCTGACCCACCATCACCCGGACCATGTGCTGGGCAATCAGGCGTTCGCTGACGTGCCCATCGGCGCACTGGCGGGAACCACTGAGCTGTTGCATCAACAAGGTGATGCGCTGGCCGAGAACATGTATCGAATGGTGGGTGACTGGATGCGTGGCACCGAAGTGGTGTTACCCAATCAGGTCGTCACGCCAGGCGTACGCAGTTTTGGGAATCACGATTTACGCTTGCTGGGCCTGGGTGGGCATACGGGAGCGGATCTGGCTATTCTCGACCAGAGAACCGGCGTGCTGTTTGCCGGGGACCTGGTGTTTTATCAACGGGCCTTGACCACCCCCAACAGCCCCGGATTGTCTGTGTGGCTGGCGGACATCGCCATCCTGCAAAGCTTGCCCTGGACGCTGATCGTGCCGGGGCACGGCCCTGTGTCCGGCGACCCACAACCCTTCGAACAAATGCGCGACTACCTGACCTGGCTCGACCAGTTGCTGCAAGCGGGTGCGGCGAATGGCAGCGACATGGCCGAGATGATCCGCAGTCCGATCCCGGAACGTTTCGCCGGGATCACCCTGAGCCGTTATGAATTGATCCGCAGCGTCAGTCATTTGTACCCGCGCTACGAGCGTGGGCAGATGACCCGGGTGGATTCCGCTGCCGCGAAGTAACGCTTGAACGCATTCGACCCGCTACTAAGGGATTAGGAATCTCCATATTGCGGGTAATTGTTGTCGGGGCGACGGCGCCCAAGAATCTGCACTACGCCGGGACACTTTCCCGCGAATAACAAAAAACCGCAGAGGTAGCCGTCATGACTCAACCCGCACGTCGCCAGCCCTTCGTCTTGAGCCTGCTGCTCAGTGCCATGCTGTTGTCTGGCCAGGCATTGGCCGCGGTCTCCGACCAGGACATTCTCCAGGACCCGAAAAACCCGGAGCAAATCGTCACCAACGGTCTCGGCGTCCAGGGGCAACGCTACAGCCCGCTGGATATTCTCAACGTCGACAACGTGAAGGAATTGCGACCTGCCTGGGCATTCTCTTTCGGCGGCGAAAAACAGCGTGGCCAGCAAGCACAGCCGATGATCAAGGACGGCGTGATGTACATGACCGGTTCTTACTCTCGGGTTTTCGCTGTCGATGCGCGCACCGGCAAGAAACTCTGGCAATACGATGCGCGCCTGCCGGATGACATCCGTCCGTGCTGCGACGTGATAAACCGCGGCGTGGCGCTGTATGGCGACCTCGTGTTCTTTGGCACGCTCGACGCCAAGCTGGTGGCCCTGAATAAAGACACCGGCAAAGTGGTGTGGAGCAAGCAGGTGGCCGACCACAAGGAAGGCTATTCGATCAGCGCCGCGCCCTTGGTGATCAACGGCAAGCTGATTACCGGCGTGGCCGGTGGCGAGTTCGGCGTGGTGGGCAAGATTTCGGCGTACGACCCGAAAAACGGCGACCTGTTGTGGGTCCGCCCGACCGTCGAAGGTCACATGGGCTACGTCTACAAGGACGGCAAGGCCATCGAGAACGGCATCTCCGGCGGTGAAGCCGGCAAGACCTGGCCGGGTGATCTGTGGAAAACCGGCGGCGCCGCCCCTTGGCTCGGCGGCTACTACGACCCGGAAACCAATCTGCTGCTGTTCGGTACCGGCAACCCGGCGCCGTGGAACTCGCATCTACGCCCTGGCGACAACCTCTACTCGTCGTCGCGCCTGGCGCTCAACCCGGACGACGGCACCATCAAATGGCACTTCCAGAGCACGCCCCACGACGGTTGGGACTATGACGGCGTGAACGAACTGGTCTCGTTCAACTACACCGAGGGCGGCAAGGAAATCAAAGCGGCGGCCACGGCGGACCGCAACGGTTTCTTCTATGTGCTGGACCGTACCAACGGCAAGTTCATCCGCGGCTTCCCGTTCGTGGACAAGATCACCTGGGCCAGCGGCCTGGATAAAGATGGCCGGCCGATCTACAACGAAGCCAGTCGCCCAGGCGCCCCGGGCGCTGACCCCAAGGGCAGCTCAGTATTTGTAGCGCCTGCATTCCTCGGCGCGAAAAACTGGATGCCGATGGCCTACAACCGCGACACCGGGCTGTTTTACGTGCCATCCAACGAGTGGGGCATGGACATCTGGAACGAAGGCATCGCCTACAAAAAAGGCGCGGCGTTCCTCGGTGCCGGTTTCACCATCAAACCGTTGAACGAAGACTACATCGGCGTGCTGCGCGCCATCGACCCGATAACCGGCAAGGAAGTCTGGCGCCACAAGAATTACGCGCCGCTGTGGGGTGGGGTGCTGACCACCAAGGGCAACCTGGTGTTCACCGGCACGCCGGAAGGTTTCCTCCAGGCGTTCAATGCCAAGACCGGCGAGAAAGTCTGGGAATTCCAGACCGGTTCTGGCGTACTCGGTTCGCCCGTGACCTGGGAAATGGACGGCGAACAGTACGTGTCTGTCCTCTCCGGTTGGGGCGGCGCCGTACCGTTGTGGGGCGGGGAAGTGGCCAAGCGCATCAAGGACTTCAACCAGGGCGGCATGCTCTGGACCTTCAAGCTGCCGAAGGACCTCGTTGCCAAGCACTAACCCCCAGTCCACCGCGTAACCCTGTGGAGATGAATTACCTGTGGCGAGGGGGCTTGCCCCCGTTGGGTCGCGAAGCGGCCCCTTACATTCTTGGCACCCACCGCGGCGTCGACAATTACGACTGCTTCGCAGCCGAACGGGGTGATGCGGCATTCCGACAAGCCCCCTCGCCACAGAGGTGCACCCAACTCTTATCGGTAAACCTACGACCAATCGCTTGTCGGCACGACAGGCATCGACCCAGACAGAGGCCCACCATGATCTACGCACAACCCGGAACCCCAGGCGCCGTTGTTTCCTTCAAGCCGCGCTATGGCAACTTCATCGGCGGCGAGTTTGTCGCGCCGGTCAATGGCGAATACTTCACCAACACTTCGCCGGTGACCGGTGAAGTGATCGCCGAATTCCCACGCTCCAGCGCCGCCGACATCGAAAAGGCCCTCGACGCGGCACACGCCGCTGCGGATGCCTGGGGCAAGACTTCGGCCCAGGACCGTTCGTTGGTGCTGCTGAAAATCGCCGATCGCATCGAGCAAAACCTGGAAATACTCGCCGTCACCGAAACATGGGACAACGGCAAGGCCGTGCGCGAAACCCTGAACGCCGACGTGCCATTGGCTGCCGACCATTTCCGTTACTTTGCCGGCTGCATTCGCGCCCAGGAAGGCGGCGCTGCCGAGATCAACGAACTGACCACCGCCTATCACTTTCACGAGCCTCTGGGCGTGGTCGGGCAAATCATTCCATGGAATTTTCCGCTGCTGATGGCGGCCTGGAAACTCGCCCCGGCCCTGGCCGCCGGCAACTGCATCGTGCTCAAACCTGCCGAGCAGACACCACTGTCGATCATGGTGTTCGCCGAGCTGATCGCTGATCTATTGCCAGCAGGTGTGTTGAACATCGTGCAAGGCTTCGGTCGTGAAGCCGGCGAAGCGCTGGCCACCAGCAAGCGCATCGCCAAGATCGCTTTCACCGGTTCAACCCCGGTCGGCGCGCACATCATGCATTGCGCCGCCGAGAACATCATTCCGAGCACCGTCGAGCTGGGCGGCAAGTCGCCGAACATCTTCTTCGAAGACATCATGAACGCCGAGCCACAGTTCATCGAAAAAGCCGCCGAAGGCCTGGTGCTCGCGTTCTTCAACCAGGGCGAAGTCTGCACCTGCCCATCGCGGGCGCTGGTGCAAGAATCGATCTACGAGCCGTTCATGGCCGAAGTGATGAAGAAGATCGTCAAGATCAAGCGCGGCAACCCGCTGGACACCGAAACCATGGTCGGCGCCCAAGCGTCGGAGCAGCAATACGACAAGATTCTCTCGTACCTCAAAATCGCTCAGGAGGAAGGGGCTGAATTGCTCACCGGTGGCGCCGCCGAGCGGCTTGAAGGTGACCTGTCCAGCGGCTATTACATCCAGCCGACGCTGCTTAAGGGCCACAACAAGATGCGCGTGTTCCAGGAGGAAATTTTCGGGCCGGTGGTGGGTGTCACCACCTTCAAGGATGAAGCTGAAGCGCTGGCGATTGCCAACGACAGCGAGTTCGGCCTCGGTGCCGGCCTCTGGACCCGCGACATCAACCGCGCCTACCGCATGGGCCGGGCGATCAAGGCCGGGCGCGTGTGGACCAACTGCTACCATCTGTACCCGGCGCACGCGGCGTTCGGTGGCTACAAGAAGTCCGGCGTCGGTCGGGAAAACCACAAGATGATGCTCGATCACTACCAGCAGACCAAGAACCTGCTGGTCAGCTACGACATCAATCCGCTGGGGTTCTTCTAACCTCGGAATCACCGCAACCCCCTTGTGGGAGCGGGCTTGCTCGCGAAGACGGCATGGCATTCAACACATTCGTTGACTGACAGACTGCTTTCGCGAGCAAGCCCGCTCCCACATTGGTCTGCACCGTATGGAAGATCGAGCAACACCCCCTACCAACGCACCCCGCCATCTCCTTCGAAAGTAGCATTCGGGCGCCCGACGCCCCGTGCATTAATGGCTTTACCGGAATCGCCCGGCACAAGAAGAGGATTGACCCATGTGGACTAAACCCGCGTTTACCGATCTGCGCATTGGCTTCGAAGTGACGATGTATTTCGCCAACCGTTGATTGCTCACCCGGCCATCCGTCGGGTTGGCCGGGCCTGCTTTTTGGAGCCTCATTCATGCACATTCGCGTTCTCGGCTCCGCTGCGGGTGGCGGTTTCCCGCAGTGGAATTGCAACTGCCACCAGTGCGCCGGGATGCGCAATGCCAGCCTGCGGGCACAACCGCGCACCCAGTCCTCGATTGCCCTGAGCGACAACGATGTGGATTGGGTGCTGTGCAATGCCTCGCCGGACATTCGTGCGCAACTTGCGAGCTTTCCACTGCTGCAGCCGGCTCGCCGATTGCGTGACAGCGCCATCGCAGGCGTCGTACTGCTCGACAGCCAGATCGATCACTGCACCGGCCTGCTGAGCCTGCGCGAAGGCTGTCCGCATGCCGTCTGGTGCACCGAACGGGTTCACCAGGACCTGAGCAGCGGCTTTCCGCTGTTTAACATGCTGCGCCACTGGAACGGCGGGTTGCAGTGGCAACCGATCGGGCTGGATCGTCAGCCGTTCAGCATTCCTGCCTGCCAGCACTTGCGATGGCGTGCGATTCCCCTGGTGAGCAACGCACCGCCGTACTCGCCCAATCGCGGCCATCCGCAACCGGGCGACACCATTGGCTTGTTCATCGAAGACCGGCGCAGCGGCGCGTCGCTGTTTTACGCGCCGGGCCTGGGCCAAGTCGATGACGAAGTGCTGGGCTGGATGCAGCGTGCCGATTGCCTGTTGCTGGACGGCACTTTGTGGCGTGACGATGAGATGCGCGTCTGCGAAGTCGGCCAGAGCCTGGGCAGCGAAATGGGGCACCTGTCGCAAAGCGGCCCCGGCGGCATGCTTGAGATCCTCGAAGGGTTTACCCGTCAGCGCAAGGTGCTGATCCACATCAACAACACCAACCCGATCCTCGATGAAGACTCGGCTGAGCGGGCCTTGCTGGAACGGCGTGGGATTGAAGTGGCTTATGACGGCATGAGTATTGAGTTGTAGCGGATGGCCCCATCGCGAGCAAGCTCGGCTCCTACAGGCACGACACAAAACTGTAGGAGCCGAGCTTGCTCGCGATGAGGCCAGACCCGGCAGCGCAAATCCATCGGAGAACCGCAATGACTGACACCCCCATGACCCCCACCGAATTCGAAGCCGCCCTGCGCGCCAAAGGCGCCTACTACCACATCCACCACCCCTTCCACCAAGCCATGTACGCCGGCCGCGCGAGCCGCGAGCAGATTCAGGGCTGGGTCGCCAATCGCTTCTATTACCAGGTGAACATTCCCCTCAAGGATGCCGCGATCCTCGCCAACTGCCCGGACCGCGACGTGCGCCGTGAGTGGTTGCAACGGATTCTCGACCACGACGGCGTGGCCGGCAGTGAGGGCGGCATCGAAGCCTGGCTGCGCCTGGGCGAAGCGGTGGGGCTGGATCGCGAACAGATTCTGTCCCAGGAACTGGTGCTGCCCGGCGTGAGATTCGCCGTCGATGCCTATGTCAATTTCGCCCGTCGCGCCTGCTGGCAGGAAGCGGCGAGCAGTTCGCTGACCGAACTGTTCGCTCCGCAGATCCATCAGTCCCGACTCGACGCCTGGCCCACCCATTACCCATGGATCGACGTGGCCGGCTACGACTATTTTCGCAACCGTTTGAGCCAGGCCCGGCGCGATGTGGAGCACGGCTTGCGCATTACCTTGGCGCACTACGTCACGCGCGAGGCGCAGCAACGCATGCTCGAGATCCTGCAATTCAAACTTGACGTGCTGTGGAGCATGCTCGACGCCATGAGCATGGCCTACGAGCTGGAGCGGCCGCCGTATCACACCGTCACTGCGAACAAAGTCTGGCACCGGGGGATAGCCCTGTGAGCCTGATCCATCGTGAGTCATTGCCGTCGTTGCGCCAGGGTTTTCGTTTGCAATGGGAACCCCGCCAGGACTGTCACGTGCTGCTGTACCCCGAAGGCATGATCAAACTCAACGCCAGCGCCGGGCAGATCCTCGATCTGGCGAATGGCCGGCGCAGTGTCTCGGCGATCATAGAACTACTGACCGCGAATTTTCCCGGTGTACCGGGGATTGATGAGGACGTGCTGGCGTTCCTGGAGGTGGCCCATGCGCAATTCTGGATTGAATGATTCACCCGTCGGCCCTCCGCTGTGGCTGTTGGCCGAGCTGACCTACCGCTGCCCGCTGCAATGCCCGTATTGTTCGAACCCGCTGGATTTTGCCCGACATGGCGAGGAGCTGAGCACCGAGGAGTGGATCCGGGTGTTTCGCGAGGCCCGCGAAATGGGTGCCGCGCAATTGGGCTTTTCCGGCGGCGAGCCATTGGTGCGACAGGACCTGGCCGAACTGATCAAAGCCGCGCGAGACATGGGCTACTACACCAACCTGATCACCTCGGGCATCGGCCTGACCGAGCAGAAAGTCCGCGACTTCAAGGTGGCCGGGCTGGACCATATCCAGATCAGCTTTCAGGCGGCGGACGAAGCGGTCAACAACATGCTCGCCGGCTCCCGCAAGGCCTTCGCCCAGAAACTGGCCATGGCCCGCGCGGTAAAAGCTCAGGGCTACCCCATGGTTTTGAACTTCGTCACCCATCGGCACAACATTGACCAGATCGCACAGATCATCGACTTATGCCTGGCGCTGGAGGCGGATTTTGTCGAGTTGGCCACGTGTCAGTTCTACGGCTGGGCCGAACTCAATCGCGTCGGCCTGCTGCCCACCCGCGAACAACTGCAGCGCGCCGAGCGCATCACCAATGAATACCGCGCGCGGCTTGAGGCCCAGGGCCACCCGTGCAAGCTGATCTTTGTCACCCCGGATTATTACGAAGAGCGTCCCAAAACCTGCATGAACGGTTGGGCCAATCTGTTTCTTGACATCACCCCGGACGGTACCGCGCTGCCTTGCCACAGCGCCCGCCAGTTGCCGGTGGCATTTCCCAACGTTCGCGAGCACAGCATTGAGCACATCTGGACAGATTCGTTTGGCTTCAACCGTTTTCGTGGCGATGACTGGATGAAGGAGCCGTGCCGCTCTTGCGATGAAAAGCACAAGGATCTGGGCGGCTGCCGTTGCCAGGCGTTCATGCTCACCGGCGATGCCGCCAATGCCGACCCGGTGTGCAGCAAGTCGCCGCACCATGGCGTGATCCTCAAGGCCCGGGAAGAAGCCGAAGCGCCGGGGCAGGGCATGGAACACCTGACGTTGCGCAACGAAAAGGCTTCACAACTGATCTATCGCGGATAGTCGCCATACGCAAATCCCTTGTGGGAGCGAGCCTTTGTGGCGAGGGGGCTTGCCCCCGTTCGGCTGCGAAGCAGTCGTAAACCCGTTGAATGCGGTTTGACTTCGAAACGCAGGGGTCGCTTCGCAACCCAACGGGGGCAAGCCCCCTCGCCACAGGTCGCTCCCACAGGGAACTGCGGTGAATTCAGAGTACCCATTGGTCTGATTGCATTCGCAGCCGGATGGTTTAGTGTGGGTTCCATCTTCCAAAACAATAAAAACAGGCTTTCCAATGAGCCAGAGTCTCAGCCAGCTGCGTAAGTTCGTGTCTCCAGAAATCATCTTCGGTGCCGGCTGTCGGCACAACGTCGGTAATTGCGCCAAGACCTTCGGCGCCCGCAAAGTCCTGGTGGTCAGCGACCCCGGGGTGATTGCCGCCGGGTGGGTTGCCGATGTCGAGGCCAGCCTGCAAGCCTTGGGTATCGATTACTTCCTGTACAGCGATGTCTCGCCTAACCCGCGGGTCGAAGAAGTGATGCTCGGCGCGGAGCTGTACCGGGAAAACCATTGCGATGTGATTGTTGCCGTCGGCGGAGGCAGCCCGATGGATTGCGGCAAAGGCATCGGCATTGTCGTTGCTCACGGACGCAGCATTCTCGAATTCGAAGGCGTGGACACCATCCGCGTGCCCAGCCCGCCCCTGATCCTGATCCCGACCACCGCCGGCACCTCGGCTGATGTGTCGCAGTTCGTGATCATTTCCAACCAGCAAGAACGCATGAAGTTCTCCATCGTCAGCAAAGCGGTGGTGCCGGACGTCTCGCTGATCGACCCGGAAACGACCCTGAGCATGGACCCGTTCCTGTCGGCGTGTACCGGCATCGACGCGTTGGTGCATGCCATCGAAGCCTTCGTTTCCACCGGCCACGGGCCATTGACCGATCCCCATGCGCTGGAAGCGATGCGGTTGATCAACGGCAATTTGGTGCAAATGATTGCCAACCCCACGGACATCGCCCTGCGCGAGAAGATCATGCTGGGCAGCATGCAAGCCGGGCTGGCGTTCTCCAACGCGATTCTCGGCGCGGTGCACGCGATGTCCCACAGCCTGGGCGGATTTCTCGATTTGCCCCATGGCCTGTGCAACGCGGTGTTGGTGGAACATGTGGTGGCGTTCAATTACAGCTCGGCGCCGGAGCGCTTCAAGGTGATCGCCGAGACGTTCGGCATCGATTGCCGCGGGCTGAACCACCGGCAGATCTGCGGGCGGCTGGTGGAACATCTGATTGCGCTCAAACACGCGATCGGCTTCCACGAGACCCTTGGCTTGCACGGGGTCAGCACGGCGGACATCCCATTCTTGTCGCAACACGCCATGCACGACCCGTGCATCCTGACCAATCCGCGCGAATCCAGTCAGCGTGATGTCGAGGTCGTCTATGGCGAAGCCCTCTGACGATCAGCAACGGGCACTGGCGGGGTTACTCGGGTTAGGCAGCCATTCGGCGCGCAAGAGTCATTACCCTGAACTGGCTGCGCGGCTCGACGAACTGGAAGCCGAGCGCAATCGCTATAAATGGTTGTTCGAAAACGCGGTCCAGGGGATTTTCCAGGCCAGCCTGCAAGAAGGCATGCGGGCCGCCAACCCGGCGTTGGCGCACATGCTCGGCTATCACGACCCGCAAGAGGTGCTGTTTTCTCTGGCGGACCTGGCGAGCAACCTGTTTGTCGGCGGCGCCAGTGAGCTGGAAAACATCGGCGAAATCCTCAAGCATCAACGCAGTCTGCACGGGTATGAAACCCAGTTGCGGCGCAAGGATGGCAGCAGCCTCGATGTAGTGATGAACCTGTTGCTCAAGCCCGATCAAGAAGGCCTGGTTGAGGGGTTCGTCGCCGACATCACCGAACGCAAACAAGCCCAGCAGCGTTTACAGCAACTCAACGATGAACTGGAGCAGCGGGTCGCCGCGCGCACCGATGAGTTACTGGAAGCCAACCGCAACCTGCAACAGCAAATCACCCAGCGCAAGCAGATCGCCGAAGCCTTGCGCGATGCCCGCGACGCCGCCGAGGCCGCCAATCGCAGTAAGGACAAGTACCTCGCGGCGGCCAGTCACGACTTGCTGCAACCGCTTAACGCCGCGCGCTTGCTGATCTCGACGCTGCGTGAACGAAAACTGCCCGACGTTGAACAGGTCCTGGTCGAGCGCACTCATCAGGCGCTGGAAGGGGCGGAAGACCTGCTCACTGATTTGCTGGATATTTCCCGGCTCGATCAGGCTGCGGTCAAACCCGACGTTGCGCTTTATCGCCTCGACGAATTGCTCGGGCCGCTGGTGTCCGAATTTCAATCGGTCGCCGAGGCCGCAGGGTTGAACCTGCGGGTGCATGTCGGCGAATACGCCATCAGCACCGACCTGCGTCTGATGACGCGTATTCTGCGGAACTTCCTCAGTAACGCCTGCCGCTACACCGACGAGGGCAGCATCCTGCTGGGCGCCAGGCGTCGCGGCGAGATGCTGCGCGTGGAGGTCTGGGACACCGGACGCGGCATCGCCGCGGACCGACTGGACTCGATTTTCCTGGAGTTCAACCAACTCGACGTCGGACGCGCCGCCGACCGCAAAGGCGTGGGGTTGGGGCTGGCCATTGTTGAGCGCATCGGCAAGATTCTCGGTTATCGGATTCGGGTCAAATCGGTGCCGGGGCGAGGTTCGATGTTCAGCATCGACGTACCGATTTCCCATGAGGTTCCGCTGCCGATTAGTCAGGCTGCACCTCAGTTGACCACCGGTAATCCCTTGCCGGGTCGGCGCCTGCTGGTGCTGGACAACGAAGTCAGCATTCTCGAGAGCATGAGCGCGCTGCTCGGGCAGTGGGGGTGCGAGGTGGTCACGGCCACGGATGAATCCTCGGCGCTGGCGGCGCTGTGCGGGCAGGCGCCGGAACTGATCCTGGCGGACTATCACCTCGATCATGGCGTAGTCGGTTGTGATGTGGTCAGGCATTTGCGTGAGCATTACGGCCAGGTGATACCGGCAGTCATCATCACGGCGGACCGTACGGATCAGTGTCGACGCTCGTTGCAGCGACTCGGCGCGCCGCTGCTGAACAAGCCGGTGAAACCCGGCAAGTTGCGTGCGGCGCTGAGTCAGATGCTTGGCGTTATCTGAGCGCGCGATACTGCAGGCTGAACCCAAGCTCCGCGGACTGACCCTGCTCCAGCAACCGCAAACCCGGTCGACCGGGCAGGTGATGCGCGTTGACGGGGTGGCTCACCGGTTCGATGCAGAAAAACTCCAGACCGACCGGGCAGTAGAGCAGGTAGTAATCACTGCCGGTGGCCTGGCATTCCAGCGCATAGCCGAGGTCAGGTTGGTTTATCAGGCAATGGCCGTCCCAGTGGCAGAAACCATTGTCGACCAGGGAGGCGGGTAAGGCGCCCAGTTGACGGAAATCCCAGTCTGCGGGCAACTCGATCAACTCGGTTGGCAGTTTCGAGCCATCGCATAACCAGACTTTCTCGGCCTTGGCCTGTAGCTGTGTGTTCGCCGTGCGCGGAAAGTAAGGGTGCAAACCGAGGCCATGCCACGCAGCGCGGTCGGCCAGGTGTGTGACCTGTAATTCGATGTTCAACTGGCCCTTGCTCAGATGAAACCGCTGCCGGGCGCGATAAGCGAACGGCGTGCTGCTGTCGAGTTGCAGGATCACTTCATGGGTCGATTGCGACACCACCTGCCAAGGTTGCTGCCAGGCGCTGCCGTGGATGGGCAGCGGGTCGGTGAGGCTGTTGGGCGTCAGGGCCAGCCAGCCATCGGGGCAATCGAAGCCACCCTCGGCGATGCGGTTGGACCACGGCGCCAGGGGATAGCAACCGAGTTTGCCCGGCAGACCGGTGTTCAGCGCCTGGGCATCGTTATGGCGCAAAAGCGGTTGTCCCGTGCTGCGAACCGTCCAGTTGACGAGGCTGCCACCGAGTTCGGGGGCGAGGGTGAGGTGGGTGAGTTCGTCTTCGAGTTCGAGGAGTTTCATGATGTTGAATTCTGCATGGAAAGGTGGAAAAGATCGCAGCCCTGAGACTGCGATCTTTCAGAGGCTTACAGCACCAAGTGCGGTAACCACAGCGACAATGCCGGAATGTAGGTCACGGCCAGCAGCACCAAGAACAACACACCATAAAATGGCAGCAGCGCCTTCACGGTTTTTTCGATACTGACTTTGCCCACGGCCGACCCCACAAACAAGACTGCGCCCACAGGCGGTGTGATCAAACCGATCCCCAGGTTCACCAGCATGATCATGCCGAACTGCACCGGGTCGACGCCAATGCCCAGAATCACCGGCATCAGAATCGGCGTAAGAATCAGGATCAGCGGCGCCATGTCCATCACGGTGCCGAGCAACAGCAGCATGACGTTGATGCACATCAGGATCACGTAACGGTTGTCCGACAGGGTCAGGAACATCGTGGTGATCTTCGCCGGGATCTGCATCAGCGTCATGATGTAGCCGAAGCTGGCGGCAAAACCGATCAGGATCATCACAATCGAAATCGTGCGCACGGTGCGGTGCATCAGTTTCGGCAGTTCGCTCCACTTGTAGTCGCGGTAGATGAACATGGTCACGAAAAACGACCACAGCACCGCAATCGCCGCCGATTCAGTGGCGGTGAAAATGCCCGACAGAATGCCGCCGAGAATGATGACCATCGCCATCAACCCCCACAGTGCATCGGTGCAGATCTTCAGCGCTTCGCGCATCGGAATCACTTTGCCCTTGGGGTAATCGCGTTTTTTGGCGAAGATCAGGCACAGCACCATCAGGCACGCGCTCATCAACAGGCCCGGCACCACGCCGGCCATGAATAGCGAGGCAATCGACACCGTGCCACCCGCGGCCAGCGAGTAGAGCACCGAGTTGTGGCTCGGCGGGGTCAGCAGTGCCTGTACCGAACCGCTGACGGTCACCGCCGTGGCGAACTCGCGGGGATAGCCGTTACGCACCATCTCGGGGATCAGTACCGAACCGACCGACGCGGTGTCCGCCACTGAAGAACCGGAGATCGCACCGAAAAAAGTCGAGGCCATGATGTTGACCAGCGACAACCCTCCGCGCACGAAACCGACCAACACTCCGGCAAACGCCACCAAGCGGCGGGACATGCCGCCCTCGGCCATGATCGCCCCGGCCAGCACGAAAAAGGGAATGGCCAACAGGGAGAATTTGTTCACGCCACCTGCGACCTGAATCATCAAGGCCTGGAACGGGATGTCGATCCACCACGCGCCGATCAGGGCAGAAAGGCCCAAGGCGTAGGCGACCGGCATTCCGATCAGGATCAATGCGATAAAGCTGCCCAGCAAAATCAAAGCATCCATTTAGGCAGCACCTTCGTTTTCTTCAACGAGGTCGAAGCGCACGACCCGACGGTTGCTCTGATCACCGAGCAAGAGTTTTTCCAGCACAAAAATCAGCGTCAGCACGCCGCCAATCGGGATCGGCATGTACGTGATGCCCACGCGCAGAGTGGGCAAGGCGCTCATGAACTGGTTCCAGGTCGACAGACAGAGTCGAGTGCCCCAGATGGCCATGAACAGGCAGATGGTTTCCAACAGCAGTTGAGAAAACACCGCCATGGCTTTGCGCAGTTCGGGGGGCATGCGGTCGGTGAGCATGGCCACCGACATGTGCGCGCCGGCCCGGTAGCTGGCGGCGGCGCCGATAAAGGTAAAGACCATCATCAGCAGAATCGCGGTGGGCTCTGGCCAACTGGAGCCGGTACCGAGGACGTAGCGGGCAAACACGCCCCAGGGAATGATCAGTGCAATGGCCAGGACGCAGAGCCCGGCGACCCAGATACAGGTCATGTAGAGCGTGTCATTGATGCGCAGCAGCAGATTCTTCATCGGGTTCCACCGTAACCGGGCGCGCACTGACGTACAGCCACGTCAGTGGCGCCGGGCCTTTCAAGAGAGCGGGAGGGTTACTGAACGGCTTCGATGCGCTTGATCAGGTCGGCGTAAGGTGCGCCGTATTTCTCGCGGATCGAGGCGGTGGCCTCATAGAAAGGTTTTTTGTCGACGGTGATGAATTCGACGCCCGCTGCCTTGAGCTTCTCTTCGCTGCTGGCAGATTTTGCGTCCCACAGAATGCGCTCCTGGGCCTGTGCGGCTTTGGCGGCTTTCTTCACCAGCACCTGTTGCTCGGGGGTGAGTTTTTCCCAGGTCAGTTTCGACATCACGATGGGTTCGGGCAGGATCAGGTGCCCGGTCAGGCTATAAAACTTGGCGTTCTGGTAGTGGTTATGCTCGAGCATGGTCGGCGGATTGTTTTCGGCTCCGTCGATCACGCCAGTCTGCAAGGCGCTGAAAATTTCACCGGTGTCCATCGCAATGCCGTTGCCGCCCATGGCATTGATGGTTTCGATGAACATCGGGTTGCCTTGCACGCGAATTTTCATGCCCTTGAGGTCTTCGAGATTGCGCACCGGTTTTTTGGTGTAAAGGTTGCGCGTACCGCCGTCCATCCAGGCCAGCGCGACCAGGTTGAATTCGGAATGGGTGATCTTGTCGAGAATCTCGTCGCCGACCGGGCCGTCGATGACTTTTCGCATGTGGGCCTGGTCGCGGAACACGAACGGCATGTTGAACACGTTTACGTCAGGCACCACGGGCCCGACGATCCCGAGGCTGACTCGGGCCATCTGGACGGCACCGACCTGAGCCTGTTCGACCACCTCTTTTTCCGAGCCGAGTACGCCGCCGGCGAACATCTTGAAGGTCAGGGCGCCGTTGCTGTCAGCTACCAGGGTTTTACCCAGTTGCTCTTCAGCCACGACGGTCGGGTATCCGGCGGGGTGAACGTCGGCGAATTTGATTTCCAGTGCCTGGGCGGCGCTGCTGACTGAGAAGGCCAGTGATCCGGTGAGGGAAAGTGCAACAGCGAGCAAGGTGCGTTTGAAGTCCATGGGGGTGATGTCTCCAGTCTTGTTGTTGTTGTTTTTTTTATTCAAGGCACAGCGATGCAGCGGTAGCGTTTAGCGGGTGAATTCAGTCAGGGGATCGTTGAACAGGGGTTCGGGCAAACCGGTGACGCCGGGATTGAGGGCGAATACGCCACCAGCGAGTGAGTGTTCGTCAGGGTCATCACCGGGGCGGATCGACGTCACAAACAGCGTGTCCAGTCGACTGCCACCGAAGGCGCACATAGAGGGTTTTTTTACCGGAACGGTGAGTGAGCGATCCAGTCGACCGTCGGGAGTAAAGCGGTGAATCAGCCCTGCATCATTGCCGCAGATCCAGTAGCAACCGTCGGCATCCACCGCCGCGCCGTCAGGACGCCCGGGGAACTGATTCATGTCGACGAATAGACGCCGATTGGACGGTGTGCCGCTGTCGATGTCGTAATCAAAGGCCCATATCTGTTGGACCAAGGGATGGGAATCCGACAGGTACATCGTCCGCCCATCCGGGCTGAAACCCAGGCCGTTCGGGACAATAAACCCGCCCAGTCGTGCCTCAATCGGCCCTCGTTGACCGGCGCTGTAACGGTAAAGCGCGCCGTCGGCCGCGTTGGCGCCCATGTTCAACACCATGCTGCCCGCCCAGAAGCGTCCCTGACGGTCGCAACGACCATCGTTCAGGCGCATATCTGTCCGGGCGTGTTCGACGTGGGCGAGCAATTGACTGTCGAGGCTGCCGTCGTTTTGTGGGTGCAGATGGAAGAACCCGCTTTCCATCCCGGCCACCCAGCCGCCGTCGCGGTGGCGGGTAATGCACGCGAGCATTTCCGGTGCGGTCCACGCATCGACCTGTCCGCTGTCGGCACTCCAGCGTTGCAGACCCCCGGCAGGAATATCGACCCAGTAGAGGGCGTTTTCCTCGGGGACCCACACCGGGCATTCACCGACAGCGTTATGGGCATCGACAATCAATTCGGCTTGCATGGCCACTCATTCCCTTGGTTTTTTGTTGTTGGGTGTCAGTCGCCGAACGGGCCCGATGCGACAAACGCACCACCTTGGTAAACCATCGCCGGGTCATCAGCGGCCGGCATCGGTTGGGTCTCGATTTTTTCGCGGAATACTTCGGAGTTGTCCTGTGGTTGATAACCCAGGCCGGACGCGAAACGGTTGTCCCACCAAACGTTCTTGTTGTCGGACACGCCATACACCACGGTGTGGCCGACGTTCGGGGCGTACAAGGCGCATTCCAGCAATTGGGTCAGGTCGCCGAAGCTCAGCCACGTGCTCATCATGCGGCGGTTTTGCGGTTCCGCGAACGAGGAGCCGATACGCACACTGACGGTCTCGATGCCGTAGCGATCGAAGTAAAAACTGGCCATGTCTTCGCCGTAGGACTTGGACAAACCGTAGTAGCTGTCCGGGCGACGTGGGGAGTGGGCGTCGATGACCTGGTCTTGCTTGTAGAAACCGATGACGTGGTTGGAGCTGGCGAAGATCACGCGCTTTACACCGTGGCGGCGCGCAGCTTCATAGATGTGGAACACGCCGCAGATGTTGGCACCGAGGACCTGCTCGAACGAGTGTTCGGTCGACACGCCGCCAAAGTGCAGGATCGCGTCCACGCCTTCGACCAATTGATGCACGGCTTGTTTGTCTGCCAAGTCGCACGGCACGATTTCTTCGCGGTCATCGATTGCTGGAGCGAGTTCGGCGATGTCCGACAGGCGAATCACATTGGCATAGGGGCGCAGGGTTTCGCGCAAGACTTTACCCAGGCCACCGGCGGCACCGGTCAGCAGCAGGCGATTGAAAGGGAGGCGGGTGGTTGTAGTAGTCATGGGAATCCTGGACAAACAGTTGTTGTTATCGAATCGTTGTAGGTTGTCGTACGACTTTGCTGAAGTATCGTAAGGCTCTCCGGGTCTTGTCAACGCGACCTTGGTTGAAATGGACGGAGGGTCAATTCCTGATTGGAAAACCATCCTTGTAGGAGTGAGCCTGCTCGCGATGGCGGTGGATCAGTCAACTAATAGGCTGATTGAAAGATTGCTATCGCGAGCAGGCTCACTCCTACAGGGGATTGTGTTCACCCCAGACAGTTATTGGGGTTACAACAGCGAAATCGGGTAGTTGATAAAAATACGGTTCTCGTCGAATTCGTTGGTGCTGAAGCTCTTGCGAATGCTCGCGTTGCGCCATTTCACGTTGAGGTTTTTCAACGGGCCGCTTTGCACCGTGTAGGCCAGTTCGGATTCACGGCCCCATTCCTCGCCGTCGGTGATCTTCCCGGTGTGCACGTTATCACCGCTGATGTAGCGGTTCATCATGGTCAGGCCGGGCACGCCCAGGGCGACGAAGTTGTAGTCGTGGCGCACCTGCCAGGATTTTTCCTGGGCGTTATCGTAGCTGGAGTTGTAGCTGTCGTTGGCCAGGGTGCCACCGCTGGTGCCGTTGACGCGCATCCATTGATCATCGCCAGTGAGCTTTTGCAGGCCCACGTAGAAGGTGCTGCCGCCGTATTTGGCCGACAGCATCGCGAACGCGGTTTTGTTGTCGAGGTCGCCGTCCAGTGCGCTGCCATTTTCCTTGCCGATGAAGTAGCCAAGGTTGGCGCCGAGGGTCCAGTCGCCGATCGGCTGGCTATGGCTCAGGTTGAAATACTGTTGCTGGTAGATGTCGCTGAGTTCGGCGTACCAGACGCCGACCTGGGTGCGTTTGTCATTGAACGCGTATTCACCGCCACCGAAGTTGAACCGGTCAGAGGTGATGGCAGCCGATTTGCCGTTCATGAACATGTCTTGCATGCTCGCATCATTACGCGGGCTGTTCTTCTGGAACTGGCCGCCGTAGAGCGTCAGGCCGCTGATCTCGGTGGACGTCAGCTGGCCACCCTGGAAGGTTTGCGGCAGCGAACGGCCGTCGTCGGAACGCAGGATCGGCAACACCGGCATCCACTCGCCGACCTTGATTTCGGTCTTCGAAATCTTGCCTTTGAGCGCCACACCCAAGCGGCCGAAATTGTCGACCGGGCGGCCATCGCTGTCGATCGGCAGCAGTTGCGTACCGCCGGTGCCTTTACCGCCGTCGAGCTTCTGCGAGAACAGGCCGAGCACGTCCACGCCGAAGCCGACAGTGCCTGGTGTGAACCCGGACTTGGCGTCAAGAATGAAGTTTTGCGTCCACTCTTCAGCCTTGCCTTGCGGATACGCCGGGTTGGTGTAGTTGCGATTGAAGTAGGCGTTGCGCAGGTTCAGCGTGGCCTTGGCGTCGTCGGTGAAACCTTCGGCATGGCTGGTCATCGGCAGGGCGAGGGCCAGGCCGCTGCAACCAATGAGGCTCAGGGTATGACGGCGTTTGAAAATCTGATTTGGGGTGCGGGCGGACGAATTGCGGACGAGCTTGCTCACTGTGACGCTCCCATACTTCTTGTTGTTTTTATTTTTGTCATACGTCGTCGTACAACATTGTCGGCGATTATTTGCGAGGGCTTGAGGGCTTGTCAATCAGAAGTTGTACGATGACCAGCTGCCGCCAGTGCGGGCGTAGGAGAAACCTGTAGGAGCTGAGCTTGCTCGCGATAGCGGACAGCCAGTCGACAAAGATGTTGAATTTGAGATTGCTATCGCGAGCAAGCTCGGCTCCTACAGGGGCGAGGAAATGTCAGCTGGAGATCATGGGGGGCATGGTGCCGAGGAGGGAAACCGCTGCGACCGCGCCCATCCCCAGCATCCATTCGAGGATCACGCTGGTTTTGAGTGTCGACAGACGCTGCTCGCAGTCGTTGATGCGCAGGCGATTGAACAGCGCCAAGCCAAGCATCGCCGCAATCAGCGCCACCTTGATCAACAGGATCATCGCAAAACCAGTGAACAACGGCGTCGGCCAAAACACTCCGGTCAGGACCCGAACGTTGATCAATCCGGTAATCAGCAACCCCGCTACCAAGGCGTAACCGACACCACTGAAACGCATCAAAATGGCTTTGACAGGTTGCTCTGCGGGCTGCCGCAAGATCATCACCAACAGCATCAATCCGCCGAGCCAGGCGCCCACGCAGGTCAGGTGAACGACTTGATTGAGCATCAACAACTGGCCATTGAGTCCGTCCAGCATGGCGCCGTGACCGACTGGCGCGAGGGTCGCCAGCAACAGACAGGCGAGGCCGATTCGCAGCGGCTTGCTGGCCCGCCACGGGCTCATCAGCAACGCCACCAACAACCCATTGAGCAACAAATGCCAGCGCCAGACCTGACCGAAAAACGTGTTGCCCAACACCAGATGCAGGGTCGACGGATCGAACGCCGCCTCCCACGCGCCGGCCATGCTCGCGGTGATCAGCAGCAACCAGGCGACGCCACTGAACAACGCCACGATTGCCATCCAGAGACTGGTCAACGCCAGCTTTCGATCAAGGTGTTCAGCATTGCCATTGAGCAGCAAGGGCCGAAACACCCACGCACCGAACAGCATCAGCACCATGGTGAAATGCACAAAGCGACACAGCACCATCGCGCTCGTCATGAATTACTGGCCAACCTTGAAGCCGTAGGCGCCTTCACTCTTGTGGGTGTCGACGGACACCGCGTGCCACTCGACTTTATAGGTGCCCGCGGTCAGCGGTTCGGCTGGCGTGACGATCAGGGTTTTCTTGTCGCTGCCTTCAGTGGCAAGGCTCTTGACCGGCACCGCAGCGCCGTCCTTAGTTATTGTGACCTTGGTGAACGTCGCTTCAACGCCTTCGGAAAACTCCAGGCGCAGCTCTGATGGCGAACTCACGGTGCTGTCGGCCGCCGGGGTCTGACCTTTGAGATGGGCGTGGGCCCACACCGACGAAGCGGCCAGCAGCGAGCCGAGGAGGGCGGTGGTGACCAGGGCTTTCTTGAGCATCGTGAATACCTCTGAGGCAGGTTCGAAGTGGCGCCAGTTTACCCGCCGAAAGCTTAGTGTCGAAGTTTCGTTTTAGCCTGTCGCCCTGACGTAGAGCCGGATGCTAGTCTTGGTCAACGCTGGTGTCAGGGAGCCCTCATGGGCAATCACAAGATCGGGATACGTCGCAGTAACGTCGAGAAAATTCTGCTGGGGGCGGAAAAGGTCTTCGCTGAAAAAGGCTTTGGCGGCACCGCCATGGCCGACATCGCTGCCGAAGTGCAACTGCCGCGCTCCAACCTGCATTACTACTTCAGCACCAAGACCGAGTTGTACAGCGCGGTGTTGTTCGATCTGCTGGAAGTGTGGAAGCAGGACGCGCTGTGCTTCGAGATGTTCGACGATCCGCGTGTGGTGCTCAGCAGTTACATCCGGGCCAAGATGAACCACTCGCGCAGCCGGCCTTATGGGTCGAAAGTCTGGGCCAACGAGATCATCCACGGTGCGCCGACATTGGGCGAGGCGCTGGACGTCAGCCTGTACGACTGGGCAAAGATGAAAGAAGCGAAAATTCGCCAGTGGGTGGATGACAAACGCATCCTGCCGGTGGAGCCTTCGAGCCTGCTCTACATGATCTGGGCGTCGACCCAGCACTATGCGGACTTTGACCATCAGGTGAATATTTTGAATGATCACCAGCCGCTGTCGGACATGCAGTTCGAGCGGGCGGTGCAGACCGTGACCAGCGTGATTTTGCGGGGGATTGGGTTGGAGCCTTGAGATTTGCGATGTAGCTACCGGCCTCATCGCGAGCAAACTCGGCTCCTACAGGGTTTTGCGTACGACATAGATCACTGTAGGAGCCGGGCTTGCCCGCGATGGCGTCAGCTCAGGCGCCGCCTGCCTCAAGGCGAGACATGGTACGGATTCCTCGGATCATGATTCCAGTCCAGAAACGGCTTGCCCGTGTGCATTGGCACCATCTCGATGCAGTCCTGCACCGGGCAGGTGATCTGGCACAAGTTGCAGCCCACACACTCCTCATCAATGACTGAATACTGATGCGTCCCGTCCGCCTGCTTCAGGCTGGCAATCGCCTGGTGCGACGTATCCTCGCAAGCAATGTGGCAGCGCCCACAACCAATGCACACCTCCTGATCAATCCTGGCGATCACCTGATAGTTGATATCGAGGTACTTCCAGTCCGTGGTGTTGCCCACCGCACGCCCGGAAAATTCAGCCACGCTGGCGTAGCCCTGACTGTCCATCCAGCGTGACAAGCCGTCCTTCATTTCCTCGACAATCCTGAAACCGTGCAGCATCGCCGCCGTGCACACCTGCACCGAGCCGCTGCCCAACGCAATGAATTCCGCCGCATCGCGCCAACTGCCAATGCCGCCAATCCCGGAGATCGGCAGGCCTTGGGTCTGCGGATCACGGGCGATTTCGGCGACCATGTTCAGCGCAATCGGCTTGACCGCCGAGCCGCAATAACCGCCGTGGGTGCTTTGGCTGCCCACGACCGGGTTGGCGACCATGCGCTCGAGGTTGACGCTGGTGATCGAGTTGATGGTGTTGATCAGCGACACCGCATCCGCACCGCCGCGATGGGCCGCACGGGCGGCGACGCGGATGTCGGTGATGTTCGGTGTGAGCTTGACGATCACCGGCAGCGAGCAATACGTCTTGCACCAGCGGGTCACCTGTTCGACGTACTCCGGCACCTGGCCGACCGCCGCACCCATGCCGCGCTCCGGCATGCCGTGAGGGCAGCCGAAATTCAGTTCGATGCCATCGGCGCCGGTGGCTTCTACGAGCGGGAGAATGAATTTCCATGACTCTTCGACACAGGGCACCATCAACGACACGATCATCGCGCGGTCCGGCCAGTCCTTTTTGACCTGGGTGATTTCCCGCAGATTGATCTCCAGCGAGCGGTCGGTGATCAGCTCGATATTGTTGAAACCCACCACCTCACGGTTGGCGCCGAAATGCGCCGAGTAGCGTGACGATACGTTGACCGCCGCCGGGTCTTCACCCAGGGTTTTCCAGACCACGCCGCCCCAACCAGCCTCGAAGGCGCGGACCACGTTGTACGCCTTGTCGGTCGGCGGCGCGGAGGCCAGCCAGAACGGGTTGGGCGCTTTGATGCCGGCGAACACAATCGAGAGATCGGCCATTTACGCAGCCTCCACGTTGAGCATCAGTTGAGCGTTGATCGCCTCGGCGGCGCGTTTGCCGTGTTGCACGGCTTGCACGGTGAGGTCCTGATCGAGGCTGGTGCAGTCGCCGCCGGCATACACGCCGGGGATGCAGGTGCGCAGTTGTTCGTCCACCTCAATCCGCTCGCCCTGACGCTTGAGCTCACGGGCCAGCGGGTCGGCGAGGGCGCTGCCGTCAAAGGCCTGGCCGATGGCTTTGAAGATGGCGTCAGCGGCCAGTTCGAAAGTTTGCCCAGTGGTTTGCAGGCGACCGTCCACCAGATGCGTGCGGGCGAAGCGCATGCCGCGCACCGTGCCTTGGTCGTCGAGCAGCACTTCTTCCGGTTGCGCCCACGTCAGCAAACGCACCTGATTGGCCTTGGCGATGTCTTGTTCGTGACCGGTGGCGCCCATGTCTTCAACGCCACGGCGGTACACCAGATTCACATCGCGAGCGCCGAGACGGGCCATTTGCACGGCCATGTCGATGGCGGTATTGCCGGCGCCGAGGACGATGCAGTGGTCCGCCAGCGGCAGTTGCGTCAGGTCATCGGCCTGGCGCAGTTCGCGAATGTACTCGGTGGCGGCGAGCAGGCCCGGCGCTTCTTCGTGGGCCAGGCCGAGTTGTTTGCTGGCATTCAGACCGAGACCGAGGAACACCGCGTCGAATTGTTGATGCAGTTCGCTCAGGGTCAGGTTCTCTCCGAGCTTTTGCCCGTGGCGGATTTCGATGCCACCGATTTGCAGCAGGAACTCCAATTCCTTCTGCGCGTAATCGTCCACCAGTTTGTACTTGGCGATCCCGTATTCGTTGAGGCCACCAGCCTTTTCCCGCGCTTCGAAAATCACCACGTCATGGCCGTGCATGGCACTGCGGTGCGCACAGGACAAACCGGCCGGGCCGGCACCGACCACGGCGATGCGTTTACCCGTGGTGGCGGCGCGCTGGAAGGGGTGTTCACTGAAATGTGCATTGTCCACCGCATAACGTTGCAGCAAGCCGATCAACACCGGTGCGCATTCATGGTCGTTGTTGCGCACGCAGGCTTGCTGGCAGAGGATTTCCGTCGGGCACACACGGGCGCAACTGCCACCGAGGATGTTCGCCGAGAGGATTTTCTGCGCGGCACCCTGTACGTTTTCCTGATGGATATTGCGAATGAAGGACGGGATGTCGATCTCGCTGGGACAGGCGTTCACGCAGGGCGCGTCGTAGCAGTACAGGCAACGCGAGGCTTCCAGATGAGCCTGACGGTCGTTGAGCGGCGGCGCCAGGTCGGTGAAGTGGCCGGCGAGGGCGGCGGCATTCTCATAAGGATGCGGGAGGTGGTTCAGGGTCTTGATCACGGTTTTGGCCTCACGGTGTTGGAGGTGCTGCCTCTGGTGGGCTTGGTTTTTGTGTTGTCAGGACTGTCGCCATCGCGGGCAAGCCCGGCTCCTACAGGGGATCTTCAGTGTTCACAAAACCCCTGTAGGAGCCGGGCTTGCCCGCGATAGGCCGAAGGCCGCTTTCAGCGTTTCACAGCAGTAGGCCTGTTGAACTCAGCCCGCTTGTTCAGCAAATCAAACACCGCGGGATACGCCGGCCGTTCGACATACCGCCCCGCCCCCCGCTCAGCGCGCAAATCACCATCGGCCCAGACCACCCGGCCCTGGCTGACGGTGTGGCTCGGCACGCCTCGCACGGTCTTGCCTTCAAAGATGTTGAAGTCGACCTGCTGGTGATGGGTTTTGGCTGAAATCGTCCGCGTGCCTTCCGGGTCCCACAGCACCAGGTCGGCATCGGCGCCGACCCGAATCGCGCCTTTGCGTGGGTAGAGGTTGAAGATCTTCGCGGTGTTGGTGGAGGTCAGCGCGACGAAGTGCTGCATCGACAGACGTCCGGTGTTGACCCCTTCATCCCAGAGCACCGCCATGCGGTCTTCGATACCGGCGGTGCCGTTGGGGATTTTGCTGAAGTCGTCGCGGCCGGCGGCTTTTTGTTCCGCGCAGAAGCAGCAATGGTCGGTCGCGGTGGTGTGCAGATTGCCGGACTGCAGACCGTACCACAGTGCCTCTTGATGGCCGCGAGGACGGAAGGGCGGGCTCATCACATAACCGGCGGCGGTCTGCCAGTCCGGGTGTTGGTAGACGCTGTCGTCCAGCAGCAGATGCCCGGCCAGCACTTCGCCGTAGACTTGTTGGCCCTTGCTGCGGGCGTAGGTGATTTCGTCGAGGGCTTCTTTGGTCGAGACGTGCACCAGATACAGCGGCGTGCCCAGCGTTTCGGCGATGCGAATCGCCCGACTGGCGGCTTCGCCTTCAACCTGCGATGGCCGTGACAGCGGATGCGCTTCCGGACCGGTGATGCCCTGGGCCATCAACTTGCGTTGCAGGTGATAGACCAACTCGCCATTTTCGGCATGCACGGTCGGCACCGCGCCCAGTTCCAGGCAACGCTCGAAACTCGCCACCAGTGTGTCGTCAGCGGCCATGATCGCGTTCTTGTACGCCATGAAATGCTTGAAGCTGTTGACCCCGTGCTGGCTGACCAGCTCCGCCATCTCCTCGCGCACCTGCTCACTCCACCAGGTGATCGCGACATGGAAACCGTAGTCCGACGCTGACTTTTCAGCCCAGCCGCGCCACTGGTGAAACGCCTCCATCAGCGATTGCTGCGGATTGGGAATCACAAAGTCGATGATCGACGTGGTACCACCGGCCAATCCTGCCGCCGTGCCGCTGAAAAAGTCTTCACTGGCCACGGTGCCCATGAAGGGCAGTTGCATGTGCGTGTGCGGATCGATGCCGCCGGGCATCAGGTACTGGCCGCTGCCGTCGAGCACTTCGGCACCTGCCGGCACATCAAGATTATCGCCAATGGCTTTGATCACGCCGTCAGCGCAATAGACGTCGGCGCGGTAACTTTCATCATGGGTAATAACGGTGGCGCCACGGATCAACAGAGACATTCCGAGTTCCTCGCAGGCAATGACCGGCTTATGCCGGTTCTAGATGTTTTATATAAAACCGTCGCCAACAGGTGTATTCCTGTCAACGCTGTCAGGAATTGAAGCTAGTCTGAGTTTATGAAATCAGCAAGAATATTTTTTATAAGCTTATTACTGATTTAAGTTTCTGATTAATAACGATTAAAAACATAAATCACCAAAATGGTGAGGCTTCTCACCATTTTGACGCACTTGACAGGTTCCAAAAATAGACGAGATTTTCTATGTGAAATCAGCCGCTTGAGGATGGTCTATGGTTGATGCGCAACGTTGTTAAAAAAGAGTGATGCACCAGATTGAGTCCTGACGGTTCGGACAACTTGCCTGGCATTCGGCCTGAGTGAACAGGCATGTCGCCGAAGACTCACTGGTTATATGAATAAAAACAGTTGGTTGTAACGTTTTATGGAACTGCCCGATGCGTAATCGAGGTGCCCGGCACGTTTATTGATGCCCCGGCAGCTTGATGAGCAAAAAATAATTCAAAGAACAGTGGAGCGGCCATGCAACAGATCAGATCGCAAGTGACCGAGCGCAACGGCTTGTATGAACTCGAAGCCGGCAGCGACGTCCTCGACAGCCCCCGTTACAACCACGACATCGCGCCGACCAAAGTGGCCGAACGAACCTGGAACAAATGGCACATCACTGCGTTGTGGGTCGGCATGGCGATTTGCGTGCCCACCTATACCCTCGGTGGCGTGCTGACCGCTTACTTCGGACTGAGCGTCGGCGAAGCGTTGTTGGCGATTCTGTTTGCCAACATCATCGTGCTGATCCCCCTGACTCTGAACGCCTTCGCCGGCACCAAATACGGCATTCCATTTCTGGTGCTGCTGCGTTCATCTTTCGGCGTCCTCGGCTCCAACATTCCGTGCCTGATCCGCGCCGTGGTGGCGTGCGGTTGGTTTGGTATCCAGACGATGTTTGGCGGTCTGGCCATTCACCTGTTCCTGGGTTCGGTGTTCGAGGGCTGGAAGTCGTTGGGTGGCACCGGCGAAGTCATCGGCTTCATGGTGTTCTGGGCGCTGAATCTGTGGGTGGTGATTCGCGGCGCCGAGTCGATCAAATGGCTGGAAACACTGTCTGCGCCGCTGCTGGTCGCGGTGGGCGCGGGACTGCTGGTCTGGGCCATGCCGAATGTCTCGATGACTGAATTGCTGGCAATCCCGGCCAAGCGCCCCGAAGGCGCCGGCGTGGCCAGTTACTTCGCCGCCGGCCTGACCGCCATGGTCGGATTCTGGGCAACGCTGTCGCTGAACATTCCGGACTTCAGTCGCTATGCGAAAAGTCAGAAAGATCAGATTGTCGGGCAGATCATCGGTCTGCCGCTGACGATGTTCCTGTTCGCCTCTCTCGGCGTGGTCATGACCGCGGCGTCGGTGAAACTGGTCGGCGTGACGGTTTCTGACCCGGTCACGTTGATTGGCCATATCCAGAGCCCGGTCTGGGTAGCCATTGCCATGGCGCTGATCATCATCGCCACGCTGTCCACCAACACCGCCGCCAATATTGTTTCGCCCACCAATGACTTCCAGAACATTGCGCCCAAAGTGATCAATCGCACCACGGCGGTGATACTGACCGGATTGGTGGGGTTGGCACTGATGGCGCATGAACTGCTGAAAAAACTCGGATTGATCGTCTCGGACCTCAGCCTGGAAACCGTCTATTCCAACTGGCTGCTGGGGTATTCGAGCCTGCTCGGGCCGATTGCCGGGATCATGGTGGTGGACTATTTCCTGATCAAGAAGCAGCAACTGGATCTGGCCGGGCTCTATCGCGATGACGTGTATCCGGCGTGGAACTGGTTCGGCTTTATCGCGTTCGGTGTGCCGGTAGCGTTAACCCTGCTGTCGCTGGGCAGCGATGCGTTCAGCTGGTTCTACAGCTACGGCTGGTTTACCGGCTCGGCGTTGGGTGGGGTGATTTATTACGGGCTGTGCTCGTTGCGGCCCAGTCCGTCCGTCGCGAAATCTGCGGTGTAGCGGTTGGCCCCATCGCGAGCAAGCTCGGCTCCTACAGGGTCACACCCCCCCTGTGGGAGCCGGGCTTGCCCGCGATGGCGGCCTAAAGAACACCCAGGAAATACCTGAATAACCTATAACAACTGCCTGAGGAGATCACCATGAACGCAGCCGTAGACGTTCTGCAATCCACCCATCAGCACATCAACCGCGACCGCCTGTGGCAATCCCTCATGGAGCTCGCCAAACTCGGCGCCACGGCCAAGGGCGGCGTCTGCCGCCTGGCCCTGACGGACCTCGACCGCCAGGCCCGCGACATCTTCGTCAACTGGTGTGAAGAGGCCGGTTGCACCGTCAGCGTCGATGCCGTTGGCAACATCTTCGCCCGCCGCCCGGGCCGCAACGCAAGCCTGCCACCGGTCATGACCGGCAGCCACATCGACACCCAGCCCACCGGCGGCAAGTTCGATGGCTGCTTTGGCGTGCTGGCCGGCGTCGAAGTGCTGCGCACCCTCAACGACCTGAACATCGAAACCGAAGCGCCGTTGGAAGTGGTGGTCTGGACCAACGAAGAAGGCTCGCGCTTCGCCCCGTGCATGATGGGCTCCGGGGTCTTCGCTGAAAAATTCACCCTCGAAGAAACCCTGGCCAAGGTCGACGCCGAAGGCATCACCGTGGGCCAGGCACTCAACGCCATCGGCTACGCCGGTCCACGTCAGGTCAGCGGCCATGCGGTCGGTGCGTATTTTGAAGCGCACATTGAGCAAGGCCCGATCCTCGAAGACGAACACAAAACCATCGGCGTGGTCATGGGCGCACTCGGCCAGAAGTGGTTCGACCTCAAGTTGCGCGGTGTCGAAGCCCACGCCGGCCCGACCCCGATGCACCTGCGCAAGGACGCCCTGGTCGGCGCCGCCGTGATCGTCGGGGCGGTCAACCGCGCCGCGCTCGGTCATCAACCCCATGCCTGCGGCACCGTCGGTTGCCTGCAAGCCTACCCCGGCTCACGCAACGTCATCCCCGGCGAAGTGCGCATGACCCTCGACTTCCGCCATCTGGAACCGGCTCGACTGGACTCGATGATCGCTGAAGTCCGTCAAATCATCGAAACCACTTGTGATGAACACGGCCTGACCTTCGAACTCACCCCGACCGCAGATTTCCCGCCGCTGTACTTCGACCCTGGCTGTGTCGATGCGGTACGCAACGCCGCACAAGGCCTGGGCCTGTCGCACATGGACATCGTCAGCGGCGCGGGACACGACGCCATCTTTCTCGCCGAACTCGGTCCTGCCGGAATGATTTTCGTGCCGTGCGAAGGCGGCATCAGCCACAACGAAATCGAAAACGCCGCACCGGATGATTTGGCAGCCGGGTGTGCGGTGTTGTTGCGGGCGATGCTGGCCGCGTCGGCGGCGATTGCCAGCGGGGAGTTGGCGGCCTGAGAGAGACTCGACGTGCGCTGAATATGTCCGCGCACGTCACACCCCCACGCCTGCCTGTTGGTGCGCCAACGCCTGCGACACCAACAAATCCACCGAATGAATCGGCCTGCTCCGATGTTTCAACATCCCGCCATTGCGCTGGTTCAACACCGCCGTCATCTCCGCCAACATCGACAACGCCACGCTTTCCGGCGCATCACCGCCCAAGTCCAGTCCCATCGGGTAGTGCAGCGCCGGGGAGCTTAGGCCGATGTCGGCCAGCAAGCGTTCTGTGCGCTCCTTTGGCCCGAGCTGGCCGAGGTAGGCGGGGGCCCCGTGCAGTAATTGCCCGAGCCAATGTCGGTCTTGCCGATAACTGTGAGTCATCACGGCGACGGCGGCGTCGTTGATCAGCGGCTGTAGATCGAATGGGTTGTCGAGGTTGGCGAAGATCACCGCATCTGCCTGTGGGAAGCGTTCGGGGCGGGCGTAGTGGCTGCGGCTGTCGACGACGCTGACGTGCCAGTTCAGCAATTTGGCCATGCGCACCAACGGCTGGGCGTCGTGGCCGGCGCCGAAGATCACCAGGCGTGGTGGCGGGGCGACGTATTCGAAGAACACTTCGACTTCGCCACGGGCATCGGTGTAGAGGCGCAGTGATGATTTTTTCTCGCCCAGGGTCTTGTGCAGATCCTCGCGAATGGCGCTGTTCAGCGGCGGGTTGCGCAGGCCACCGTCGATGTCTGACAGCACGCGATCACCGACCCGCGCCGAGGCGTTGCGCGAGGTGGCGATGACCGTTGCCATCGCCGCGGGTTGCTGGCTGTCGCGCACCCGGTGCAGCAGGTCGATGGCCGGTGACGGGGTTTTCGCGCGCAGGCGTTCGAGCATCACGAACACCGTGCCGTTGCAGCCGAGGCCGAAGGTCAGCGAGCTGTGTTCGTCGTCTTCGTCCTCCGTAGCGCCGGTGCTGTAGCGTCGTACCACGGGCTCGCCGGAGTCGGTGAGCCACCAGGCTTTTTTCGCCAGGTCCTGTTCCAGGCAACCGCCGCTGACGGTGCCGACGGTGCGGCCATGCAGTGGGATCAGCATGCGTGCGCCAGGCCGGCGGTAGGCCGAACCTTCGACCTTGACCACGGTGGCGAGGATGGTTTCTTCGCCGTCGTCGGCGGCGGTTTTTATGGCGTGCAGAAGGTCATTAAGGCCGGACATGCGATCTCATCCCGAAAAGGCTGGTGATCCCTGTGGGCGTTTGCTCCCACAGGGGGTTTGGGTGAGGGGAGGTCAGTCGACATCCTGTTGCATCAACTGCCGCACCCCGTCCCACGCTTCGGCCCGCATCTGCTGCACATCCAGCCCCGGTATTTCGCCGTTATCGACCACCACCCGTCCGCCGACCAGGCTGTAACGCACGGCAATCGGCTCGCCCGCCACCACCGGTGCCACGGCGATGTCGTGGAAGCCAAAGAACCGTGGATGGTCCAGGCCATAGATCACCAGATCCGCAGCTTGCCCGACTTCCAGTGTGCCGACGGCGCCGAGACCGAGCACCTGCGCGCCACCTGCCGTCCCCCAATGAATGACCTCTTCAGCGGTGGTCGCCGAAGCGCCTTGTTCCGCGCGATGGATCAGCCACGCCGTGTTGGCTTCACCGACCATGCTTCCGGATTCATTGGAGGCCACACCGTCGACGCCGAGGGAAATTGGTACGCCGGCCTCGACCATTTGCGGCACCGGTGCCACGCCGCTGCCCAAGCGTGCATTGCTGACCGGACAGTGGGAAATGCCGGTGCCGGTTTGCGCGAGCATGCGGATTTCCCCCGGTTGCAAGTGCACCGCATGGGCGAACCAGACGTCCGGGCCGAGCCATTCGTGTTCGGCGACAAACTCCACCGGCAGGCAGTTGTACTTCTCGCGGCAGAAATTGACGTAGTTCTGCGTTTCCGAGAGGTGCGTGTGCAGGCGCAAGCCCAGGCCGCGCGCTGTGTGGGCGAGTTCGCGAAGGAGCGTCGGTGGCAGCGAAAAAGTCGGCGTGGTCGGTGCGACCACGACCCGGCGCAGCGCATCCGGGGTGTCCTGGTGATAGCGCGATTTGAGCCGCTCGATGTCACCGACCATCTGGTCCAGCGTCTCCGGTTGCAGCGCGGTTTTCGAGAAGCCCGGGTGCGCGCTGGCCGACTCCAGCGCACCACCGCGGCAGAGCACGAAACGCATGCCGAATTCATCGGCCGTGTCGAACAGTTGGTCACCGCTCTCGGTGCTGCCGTGGGCGTGATAGAGGTAATGGTGATCGGCGCAGGTGGTGACACCCGACAGCAGTAACTCGGCCATGCCCAGCCGCGCGGCGATCCGCGTCAATTGCGGGGTAAAGCGGTTGAGGCGCGGGTAAGGCACGCTCGCGAGCCAACCTTGAAGGTCCTGATTCAAACCCTCGGGCACGGCTTTGAGGAGGTTCTGAAACAGGTGATGGTGGGTGTTGATCCAGCCCGGATAGACCAGCGAATTGCGCGCATCAATCACGCGCTCACCGGGTTGCGCGACGAGCCCTGCAGCCATTTCAGCGATGCGCCCGTTGACGATGCGAATGTCCACTGCGCCGGCCCGGGCACGCGGGCCGCGCAGGCCGGTCATCACCGCGACTGGATGTTTGATCAGGATGTTTTGAAGTGTCATGGACGGCTCCCGTCAGAGGGTGTGGGTGGCGGATTTGCTGGCGGTGGCATCAGGCACGCTGACACCGTTGAGCGCGGCATTGAGCAGCACCGACACCAGGCAGGCGATCACCACGCTGCTGTGCAGAAACGGCTGTGACCACTCGGGCATTTGTTTGAACAAGGCCGGGGCCAGGACCGGCACCAGAGCGGCGGCGATGGTGAAGCCGACGATCAGCACGTTGTAGCGGTTGCGCTCGTAATCGACCTTGGCCAACGTCTGGATACCGGCTGCCGCGACCACGCCGAACATTGCGATACCGGCACCCCCCAATGCCGCGGTCGGCATGGACGCGATGATCGCGCCGGCCTTGGGCACCAAGGCCACCAGGCACATCAGCATCCCGCTGATCGCGACCACCCAGCGGCTGCGCACCCCAGTCAGAATCACCAGCCCGACGTTTTCCATGAAGGCAATAAACGGGAACGCGGCGAACATCCCGGCAATGGTGCTGGCCAGGCCGTTGGCGCGCAGGCCGTTGATGACTTGTTTTTCTTCCACCGGTTTGTCGACGATGTCGCCGATGGCCACGAACAGCCCCATGGACTCGACCATTTGCACGATCATCACCACCACCATGGTCGCGATGGGGATCAGGCTGAACGTCGGCAAACCGAAGTAGAACGGGTAGGGCACGGTGAGCCACGGCGATTCCTGGACGCTGTGAAAACTGCCCATGCCCAGGCCGTACGCCAGCCCCGCCCCGACCAACATGCCGAACAGCACCGCCATGTTGCGCATCATCGGGCTGCCGTAGCGGTTGACCAACAAGATGGTCGCGAGCACCACAGCGGCCACGGCGAGATAAGCCGGCGCGCCGAAGTTACTGACGTTGCGGCCACCGCCCACCCATTCGTAGGCAATCGGAAACAGCTGCAAACCGATCACGGTAACGATGCAGCCGGTGACCACGGGCGGAAAAAACCGGCGTAATCGCCCAACGAACGGCGCCATCAACATCGTGAAGATTCCTGCGCCGATCACCGCCCCGCAGACCCCGGCAAAGCCTACCTGCGGGTTGGTGCCGATGGCGATGACCGGCCCGACACTGCTGAAAGCCACGCCCTGCAAAATCGGCAAGCGCACACCGAATTTCCAGAAGCCAACGGTTTGCAGCAGCGTGGCGATGCCAGAGCAGAACAGCGTGGTGCTGATCAGCACTACGGTGTCTGCCTGGGACATTTTCAGGGCACTGGCGACGATTAACGGTACGGCGATAGCGCCGATGTACGAGACGGCCATGTGTTGCAGGCCGAGGGTGAGCATTTGTCGGATCGGCAGAATCTGGTCTACCGGGTGCACGGCTGAAGTCATGGCGAAGCTCCTCTTGCTGTTTTTTGTTGTAGAGAGGGATACCCATTCAGTGTGCCCGGACCCGCCATCCACCGGCTCCGATGCCTTGTTTCAGCCTGCCAGGCAGGCGGCAAAGCCTTGGTTCAACGCCGCGCGGTCCAGGTCGCGGCCGATGAACACAATCTTGCTGGAACGCGGTTCGTTACCCCATGCCGTGGACGCACGGAACTCGACGAGGCTGTGCACGCCTTGCAGCACGTAGCGCTGGTCTTGGTCGGCGACGGCCAGGACACCTTTCATGCGGTACAGGTTGTCGGCCTGTTCAGTACGCAGCCGGGTGATCCAGCGGTGGAAGTCGCCCAGGTTCACTGCGCCCTCGACGGCGATGCCGACAGACGTCACGCTGGGGTCGTGCTCATGATCCGGTTCGTCGTGGTGATGGGCTTCGGCGTGATGGTCGTGCTCGGCACCGATTTCCATGAGTTTTTGCGTTGACTCGAAGGCGCCGATGCCGAGGATCTTCGACAGATCAATTTCGGCGTAGCTTGACGTCACCAATTCTGCCGTGGCGTTCAAGCCGCGAATCTTGTCGCTCAGCGCAGCCACTTCAGCCGCGTTCACCAGGTCGACCTTATTGATCACAATCCGGTCGGCGCAGACGATCTGATCCACCGCCTGGTTGTCCACGCCATCCAGTTGCAAATCCTCCAAATGCTGGGCGATGTGCTTGGCGTCGACCATGGTCACGATGGCGTCCAGTTCCACTTCATCGGCAATCGGGTCGTTGATGAAAAAGCTCTGCGCCACCGGGTACGGGTCCGCCAGGCCACTGGTTTCAATCAGGATGTGATCGAGTCGCACGGGGCGCGCCACCAGTTCGCGAACGATGCGCACCAGGTCCTCGCGAACCTCGGCGGTGCAGCACACGCAGCCATTGACCATTTCGTAGATTTCTTCGGTTTCGGAGCTGAGCACCAGGTCGCCGTCGATGCCGACCTCGCCGAATTCATTTTCGATCACGGCTATTTTGCGCCCGTGGTTCTCCTTGAGGATGTAGTTGAGCAGGGTGGTTTTACCGGCGCCAAGGAAGCCTGTGAGGATGGTCACCGGGATTTTGCGGTTAGGGGTTGGGGCGTTGAATGGGGTGGTCATGTGGTGCTCCTTAAAAACGGATGGGTCGCAGTGCTATCAACTGTGGGAGCGAGCAAGCTCACTCCTGCAGGTTTTGTGGTTGGGTTCACCCCAGCGCAGCGCCGTGCCCGCGTCGAGGCCGAACAGGTCGAGGACACGGCCGAGGCTGTGGTCGACCATTTGCGCCAGGCTGTGTGGGCGGGCGTAAAAGGCCGGGACGGGCGGGGCGATGATCCCGCCCATTTCGGTGACAGCGGTCATGTTGCGCAGGTGCGCCAGGGTCAACGGAGTTTCTCGCGCCATCAGCACCAGGGTGCGACGTTCCTTGAGGGTGACGTCGGCGGCGCGTCCGATCAGGCCCGACGACGTGCCGGTGGCGATTTCTGCCAGGGTGCGCATGGAACACGGCGCGACCACCATGCCCAGACAGCGGAACGAGCCGCTGGCAATCCCCGCGGCCACGTCGTCGGCGCGGTGGAAATGACTGGCCAGCGCCGTCACGTCGGCCAGTTTGTAGTCGGTTTCATGGGCCATGGTCAGCAGCGCGGCGCGGCTGATGATCAAGTGGCTTTCGATGTCCAGCTCGGCGAGCAATTCCAGCAGGCGCACACCGTAGATGAACCCGGACGCGCCGCTGATGCCGACCACCATGCGCGGGCGGTTCACGACCGATAGCCCTTGAGCAGATCGCGTGCACGTTCGAGCACGTCCTGATCCAGTTGCGCCTTGATCCCGTCGAACGCCGAACCGCGTGTGGCATCGAGGCCCATGCGCGATGTGGTGCCGTTGACCGAGGACGATGGGTCCAGCGGGCTGCCGGGCAAACCGTCAATGACGAACAGGTCCTGATGCGGCTGGAAGTGCGTGGCCAATGCCCACAGCACCTGGCTGTCGTCACTGATGTCGATGTCGCTGTCCACCGCGATCACGGTTTTCAGGTAGGGGTCCCAGCCAAGCAAGGCCAGCATGATCTGCCGGGCCTCGCCGTCACGGCTTTGGTCCAGGGCAACGTAGCAATGGAAGTGCGTACCGGAATTGGGGTAATGCACGGCGGTCACGGAAGGAAAACGCGCCTTGAGCTTTTCGCTCATCTCCGCTTCCCGTGGCAACCGCGCGAGCGTCAGGTGTTCGGCGTAACGGCCGCCGACCACGTCCACCAGCCAGGCATCTTTGCGGCGCATCAAGGTATCGACGCGCAACACGTTGTTGGTCGAGCGGTCCGAGGAATAGCCGCTGAATTCGCCAAACGGACCTTCCTCGGCATACGCCGCCGGATCGATGGCGCCTTCCAGCACAAACTCCGCGTACGCCGGCACTCCAATGCCGTAGCGCGGGGTTTTGACCAGCTCCAGCGCCGCACCAAACAAGCCGCCTGCCACCGCACGTTCATCGGCGCCAAAGGGCAACCGAGCGGCGGCTGCGAGCATGAACAACGGGTGCGCGCCGACCACCATGGCCACGCGCAATTCTTCGCCTCGCTCGCGAGCGGTTTGCAACATGCGCCACAGATGACCACGCGAGTGCAGGCTGGTGGCGAGCGTCTGCCGGGCATGACGCATCGAGCGGTGATAACTCATGTTGGCGATGCCGGTCACCGGGTCTTCGGCAATGATGATGGCGTTGGTGATGTACGGCCCACGGTCACTGTCGAAATGCTTGAGCATTGGCAGCAGCGCCAGGTCGACGTCTTCGCCTTCAAAGATTTCGTCCAGTATCGGACCGGTCTCGACATAGCGTGGCGGGATGGGGTGGTTGGCGCGGGTCTGAAACGTTTCGTGCAGCAGCGCCGGGGTGACGCCGAACATTCGGGCGATGCGGGTACGGGAGGCGAACAGGTTGGTCGCTACCGGCACGCCGAGATGCCCGACCTTTTTGCAGATCAGCAGCGGATCCCGGCCTTGGGCGGCGAGGGCGTCCACCAGTGCGGTGACGTCCTGATCAGCGGAAAGGGTGTGGTCGATTGTCAGCACATCGTCCGGATATTGCCGGCGATAGGCGTCAATAAACTGGTGAAAATCCTGGGTATCGCCGAGCGTCGAGAGGGTCATGGTTTCACCTCGTAGAATGAGATTGGCGCGGTCCCTGTAGGAGCGAGCTTGCTCGCGATAGCGCAAGGTCAGTCGGCATCAATGTTGAATGCGACGCCGTCATCGCGAGCAAGCTCGCTCCCACAGGGTTTTTGGTGATGCCAACCTAGAGGTAGGTGGTGGTCAGGCGGATATCCGCCTCGGCCAGGTCCTTGGGTGGCGGGGTCGGTTCGATCCCGCACAGCCGGGCAATGTTGTTGCCCAGGTAATCCTCAAGGTGATCTTCATCGATCCCCAACCCCTGCGGCGCCGGTGAGCACAGCACCTCGAGTTCACGCAGCCACATGCCCGGTTCGTTCGGCGGCGAGTCGGTGCCGAACACGATCTTGTTGCGCGGCAGGTCCTTGGCGAACTCGACGATGCGCGACTGGAAACACCAGCCGGATTCGCAGTACACGTTTGGCGTGTCCATGGCCATCCAGAACGCCTCGAACGAGTAGTTGCCACCGGTCTGGATACCGAAGTGACCGATGATGAAATTGACCATCGGGAATTCGCGAATGATCGGGTAGAACATCGTCGGAATGGTGTACGGGCCGTCGCCGGTATGGATCAGCACCACAATGTTGTACTTGGCACAGACCTTCATCGCGGGGCGCAACCAGTCCAGTGCGCGGTCCGGGCGGTAGCCGTGCATGTTGGCGTGCAGCTTGAGCATCTTGAAGCCGTATTCCTTGATATGGAATTCCAGCTCCGCCGCACCATTTTCCGGTCCCCAGCGCGGGTTGAAGTTGAAGTTGCCGATGAAGCGGTCGGGGTACTTCACGCACAGTTCGGCGACATAGGACATGTAATCGCGCACGCCTTCACGGCCCCGGCGGTTGCCGTCGCGATAACCGGTGTTGCCCGGTGGCGGCTGGATGAAGCCCATGTCGATGCGGCGTGGTTTGCCGTTGATCATGTACGGGCCGTCCATCAGCTTGAGCATGCGCTCGCCGGTGAACGGTTCGCCGGTGTGGCGCCACGCCTCGTCGACCAGGTTGGTGGGGTGCAGATGGGTATCGATAATCATCGGTTCAGCTCCTGGCCAGTTGGGTGGTGACGGGGCGCTTGAGTTGCGCCTCTGCTTCGGAAACGGAACGCGGTGGCGGCGTGGGTTCGAGGCCGATCATCCGTGCGGTGTTGTTGCCCAGGTACTCTTCGAGGGTGTCTTCGTCGAGGTTCAGGCCCTGTGGCGGCTCGTGGCAGAGCACTTCGAGCAGGCGCAGCCACATGCCCGGTTCGTTCGGCGGGGTGTCGGTGCCGAAGAGGATTTTGTGGGTCGGCAGGACCTTGGCGAATTCGACTATCCGCGATTGCAGGCACCAGCCCGATTCGCAGTAGACGTTGGGCAACTCCATCGCCCACTGCATCGGTTCGAACACATACACGCCGCCGGTCTGTACGCCGAAGTGCGCCATGATGAAGTCGACGTTGGGGAATTCCTTGATCATCGGCACCCATTCCGAGGGGATGCTGTATGGCCCGTCGCCGGTGTGCAGCTTGACCGGGATGCCCAGCTCGGCACATTTCTCGAAGCACGGACGGACCCAGTCCAGGGCGCGGTCAGGACGGTAGGCATGCATGTTGGCCTGCATTTGCACCATCTTGAAGCCGTGTTCCTTGACGTAGCGCTCGATCGCCTCGACGCCGTTTTCCACGCCGCAGCGCGGGTTGTAAACGAAGCAGCCGATGAAGCGGTCCGGGTAGGTCTGGACCATTTTCAGGGTGTAGGCCATGTAGGCGTCGATGGACTCGCGGCCGGTGAGGTCACCGTCAGTCCAGGTGTAAATGGTGTTGCCTTGCGGTGGCTGAATGAAGGCTTTGTCGATGCGGCGAGGTTTGCCGTTGACCATGTACGGGCCATCCATCATCTCCAGCAGACGCTCGCCGGTGAACGGGTCGCCGTCATGCCTCCAGGCGAGGTCCACCAGGTCGGTGGGATAGCAACTGATATCGATGATCATTGAAGTCGATCTCCTGATAGCGGGGAAGGGAACCTTGCGGTTCACAGCAGTCGCATCCCGGGCAATCGGCCATTTCTATGCGCAAAGACTCGCGCATTCCCTCGCCTGTTTGCATCCGGCCCGGGTGGGTGGCTGCTGGGGGGAAGTATTGGAAGGGGGGATCGGGTTCGTACAATATTAATTGGGCGAGGGGGTGATATGCGTTCGATATGGTTTTGTGGTGATTGGGCTGGCCTCATCGCTGGCAAGCCAGCTCCCACAGGTTTTTGTGTTGTGACACAGATCGGATAAACACCTCGATCCCTGTGGGAGCTGGCTTGCCAGCGATAGCGTCAGAATTGTGTACGCAGGGCCAACTGTTTGATCGCCTCAACCACCGGCGCCACACGCTCCGCCTGCCCATGCGGCCACACCGCGTACAGGTTGTAATGTGCTGCAATCTGCGCCTCGTTCAATGCCACCAGGCGCCCGCTGCGCAACGCGTCCGCCGCCAACAACCCACGCACCAGTCCTGCACCGACACCCGCTTCTGCGGCGGCAATCAGATTGGCCGCATTGTCGAACACTACCCGCGCCGGTGGCTCGTTCGGAGGCAAACCCGCCGCATCCAGCCATGGAATCCAGGACCGCCGCGTATAGCCCAGCAGCGGCAGTTCGAGGATTTGCGCCGGACTCAGCGGCCTCTGCAATGCATTCCGCTCAAGCAAGTCGGGAGAAGCCACCGCCATCACCCGATCCCCGCAAATCTGCGTCATCTCGCAGTCTTCCCAATCGCCATAACCGTAGCGCAAGGCCAGGTCCACGCGCTCGAACGCACTGCGATCCGAGCGTGGCATCGACAGCATCACCACCTCGTAATCGGGGAGTAAATCCAGCAGCTGCGGCAAGCGCGGGTTAAGCCAGCTCTGCGCCAGTTCGCTGTCAACGTCGAGGGTCAAGCGCTGCGCCACACTGCGGTTTTTCACCGAGGACAGCGCGCGATCAATCTGCGCCAGACCGTCGGACAGCACACTGGCAAACAGTTGCCCGGCATCGGTCAGGTTGCTGCCGCCGCCTTCGCGCACGAACAGCGGTTGGCCGATGAAATCTTCCAGGGCGCGGATCTGCTGGCTGATTGCGCTGTGGGTCAGGTCGAGTTTGCGCGCGGCGCTGGAGAAGCTCCCGCTGCGGGCCGCCTGGATAAATGCGCTCATGGACTGCACCGACGGGTATCGCTTGTACATGCTGTTAGTCCTCCTTACACAGGATGGCAGAAATCGTCGCTGGCCCGATTTTCTCAAGGCTCCCAATAATCGATCACCAGGCCTGCACAAAGACGGGCCGCTCTCTTGGAGCCTGACAATGATCGAATTCACGGTAAACGGCGAACGACGCGAGCTGGCAGATACATCGCCCTCCATGCCCTTGTTATGGGTGTTGCGTGACCATCTGAAACTCACCGGCACCAAGTTCGGTTGTGGCATGGGGTTATGCGGTGCCTGCACCGTGCACCTGGACGGCGTCGCGGTGCGTTCCTGCCAGCTGCCGGTCGCGGCGGTGGCGGGGCATGCCATCACCACCATCGAAGGCTTGTCGCCGACCGAACAGCATCCTTTGCAGCTGGCGTGGGTTGCCGAAGATGTCCCGCAATGCGGTTACTGTCAATCCGGGCAGATTATGTCGGCTGCCGCGTTGCTCAATACCGGCGCGGCAGTTACCGACGATTCGATCCGCAACGCAATGTCGGGGAATCTGTGCCGTTGCGGCACTTACGGTCGCATCAATAAAGCCATCAAACGCGCGGCGAATGCGCCGAAGGAGGCGTGATGAGCCTTGATCAAATCGAACTGTCGCGCCGAGTCTTTCTCAAGCAGGCAGCGACCGTTACCGGTGGGTTGGCCGTGGCGTTTTACCTGCCGCCGGGGATGACCGCGACCGACCCCAAGGCGCCGGCGCCCGCCGCAGAATTCGAACCCAATGCGTGGGTGCGTATCCTGCCCGACGGCACCGTGAAACTGGTGGTGCACAAACACGACTCCGGCACCGGCACCCAGACAGCCCTGGCCGCGTGCGTGGCCGAGGAGTTGGACGTCAACCCGATGACGGTGCAGGTGATCACCCCGGAAAATCCGTTTTTTGATACCTACATTCATCCAGTCTGGAAAGTCTTCTCAACGGGTGGCAGCACCAGCGTTTCCCTGGAGTACGACCGTTTGCGCATGGCCGGCGCGACGGCGCGTGCATTGCTGATGACGGCGGCTGCCAAACAGTGGAAAGTCAGCCCGGACAGTTGCACCACCGAAGAGGGGCGCGTCGTGCATGTGGCCAGCAAACGTCATTTGGCATACGGCGAGCTGGTGAGCGTTGCCGCGCACTTGTCAGCCCCGGCCACGGTCACGCTCAAGGACCCGGCGCAGTTCAAATACATCGGCAAGTTGCGCCACAAACGCGACGCGGCCGCCAAGGTGTGCGGACGCTTCAAGTACAGCATCGACGTGGTGCTGCCGCAGATGCTGGTGGCCGTGATTCAACGGGCACCAGTGATTGGCGCAACCGTGTTATCGGTGGATTCGAATGCGGCGCTGCAAGTGCCGGGCGTGCGCAAAGTGATCCGCGTGCCAGGTCGGCCAGATGTGCTCGGCGGCAACGTCGAAGGCGTGGCCGTGCTGGCTGATAACTACTGGGCCGCCCATCAGGGCCGCGATCAGCTCCAGGTTCAATGGAGCGAATCGGCGCTATCAGGGTTCGACAGCGATCAACTGGCCGGCGCCCAAGCGGCGGCTATCGAGGACAAGCAAGCACAACGCGTCACCGCGATGGCGGCAGGTGATGTCGGTGCGCAATGGGCAACGGCTGTAAAGGTGCTCGAAGCCGACTATCGCATGCCCTACAAAGTGCAAAACCCGCTGGAGCCGATTTGCATCACCGCGCAGGTCAAAGACAACGCCATCACCTATTGGGGCGGTGTGCAGGTGCCGTCGTCAGCGCTGGAAGCCGCGCAAGCGGTGTGCCAGATCAGCCAGGACCACGTCACTATCAATGAACTCGTCTCCGGTGGCAGTTTTGGTGCGCGAGAGGCCAAGTACTGGCTGTTCGAAGTGGCGTACCTGGCGCAACAGGCCAAGGTCCCGGTGAAGTTGATGAACAGCCGTGAAGACGAAATGCGCGCGTTGTTCATGCATCCGGCCACTTTGCACCGGGCCAAAGGTGCACTGGACGCGCAAGGGCGACTGAGTGCGATGCAACTTCAGGCGGTGTCACCGGCGTCGCCAGAACAATGGGAGCCGGGTTACTTCGAACGTCCCGACAAGATGGATTACAGCACCACCGAGGCCATTACCGCGTGGGACTTTGCTTATCGCCCGGCGAATCTGGACCTGGTCTGGGTCAAGCACGAAAGCAACGTCCCCAGCGGCTGGTATCGGTCGGTCAGCTTCATTCCCAATGTGTTCGCCGTGGAAAGCTTCATGGATGAAATGGCGCATGCCGCCGGACAGGACCCGTTGGCGTTTCGCCTCGCCCACATGCAGGACCGGCCAAGGCATGTCGCGGTGCTGAAAAGTGCTGCCGAACGCGCCGGTTGGGGCCAGCCATTGCCGCCGGGTACGGCGCTGGGGATCTCTACCCATCAGGGTTACACCAGTTTTATCGCCGTGGTGGCGCAGGTGTCGAAAAAGGACGGTGTGACCACGGTCGACAAGCTCACCTGCGTGGTCGATTGTGGCCTGGCGGTATCGCCCGGTGGCGTCGAAGAACAACTCTACGGTGGCCTGATGTGGGGCTTGGGGCATGCCTTGTTTGATCGGCTGGACATCAAACAGGGCCGGGTGGTGCAAAGCAATTTTCATGATTACCGGGTGACACGCATGTCCGATATGCCGGCCGTGGACATCCTGGTGGTCGACGGCGAGCCGGGTAAACCGGGGGGCGTCGGTGAACTGGGCAGCCCCTCCGTGGCGCCGGCCATTGCCAATGCGCTGTTCAACCTGACGGGCGTGCGCCAGCGTTCGACACCGCTGACCCTGGGGTAACGGCCATGGACTTGCGTTTGCTGCGCTATTTCATGGCGCTGGCCGAGGAGCTGCATTTCGGCCGGGCTGCCGCGCGTTTGCACATTTGCCAACCGCCGCTGAGCCAGCAGATTCGTCTGCTGGAGGAAGAACTCGGCACGCCGTTGTTCGAGCGCAGCCATCATCGGGTTGAACTGACAGCGGCGGGGCGGATGCTCAAGGAGCAGGCACCGCTGGTGTTTGAACAACTGAACCGCGCTCTGGACCTGACACGTCAGACCGGTCGCGGCCAGTTGGGGGAACTTGAAATCGGCATGATCAGTTCGGTGATGGTCGGCGTCTTGCCACGGGCCTTGCACCTGTTCCGCGAGCGCTATCCGCAGGTCAATTGGCGTCTGCATGAAATGACCCCGGCGGCGCAAGTTCAGGCACTCAAGGAAAAGCGCATCGATGCCTGCGTGTTCCGCGTCGGTTATGACGATCCGCAGTTGCGCAACGAACTGTTGATCTACGAGCCTATCCGGGTGGTCATGCCGGCGGATCATCCGCTGGCCAGACGCGAAACCCTGGCGCCAGCGGAGCTGGCCAATGAGCCGTTCGTGGCGCTCGAACTCAAGCAGTCGCGGTTTGCTGATTTCCTCTACCAGTGTTGCGTCAAGGCCGGGTTTATCCCGCAGATTCGTCAGCAGGTGATCGAGGTGCAAACCTTGCTCAGCCTGGTGCGTGCAGGGTTTGGCGTGTCGCTGCTGCCGGCGTCCATCGAGCAGCTGGCGCCCCCCGGCGTGGTGTTTCGCCGATTGACCCCGGCATTGCCGGAAGTGCCGCTGTACGCCACCTACCGCGCAGACGATGACTCGCCAGTGCTCAAGCTTTTTCTCGATACCCTGCGCGAACTGGTCATGCAAAACGCCAACTGAACGCCAGCCCCGCTGTCACAGGTTATCCGCACGATCCAGTTCCTGCGCGGTCGTACTCTTCATATGAGCGCAACACTGTGGGGAACCCATGAGCCAGGACGTCCTGAGCACCGAAACCAATCGTCGCCAGTTGCAGCAGATTATTGCGGGTTTGTCCGACGGCGTGATTTTGCTGGAGTCCGATCAGACGATCCTCTGGGCCAATGACGCGGCACTGGCCATGCATGGCGTCAGCCGGATAGGTGATCTGGGCGCCAATGCCCGGGAGTACGCCAAGCGCTTCAACTTGCGTTATCGCAATAATCATCCGGTGCCCAAGGAAAATTACCCGATCAACCGCGTCGCCCGGGGCGAAACCTTCAGCGATGTGCTGGTGGAGGTGAGTCCGACCGACGATGAAGAGCGCCTGTGGGTGCACCGGGTGCGCAGCATGGTGCTGGCCGACAGCGCCGGTGAGCCGGAGTCGCTGGTGTTGATCATGGACGACGTCACCGAATGGGCCAGCGCCGAGCAGCGTTTCGAAAAGACCTTCAACGCCAACCCGGCCCCGGCGGTGATCTGTCGCCTCAGTGATTTGCGTTACATCAAGGTCAACAGCGGCTTTCTGGAGATGACCGGTTTTACCCGCGATCAGGTGATCGGCGTATCGACCTATGAACTGGACATTCTTGAAGGCGCCGAAAAGAAAGACCTGGCCATCGAGCGTCTGCGCGAGCACGCCACGATTCCACAAATGCAGGCCGAGTTGCGCTTGGCTGACGGTAGCAGCAAACAAGTGATTGTTGCGGGTCAGCCGCTGGAATTGAACGAAGAGGACTGCATGCTGTTTTCGTTCGTCGACATGGAGCCCCGACACAAAGCCGAAATCGCCCTGCGCCAAAGCGAGGAACGTTTCGCCAAGGCCTTTCGACTGACACCGGTGCCGACGCTGGTGTGCAGTGCGCAGGATCAGGTGGTGATCGACGTGAACGAGGCCTTTCTCGACACCCTCGCGTATCCCAGTGAGGAAGTGCTCGGCAAGACGCTCGCGGAGATCGACTTTATCGACGACAGGGCCGCACGCACGCAGCTGTTTGCAGCGCTGGAGAAGGCCGGAAGCCTGGACCGCGTCGATGTCAGGATCCGCAAGAAAGACACGCTCCTGATCGACTGCACGATCTCCGCCGACACGGTGAACATTCAGGACAGTCCGTGCTACCTGCTGGTGTTGATGGACATCACCGAGCGCAAACGCACCGAGCTGGAACTGGTCGCGGCGATCGAGGAAGTGATGAAAGACGCCTCGTGGTTCAGCCGCACGCTGATCGAAAAACTCGCCAACGTGAAAAGCGTCAACTCGCCGAAGTTACCCAGCGTGTCCTTCACCGACCTGACCGCTCGCGAGCGTGATGTGCTTGGTCTGATCTGCGAAGGGCTGGCGGACAAGGAGATCGCCGTGCGTCTGAAGCTGGCGCTCAACACGGTGCGCAATCACGTATCGACGGTGTATTCCAAACTGGACGTTCACAGTCGTAGCGAGGCAATCGTGTGGGCGCGCGAACGCGGATTGTTTTCCAGTGAATGGCGGCCGAAAGGCCAGCGCTAGGGTGCAAATGCACTAGTGCGTGCAGTGCAAATGTGGGTGTTGGTGCCATATGCCAGTCCTTAGGCTGTCAGGGTGCGAAACGGGTCTTTGCCCCGTTCGTGTCCTCTACGAAACAGCTTAAGGAAATGCCCTATGCGTCGCCCATTCAATATCGTTTCTATCGACGAGGTTGCCGGTCAGCTGGAGGGGGAATCGCAATGATTTACCTGACGCAATTGCGTACGCTGCTGGAACAACATTTTTCACCTCGTGCCTGTGAATGCAGCGTGTCGGGAGACAACTCGGTGACGGTGAAGCTGTATCACCCGGAGTCGGGTGAGGTCGACCTGGTGGTCAGCGGGTTGAAGGTGTCGAGCCTCAATTCGCCGCAAGCGGTGGCGTCACTGATAGAAGAGCTGCGTTACGAGTTGCAGAGCAATAGTTTGCATCGCCAAGGCGAGAATCAGTAAGAGCTGTCGTTTTTCGGGGTGAAAATCGGCTTGAGTGGCTTATTGGCTGGCATTGGCCGGTGACTGGGCTATAAGAAATGCGAGGGTAAAATTTTCTGTGACCGGTCCGCGACTTCGCGGTGTTGTCGTCGTGTCGCGGAAAACATCGATTACTTACCGCAGGTCAGCCTATGAACAGTCTTGAAAAACGCGCTTTTTCGCCGCTGTCGCTTGCCTTCTGCATTGCGATCCTCAGTGGTTGCTCCAGTCCACCGCCGCCGCCACCCCCGCTACCCCCGGTAGAACGCCACTGCGAAAAAATCGACAGTACCGACGTGTTGGGCGAACCGAGAGCGGAGACCGGGCAAATCACTCGGATGACTACGACTACGCGCTGCATTACCCAATAACACAAAACCTGTAGGAGCCGAGCTTGCTCGCGATGACGGTGGATCAGTCAGCATCAATGTTGAATGTGACGCCCTCATCGCGAGCAAGCTCGGCTCCTACAGGGTTGGGGGTGTGCCAGCCAGGTTGCTGTCGAATCACATCAGGACAAGAACCCACCGTCCACATTCAACGAAACACCAGTGGTGTAGCTCGACGCATCACTCGCCAGATACAACACCGCGCCCGCCATTTCACTCGGATCGGCAACACGTTTGAGCGGAATCTGCTGCAACGCGGTCTTCAGGATCGCGTCGTTCTTGACCAGTGCCGAGGCAAACTTGGTGTCGGTGAGGCCCGGCAGCAGGGCGTTGCAGCGGATGCCGAATTGCGCGCATTCCTTGGCGAACACTTTGGTCATGTTTATCACGGCGGCCTTGGTCACCGAGTAGATGCCCTGGAAAATGCCTGGCGAGACGCCGTTGATCGAGGCGACGTTAATGATGCTGCCGCCACCGTTTTCGCGCATGATTTTGCCGGCTTCCACCGACATGAAGAAGTAGCCGCGGATGTTGACGTCGACGGTTTTCTGGAACGCGCTGAGGTCGGTGTCCAGCACGTTGCAGAACTGCGGATTGGTCGCTGCGTTGTTGACCAGAATGTCGAGGCGGCCGAACTGTTCCTTGATGCCGGCGAAGACCTGGCTGATCTGTTCCATTTCACCGATGTGGCAAGCGACGGCGGTGGCTTTGCCGCCGGCGGCGATGATCGCGTCGGCCACATGCTGGCATCCCTCGAGCTTGCGGCTCGAGACGATGACGTGGGCGCCTTGCTGGGCCAGGAGTTTGGCGATGGCTTCACCGATGCCACGGCTGGCGCCGGAAACGAAAGCGATCTTGCCATCGAGGTCGAACAACTGAGTCTTGGACATGGGGTTCTCTTATAAAAGGGCCAGGGGCGGGCGGATCAGAGGCTTGATTTCTGGATGACTTGCAGGCTCATTTGCTCCAGCAGTTTGTTCATGTGAATGAACTGCGCGAAGCGTTTGTCCTGGGTCTGGCCATGGAAGAAGCGGTAGTAGATCTGTTGCACGATGCCAGCGAGGCGGAACAGGCCATAGGTGTAATAGAAGTCGAAATTGTCGATCTGGATGCCCGAGCGCTCGGCGTAGTAATCGACGAACTCACGGCGGGTCAGCATGCCCGGTGCGTGGCTCGGCTGGCGGCGCATCAGTTGCACCGGTGCCGGGTCGCCGGCTTCGATCCAGTAGGCGAGGGTGTTGCCCAAATCCATCAGCGGGTCGCCGAGTGTGGTCAGTTCCCAGTCGAGCACACCGATGATCTGCATCGGGTTTTGCGGGTCGAGGATCACGTTGTCGAAGCGATAGTCATTGTGGACGATGCTTGACGTCGGGTGGTCGGCCGGCATCTTGTCGTTGAGCCAGGCTTTGACCACGTCCCACTGTGGCGCGTCCGGGGTCAGGGCTTTCTCGTAACGGTCGCTCCAGCCTTTGATCTGGCGGGCGACATAACCTTCGGGTTTGCCGAGATCACCCAGGCCGTAGGCGTTGTAGTCGACGCGGTGCAGTTCAACGAACTTGTCGATGAAGCTTTTGCACAAGGCTTCGGTTTTTGCCGAATCCAGACCCAGTTCCGGCGGCAGTTCGGAGCGCAGGATGATCCCCTTGACCCGTTCCATCACATAGAACTCGGCGCCGATCACCGATTCGTCGGTGCAGTGCACGTAGGCTTTGGGGCAATACGGGAAGCCGTCCTTAAGTTGGTTGAGAATGCGGAATTCACGGCCCATGTCGTGGGCGGACTTGGCCTTGTGGCCAAACGGCGGTCGACGCAGGACGAATTCCTGCTCGGGGTATTCCAGCAGGTAAGTGAGGTTCGACGCGCCGCCGGGAAACTGGCTGATCTGCGGCAAACCACTGAGGCCCGGAATGTGTGCCTTGATGTACGGATCGATCAGGCTGGCATCGAGTTCTTCGCCAGAGCGGATACGGGTGGACTGGTCAGTAAGCGCCATGCTTATCCCTTCTGCTTATTTTGGAGGCCTGCGACTATTGGCTAATCTAATCCGCGCACACGGCACCCACAACCATCAACAGCCCTTATAGGTGAGCGTGTTGCCGGGCAATCATTGCTTTTGATACACCTGTTTGAATGAACCTCAAATCGCAGCGCTGCTCAGCGATGACGGCAGTTCGATGGGGGTCAACACCGGGTTGCCGGAGAAGAATGCCGTCAGGTTGCGCCCCACCAGTTCGACGGTGCCTTGAGTCGCTTCCGGGGACAAACCCGCCACATGAGGCGTCAAGATCACGTTGGCCAGCGATTTGAGCGCCTCCGGCACATGCGGTTCGGCATCGAACACGTCCAGCGCGGCGCCGGCAATGCGTCGTTGTTCAAGCGCACTGATCAGGTCGGTGGAGACGATCACGCTGGCGCGGGCGATGTTGACGAGAAACCCGTTGGGGCCCAAGGCGTCGAGGACTGGTTTGCTGATCAGGTGTTTGGTGCCAATGCCGCCAGGGGTCGCGATGATCAGGAAATCCGAGGTGCGCGCCAGTTCGGTGGGCGTTGAGCAGTAGGTGTACGGAACATCGCCACGATGCTGGCGGTTGTGATAACTGACCGTCATGTCGAAGCCATTGGCGGCGCGTTTGGCAATGGCCATGCCGACGGCGCCAAGGCCCAGGATACCCAGGTGTTTGCCGGCCAGGGAAGGGCGCATGATTTTCGGCCATTCACCGCGACGCACCGCCGCATCACAGCGGGGAATGTCCCGCACCAGCGCCAGCAGCATGGCCATGGCGTGGTCGGCGACCGATGAGGCATTCACACCGGCACCGTTGGTCACCGTGATGCCGCGGTCGGCGGCGGCTTGCAGGTCGACGTGTTCGTACCCGGCGCCAATGACGCAAATAATCTTGAGATTGGGCAGGGCGGCGATTTCATCGGCGTAAAGACCCAATGGACCGCGTGTCAGCACGGCATCGATCTGCGCTCCATGACGGCTGATGGCCGCCGCGCGTTCGGCGGGGGTGGGGGCAAGGATCAGGTGAAAACCCTGATGTTCGAGAATCGGCAAGTAATCATTGATGGTTTCAACCAGTACCAGAACGGTTGCAGGCATGCTGCGCTCCTGTGGGCATCGAAATTGTCGGGGCTCGAACGTGGCTTCAGATTGCGGGCTCCCGAACAGTTTAGCAACGGCCAACAGTCGCACACGCGGATGTTCAATTTGATGAACCCTTTGAAGTCAGAAACGTGCGCGCAGTATCGAGAATTTCATCCGATACCGCCGCCGCGACTGGCGCGAGCAAGGGTCAGGGCGCCCACCATCAGCGAATACTCCACCAGCGCCTGCTGCCGATGAGCCTTGGCATTACTCGGGGCATCAATGGCCCACAGGTATAAAAGGTCGGCAATCGAAGCGCGTATTGGGCAATTCCGTTGCCGAACGACCAGTTTTCCTTTTTTCACTTCCACCAGGTTGATGAAAACATCCTCCAGGCGTACCGCCAGCTCGCGGCTGCTGATCTGGAAGCGACTATTTCAGGTACCAGCCCCACTTCTGATCACTGATGTACTCGGTGACTTGCTTCACCTCCAGGTAATTGTGCAATCCCCACTGGCCCAACTCGCGGCCAATCCCGCTGTGTTTCATCCCGCCCCATGGCGCTTCGACGAAGGTCGGCTGCGAGCAGTTGACCCAGATGATGCCCGCGCGCAACTGGTTGGCGACACGCGCGGTGCGTTGCAAATCAGCGCTCATTACCGCGGCGGCGAGGCCGAAGCGGCTGGCGTTGGCCATTTGCACGGCTTGCTCTTCGGTCTTGAAACGCTTGATGCACAGCACCGGGCCGAACACCTCTTCGCGCCAGAGAATGCTGCTGTGCCCGGGCTCGTCGAAGATCGCCGGTTCGATGAAATACCCCTCAGATAAATGCGTCGGCCGCCGACCGCCGGTGAGCAGGCGAGCGCCGCTGGCGAGGCCCTGATCGATGAAACCGAGGACTTTTTCGTGCTGGCTTTGACTGACCAGCGGGCCGAGCAGGACACCGGGTTCCATGCCGGGGCCGATACTGATTTTGCGGGTTTCCTCCACCAGTCGTTCGACCAGGCGTGGGGCAATGTTTTCCTGCACCAGCAAGCGTGACGTGGCGCTGCACACCTGGCCCTGGTTCCAGAAAATCCCGAACAGAATCCACTCCACCGCCGCCTCGACATCGGCGTCGTCGAATACGATGAATGCAGACTTTCCGCCCAGTTCGAGGCTGATGTTCTTGATGTCGCGGGCGGCCACCGACATGATTTTCGCCCCGGTGGGCACGCTGCCAGTGAAGGCCAGTTTGTCCACGCCAGGATGTTCGGTGAGCGGGCTGCCGGCATCGGCGCCGAGGCCGGTGACCACATTCAATACTCCGGCGGGCAAACCGATACGGTCGGCGGCAGCGGCCAGCTCCAGTGCGGTGAGAGGCGTCAGCTCGGACGGTTTCAACACCACCGTGGCGCCGGCAGCCAGGGCCGGCGCGACTTTCCACGCCGCCATTAACAAGGGGTAGTTCCAGGGAATGATCTGCCCGGCGACGCCAATCGGCTCATGACGGATGCGGCAGCGAAAGCGTGCGTCCGGCAACGCCAGCGGTTGATCCTGCTGCTGATCCAGTTCGCGGGCCAGGCCGGCGTAATAACGGAAGCAACCAATGGCATCGCCGACGTCCCACTGCGCTTCGGGTAATGGTTTACCGTTGTCACGCACTTCCAGTTCGGCCAGGGCCGGTTGACTGCTTTCCAGTTCATCAGCCAATGCTTCCAGCCATTGCGCGCGTTCGGCACCGGTGGTCTGGCTCCAACCGTTATCAAAGGCTCGGCGTGCGGCACGTACCGCGTGATCGACGTCTTCTTCAGTGCCCGCGGCTACCCGATGGAAAACGGCTTCGGTGGCCGGGTCGATGACGTCCAGATAACCGCCCAGGTCCGGGTTGACCCACTCGCCGTTGATATATAGCTGATCACGCATGGTTTGACTCCTGGACGCCGGTGCGGCGGTTTTGCAGAGAGCGGGAAGTGAATAGCAGGGCCAGCGAGGCGCAGATAATGACGGTCGAGACCGCGTTGATTTCTGGCGTAACGCCGCGGCGGATCGATGAAAAAATGTAGATCGGCAACGTCGTTTCAGAACCGGCAACGAAGAACGCGATGATGAAGTCGTCGAAGCTGAAGGTGAACGCCAGCAGGAATCCGGCCATGATTGCCGGGCTGATCTGCGGCAGGGTGACCCGCCAGAACGTTTGCATGGGTGGGGCATAGAGGTCGGCTGAAGCTTCGAGCAAGGCCTTGTCCAGCGAGTCGACGCGGCTGCGCACGATCACCATGACCAGCGCCATGGTAAACAACGAATGTGCAGCAATCACTGTGGCAAAACCCATGTTCAGACGCGGCACATTCGGTATCCAGCTCGCCAGCAGCGGGTTGATCAGGTCGAACAGGGTAATGAACGCAATCAGCGTGGAGATGCCGATGACGATGCCCGGCACGATGATCGCGCAATAGGTCAGTGCATCGAACAGCAGGCGCACTTTTTTACCTGCGCGTTGCAGGCCGAACACTGCCAGGGTGCCGAACAATGTGGCGATCACTGCCGACGTGAAGGCGATGAACGCACTGTGCCCCAGCGCTTCCATGATGAACGGGTTGCCAAAAGCGCGACCAAACCATTGCACCGAACAGCATTCGAAAGCCAGGCCACTGCGCCCGGCGTTGAAACTGAACAGCACGATCAACGCGATCGGTGCGTAGAGAAACAGGTACAGCGAGGTCGAATAGCTGCGCAGCCACATGTCACAACCCTCCATCGGCAGGGCGGCCGCCGTAGCGCGCCACGAGTTTCAAATACACGCCGATGATCAGCAGCATCATCGCCACCAGCGTCATTGCCAGGGCACTGCCGAACGGCCAGTTGCGCGACTGCAAGAACAAATCGACCAGCGCGTTGCCGACGAAGAACACCTTGCCGCCGCCGAGAATCGCCGGGATCAGGAACTCACCCATCAACAGGATGAACACCAGCATCACTCCGGTGATGATTCCTGGCGCGGACAGCGGCAAGGTGATCCTCCGGAAGCTCTCGAACGCGCTGGCACCGAGATCGGCAGAGGCTTCGAGCAGGCGTTTGTCGAGTTTTTCGAGGCTGACGTAAATCGGAAACACCATCAGTGGCAGGTAGCCGTAGACGATACCGATCAGCACCGCCCACGGCGTGTTGATCAGCCGCACGTCTTCCAGGCCAAGACTGGCGAGCAGGGCGGGGATGCCCTTGCCGCTGAGGATGAAGATCCAGGCGTAGGTGCGGATGAGGAAACTGGTCCAGAACGGTACGATCACCAGCGTCAGCAACAGCGAGCGGTTACGGGTGACCTTGACCGCCAGGAAGTACGCCAGCGGGTAGGCCGCGACCAGGCACACCAGGGTGCCCAGTGGCGCCAGCATCAGCGTGTTGCTGAAGGCAGCGCCACGCGAGCCGAGGTTCAGGTAGTTGGCCAGGGTGAAGCCACCGGCGTAGCCACCCACGGCACTGCGCTCGCCGAAACTGAAGACCAGGATGATCACCAGCGGCATCAATAACAGCAGCAGGAACCACAAGGTCGAAGGCAAGAGCATCAGCAGGGTGATCCGCCGACCGAGGCTGCGCCGTTGACGTACCTCGATTGACAGGGCATTGCCTGGCTGCACCGTTTGCGGGTGGGCGGCAGCATTCATGGGTGACTCCTCATTGGCCATGGTCAGGCGATCAGGCGGACTTGAAACGCGCCATCAGTTCGGCGCGCGCCGGGCTGGTGAGCGTTGCGGCGGCGCCGAACTCCAGTGGGCTGAGTGCTTCGGCGGCCGGGTACATGATCGGATCGTCGAGCATCGCGGTGGGCAGCAACGCATCGACCCGTTTGTCGCCGCTCGGATAGCCGTGACTCAACACTTCGAGCTTGTTGTGCTGCGGGTCGAGCAGGTAATTGATGAAGGCGTAGGCCGCGTCCTTGTGCTCCGAGCTTTTCGGGATGGCAAAAAAATCACTCCACAGTTCGCCACCTTCCTTGCCCAGTTCGAACTGCATCTGCGCGTTGTCGCGATGCAATTGCGAGGCGTCGCCGGTCCACGACATCGCGAGCCAGGCATCGCCGCTGCGCATAGATGGTTGAATGTCGGAGTTGATGGCGAACAGGTGCGGTTTGACCTCGATCAGCAGTTTTTCCGCGTCGGCCAATTCTTTTGGATCGAGGGAGTTAAAGCTGTAGCCGAAGCTTTTGAGGGCGTTGCCGATGGCAGTCAACTGGTAATCGTGAACCATCGTCCGGCCGCTGGCAGGGCCTTGGGCGGCGGCCCAGAACTCTTTCCAGCTGCTCGGCCCGTTCTTCAGTTTGCCGGCGTCGTAGAGCATGCCGGTGGTGCCCCAGTTTTTCGGCACCGCGTACACCTTGCCGTCCACGGTGCCTTGGGCCATGAATTTTTGCTGGAAAGCCGAGGCATCGAAGTTGGGAATGCGCGACAGGTCCAGCGGCTCGATCAAGCCCAGACCGACGTAAGTGCTGATGGTGTAGTTGGTCGGTACCAGTACGTCCCAGCCACTGCCACCGGCTTGCAACTTGGCGAGCATTTCTTCGTTGGAGCCGAACACGCTCATCGAGACGCGGGCGCCGGTGGTTTTGCCGAAGGTGTCGAGGTTTTCCTGGCTGTGGTAGTTCGGCCACGTCGCCAGTGACAGGCGATCACCCACCTTGGCCTGTTCCGCCGCTTCTGCGCTGGACGTCAGCAGGCCGGGCATATTGGTGGCGACCACGGCGGCGGCAATCCCCAGGCCGGTGCGGCCAAGAAATTCGCGACGACTGATCGAGCCGTTCTGCCAACTGCGCAGGGTTTTGATAAACGTCTTCTGGTCCATAGCACGCTCCACATCCGGTTGATGAATCGAGTCGAAGATTTACAAGGCCATGGCCAAGCCATTGGCGTGATCCCAGCCGACGCTCACTGCCGCGCCGTGTTCGAATGCATTGGCGCCGTAATCCTGCTGGCGGGGCACTCGCACGCAGACCACGCCAAAGGCCTGGGTGCGCACGCGGTATTCGGTGGAATTGCCGAGGTAGATGCGGTCTTCCACGCAGCCTTGCAGCTTCACTTCGCGGGCCAGTTCGGCGTGGGCGCCGGCAATGCTGATCAACTCCGGGCGCACCGCGATGCAACCAGCGGCGTCAGCGCTCAGGGCCTTGCCGGTTGGCGTCAGCGGGCTGGTCAGCTCCAGGCCTTGCTCGGTACGCAGCACCACCGAATTGCCGTGCAGGTGGCGCACGGTGCCGTTGAACAGATTGGACTCGCCGATGAAGTCGGCGACGTAACGGCTGGCCGGAGCTTCGTACAGTTGTTCCGGGGTGGCCGTCTGGATGATCGAACCGTTGCGCATCACGCTGATGCTGTCACTCATCGACAAGGCTTCTTCCTGGTCGTGGGTGACCAGCACGAAGGTGATGCCGACTTCGCGCTGCAGGCGCAGCAGTTCGGATTGCATTTCCTTGCGCAACTTGCGGTCGAGCGCCGCCAGCGGCTCGTCGAGCAAGAGCACGGTCGGTTTGTTGACCAGCGCCCGGGCGAGGGCGACGCGTTGCTGTTGGCCGCCGGAGAGTTCGCTCGGTTTACGCTGGCCGAAGCCGCTGAGGCGAACCATTTCCAGGGCCTCATCGGCCATGCGCAGTTGGGTTTTCTTGTCCGGGCGCGGCGTGCGATAGCGCAGGCCGTAAGCGATGTTCTGCGCCACCGTCAGGTGCGGGAACAGGGCGTAATGCTGGAACACCATGTTCACCGGCCGTTCGAACGCCGGTACGCCGGCGACGTTTTTGCCGGCCAGGCGTACTTCGCCGCTGGACGGTTGTTCGAAGCCGGCAATCATGCGCAGGGTTGTGGTTTTGCCGCAGCCCGAGCCACCGAGGAAGGAATGGAACGAGCCACGGCGCACGGCGAAATTCAGGCCATTGACGGCCGCCACCTCGCCATAGCGTTTGACCACATTGCAGAATTCGATATCGCTTGGCTGGTTGTCATTCACGGTGCGGCTCCCCTTGCAGTGATCAATCATTGCGTCGGGAGCCAAACTAGCAATCGAGGTTTTGCGCTGTATATATCCCTTGGGGGATAGAGTCGTTTTCAGGTGTCAGGCTTCGGCGTGCAGTTCCTGGCCGGTGAGGTCGCGGATAAACAGCCCGAGCAACTCGGACTGGCTGCCGATGCCGAGCTTGGCGTAGATGTTCTTGCGGTGAATCTTCACCGTGCCGGGGCTGATGCTCAGTTGCTCGGCCACCGAGGCACTGGAGTGGCCGCGCAGCAGCAACTGCACCACTTCCTGTTCGCGGCAGGTAAGGATGTGCGCACCGAACTGATCGAACGCTTCTCGGATCTTGAAGTCGAGGTCTTGTGCCGGGCGCGGCTGTTGCGCCTGACGCAAGCGCCAGGCTTCGTTGACGACTTGTTCGACGACGGCCTGTGCGCACTCGATCAACTGCATTTCGTCACGACTGAACGCGCAACTGGCAGAGGAGCGCATCAGCGATAGAACGGCCATGGCGCCGTCGTCGAGTTCGACAAAAAATGCCACTTCTTCGGCCAGGCCGGTCTGCTGGTAATACGTCAGGTAGTACTCGCCGAGGTAAAAGTGGTCGGGCGCGAACTGGCGCAAGCGCCACAGTCCCGCCGCTTGTCCGCGGGTGCAGGCGAGGTAGAACGGATCGAGCAGATACGGACCGCACTGGTAGTCATCGACATACACCGCACGCTTGTCGGCGGCAAAGGTGTCGAACAGCGCTAACGGTCGGTGATTGCCTTCGTAGACGAACAACACGAAATGATCGACCGGACACACCTGGCGCAACCAATGGCTCAACGCCGATAACCGCGCATGCCCTGCAGGCAGGTCAAGCAGGTGGGCGACACCGGTGGTCCAGAGTTTGAGTTCCTTGGGGCGCATGGCGGTTTCAGACAGGAGTGGAGTGCGATTGGATGCACAAACTACGCCATGGTGGGTTGCGCCTTGCAGCGCGGGACGCACGCCGGAACGTCAGTGAAAAGACGCACCGCAACAGGGCAGGATGTTACCGAGTGCTACACGGTTGGTAGCAGAAACGATCGCATCGGCACACAGCCCCGCTTGCTGCTGCATAACGTCCTGAACACTGATCCGCACCACCATTCCTCAGCTAGGTCTTTGCTTCTGTTGATTAATCCCGGACAATCGCGCCCCTGTTTCGGCCAGGGCGCTGCCTGTCGGGTTTTTCCGACTCGTCCTGGCCGGGTAGCAACTGACCGGAATGCGGAGATCCCACCGGATGAATGATCAGGCCAATAGCGTCGACAAACGCTATGTAGCGGCGGCACCAGCGACTCTTTCGAGCTGGAATCGTCATGACACCACCTGGATGCTGGGCCTGTTTGGCACGGCCATCGGGGCCGGCACGCTGTTTTTGCCGATTAATGCAGGGCTGGGCGGTTTCTGGCCGTTGCTGGTCCTGGCGGTGCTGGCGTTCCCCATGACTTTCTACGCACACCGTGGCTTGACCCGCTTCGTGCTGTCCGGACGCGAAGGCGCGGACATCACCGAAGTGGTGGAAGAACACTTTGGCATCAAGGCCGGTGCGTTGATCACCTTGCTGTATTTCTTTGCGATCTTCCCGATCCTGCTGATTTACAGCGTGGCGCTGACCAACACCGTGGGCAGTTTCCTTGAGCATCAACTGCACATCATGCCGCCCCCGCGCGCGGTGCTGTCGTTCGTGCTTATTCTCGGCCTGCTGGCAGTGGTGCGTTGCGGCGAACAGGCGATCGTCAAGGCCATGAGCCTGATGGTGTATCCCTTCATCGTCGCACTGCTGTTTTTGGCGGTGTTCCTGATTCCGCACTGGAACGGCGGCATCCTGTCCACCGCCAGCACGCTGCCTGAACCGTCGGCCCTGCTGCACACCTTGTGGCTGGCGATTCCGGTGATGGTGTTCTCGTTCAACCACTCGCCGATCATCTCGGCGTTTGCGGTCGACCAGAAGCGCCGTTACGGCGAACACGCCGAAGAACGCAGCTCGCAGATCCTGTCCCGCGCCCACCTGTTGATGGTGGTGATGGTGCTGTTCTTCGTCTTCAGTTGCGTACTGACCCTGTCGCCGGCACAACTGGCCGAAGCCAAGGCACAGAACCTGTCGATCCTGTCGTACCTGGCCAACCACTTCAGCAACCCGACCATCGCTTTCGCGGCGCCGTTGATCGCTTTCGTGGCCATCTCCAAGTCGTTCCTGGGCCACTACATCGGTGCCAGCGAAGGTCTGAAGGGTCTGATCGTCAAAAGCGGCAAGCGCCCGGCGCCGAAGACCCTGGACCGCATGACCGCTGCGTTCATGCTGGTGGTGTGCTGGATCGTTGCCACGCTGAACCCGAGCATTCTCGGGATGATTGAAACCCTGGGTGGTCCGGTCATCGCGTCGATTCTGTTCCTGATGCCGATGTATGCGATCCGCAAGGTGCCGGCGATGGCGCGTTATCGCGGGCAGGCGTCCAATGTCTTCGTGACGGCGGTGGGCCTGGTGGCGATTACGGCGCTGATCTACTCGCTGACCGCCTGATCGTTCGGCCTGCTCGCGCAGCGCCGGATTGACAGCTACAGTGGCCGCTGCACGTGATACGTGCAGCGGTTTTTTTTCGCCTGGAGACACCGGATTGCCCAGCGCCTCATCCCCAAATCTCACCGAACAACCCAATCGCTGGCAGGACTTGCTGGCCGGGTTGTCGATTGCCGGCCTGTTGCTGCCCGAAGCGGTCGCTTACTCCAGCATCGCCGCCGTAGCCCCGCAGGCCGGGGTGATCGCCTTGTTTGCCGGTTTGCTGTGTTATGGGCTGTTCGGCACCAGCCGTTTTGCCATTGTGTCGGCTACATCGTCGTCGGCAGCGGTGTTAGCCGCCGCCACCGCGACGTTGGCCAACGGCGATCCGCAACTGCGCTCGACCCTGGCCATCGGCTTGGTGTTGGTGACCGGCGCGTTCTTTTTGTTGGCCGGGTTGTTCAAGTTGGGCAGCGTGACTTCGTTCATCGCGAAACCGGTGCTGCGTGGTTTTGCCTTTGGCCTGGCGCTGACCATCATTCTCAAGCAAGTCGCGAGTGTGGTCGGTGTGCACCTGAGCGACGGCAATCTGGTACGTTTTCTGCCGCAACTGCTGGAGCAACTGCCGCAATGGAATTGGGTGGCGGCGGGTGTCGCCGCGGTGGCGTTGGCCTTGTTAGTCCTGTTTGCCAGGTTCCGGCGTTTGCCCGGCGGTTTGTTGGTGGTGATGATCGGCATTGTGGCCAGTCAATGGCTGAACCTGCCGGCGTATGGCGTGAAGTTGATCGGCGTGATCGATCTGAGCCTGGAAGTGCCGAAGCTGCCGGTGTTGCCCTTCACGGACTGGTTGCGCCTGGGTGAATTGGCCTTTGCCATGGTGATGATCCTGTACGCAGAATCCTACGGCTCGATCAGTTCTTACGCGCTCAAGCACGGCGACCGGATCTCGTCCAACCGCGATCTGCTGGCGCTGGGTGCGTCCAACCTGTTGTCCGGTTTGTTCCATGGCATGCCGGCTGGCGCAGGATATTCGGCAACGTCGGCCAATGAAGCAGCCGGCGCCACTTCGCGATTGGCCGGAGGCGTGGCGGCGCTGGTGGTGTTGCTCATTGTGCTGACAGTGTTGCCCTACATCGCGCTGACCCCGGAGCCGATTCTCGCGGCGATCGTCATCCATGCCCTGGCCCGAGGCTTGAGCCTGCAACCGCTGGGACGCTATTTCATTTGGCGGCGTGACCGGTTGCTGGTCATCTGCGCGGTGGCCGCCGTCCTGGTGCTGGGGGTGCTGGACGGGTTGCTGCTGTCGGTGGCGATCAGTGTGGTATTGATGCTCAAGCAAATGTCGGCGGCGGACATTCAGGTCTTGGGGCGCATCGATGACGGTCACGACTTCGTGGATCTGCAACGCCATCCAACGGCGCAAGTGGTGCCTGGGGTGTTGATCGTCCGGCCGGGGGAGGCGTTGTTCTTTGCCAACGTCGAGCGGATTCTGGGCAGCACGCTGCACTTGATCCGCCATTCGCAGACGCCGATTCATTCGGTGGTTCTCAGCCTGGAGGAATCGCCGGACCTGGATGGCACCAGTATTGAAGCGTTGCAGGTGTTTTTTGTGCGGGTGCGGGGGGAGGGGAAGCAGTTGGTGTTGGCCCGCCTCAAGGATTCGGCGCAAATGGCATTGTCGGCGTTGCCGGAAGTGAAGGAGACACAGGTGATCCTCAGCGGCCTGAGCGTGGATGGTGCGGTGCAACAAGCCCTCAAGACCCACCCATAACCCCTTGTAGGAGCCGAGCTTGCTCCGGGCGGCGTTCCGACGATGGCGGTGTGTCAGTCTACATATACG